>RRZU011145232.1_pt1 | contig 13558 bp, 13 predicted proteins | sample 2165561 | NCBI WGS metagenome assembly RRZU01 (sample SAMN10456909, study PRJNA506462) | wastewater metagenome | isolation source: wastewater sludge | place: USA: Moscow, Idaho
CGTCAGATCCAGTAAAGTTGGATCGGGCGTACTACTGCAGGCCGACAAAAACACACCACAAGCAGCCATGAAGAATTTATTTTTCATTGTTATCACCGTGCATCCAACTCTGACCAGGCGGCATTGATATACTGCGCCTGCTCTTCATAAACCCGTGCGTAGTCTTTAATAAACTGACTCTGCCGCCATTCCTGATCGCCAGACATTTTCTGATGATGCAATTGATATTGTTGCCAGTAGTAAGCGTCTTTACTGCCCCATTTCCCTGGCTTTCCGGATGTCTCAAAACGATAGATCAACTGTGTTGGAGAGAATTGCTCAAACACCGAATCAAGGATGGTCCGACTGGCGGCAAAACTGGAAACCTGATGCGCCTGAATATCTTTCAATGCCTGACGCACAGCTTGCGGACCAGATAAATAACCAATCTGCCCCAATAACATGCAATTCAGGGTTTGCGTGTAATTACCCGACAGCTTTAGTGGATTATTCCCGCTTTCCTGTACCATGGTGCTGCCAAGACGCAGTTTATTTTTAATTTCGGCCCGGGTTCGCAACACCTGCTGCAACCCATGAACAGCGTGTTTCGTCAATACCCCCAGATTCTGCAATACCGAATCCAGCTCATCCTGAGTCAGCTTGCTGAAATCAAAATCCATGGCTTTCCCAAGCACCTGCAACACACGTTGTGCAGAGTCCGGTGCATGAGCAGAGGCCATGGAATCTGCAGCCAGAGGTGCAATTTTTTCAGGTTTAAGCGGTACCGGGCGCACTGGGAGCGGATTTGAGATATCTAATACAGTCAGCATCGCCTGTTCTTCCTGAGCCAAAGGCACAGAAGCTAATGTCGGTGATAAGAATGGTTCATCCAGATCATCAAAGGATTCATTCAACGCAAAATTATCGTCTCTGCGCACAGAGAACTCACCCAGATCAAAATCTTCTGAAGGTATCTCCGGAGCATTCAGCATGGCCAATGGATCTGTATCCAGAAACTCATCATCCGGAATCAACGCTGAAACAGAGGATGGCTCACCCATGATCTGATGTTCAAAATGATCCGCATCCTGTAATACGCGGGCCTTAAAAACAAAACTGCCCATCCGGAAACGGTCCCCATGCGCGATCGGATAATCTTCATTTTTTTGCAGGCGGGCATTTTTAGCGACGTCATAGATACCGTTCGTGCTGCGATCAGTCAGATAATAAACACCATCTTCATAACTGATTTCTGCATGAACCCCTGAAATATGCCGGCTGCGATCAGCCAGCATCCAAGTAGCAGAGTCTGCCCGGCCAATGGTTCCTCCGGCATTCCGGAAAGTGACCGAACTCTTTTGTGCAGATAACTGCCCCTCAGCATTCACCAGATCTAAAATCAGCGGCATGATTTATTCCTGCTCATCTTGTTGATTTTGCTGAGTGATTGCCTGGTTTGGGGCTGTATCCCCCAGATAACGATACCCTTCACGCTTACTGCATGCTGTTACCAGCAAACAGACCAGACAAAAAGAAATAACAAGACGCATCATGCCCTCCAGTTCCGGGAATTAATGTTATGTTTACTGAGTTTGTAGAGCAGTGTCCGGCGGGCAACACCGAGTGCAATAGCCGTATTTTTCTGATTACCATGATGTTTTTTCAGGCTTTCAATCAACACCTGACGCTCATAATGATCGACCAGTTCTTTCAGCATGCCACCGTGTACAGGTGATGATTCCAGTGATATAACGCCCTGAATATTAGGGAAATGATGGCATTCAATGGTATCGGTATCATCAGCCAGCAAAATCGCTCGCTCAATCATACTTTTCAGCTCACGGACATTTCCCGGGAAGTCATAATTCTGCAATGCTTTTTCAGCAGCGGCTGACAACCTCATTTCTCCACGACGTTCACGCATGGCAATCTCACGGAGAAATGAATAGGCTAATTTCTTTATGTCACCTTCCCGTTCCCGCAACGGCGGTAACTCAATAGGAAAATGAGCTAACCGGTAATATAGATCGCTGCGGAACTCCCCCAGTGCAACCATCTCCTCCAGATTCCGATGCGTTGCGGCAATCACCCGGACATTGATTTTGTGATACTGCGTATCACCCAGTGGACGAATTTCCTGCTCCTGTAACACCCGCAACAATTTCGCTTGCAGTATTAACGGCAGATCACCGATTTCATCCAGAAACAGGATGCCGTTATGAGCAGCATCAAACATCCCCTGATGATTGCGATCAGCACCTGTAAATGCCCCTTTTTTATAACCAAACAGCTCACTTTCCAACAACCCGTCAGGCAGGCTGGCGCAGTTCTGAACAACAAAAGGCTGTGTACGTCGGTGGCCATATTCATGAATAGCACGAGCCACCAATTCCTTTCCGGTACCTGTCTCACCAGTTAACAGAATGTTGGCTTCACTATGAAGCACCTTGGAAATCAGGCGATAAACCTGTTTCATCAACTGACTGCTCCCAATTAAAGCGTATGGGTTATCCGGCTCTTGCCGCTGAGCGGCTTTATTATTTGTAATTGTCATTTTTGGGGTTACCCGATAATCAGTTCAAAATTACCGTTTTCATCCTGTACTACCCGAATGCCGCGGATCTTTTCCTGCTGCGTCAGCGCTTTCAGAATGCGATCTGAAATTGCCGGTAACAGATAGTTATTAACCAGAAAATCGATATTCCGGGCACCGGTGTCAGTCCGGGTGCAGCTCTCGGCAATGGCCGTTACCACCGCAGCGTCAAAGGTCAACGCGATTCCGCGGGATGCAATCCGTTGCGACAGTTTCTGCAAGCGCAGCAGCACCAGTTCATGCATCACATCGTTTGCAATTGGCAGATAAGGAATAATGTTCATGCGTGCCAGCAATGCTGGTTTAAAATGTTTAGCCAGCACCGGACGGATCGTTTCTGTTATCGAATCGGTCGTTACCGGCGTTTCACCGGCAGCCAGCGAGCTGATCTCTACTGATGCCAGATTTGATGTCATAAAAATCAGGGTATTGCGGAAATTGATTGCTCGGCCTTCGCCATCATTGGCGATGCCTTTATCAAAAATTTGATAAAAAAGATTCAGGATGTCAGGGTCGGCTTTTTCCACCTCATCCAGCAAAATCACTGAATATGGCCGCTGACGGACAGCTTCGGTTAATACTCCACCTTCACCATACCCCACATATCCGGGTGGAGAACCGATCAGACGGGAAAGCGAATGCTTTTCCTGAAATTCAGACATATTAATCGTGGTCAGAAAACGTTCACCGCCATACAGCAGTTCGGCAACAGCAACCGCGGTTTCAGTTTTACCAACACCACTTGGCCCTGCCAGCAGGAACACCCCTGTTGGCGCCAGAGGATTACCCAAACCAACCGCAGTGGCTTTTACAGCTCGTTCAATTAATGAAACTGCATGAGCCTGACCACGGATACGGGCTCGTAGTCGGTCGGCGAATTCAACAACCCGTGCAGATGGCGCTTCAATCAGATTTTCTACCGGAATGGCTGTCCAACTGGAAATAACTTCCGCCACAACCTGTGGTGTCACTTCATGATGGATCAGAATGCCTTGTGACTGCTGCAATTCGGCTAATGCGGCCAGAACAGTTTCAGGAGCCTCGGCATCCACAAGCTCAGCGGTAATTTCCGACTGATTCTCTGCAGCAGGCCGCAGTGATGAAACCTCAGGATTACGACTGGCAAGCAACTGTGCCACCAGCGTTTTTTGCTCTTGCCAGTGTGCAGACAATTCAGCGTGTTCTTGTTCCAACTGCGGGATCTGGCGTTCCAGAGCAGCCAGTTGTTCTGGTTCGACAGGCAAACCATGCTGCTGATCTCGCAATAATGCCGTTTGCAGACGCTGTTTTCCAGCCAGAGAAGTCGCGATGGCCTGCAGACGTATGGGGGTTGCATGCTGGCTGTTTTTTACCCGGGCACATGCAGTATCCAGCAAATCAATTGCCTTATCCGGCAACTGACGGCCTGATAAATAACGCGCGGATAATTCTGCGGCTGTCACGACAGCATCATCGCGCAGATAGACATTATGCGCGACTTCGTAACGGGAGACTAAACCGCGCAGGATGGTTGTTGCCTGAGTAATAGTCGGTTCCAGTACCTGAACGGGCTGGAACCGACGTGCCAGAGCAGGGTCTTTCTCAAAATATTTTTTGTATTCTGACCATGTAGTTGCAGCCAGTGTACGCAGAGTCCCGCGAGCCAGAGCTGGTTTCAATAGATTAGCCGCATCACCGCCACCCGCCTGACCACCCGCACCAACCAGGGTATGAGCTTCATCTATAAAGAGTACAATCAACTTAGGGGATGCGTTGACTTCGTCAATAACTGCTTTGAGACGTCGTTCAAATTCCCCCTTCACACTGGCACCGGCTTGCAACAACCCCATATCCAGCTCCAGCAGTTCAATCCCCGTCAATGCGGGCGGTACCAGCCCCGCAATGACTTGCTGTGCCAGCCCTTCCACGATGGCGGTTTTACCAACCCCGGCTTCACCAACCAGAATCGGATTGTTTTTACGACGACGCGATAAAATATCCACAACCTGGCGGATCTCTTCATCCCGGCACAACACCGGATCTAACTTTCCATCTCTTGCCAGCTGGGTGTAGCTTTTGGTGAACTGCTGCAGAGCACTCCCTACACCAGAAACTGACATGGCAGACAGAACTTCCGCCTGCAAACCATCCATTAAAGCCATCAGCTTTTCGCGGGGAATATCAGAAAAAAACTGACCATAGCGGGTACGTGCGTATTTCTCCGGCCGATCCTGAATCGCCAGTAATAATGCAATACAAGCAATAGAAGACTGTTGCAGTTGCAGTTTTGTTATCAGAAAAGCTTCTTCCAGCCAGTTAACTAACAACGTTGAGAATACCGGATTCCGGCTTTCTGTTTTCTGGTATCCGACGGACTCCAGCAGAATGGTACGCAACGTGTCAGCACTTAGTGAAAATTGCAGCAACACTTTATTCAGGAAGCTATCCGAACCATCCAGCAACGCGAGCAAATAGTCTTCAACTAATATTTCACTTCCCGCCCGCGCTACACAGTAATTTGCTGCCTGTTCCAGCGCCTGCTTTTCAGCAGGAGCCAGAGCACTAATCAGCTCATCTAATTTAATTGTTATCATTTATATTACCCGCGACAGTTATCGTGCCTTCATCAGCTTCTAGTCCAAACCAAGTAGTCCAGCCCAGCCGACACTTATTATTGCCAGAGAGCATCAGCGGTTGTGATGACCGATCGGGCATCGACAAGCAGATGTCATACTCCAGTGGTTCCCGTAAAATAAAACCCACCAGCTCACGCAATACTGCATAGCCTTCGCCAATGGGCAGAAAAAAATGAAACGTGTCCCAGTCCAATTCCCGGATATGGATACGAAATGTTGTGTGCCGATCGAGGATGCTTTCACCCAACACCAGACTCTGTCCCAGCTGATGATTTACAAGACCAAGCTGGTTACATTGTTCAACTGGGATAGTTACCCGCCGGACGACACATTGTTCAATAAACAATGCCTTATGATTGAAGTAATACCTCAATACCGATTCAAGCACTGCAGCTGACTGCACCTTGATACTCAACAACCCCAGATACGGTAATAAGCGAGGCCATTCAATATGACTGCTACGCCGTAACTCCTGATATCCCAGTCCGATCAATGCGAACATCCGCTCAGAAAAAGCATCCTTGGCAGCGGGTTCAAACTGCATGTAATAGCGATATTTTTTCCAGATCGGATAAATCAACGCCTGTAAGCGCTGATTAAACAGATCGATAAAATCACGGACGACACGCCCTTGTTCATCATCGTAAGCAATCGGTTCGTAATAATGCGCAGGTAAAGGTGAACCGACCCCGAACAGGTTGATACTGTTAATGATAAATTTCGCCCGAACGACACCCTGTTCCAGATAAAAAAAGACCGCTTCAATCTCACTTTTCGGAAAGGCCAGTGAACTGTTCCCCGCAAAAGCAATCAGCCCATATGCCTGCTCTTCATCGATCTGATTGACTTGTGACAGCCATTTACAGCTCAAGTCGATTGCCTGAAACAAGTTGTAACGTCTGACTGATCCGGCAAAGGGGCCCGTCATCAGCTCAGTACTTGCTGACCCATACGCGGTGTCCATGAGTAAATCACTCCATCACTACTTTTCACCTGTAACTGATGAAATGTATTAAGGCTGGTAAAACTGCAGAAAAACTCATTCAGAATTGCAGCAAATAAAAACATGTCACCTTCACAGAGGAAGTGAGACACATCCATTTCAATTTCAGTACGCATTCCCCGTACCGGCAATCCCTGCCAAATTCGGTCACCGGCCTTCTGTGTTATCCGTTTAATACCATCCAGCATCTTTCTGGTTCTCCGTGCTTTCTTATCATCATAGAAACCAGGGAAGTCATAGGTTTCCAGCACTACACGCAAAGCCTGTACATCTGCCAGAGACTGATAATTCAACGACATATTGGATATGATCCGCCATAAAATATCGCCCGACATGGGTGGAGGATAGGTAGCAGACAATGGAGTGATATTCCGGAAAGAAGCGAATTGCGGCATCCCATCACCCGCCACAGTGATATCCCCCACGTTTATATGATGGGCCAATGAGTGATCGCAGCATGTAAGATCGACAGAAATCGTTTCCGCCATTTGCTCCCCCGCCTGAGTATTATTAAAACTCAGCCAGGTTTCCGTGCCGTGATTGCCAATCCCCGGCTTGTAACGCGCCCGGAAATAAGCATTCCCGTCGTCACAATCATGATTACGAAAACTTTCGAACTGATTGAATTCCCGCATACCAATGTTACCGGGCAACCAGCCAGTTACCGTATTAATCGAAATGATACTGGATGTGTCCATACCAATGTCCGCCGGAATTACTTTATATTCAGTCTGGCGCTGATCGTAACGAATCGGGATCGCATGAGTGTTGAAAACATTTGCAACCGGCGAGCAATATAAATGCACATTCTCTTTCTTCGGTTGAAAATGCATCATTGGTGTACGCGATAGTTCAAACTGCAACTCAATGCTGCGGGCTTGTGCTTGCTGTTTGCAGAATTGCAGCATGGATAATCCCCCCACTTCCACAAACAAGAATTTCTGAGGAAAAGAGAAATACTCCTGTAGCAGTACATAACCATCGAAACAGTTAAGTGGATAATCCAGCAACCGCTCATCTTTACTGAAACCAACCGGACGGATCTGCGAATGCTCAAGCGTCAGCTGTTCCAGAACTTGCCCCTGCTCATCTTTCAGCAGCAATAAAATACGCTTTGTCAGTTGCAGCAGACTGAAATAAAGAGACGTAGTAACCGCACGTTCACCCGCAAAGTGCAGACGCAAAGAAGAAAGAAACAAATCAGCAATGGATACATCTGCTATCGGTGTTAATTCCAACTGAATAACACCTGCATCCCCCTGCGGATAGAAACTAACCCCTTCTATTTGCAACGGCTGTAATGCCGTGTCAAAACAAGTCTGAAACTGACCATTGGCTGATTTGCCTGCAGTTGAGGACATGCAAGCACCTTTCGGTACGACAGGGATCTGATTTGCCTGATGCACTGGTTTAAATTCCAGCATGCCAAAACTTGGAACCGGACGCAGATAGTTCGGCCAAAGAAGTTGTAGTAATGAATGGCTTAACTCGGGCAGCTCATCATCTAGCTTCTGCCGCAAACGGCCAGAGATAAATGCAAATCCCTCAAATAGACGTTCCACATCGGGATCGCGGCCATCCTGACTGAGAAAAGGTGCCAGAGCAGGATTTTTCCGGGAAAAATCCTGCCCTAACTCTTTCAACGCCAGTAACTCACTCTGGAAATATTGGTTAAACGACACGTTGCAACCTCAATTCAGAACCACTATACACGTCCACCCCCACAGTCAGCGGAGCCACCAGACCATCTTTCTGCATTGTTCCTGTAATGCGGAACCTCAGCGCAAGCGGAGATCCCGCATCAGGCACATGTATCACCCGAACACCACTCAAACGAGGCTCATATCGACTGATAATCCAGCCCACATGACGACGGATCCGGTTAATTGAGTCATAGACACTGGCATTCCCATCATTTAAGTCAGGTAAACCATAATCAGGCAGGCAAAGAACAGTTCCCTGCCGTGTCTGCAACAGCTTATTCAAATGATTCAGTATCGACGCTGCCAGACTCTCTTCGGTCAGCTGTGAATTGCGGCCAACCGTTTCACCGTTCAGCCTTTCAAACAGACTGCCGTAGCCCACGCTTATTCCTTATCAAGCTTACCGACAAGGGAAAGAGTGAAATCTGCTCCCATAAATTTGAAATGGGGACGTACGGCGATGCCAACCCGGTACCAGCCCGGTTCACCATCTACATCTTCCACCGTGATTTGAGCCGCACGCAGAGGGCGACGACTACGTACTTCTGCTGGCGGATTTTCCTGATCAGCGATGTACTGGCGCAGCCACTTATTCAGTTCCGTTTCCAGCTGAGTTCGCTCTTTCCATGAACCAATCTGCTCACGCTGTAATACTTTGATGTAATGAGCTAAACGACATATAACAAACATATACGGCAGTTGGGTGCCAAGTTTGTAATTAAGTTCGGCTTTCTTACCCTCTTCGCTATTACCAAAAAACTTTGGTTTTTGTGCAGAATTAGCAGAAAAGAAAGCAGCATTATCAGAGCCTTTCCTCATTGTCAGAGAAATGAACCCCTGCTCAGCCAACTGATATTCTCGGCGATCAGAAACTAATACCTCTGTCGGAATCTTTGTTTCAATTTCCCCCATGCTTTCGAAATGATGCAGAGGCAAATCATTTACTGCGCCACCGGAACGAGGGCCGATAATATTTGGACACCAGCGATATTTAGCAAAACTTTCTGTCAGACGGGTAGCAAACGCATAAGCTGAATTACCCCATAGATAATGTTCATGGGTCGCCGATACATCTTCCTGATAAACAAATGTTTTAACTGGGTTATCTTCAGGACTATATGGCTGACGTAAAAGAAAACGAGGCAGAGTCAAACCCACATAACGACTGTCTTCGGTTTCACGAAAACTCTGCCATTTGGTGTACTGAGGGCCATCAAAATGATCGTTCAGATCTTTAATGTTTGGCAAACCCTCATAACTTTCCAGACCAAAGAATTTAGGACCTGCAGCAGAGATAAAAGGTGCATGAGACATCGCAGCAACAGAAGAGGCGTATTGCAATATTTTCACGTCCGGTGCGGATGGTCCGAATGCATAGTTAGCAATAATAGCGCCGACCGGCTGACCACCGAACTGACCATATTCTGAGGTATAAATATGTTTATATAAGCCGGAGTGGGTAATATCCGAAGCGTCCTCAAAATCATCAAGCAGGTCCTCTTTAGAAACGTTAAGTATTTCCAGCTTAATGTTCTGATCAAAATCGGTACGATCAACCACCATTTTCAACCCACACCACGCCGATTCCATTTGCTGAAATTTAGTGTTGTGCAGAATTTCATCTACCTGACGACTGAGCTTTTCATCAATAGCCGCGATCATTTTATCGACTAAGGCTTTTTTTACCGGTTCCGCAGAAGATTTACTTTTCAGAAGCTCTTCAATAAATGCGCTGACACCCCGTTTTGCGATGTCATAGGCTTCATCCTGCGGAGTCAGCTTGGTCTCCGCAATAATACGGTCTAATATATTTACCGGTTCAAGCGTTGCTGTAACCTGCTCACCTAATCTCTTTTTCATATCCCGTATCCTGTATTATTATTTTTCAACCATTCCCAACTCAGCCAACACTTTTTCTCTGGCATCCTGGTTGGTCAAAACTTCTTCAATTGCTTTACGGAAAGATGGTACGTTGCCTAGCGGCCCTTTCAGTGCAACCAAGGCATCACGTAATTCCATTAGAGCTTTCATTTCTGGTACTTGCTGTACCAGATTCGCTGGGTCAAAATCTTTTAATGTTTTGAAACGCAAACTAAGTGCTATTTCTTCATTCACATCATGGTTACTCAGACGATTCGGAACTTGCAGATCTAAACCAATATTCTGATTTTCCAGTACCTCATTGAAATTGTTCTTATTGATATTAATGGCTTTACGATCTTCAAGTTTGCGATCATCTTTTGTCAGAGTGTAATCACCAATCATCATTAACTTAAGTGGCAACTCAAGCTCTTCCATCCCTTCACCAGTAGATGGTTTGAAGGTGACATTAATCCGCTCTTTCGGTGCAACAGAGCCTTCTTTTCCCGACATTTTATGCTCCTGGTCAAAACGCGATGGAAATATCCATTCGATAAAGATTTGTTTTTATTTCTTTTATTTTTTCCTGATGTTGTTTAGCATTTACCTTTTCAAGACTAAACAGTAGTTGCTGTAATACGTTTTTCTCTAATAATGGTTCCCACTGATTAAGCCGAAATTGATAAATATACTGATGAATATCTTCCAGAATAAAAACTGCCAGATCATGACGCTGATATTGTTGACAGAGTTTAGCCAATGCCAATAACCACATCGTTTTATCCCGTCCAGATGCCGCAGTGTTAGCCAGAGTATGTAAACTACGTATTTCTTGTTTTAAACATGAAATGTCATGGTTAATATTTTCCTGAGCCATAGCTAATGCCATTAACCAGGGCTGCTGTTCATCCGCTGAATTATTGAAGACTGCACAATTAGTCATCTGCTCTGATGATGCAGTTGAGAGCCATAGTTTAGTTGTCTCTGAGGCAAAGGGGCTGCCGTCATCAAAAGACAATTCAAGCAATGAGGGATGTTTGCTTAGAAAGGAACATAAATAATCCCGTAAGTGATTAGCCATCTGATGATGACCTAACCCGTCCAGCGCCTGAGCACACCAGTGATGACCATCCAGCCAGAAGGGTGCTTTTGATAAACTAACTTCCAGCTCCGGAATCAACACAGCAAACTCTTTTGCTGACAATTTTTGTTGATATTCCTGCAACTTATTAGCAGTTAATGGTTTTAACTTCGTAAGACCTTGCGCATCAGCTAAAGGAGCAGAAACCACCTGTAACCATGCGCTGCTACGTGTTAGTAAGTAAGCACGGGGATCTGCCAAATCTTTACTAAGAAACCAAATCGTAAGTAAACGGGATTGTTCCTGAATATAACGGGCAATACGAATACTATCGTTATCTTCCGTTATCGTACCCGGAACAGGAACCAATACATCGATCACCGGAGTATGATTTGTTGATACCGGATTAGCTAAAACCGGTTCAATTTTACTCATGTTCTGCCGTCGCCGAATATCACGTAACAGCTGAAGCTTGGGCTGTAAAAAAGAAACCTTGCCATCAAATTTTCCGTTCAGTATTTCATCGCATGACTCCAGAGATAAAATAAGTAAGTTCAGTTCATCGCTGGATAAATTTTCTGCGTATTTATTTTCATTGTAATCAATGCGGTCAAACAACCAGATTAATGCGGCTAAACGAGCTCTGATTTTTACAGGGAAACATTGTTCCCAGTATTGCTCAATTACTTTTTGCAACATAAAAAGCACCGCAGGCAACCGAACCAACCCGTTAACTTTCAGTTGTGCATATGCATACCAGCAGACAATGCGCAGATCTTTACTACGGGTTGTGAGCAATTCATAACTTAATTGCAGAACTAATTTCCAATCAGTTTTGTGATCTTTATAGACACTAGTCAGTTTCGCCAGTTCGGCTTCAACCATTTCAAAATCAGAATCATAGCGAACATCCTCACCTTGTGGAAAAGCGTGACCGATGACAGGTGCAATGATGGCATTTACCATTTCAGTATCATTTAATTTCATTTTTATTTTCCGTTTGCAATAAATGGTAAATAAAAAATAATTTATTATCAACGAGCAATCATATAAACAATTAATAATCTGTCAGATATATCAGAGTTAATAATAAAAATAACATCACCTATATTTTTTTAAAGAATAAAACCTGTCTTTTATAACGGATATATTTACTTATCAGTTCATGGGCTTCTCGATGATAAAAAGCACATTTATCCGCTTCTGCTCTGCCGAAAAATGTATCTCTGTGCTATGCTTTTGGAGTTTATCTACAAGGAAACGTTGAACTATGTTGCAAGTTAATGAGTATTTTTCAGGTAACGTGAAATCCATCGGTTTTGATCTGGCTGATCAGCGCGCTACCGTAGGTGTCATGGCTCCGGGTGAGTATGAATTTGGCACAGGAGCACCTGAATTAATGGTGGTTATCCGTGGTGCCCTGACAGTACAGTTGCCAGGTGCAACCGAATGGCAGACTTTTTCTGCTGGTCAGGAATTCAACGTGCCGGGTAACAGCAAATTTCAGCTGAAAGTTGCAACAGACACAGCTTATCTGTGTGAATACAAATAATTAAAAAGCCTGCCGCTTTCGCTGACAGGCTTTAGGCTACTCATGCCTCAATACAAGTAAAAATCCGGGATCAATTTTATTTGATCCCGGATTTTTATTTTTCAGACACACCACCAGTCTTCATTATGCTACTTAAGAAAAAATCAAGGATGGTATGTCAATTTTTATGGAGTATCCTATTCATACGGACTTAAAAAGCTGATCCGCTCACGATATATAAGTTGATTCAATCCGGATTAGCTTAAACAAGCCTGACTTCATCATTAATATATAACCATATTACCGAAATTTCCTGGATACATGGAGGAGATAAAAATGACCCCAGCTATTCGATTTCTAAAACACATTGGCTCAGAATTTAAAGTACATACTTATGAATGCAATGTCAGTGATGATTTTGGTAAACACTGTGCCGAGCAATTAAGAATGGAAAAAGGCAAAGTTTTTAAGACATTACTGATTCAGCATGGTACACAAGCCGTAACTGCTATTATTCCAGTAAATATGCATCTGAATCTTAAGGCCTCCGCAAAAGCAGCTCATCTTAAACATGCAATAATGATGAATCCAAAAGATGCTGAACGTGTTACGGGATATAAATTAGGAGGGATTAGTCCTTTTGCTCAGAAAAAAGTATTACCGACATTATTAGATGAAAGTGCATTTTTGTATCCATCAATCTTAGTTAGCGGTGGTAAGCGAGGTGTATCTGTAGAAATTTCACCTCAGGTTCTGGTTCAACTACTGGATGCATCAGTTGCTGCAATCAGCGACAAATAACCTTTATGGATACACATTTAACAGAAATCAAAAATGCCCATCTTTTTATGGAGTATTTGGTGAGTATCGGCGTGAAATCACCACGCTCACGTCGTGATGACAGGGAACTTGTTGATCAAGAAAGGGTTTTAGCGAGAATTAAAAAAGATAATAACGGCAATACAAAATTTTTTATATGTGCAGCATTGCTTGGCCGAAAATAACGACAATGTAAAATTCAATAAATACGCAAACGCAAAAACCCCGCATTAGCGGGGTTTTTGTCTTCTTTCAATTTAGAAGCCTGGCAGTGTCCTACTCTCACATGGCGAATGCCACACTACCATCGGCGCTACAACGTTTCACTTCTGTGTTCGGCATGGGTACAGGTGGTTCCATCGCGCTATTGCCGC
>RRZU010108149.1_pt1 | contig 13552 bp, 9 predicted proteins | sample 2165561 | NCBI WGS metagenome assembly RRZU01 (sample SAMN10456909, study PRJNA506462) | wastewater metagenome | isolation source: wastewater sludge | place: USA: Moscow, Idaho
GCAGCTCTCCGCGCTCGCCGCGGACCAGGTGGACTTCATCGTCGGGTTCCACAACAACGAGCTCGTGCAGCTCCAGGCCACCGGCGGCGACGTGACGTCCATCCCGGTCTCCGACCCCGAGTCCCCGACGCTGGTCGGCCCGAGCCTCGTCAGCAGCGGCGACACGCTCTCCGACGAGACCCTGGCCGCCCTCGCCGAGGGCATGTTGCAGGCGGAGCAGGCCGTGATCGACGATCCCGAGGCGGCCCTGGACGCCACGGCGGAGCAGGTGCCCGCGCTCGCGGACGCCGAGCAACGGGCGGTCGCGGGGAAGGTGCTGGCCGCGACGACCGAACTCTGGCTGAAGGACGGGAAGGTCGACGTCACCGTCGACACCGATGCCTTCGCAGCCATGGGCGAGTTCCTGACGCAGGCCGGGATCATCGATCAGGCACCCGCCGAGCCGTACCGGATCGTCTGACCCCGGTCAGGCGCCTCCGCCGCTGAGCTTCGCCTCGATCCGGCCGCCGACGGTCTCGTCGACGTTTCTCCAGTACTGCAGCGCGCGCGCCATGACCTCGGCGTCCGTGATACCGCTGAGGGCACCGGAGACCGTGTCGACGAATCGGTCACGCTGCTCGTCGTCGAAGACCTCGGTCAGCAGCGTGCGCGCCTGACCCCAGTCGTCGTCCTCGGCGTGCAGGGTGGCGGCGGCGCGCACGAGCGGGCCGTCGGCCTCCCAGCCCTCCTCCGCCCGGCCCTGCGCGTCGGAGAACATCCGGCCGAAGCTGTTGGGCTGGTAGACGGGCGCGCCACCGGTGTGCTGGTACTGCATGTGGCCCTGGTCCGCGTAGTTGTTGACTGCGGTGACCGGCTGGTTGACCGGCAGCTGGTGGAAGTTGGCTCCGATGCGGGCGCGCTGGGCGTCCGGGTACGAGAAGACGCGGGCCATCAGCATCTTGTCGGGCGAGATGCCCGTGCCGGGGATCATGTTCGACGGGGAGAAGGCCGCCTGCTCGATCTGCGCGTAGAAGTTCGTCGGGTTCTCGTTGAGTTCCATGACGCCCACCTCGACCAGCGGGTAGTCCTTCTGCGACCAGGTCTTGGTGAGGTCGAACGGGTTGAAGCGGTAGTGATTCGCCTCGGCGTAGGGCATGACCTGCATGTGCAGCGTCCAGCTCGGGAACTCGCCGCGCTCGCTGGCGTCGTAGAGGTCGCGGCGGTGCGCGTCGGCGTCGGCGCCGGCCAGCTTCTCGGCCTCCTCGTTGGTGAGGTTGACCTCGCCCTGGTTCGAGCGCCAGTGGTACTTGACCCAGAACCTCTCGCCCTCGGCGTTGACCCACATGTAGGTGTGGGACGAGAAGCCGTGCATGTGGCGCCAGGTGGCCGGCAGGCCGCGGTCGCCCATCAGGTAGGTCACCTGGTGCGCCGACTCGGGGGAGGCGGTCCAGAAGTCCCACTGCATGGTGGCGTCACGCAGGCCCGAGGAGGGGAGACGCTTCTGCGAGCGGATGAAGTGGGGGAACTTCATGGGGTCGCGCAGGAAGAAGACAGGCGTGTTGTTGCCCACGATGTCGAGGTTGCCCTCGCTCGTGTAGAAGCGCAGCGAGAAGCCGCGCACGTCGCGCCACGTGTCGGGGGAGCCCAGCTCGCCGGCGACGGTGGAGAACCGCAGCAGCGTCTTGGTCTCGGTGCCGGGCTGGAAGACGGCCGCCTTGGTGAAGGAGGACACGTCGTGGGTCACGGTGAAGCGACCGAACGCGCCGGCGCCCTTGGCGTGGGGACGCCGCTCGACGACGTTCTCGCGGTTGAAGTGGGCCAGCGTCTCGACCAGGTGCACATCGTGCAGGACGAGGGGGCCGTTGGCGCCGACGGAGAGGGAGTGGGCGTCGCTGTCGGCGACGGCACCTCCGGAGGTCTGTGAGGGGTTCGGGGTCACGACATTGTCCTTTCTGTGGTGGGTCCTGCGAAGGACCGCGGATGACTCCTTGCTAACAGGCGAACAGCGTCGATGTGTCAGATATTCCCGATTCGTGTCCGCCTCGCGCGAACCGACGGCAGAGGTCTGGCGCCTCAGACCCCGGTGAGGAAATGCTCCTCCCCCTAGGATGAGCGAGTGCATGGACTGTTCATCGTGTTCGAGGGCGGCGACGGGGCGGGTAAGTCCACCCAGTCGGCGCTGCTGGGACGCTGGCTGGAGGAGCAAGGACGCGACGTCGTCCTGACGCGCGAGCCTGGCGAGGGGCCGGTGGGGGAGAAGATCCGGGCGATCCTGCTCGACCCGGCGACCGGTGATCTGTCTCCGCGGGCCGAAGCGCTGCTGTACTCGGCCGACCGCGCCCACCACGTCGACACCACCGTCAAGCCGGCGCTGGCGCGGGGCGCCGTCGTGATCTCCGACCGCTACATCGACTCCACGCTCGCCTATCAGGGGGCGGGGCGCACCCTCGACCTGGCCGATCTGGAACCCATCGCGTGGTGGGCGGCAGACCACCTCGTCCCCGACCTGACGGTGCTGCTTGACCTGGAACCCTCCGAAGGGCTGGCCACCATCGGCGAGCGCGACCGGCTGGAGGCCGCCGACGACGACTTCCACGCCCGCACGCGCGATTACTTCCTGCGGCTGGCGGAACGGGATCCGGGGCGCTACCTCGTCCTGAAGGCCCGCGAGAGCATCACCGCGATCCAGGAGAAGGTCCGCGGACGCCTTGCCGAGTTGGAGGCAGCCGACCCCGAGGTGCTGCGCGTCGATCGCAGGAGTGCGCTGCGCACCCTGTTCGGTGCCGAAACGTCCGACATCGAGGGCACACTGGCGCCATGAGCGAGTCCCCGCCCGCCGGTTCCGGCGTCTGGGCCGACCTCGTCGGCCAGGAGCGCGCCGTCGAGGTGCTGCGGCGTGCCGTGATGGGGGAGAAGAACTCCATGACGCACGCGTGGCTGCTGACGGGTCCGCCTGGGTCGGGGCGCTCGAACGCGGCGCGGGCCTTCGCCGCAGCTCTGCAGTGCGAGCGCGGCGGCTGCGGCGCGTGCAACCCCTGCCGCACGTCCCTGTCGGGGGCGCACCCCGACGTGACGTTGCTGCGCACCGAGCAACTCTCCATCGGCGTCGACGAGGTCCGCGACCTGGTGCGACGCGCGGCGATGAGCCCCACGCTGGGCCGCCACCAGGTCATCGTGGTCGAGGACGCAGACCGGGTCACCGAACGCGGCGCCGACGCGCTGCGCAAGGCTGTCGAGGAGCCTGCCCCCCGCACCGTGTGGGTGCTGTGTGCGCCCACCCCGCAGGACGTGGTGATCACCATCCGTTCCCGTGCCCGCAACGTGTCGCTGACCACGCCGAGCGAGGCGGCGATCACCGCCCTGCTCATCGAGCGAGACGGCGTCCCTTCCGAGATGGCCGCTCACGCCGCCCGTGTTGCGCAGGGCCACATCGGCCGTGCCAAGGCGATCGCCCGCAGCGAGGACGCGCGCCGGCGTCGGGCCGAAATCCTGCGCATCCCTACCCAGCTGATCACGCTGGGGGCTTGCCTGCAGGCGGCGACGAACGTGGTGGAGGCGGCCACGGCGGAGGCCGCCGAGGCAACCGCCGACCTCGACGTGGCTGAACGCACCGCCCTCTCCGAGGCGCTCGGCGTCGGGACGAAGGGGGCGAAGCCGCGGCACTCACAGGCGGCGTTGCGCGACCTGGAGGATCAGCAGAAGGCGCGCGCCAAGCGCATCCAGCGCGACTCCCTGGATCGGGTGCTCAGCGAGCTCACCAGCTACTACCGCGACGTGTTCGCGCTCCAGACCGGGGCGACGGCTCGGCTGGTGAACGCCGACATGCAGCCAGACCTGGCGCAGTTGGCGCGCCGCACCAATCCCGAACGCACGGTGACCAGCCTGGACGCGATCCTGGCGGCCCGGGAGGCGCTGGAGACGAATGTGGCGCCGCAACTGGCCATGGAAGCGCTGATGATCGGGTTGCACGCCTGAGCGTGGGGCCGTGTCGCTGCGGGGGAACCCCGCTGAGCTTTGCAACGATGGTGGGGAGTGTTTCCTCCGAAGGCAAAGGACTTCCCCATGGCCGAGAATCGCAGCGATGAGCAGGGCGCGCCCGGCGACGATTGGTCACCGGCCGCTGCCACCACCCCGAGCGTGTCGCCCTCGAGCCCGACGCCCGCCAGCCCCGCCCCCGCCACCGAGACCCCTCAGGATCTGCTGACCACCGACCCTGCGGTCAGCGCCGAACATGACCGGCTCGTCGCCGAGCGGGCGGCTCGCCGGCAGCAGCGGCTGCAGGCGCTGGCGCCCAAGCCGGAGCCCGAACCCCTCGCCGTCGCCACCGCCGCGCCCGTGGTGGGCGGCACCATCCGGCCTCCGGCCCCGGCACCCGAGCCGGTCACGGTGGTGCAGCGCAGCAACGACAAGTGGGCCGGGTCGCTGGGCTTGTTCCTGCTCCGGTGGGTGACCGCCGCGATCATGGGCGTCCACGGTGCCAACAAGCTCCTCAACCTGCCCGCCGCCACCGAGGTGCTGCAGAGCACCGTGCTGCCCGCGCCGGGGACCCTCGCCATCGTCGTCGGCGCCGCCGAGATCGGCATCGCGATCGCGCTGGTGTTCGGCCTGCTGACGCGCGTGGCCGGTCTGGGAGTCGTCCTGATCGCTGCGGGCGCACTGGCCTTCGTCCAGTGGGGGCCGTGGTCCCCGTTCGTGCCCGGTTCGGCCGGATTCAACGGCGAGCTCGAACTTCTGCTCGTCGCCGTCGGCGTGGTGCTCCTGCTGCTGGGCGGCGGGGGCTGGTCGGTGGATCGCGGCTTCCGCGGTCGCCGGACCGCCGAGTAGCCGCCCGCTCGACGCGAGCGTCGATGGGGTTCGGCTGGGGTTGGCGTCCGGCCGGGCGCCGGAGGTTCCCCCTGCTGGGAGTGGTGCTCGCGGCGAGCCTCCCGCTCGTGGGATGTGTCCCCCTCGGCCCCACCGTCACCACGCCCGCAGCGAGTGCCTCTGCGGCGACCTGGCTCGACTGTGACTACGGCCGGTGCGCCACCGTCGCCGTGCCTCTCGACCCCGCCTACCCGAGTGGCCGCACCGTCGACCTTGCCGTGGCGATGCGCCCGGCGACGCAGCCGCGCAAGGGCGCGATCTTCGTGCACCCCGGCGGGCCGGGCGTGTCCGGACGCGCGCGCCTGGCGACGATCGACCGCACCGGCCTGGAGGCCTACGACCTGATCTCCTGGGATCCGCGCGGCGTCGGCGGTTCCGCCCCGCTCACGTGCCTCACCGGCGTTGCGGCCGATGCGTTCGTCGCCCTCGATGCCGCGGCGCCGGGGGTGCGCGCGGACGCCGTGACCACCGCCGATGCCGTCTGGTCGACGCTGCGGGACGCCTCGCAGCAGTTCAGTGCGGCCTGCCGAGACGACGACGCGGCGCTCGTCGACCACCTGAGCGCCGCCGACCAGGCGCGCGACCTGGAGACGTTGCGCGCACGGCTCACCGGCGCACCGCTGCGGTTCCTGGGGGTCTCCGAAGGCGCCCGCATCGGCGTGGCCTACGCCCGCCTGTACGGCGCGAACGTGGCGGCGATGGTGCTGGACGCCCCCGTGGCCGCCACCCGCCCCGACGCATCCCAGGCCGCAGGCTTCGACGCCGCGCTGGCCCGGTGGGGCTGGACCGCCCGGGTCCAGGCCGTGCTGGACGACACCTGGCGGACGCCCCTGGCTGTCGGCGAGCGGACGCTGACCCGTCCGCTCGCCGCGGCGGGGATCGCCGCACTGCTGTATCCGGGTGAGGGCGGACGCGAGGCGCTGGGAGAGGCGCTGACCGCGGCCGAGTCCGGCGACGGCGCGCCGCTGCTGGCCGCCGCGGATGCGTGGAACGGCCGGTCGTCCGCAGGGGACTACGACGGCCTGCTGGGGGCCTTCCGGGCGACCCGGTGCGCCGACAGTCCGATACGCACCGAGGAAGCGGCCTTGGCCGCCTGGCGCCAGGAGGCGGCAGCCGCCCCGCTGATGGGGGAGGCGCTGGGCCCGGATCTGGTGTGCGTGGGGTTTCCCGAGCCGACGACCGCGGTGTCGGGGGAGGCGTCCGAGGTGGGCGTCCCCGTCGTGGTGCTCGCCAGTACGGGGGATCCCGCCACCCCTTATGCCGGTGCGCGGGACCTGGCCGCCGATCTGCCCACGGGGGTGCTGGTCACCCGGGACGGCGACGGGCACGGGGCGTTCCGCAGGGGCGCCGCGTGCGTGGATGCCGCCGCGATCGGGGCGCTGACCGCCGTCGATGCCGGGTTCGCAGTGGAGCCGCAGCGTTGCTAGAGTATGGCCTCGGTCCTGGAGGTTCAGGGCGCGCCACCTTAGCTCAGTTGGTAGAGCGACGCTCTCGTAAAGCGTAGGTCAGCGGTTCGAATCCGCTAGGTGGCTCTCATGATGTATGGGTGCAAAGAGGCGCGACGTGTCCCGATTTGCGTTTCGCCGTAGGCTGGCCGTTAGCCATGAACACCCTTCCTGATTGGCCCGCCGGGCTGTCCGAAGACGCGTTGGTGCGCCATTTCGGCGTGCCGACGCTGGCGCGCGGGCGCGCTTACCAGAGCGAAGGCCGCGTCGGACGCCTGCAGGTCTCCGGCGATCTCGTGATGGCCCGCGTCCGCGGCGCAGGGGGGCAGGTCTACCAGGCGTCCGTTGTTCGGCGAGGCGGGACGGGCCCGCTTGTCGCCACCTGTACCTGCCCACTACGCCACGACTGCAAGCACACGGCTGCCGTGCTGGAACAGGCGCGCGGCCAGGGAACCGGTGGCTGGCAGTCCGCGCTGCGCCCGCTGCTGGCCACCGCGCGGCCGGTCACCTCCGGTGTCGACACGGCTGCTCACCCCGGTGGCACCGGTGGCGACGAGGTCGCGCTGCAGGTGAACGAGTCCGGTTTCGGGTTGACGCTGCGGCCCCTCAAGCAGGGCAAGCGGCACGCCTGGGTGAAGGCGGACGCCTCCTGGGACGACGTCCGTGAGCGCCCGAGCAGTTTCGCGTCCGGGCAACGGGAGGTGCTGCTGGGGCTGATCCAGGCTCGCGCTCGCTCCGGCTACGCCTACGGGTACCGGGCCGACGGGCTGCCGCTGGACGAACTACCCGCCGACCTGTGGGAACTGCTGGCGCTCGCCCAGGAACGCGGCATCCCCCTGCTGGCGGGAACCGACGCCCGACGGCAGGCGCTGCCCCCGATCAGGATGCCGGGTGCCTTCGAGCCGACCGTGCTGGTGCGGCATTCCGCCGACGGCTTGGAGGTGACGCCCACCGTGGTGGGGCCCGACGGGGTCGCCCTGGCGCCGCCCCGGTCCGCCTTCCTCGGCCACCCCGCGCACGGGCTGGCGCTCCGGCTGGATGATCGCCTGCTGCTCGGACCGCTCACCACGCAACTCGGCGACGCCGAGCATGACCTGTTCGTCCGGTCCGGGCCCATCGCCGTGCCGCAGGCCGAGGCGGGACTGTTCACCAACGCCTACCTGCCCGAACTGCGGCGCCGCTTCAGCGTCAGCGTGGCCGACGACCTTGACGTCCCCGAACCCTCGCCCCCGACGCTGATCTGCCGGGTCGACGTCGGGCGCCGTCACGCCACCGTCGGCTGGGGGTGGCGCTACCGGGTCGGGGAGCGCAGCTACGATCTGGGGCTGGCGAAAGCCGCCACCGACCCGCCGGTCCGCGACGAGGGCGCCGAGGCGCGCCTGATCGCGTCCGTGCCGCTGGGGCCGTGGTCGTTCGAGACGGCCGACGGGCGCGCCGACCTGCGGCCCGCCTTCCTGACCGGACGAGCCCTGTTCGGCTTCGTCACCGACGTGCTGCCTCGCCTGGCGGCCCTCGACGGCGTCGAGGTGGCTCGCACCGGCGAGGTCCCCCGCTACCGGGAGGCCGAGCAGGCTCCCCGCATCGAGCTCGCCGTCACCGACGAGGCGTCCGGGGACTGGTTCAACCTCGACGTCACCGTGACGATCGACGGGGAGACGGTCCCGTTCACCGAGCTCTTCACGGCCCTGGCCGTGGGGGACGACCACCTCCTGCTCGACTCGGGCACCTGGTTCGCCCTCGATCATCCCGAACTGGATCAGTTGCGGGTCCTCATCGAAGAGGCCCGCCAGCTCGTCGATCGCGATGGCGACACCCTGCGCCTCCGCCCCGAGCAGGCCGGCCTGTGGGAGGAGCTGGTCTCCCTCGGTGTGGTCGCCGAGCAGTCGGCCGCCTGGAACGAGGCCGTCACCGCGCTGCTGGACGCAGACGCGCTGCCCGAGTTCCCGACCCCGGCGCGGCTGCGCGCGAACCTGCGCCCCTACCAGGAGGTCGGCTACCGCTGGCTGCGGTTCCTCTACGCCTCCCGCCTGGGTGGCGTCCTGGCCGACGAGATGGGTCTGGGCAAAACCGTGCAGGCTCTTGGCCTGGCCCAGGCCCTGCACGAGCAGGGCGAGCTGACGGCGCCGATGCTGGTGGTGGCGCCCACATCGGTGCTGGGCACGTGGGAGCACGAGGCGGCGACGTTCGCGCCCGACCTGCGGGTGGTGGCGGTCACCGAAACGAAGAAGCGGCGCGGAGCCTCGGTCGCGGAGCGGGCCGCGGGCGCCGACGTCGTGCTCACCTCCTACACCCTGCTGCGCCTGGAGGCCGAGCAGTACGCCGAGTTGACCTGGTCGGTCGTCCTGCTGGATGAGGCCCAGTTCGTGAAGAACCGTGGCGCCCAGGCCCACAAGGCGGTGCGCAAGCTGCGGGCGCGCAGCAAGATCGCCCTGACGGGCACCCCGCTGGAGAACAACCTGATGGACCTGTGGTCGCTGCTGTCGATCACGGCTCCCGGGCTGTTCCCCGACCCGAAGGCGTTCACGGCGGTGTTCCGCAAACCCATCGAGGGCGGGGACCTCGACGCGCTGGCACGGCTCCATCGCCGGATCAAGCCGCTGATCCTGCGTCGAACGAAGGCGGCGGTCGCCGCGGAGTTGCCCGAGAAGCAGGAGCAACTCGTCTCGGTCGAGCTGGCCCCAGCGCACCGGCGGCTCTACGACCGCTACCTGGCTCGCGAACGCCAGAAGGTGCTGGGCCTGGTCGACGACCTGGCTCGCAACCGGATCACGATCCTGCGTTCGCTGACGCTGCTGCGCCAGCTCTGCCTGGCGCCTCGCCTGATCGATGAGGAGTTACCGGCGAGCTCGGCGAAGATCGACACCCTGATCGAGTCGCTCACCGAGGTGATCGCGGGCCGCCACCGGGCCCTGGTGTTCAGTCAGTTCACCGGCTTCCTAGGCCTGGTGCGCAAGCGCCTGGCCGAGGAGGGGATCGAGTACGAATATCTGGACGGCCGCACCCGCGACCGGGCCGCGCGCATCGCGTCCTTCCGGGAGGGCGACGCGCCGGTGTTCCTGATCAGCCTCAAGGCGGGCGGCTTCGGGCTGACGCTGACAGAAGCCGACTACGTGTTCATCCTGGACCCCTGGTGGAATCCCGCGGCGGAGAACCAGGCCATCGACCGGACGCACCGCATCGGCCAGGACAAGCCGGTGAACGTGTACCGGCTGGTCGCCGCCGACACCATCGAGGAGAAGGTCATCGCCTTGCAGGAGCGCAAGCGACACCTGTTCGACCAGGTGGTGGGCGTCGCCTCGGACGCCCCTGCGCCGCTGTCAGGGGACGACATCCGCGGCCTGCTCGGCGTGGGCCCCGACGCCTGATCGGCGGTCGCGCCGGCGGCTGCCTACAGTGGTGGCCATGGCGACCCCCGACTTCATCCTCGATCTACGCTCACGCATCGGCACGCGCATGCTGTGGCTCTCCGGCGTCACCGTCGGCGTCCACCGGCCCGGGCCGAGCGGCACCGAATGGCTGCTGGTCCGCAACGCGGAGACGGGGCGCTGGTCGCCGGTCACCGGCATCATCGACCCGGGCGAGCATCCGTACCAGGCGGCCGTGCGGGAAGTCGCCGAGGAGGCGGCGGTCGACGCCGAAATCGAACGCCTCGTCTGGCAGGACATCACGGACGTGGTCACCTACTCCAACGGCGATCAGACCCAGTACATGAACAACACGTTCCGGACCCGCTGGGTCGCGGGGGACCCTCGCCCGGCCGACGGGGAGAACGTGGAGGCGGCGTTCTTCGCCGAATCCGACCTTCCCCCGATGAGCGCTCAGCACTCTGCGGCGATGCGCGTGCTGCTCGCCGACGCCCCGGAATGCGGGCTCGGCGCGATCCCGGCCGCCTGAGGCCGGCCCACCGCACTCGTCCGGGGTGAAGGAGTCGGCGTCGGGGCCACGCTCGCTGTCATCGGGGAGGGCGAGCGCGGCGGGGACGCGGTCAATGCCCTTCTCAGGACGCGTTTCGGGCTGAGCTGAGCCCATCCCCGGGCGATCGCTGGGGCCCGTTATGACCACCCAGTGAGCGGCTGAGTCTCATGTAACAGCCGGATAAAAACGTGGAATCAGTCGTGTTCCGGGTGTTCCCAAAGGCCCGCAAGTCCTCCTACTGTTTCGCCATCCCGGTGCGGGGGCTCGTTCCCGCTCGGTCTCATTTCAGGAGGACTTGTGAATCGACGTCTCGCCGCGGCCGGGCTGTCTGGGCTGCTCATCGCATCACTCGCCTTGACAGGCTGTGGTCAGCGCAATGCCGAACCGACGGCGTCCGGCAGCGGGGGCAGCGGCAAGAAGGTCGCCAAGATCGGGCTGATCGCGCCGCTGTCCGGGGGGTTGTCCGCGATGGGTGCGGGCATGCGCAACTCGGTCGATCTGGCCGTGAAGCAGGCCAACGACAGCAACGCCATCCCAGGCTGGGAGTTGCAGTTCGTGGCCGAGGACGATCAGGCCAGCCCGGACGCGGGCAAGAACGCGGCCACGAAGCTCACCGGCGACAAGGAGATCGTCGGTGTGGTCGGTCCGTTGAACTCGTCGGTCGGCCAGGCGATCCAGCCGATCTTCCAGTCCGCGGGCATCGCGTTGGTCTCCCCGGCCAACACGAGCCCGTCGCTGACCAAGGGCGCCGACCTCGCCAACCCGGTCCGGGCCTACAGCACCTACTTCCGCACCTGCACCACCGATGATGTGCAGGGCCCGTTCGCGGCGAAGTACCTCCTCGACCAGGGCATCAAGCAGGTCGCGACGATCAACGACAAGAAGGCGTACGGGCAGGGCCTGGCCACCGCCTTCGCGAAGGCGTTCGTCGAGGGTGGCGGCACCGTCGTCACCGAGGAGACCATCAACCCCGACGACAAGGACTTCTCGGCGGTCATCTCCAAGGTGAAGTCGGTCAACCCGGCGGCGGTCTACTACGGCGGCGAGTACCCGCAGGCGGGGCCGCTGTCGCAGCAGATGAAGGCGGCCGGTCTCAACGTTCCCCTGATGGGCGGCGACGGCATCTTCGACCCGGCCTTCATCGAGCTGGCCGGTTCCACCGCCAACGGTGACCTGGCCACGTCGGTCGGCGCCCCCGCCGAGTCGCTCGATTCGGCCAAGGCATTCGTCGAGGCCTACGCGGCCGCCGGCTACAAGGAGGGCTACAGCGCCTACGGCACGTACTCCTACGACGCGGCCAACGCCATCATCGAGGCGCTGAAGGTCAGCCTCCCGTCGGCCTCCGACGCTTCTGCGGCGCGGGCCGGCACGGTCGAAGCCCTCAACAGCGTCAAGTTCAGCGGTGCCTCCGGCGAGGTCGCGTTCAACGAGTTCGGTGACAACACCTCCCGCATCCTGACGGTCTACAAGGTGGAAGGCGGCGAGTGGAAGGCGGCTAAGACCGAGGACTTCCAGTAGGCACATTGAACAGGTGAGGGGCTGGCCGCGGGTCAGCCCCTCACCCGTGAACGGGGACAATCCATGGATCTGCTCATCCAGCAACTCATCAACGGCCTCAGCCTGGGGGCCCTCTACGCGCTGATCGCCGTCGGCTACACGGTGGTGTACGGCATCGTTCAGCTCATCAACTTCGCCCACGGTGAGGTCTTCATGATGGGGGCGTTCGGCGCCTACACCACGTGGATGCTCATGGGCTCGCCCACCAGCCTGTCGATCGGTATGGCGCTCGGCGTCGTGCTGCCGGCGATGATCCTGGGCGGCGTCCTGGTCTCGGTCGGCACCGCGCTGCTGATGGAACGGTTCGCCTACCGGCCGCTGCGCAACGCGCCCCGGCTGGCCCCGCTCATCTCGGCGATCGGCCTGTCGATCGGCTTGCAGGAGGCGGTTCGCCTCTTCTACGGCCAGATTCCGGGCTTCCCCGACAGCCGGCGGGCGATCCCGTTCCCCGTGATCGAGGGGCTGACCGGACGCTCGCTGCAGTTCGGCGGCGTCACCATCCAGTACTCCGCGATCTTCACCCTCGGCGCGCTCGCCGTCTGCACGGCGGTGCTGTGGTGGTTCGTCAACAAGACCCGGATGGGACGCGCCATGCAGGCCACCAGCCAGGACGCGGACACCGCGCGGCTGATGGGCATCAACGTCGACAAGGCGATCGCGACGGCCTTCGCCGTCGGCGCCGCCCTGGCCGCCGTGGCGGGCGTCGCCCACGGGTTGCGCTACAACAACATCGACTTCCAGATGGGATTCATGGCTGGCATGAAGGCGTTCACCGCCGCTGTTCTGGGCGGCATCGGGAACATCAACGGCGCCGTCGTCGGCGGGCTCGTGCTGGGCATCGTGGAGGCCCTGGCCACCACGTACATTCCCGGCCAGTTCGGCAGTTCGGCCTGGAAGGACGTGTGGGCCTTCGCCATCTTGATCCTGGTGCTCGTGTTCCGGCCCCAGGGCCTCCTCGGCGCGAAGGTGGTGGATCGCGCATGAGCGCCCTCAACGACTTCCTGTCGCGTTGGTCGGGACCGGCCCGCTGGGTCGGTGTCGTCGGCGCCGTCCTCGTGATGGTCGCGGCCTTCCTGCCGTGGGCCTATCTGCCCGCCGCTCTCGACGACGTCACCTACTACGGCGAACCGTCGGTGCTGCAGTGGCTCGGCTTCGCGCTGGGTCTCGTGACGGCCGCCTGCCTGCTGGTCTCCCCGCTGCTGGCGGCGAAGGCCAGCCCCCGGGCTCGCCGCATCCTGAACCTCAACCGGGGTGCCGCCGCGGCGGCCACCGCGTCGCTGGTCTACCAGGGCGTCGCCGCCGTGGCCGCGGCGCTCGAACTGCGCGGGCTCGTCGCGCTCGAGCCGGGAGCCTGGCTGGGGGTGGCCGGAGCTGCGGTCGCCGCGCTCGCCACCCGCGGGCTGCATCTCGGCTCAGATCCCCGGCTGCGCTATCTGAAGACTCCCGCGTGGGCTCAGATCCTCGGGATCGTCGTGGTGCTGGCCCTCGTGCTGGTCGCCGCCGCCTACGGGCTGGGGCTGGAGGACCCAGGCGCGTTCGTCGCCTTCGGGACCTTCTGCGGCCTGGCCGCCTGGGTGATGGTCCGGCTCGGCATCATGGGCTGGATCAGCGCGGCGGCCACCGCCAACCGGTCCTCCCTGGTGCTGGCGTCTTTCGTGGTGGCCTTCGTGTTCCCGTTCACCCAGAACGGTTCGGACGCCAACATGTCGATCGCCGCCGGGGTACTGATCTTCGCGGCGACGGCGATGGGCCTCAACATCGTCGTCGGGTTGGCGGGTCTGCTCGACCTGGGC
>RRZU013202277.1_pt1 | contig 13549 bp, 12 predicted proteins | sample 2165561 | NCBI WGS metagenome assembly RRZU01 (sample SAMN10456909, study PRJNA506462) | wastewater metagenome | isolation source: wastewater sludge | place: USA: Moscow, Idaho
CATTGATAACAGTAGACCCTTCTTTAGGAGATTATAGATAATCAAGTCAAGTAATTTCTTTAAAAGTTTTTGTTTCAAGTTTTTCTCAAGAATTTACTATATAGTTTAAATCAGTTTTATTATTTATTCATTGAGTAGTTTTTACTTCAAGGATGAAGTCAGCAGGAAGTCTTCATTCTTTGATTAGAACTCTATTTTCTTCAGAAGTTTTAATAATTGATTGTTTTTCCTCTTCAGAAAAAATATTTATATTATTTAATTCTTTAATGATTTCATCGATTTCTTTTTGATATTCAGGAGTAAGTTTGTTATTATCAATAGTTTTTGAAATAGTTCAACCTCCTCAAGAAGAGATTTTAGTATCATTTTTAGCATAAGCATATTGAGTGTTAGACAGCATAGTAAGAGCAAGAGCAGTTCAAACTCTTACTTTGTTTATATTTAAAGCTATTTTTGAAGCTAATGGTGAAATTTCAAATTTGTTTTCAGGCATGTTATTAATAATATTTTCAGGAATATTATTGTTATTTAATTTTGGTGCCATAAATTGATAGTTAAGTTATAATTTTCCTCTTTCTTCATTTTACCATATTTTTTATAAAATGCAAAAATTTTATGATGTTTTTTGTTAAAAAGTGTTTGAGACCGGTATCCATGTGGGAAAAAGCATTTATTTACATAAAAAATCAATAATATTAATATTTTTTATTCATTTATAAGTATTTCAAAAATTATCATCCATACTTACTACTATTTTCTCATAATTATCTTTAATGTCTAATAAATTTCAAAATTCTCTTTTAATTACTTCTTCACTTGATAATAAATAGCAAACTTGAACATATATTTTTTCACCTGATTTTTCTCAAATAAAATCAATTTCTTTTCATCAAAATTCTCAAACATAAACATTATATCATTGAGAAATTAGTTTTGTATATACTAAGTTTTCAAGTATTTTTCAAATATCATTTGCAAAATTAAATCATGAAGTATTTCTAATTCATATATCTCAAAAATAATATTTTGCAGTATAATTAAGTATTGATTCTCACTTTATATCATATCTTGAAACTTCATTTACTAAAAATGGAAATGTTAAGTATTTTAAATAATTAGAAATAGTTGTTAGAGAAACTTCTTTTTTAAAAATATTTTTTATGTAATTTGAAATATTTGTAATAGATATAATATTTCATGTTTCACTTTGTAAATATTGAAACATTTTTTCTAGCAGTTTTACATTTCTAACAGTAAAACGAGAAACTATATCTTTTAAGAAAATACTATTTAAAGTATTTTTTATGTAATTATTTTTTAATTCTTCATTTTCTAAAAATAATACTTCAGGCATTCATCAAAAAGTAATATATTCAATAAAGCTTTCTTTTGATGATTTTAGTTTTTTAAATTCTAAAAATTCTGTGTAACTAAAAGAAAAAATATTTAAACTCATATATCTTCAAGTTAAAAGACTTGCAAGTTCTCAAGATAATAATTTTGAATTAGAACCAGTAATAATTATTTTATATTTTTTTTCAGTATACATTGATAAAATAAATTTTTCCCAAGATTCAATATTTTGAATTTCATCAATGATAATATATTTTATTTGATCTTTATTATTTACTTTTTCAAATAATAAATTTAATTCTTTTTGATTTTGAATTTCATCAACTATATCTAATTCTTTGTTTATATAAAATACTTCATTTAAATTAATATTGTAATAATTTAAAAATCATATTAAACAATAACTTTTTCATACTCTTCTTTGTCATTCTAAAACTAAAATATTGTAAGTATCACTAAATGATTTTATTTTTGGAATATAGTTTTCTCTATAAAAAACAGTTCTATTTTTTATAGAATTTATGCTTTTTTCATATAATCACATTGGAATAAAAATTAAAAATATAAATATTCTCCAGTATATTAGAATATTTTTTATAAAATGCAAATATTTTGATGTTTTTTGTTAAAAAGTGTTTAACCCCGGGATTTTAGAAATCAACTATTATATTTTGGGTAATATTTTAAGTTGTTCGGGGTAATCCTGGGGTTGTTATAAGTATAATTTGATTTTATATTTATTGTGAATATAATTTTTAAAAAATATATATTAATATAAAAATATGACAACAATAAATATTTCACATGAAACTGAACAAAAATTTGAACTTACAAATCTAGAAGCTTTTATAAATGGTGAAGATTTTGAAGATCTAGTTTTTTGATATCAAATATTAAAATGAAAAACTTGAAGAACTCAATCTTTTAGTTCTTTTAAAGATGAATTATGATTATAGAAGTAGATGAATCTTTTAAAAAAGATTTTAAAAATATTAAAGATAAAATTATTCAAAAAAGAGTTATTGAAAAATTAAATATAATTGAAAAATCAAAAACTTTAGAGGACATAACAAATATAAAAAAATTAAAATGATTTGATAAATATTTTAGGTTGAGGATTTGAGATTATAGAATTGGTTTTTCTTATGATTGAATTAAAATAGTCTTAATAAGAGTTAGAAGTAGAAAAGATATTTATAATATTTTTCCATAGATTTTAGTAAAAGTGTAATTTAAAGTAACAAAAAAAGATTTTCGTGATAGAAAATCTTTTTGCTAGGTTTTGATTAAAAAGTATTTAATTGATTTAGATTTAGGAATAAGGTGTTTGAGACCGGTCTTTAGTTTATTATCTTTAGTAAAGGTAAAAATTAATGATTAGTTTATTTACAAGAAGACCGGTCTGTCGTTCCTAATTTCAAATCAAAGCACTACGGGGGTGTTATAAGTATAAGTTGATTTTATCCATTTTACTTCAAAAAACAGCAATATCTCTTTTTAGATAAAGTGGATTATCTTGGCTTCAAGCAAAAGTTGTTGAAAAAAGTGAGATAGATAAAAGTGTAAATGTTAGAATTTTTCTTATTGGTAGGGGATTAAAGGGTAATTAAATTATTATTTATTATAAATTAGTTGCTATCATGGTTATTACTTTTTGCAAAACATAAATATATCCAATAAATTATTCAAATTCATATAAATAAACTTAAAGTATAAAGTATTAATGATGATTGTTTTTCTCACATATCTCTAAATCTTCTAGATGCTAATGTTAATTGTAAGTATATACTGTGTAATATTACAAAAATCACTTGTCAATATAATCAAAATAATAAAGCTATTTATTTAATTACTATAATCAACTCAGTTTATTTTTTGATAAAGTATTTATTAAATATTACTTTTGTTCAATAATTTGATTTAAGTATTCATTAAATTTAATTTCAAGTTTTGGATATTCAGCATTAATATCAAAATTTTTATCAATTTCTGTTTTAAATTCAGTCATTAAATATTTTACAGTATTACTATTATCTAGTTTTTTAATAATATTTAAATCAATATATTCGTTTGTTAAATCTCAATTAATAATTTCTTTTTTAGCATTTAAATAAGCAAATTTATTATTTTTTGAATTATATATAAAATAAAAAGGAAGTTCGTCATATTTTATTTCTTCTTTATTTATAATATATTTTTTGTAATAATTGTAGACTTCTTCAGATCAATTATTAGTTTTTTTATTAACACGAAAAGGAGTGTAATATAGTGAATATAATGTATTTTTATCAATGAATCATGATTTTATATCTCATTTTAAGTTATATATTTTATAGTTGAAAGTTATTGTTTGTCCAGAATTTGTTTCATATTGAGATATATCAAGTTTTCAAAAAGATCATCATCATAACTGACTTATAAAAGCTTGGTATGTGTCAAAAACAGCAAATAATATAATCATTATTATGATGAAACTTATTCAAATTGAATTTAATATTTTATTTTGCATAAATTTTATGGTTAATTAATTTTAATACTTTTTCATCATTTCATTTAAATATTCGTTAGCAGTTATATCAAATTGACTTCTTCCACTATACATATCTTCAAGCTTAGTATCCATATCAAAATTAATACGATTTTCAGGAGAAATTAAAGTTACTCTATTTGAATTATCTAGTTTTTTAACAATGTTAAAATCTATAGATTTTTTATCTAAATCTCATCTAATAATTTCTTTTTTTGCATTTAAATAAGCATATTTATTATTTCAAGAATTATATATAAAGTAATATGGTAATTCATTATAATTTATTTCTTCTTTATTTATTCTATATTTTTTATAATAATCATAAACTTCTTCAATTTCATCATTTTTATTAAAAAAACTTAACTCTAATGGATAGTAATATAATGCATATAAAGTGTTATCTTTAATGAATGATGATTTTAAATTTCAACGTATGCTATATCATTTGTATTTAAATGTTACTACCTCATCTAAATGTCTTTCATCTTGTAAAATATTTAATCATCAAAAATGTCTTAATCCTCATTGATGTAATATTGCATTAAAAGTACTTATAGTTCAATATAATATAAAAATAATTATAGCTAATAATATTAAAGTTTTTATATTAAAAATTATATGTTTTAGTTTATTTATTATTTTAATGTTCATAAATTTTTTGATTAATTGTTATTGTTGTATTTGTTGGTTTTAATATATTAGTATCGTACATTCCATGTGTCCATTGAAGAATAGAATCTCACATCCAGGCAAAAATAGAATCTCAAAAATTAGTTATATTGTCTTGTTTATTCCAATCATAAGTATCTTTAATAGTTACTACTACATCATAATATCAACTTGGATTCCATGTTGCAGTATATGAATAATCAAACTCTCATAGAGTTCAAACTGTAAAAATTACCTCTGGTGAAATTTTTTCATATGTATTGAATCAAGTATAATGATTACTGTAAGTTAAAATTTTATCTTTACGTAAAATTCTTGATTTTACTTCATTCTTCAAAAATTCTTGATATGCCTTAGTTTTTAGTAATATTTTAGTATATTCATCATTAGGTCAATATATATTATCTTTATTCATCAAAGATTTTGTTAAAAAAATATTTGCATATCTAACATACTCTGTTCAAAACAAACTTTCTATTTCACTAGTATACATAGATATTTGAATAAAAAGAGATAATGCTACGATTCTGCTTATTTTATCTGCTCATTCTCATACTATACTTGCTTGATTTTTAATAGCATTACTAAGTCATTTTTTTAAACTATCAAGATGATTTTTGTTATTTGCAGTTTGACTAATTTTAGCTAATTTAAATTTTTTAGTAGTATTATCAAAATAATAAGCTTTAGTTTTTGCAGGGTAATTACAAGATTTATCATTTGAAATAATGCTTTTACTAATATTTTTACTAACGTTTTTACTAATATTTGTATTTTTGTTTTCAATTCAATAAGTAGTAACAAAAATAATAGGATTATTTCTAAATTCTTCACTGTTATAATCACCTCAATTAATCTCCACAATAGTCCTATCTTCTCAGGCAGCAAAACTAGTTTTAGTATCAGAAATTCTATCATTTTCAATTAAAGTATCAATAGGAGTGGTAATATTATCAGGAGCATTGTTGTAAGTGTTTTTAGTATTCTTTATATTATTATTAACACTAGTAATTTGACTATTAATATTTGTTAAATTATTATTAATAGTAGTTACATCAGTATTAGAAATATTATTTTTATCACTTTCTAGTTTAGTTTTTTCTTGAGTTTTAGTATCAATTTGACTTTGAGTATTATTTATATTAGTGTTAATAGTTTGTAGATTTGAATCTAATTTTGATTTTTCATTAACTTTACCTCATAGAGCAGTGATTTTATTATTAATATCGTTAAGTTGAAGAACTAAAGAATTAAATAAAGCATTTTTTACATCATAGTTAGATTTAGCATTATTGTAATTAGCTAGTTCTTGTTTGTAATAATCTTGAGAAATTAAAGCAACTTTTCAATAACTAAGTCAAGAATTGTAAATATCCTGTAAATTATTTAAATGATCAATAATAAGTCATCAAGCAGCCATTTTCTTAAGATAATCTCAAAGATTACCTAAAAAAGAAGAATTATTAACTTTGTATTCAAATGCTTTAGATCAGTTTTGATTATTGTATAAATACATTAAAGCAGGATAATCATTACCATTTCAGTTATTATAAAATCCATATCTAATTTTAATAGTCATAGAATTACCTAAAATACTAATAGGAATATTGTAATCATTAGCTAAATTCATTTTTTTAGAAGATTCAACATAATTGTTAGAAGAAGTGTTTAAATAAGCATTATTGATAGTATTTTTAACAGTATTTAAAGTATTAGAAATAGTATAACTTCAATTATTCACATTATTTAATAAAGAAGAAAAATTAAGTCATAGATTAGATTGATATCAAATAGAGCTAATTTGATTATATTTAGAAGAATATCTTGAATAATAATCATTAAATAAAGCTTTATCTCTATCATAATCATCTTTTTTTTCTAAATATTCTCTATATTTACTATCATAAATAGCTTTTAAATTATCAACATCTTTTTTAATAATTCAAATTTTTAACATTAAATCATCTCTTTTGTATTGTAAAGCCTGTAATCCAGTATCAACATTTATAGAATTAGAAGAAGCCGTAATAGATTTAACTAAAGAAGAATTATAGTTAATATTAGCAGAAATACTTCTAGAAGAAGTTCAGTCTAAAGAAAAATTGTTATTTAAAAGAACTTGCTTAGTAGTTAAAGAATTATTTCAATCAGCTAAACTTTTACTTAAAGGATCAAGATTGTTAAAAGTGTTGTTAATATCATTAGTTTTAGAAGTAATTTGAGTTTCAGTAGAACTTTTTTGAGAGTTTAGAGTATTCTTATCATTAATTAAAGAGTTAATACTTGTATTAATAGCATTAATTTGATTTTGAATTTTTTTGATAGCCTCAGCAGAATTTCAAGCATTTTTTAAATCTTGTTCAAGTTTAGCTTTTTGACTATTTAATTCAGTTAATTTTGTTTCAAGAGTTGTTATTTGATTTTGAAGTATTTCTTTTTCTGGATTTTTTACTGTAATCATTTGAGAATTATCAATATTAACAGAAATTTCTTCAGTAACTATATCAGGAATAGAATCAATAGGATTATCACTTCATCAATTATCATTAGAATCTTTAATAATTTCAAATTTTAAAGTAGTAATACTTCAATCTTTATTATTAGTAATAACCACACTAATCTCTCAAGCAGAATACAAATCAATATCAATATATATAGTACCATCAGTGTTAATTGATATATTTTCTCAATTAATAGAAGCAGAAATATCTCAAATAGTAGCTAGATCTTTCCAAACAGAAATATATCCAAGAAGAAGTAACTTTTTGAGTAGTAGTAACTTCGTTAACAGCTTGTGTAACTTTATCTTTAGTATGACATCCGGAAGTAGCAATAACAAAACTTAAAGCTAAAGCTTTAAAATAATTAGTAGTAGACTTACTAGGAGAAGGTTTGTTAAAAATAGGGTTGTTAGAAGAATTTATTTTATTCATAGATAACAAAAAATTAAAAAATATAAATTTAAAAGTAAAATATTTATACAAAAATTAAAAAAGAAAAAAATTGAAAAACAAAAGAAAAAAATATTTTTTCAAAAAAAGTCGGTAATTATACTGACTAAACAGGGAATTATCGACTAATTATTTATGCTTCATAATTTTAAGCTTCATTTTCTAAAAAATTACTTGTAAAGATCTCCATCCTCGAGAGTAATATATATAATTTTAAATATTTGTCAATATTATCTAAAAAGTTCAAAATATCAGATAATAACTATTACTAAATCCACTAAAATGTGAAATATCCAAGCTCACCAAATTCATGCAGTTTTTTTGTAAAACCAAGAAAAAAATATTCATCCTAAAAATAATCCAAAAATAGCAACAATCATCAAATAAATATTAAACCAATCTCAAAAAATAGCCATATGATATAAAGCAAATAAAATTGCACTAAAAAAATATGCAAAATATTTGTATTTTTCTACTAAAAAATGAAAAATAAATCATCTAAAGAAAAATTCTTCAATTAATGAATTTCAAAACATCACATAAATAAAAGCAAAAATAAATGTTAATGAGTTTATTCATCTTACAGCTAAAGAGTTTTTTATATCATCCCAAGAAATATAATCTCTTAAAAAATAATAAGCTAAAAAGACTAAAATACTTCAAATAACTCAAAAAATGCTTCAATAAATTAGACTTTTTTTGTTTATTTTTCAAAAAATTCATATCTTTGTTTTAAATATAAATCCTATAACTAAAGGCAAAACTATAAAAAATAATATTTTTTGAATTATTATAAAAAGGTATTTTGGATGAAAAATATTTTCAACAATATATAAAAATAAACTGGCAAAAATAGAGTAAAATATTACAACCAAACTGGTTTTTAAATTATTTTTTATCATTTTTAAATTTATTAAGAAGTAATATTTTATTGTAAAACTATTTAATTAACCCATCAGTCTCTACGAGACAGCTTCCCTTAAATCTAAGGAAAGCAAAAAAGGTATTTTACAAATATTTTAACTATATTATTTAAAACTGAAAATAAGTAAAAAAATAATACAAAAAATATAAAACTAGCACATATTATAAAAATGTGCTAAAAAATATTTGACAATAAAAAAAATAAAAATATAATGCTTGATGTAAGGTTGTAACCTTTACAAGTAACCCTTTAGTCCTTCGGACAGTTTCCCTTAATTCTAAGAGAAACATAATAGAAAGATTTCTTTCCATTAGGCTTAAGGGAAGGTGGTCAGTAAGACCGGATGGGTTAGATAAAAAATTATTACTTAACTATAAAAATATGTGAAAAATTATTGGTATTGACCTTTGAACTACAAATTCTTGTGTAGCTTTTATGGAAGGTTGAGAAGCTAAAGTTATCCCAAATACTGAATGAAATAGAACTACTCCATCTATTGTTGCTGGAAAAGATGGAAATATTATTGTTTGAACTCCTGCAAAAAGACAAGCTATTACAAATCCAATTAATACAATATTTTCTGCAAAAAGATTTATCGGTAGAAAATTTGATGAAGTAACTGAAGAAATTAAAAATGTTCCTTTCAAAGTTGTAAAATGAACTGATGGTTCAGCTTTAATTGAATTTAATGGTAAACAAGTTAGACCAGAAGAAATTGGTGCTCATGTTTTAGCTAAAATCAAAGAAGATGCTGAAAAATACCTAGGTACTTCAGTAACTCAAGCTGTTATTACTGTTCCTGCATATTTCAATGACTCTCAAAGACAAGCTACAATTAATGCTTGAAAAATTGCAGGTCTTGAAGTAAAAAGAATTGTAAATGAACCAACTGCTGCTGCATTAGCTTACGGAGCAGGGAAAAATAAAAATGAAAAAATTGCTGTTTATGACCTTTGAGGTTGAACATTTGATATTTCAGTTTTAGAATTATCAGAAGAATGAACTTTTGAAGTATTAGCTACAAATGGGGATACTCATTTAGGTTGAGATGACTTTGATAAAAGAATTGTTGATTTTATTGTTGATGAATTTAAAAAAGAACAAGCTGTTGATTTAAGAAATGACCCAATGGCTTTACAAAGAGTTAGAGATGAAGCTGAAAAAGCTAAAAAAGAATTATCTTCAACAACTAGTTATGATATAAATCTTCCTTATATTACTGTTGATGCTACTGGTCCAAAAAACTTAATGATGTCTATTTCTAGAGCAAAATTTGAAGAAATTATCACTGATCTTGTTGAAAAAAGTATTGAACCTTGTAGAAAAGTATTAAAAGATGCAGGACTTTCAGCAAGTCAATTAGACCAAGTATTACTTATTTGAGGTTCTACAAGAGTACCTTTAGTAATCAAAAAAGTAGAAGAATTTTTTGGTCGTAAACCAAATGCATGAATCAATCCAGATGAATCAGTTGCTATGTGAGCTGCTATTCAAGCCTGAATTATTGGTTGAGATGTAACTGATGTATTATTACTTGATGTAACTCCACTTTCACTTTCAATTGAAACTATGGGATGAGTTGCTACAAAAATGATTCCAAGAAATACTACTATTCCTACTTCAAAATCTGAAACATTCTCTACAGCTGTTGATAATCAACCAAGTGTTGAAATCAATGTATTACAATGAGAAAGAGAAATGGCTGCTGATAATAAAACTCTTGGTAGATTTATGTTAGACTCAATTGCTCAAGCTCCAAGATGAGTTCCTCAAATTGAAGTAACTTTTGATATCGATGCTAACTGAGTATTAACTGTAAAAGCTAAAGATAAATGAACAGGTAAAGAACAACATATTACAATTGCTTGATCAACTGGTATGGATGATAAAGAAGTTGATAGATTAGTAAAAGAAGCTGAAGAAAAAAGAGATGAAGATAATAAAAGAAAACAAGCTGTAGAAGCTAGAAACCATGCTGAATCTGCTGTTTACCAAGCTGAAAAAACTATTACTGATAACAAAGATAAAGTTCCTGAAAATGATAGAAATGATGCTGAAGCAAAAATTAAAGATTTAAAAGATTTTTTATCTTCTGCTTCTGCTTCAAAAGAAGACCTAGAAGGGAAAACTAAAGAATTAACTGACTTAATGATGAAAATCGGTCAAGCAATTTATTCTCAAGCTTGAGCTCAAACTCAAGAAGCTCCAAAAGCTGATGATTGAGTTGTTGACTGAGATGTTGAAACTGATGATGGAAAAAATACTACTAGAGTGTAGTGAAAGCAAAAACCTCTCCAAATTGGAGAGGTTTTTTAGTGTAGAAGTTATAAAAATTTTAATTATGGTATATTTGCTATAATTAAAATTTTAAATTTGATTTTTCTTTTTATGTTTATATACTTTTTTTAGAGGGGAAAATATTTTTTAATATATTTATTATGGATAATTTATTTAAAATTTATACTAGGGCAATAATAATTAATCAAAATAATGATGTTTTATTAATAAAAAAAAGAGAAAATCAGAAACTTTGATGATGAGAGTGGTTGCTTCCATGATGAACTTTAGAATTTTGAGAAAATATAGAACATACTTTAGTTAGAGAAATAAAGGAAGAAGTTAATTTAGATGTAAAAGAGATAGAATTATTATTACATAAAAAAATGATTATTTGAAATACTCACTGGCTTTGAGTTTATTTTTTATGTAAAGTTAACGATGAAAAAAAATTAACTAATATGGAACCTGAAAAACATGAAACAGTTTGATTTTTTCCATTATCTGAAATCCCTAAAATGAAAGATTATATGATGATAAAAATGTTTTATAATTTTTCTAAAGAATTTTTTGATATTACAATTACAGATTGGAAACAACACAGTATGCAAAAATATTTATTTAAATATCTTGAATGAAAAGTTCATTCTTTAATTAAAGAAAATATTGAGTTAATTAAGTATATTCAGATTGTTTGAAATTATGATAGAAGTCATATTGTTTCAAAAGAGGAAAAAAATGATAAACCTCTTAATTTTAAAAGACCAACAGCTTTTTTAGATTGAGATACATTATATTTATCATGTTTTCCTTGAGAAGATTATATTAAACATTATGCAAATATTATATCAACATATTATTATATAAATAAAAAATCTACTCCATTAATTTCTTATAGATTACCTAATAAAAATTTTATTTATAATGTTTTTTTTGATAATGGAATATCTGAAATTCCTGATTGTGATACAATTCTATATTGAAATATTGATAAAATATGAATTTTTGAAAATAAAGAATTTAAAAAAGTATGAGATTTTCTTTATAAAGAATGATATATAAATAACAAAAAAGTTATATTGTTGTGATGTGAATTTAGTATTTGGGGAAATACTGGAGAGTATTTTATAGATGCATTAAGTCAAAAAGTAAAATTTAATACATTTATATATATATGAAAATTATGAATATTAGATAAAGATATTGAACCAAATAAATATTTGGCAACATGATGTGTTTCTTATATTAATTGAGATAAAATAATTTGGAATAATATATTCACAAATTTAGAAAATGATAATATTATTTATTCGGATCATATTACATGTTATTCTGTAATTGAAGAAAGTATTTATAATATATGAGAATATAAAAAATATTGAAAATTCATTGATCCTGAAATTTGAAAAATGGCAATATCTTGTAATAGAAATAAAAAAAGATTTTCTTATTTACATATTATTTCAGATAATGTTATAATCCCTTTTAATGAAAATTTATCTAATGAAAGAAAAGAAGAAATAATTATAAAAAGAAAAGATTTATTTTTACAAATATGATCTATTTTATTAAAATTAATTTAAACATATATGAAATGAAATATTTTATTAATATGACCTTCATGAGCTTGAAAAACAACTATTTCTAAAGAAATATTAAAAATTGATAATTTATATCAATCATTTATTGCAGATACTTCAAGAAAAATTAGGATTTGAGAAATTGATAAAGTTGATTATAATTTTATTTCTTCAGAAGAAATAATTTGAAAATCATTAAAAATAAAAGATTATTTAATTGAAGAATATTTTTATAATTATTATTGATATAATTTAACTAATTTTATTAATAATAATAGATTTATACTTACTCCTTGAATTAAAGTTGCTGAGGAAATTTTAAAAAAAAAGAATGAATATTGAATTTGTATATCAATATTATTAAATATTGATTTTAATACATTTAATAATAGATTGAAAAATAGATGAGAATCTTCTGATGAAATAAAAAAAAGAATTTTAAGTTTAGATGTTTTAGATTTTTCAAATAAAGTAGATTTAATTATTAATTGAAATGATAGCATTAATAATATTAATAATATTTTAATAGAATGCTTAATTAAAAATTAGCTATTGAAATATTTTTACAGCTGAATTTTATTTAAAACAAACACTCTCCAATTTTGGAGAGTGTTTTACTAATTATTAAACCGATAATCATATAATAAAACAGCACAAATACTGTTTGTTTCGTCAATTTTTTTACAGTTTTTTTCAAGGTTTTTTCCAAAATTTTCTATATTAAAATTTGGTAATTTTATTTTTATACAATTTTCAAAATTATTCCAAGTTAATTTTTCAATAGAATTTATTTTTTCTCAATAATTTTTAAAGAAATCATCATATTCAATAATTTCTCTTAATCTTCATAAAGATCAGCTAAAATCTCAAGATTTATAGCTATTAATGTCAAAATTAATTATTTTATTATTTTGAATAATAAACATAAAAAGTAGTAAATTTCATATAAAACTAAATTCATTTTCACTTAAATTATATTTTTTAGGGTCAATCATATATTTTTTATTAAAAATAAACTATTTGTATAATATAAAATAAAAAATAAAATCAAACAAAACTTGCATTTCCTAAAAAATCATTAAAATGTATCTTGTCCGATATATTTTATAACTAAATTTTAAACTTATGAAAAATTTTTATGAATTAGAAGCTGTTTTGCCTTCTTGAAAAACTGTTAAAATGGAGGAGTACAAAGATAAAGTAATTTTAATCGTAAATACTGCAAGTAAATGTTGATTGACTCCACAATACAAATGACTTGAAG
>RRZU012470459.1_pt1 | contig 13548 bp, 10 predicted proteins | sample 2165561 | NCBI WGS metagenome assembly RRZU01 (sample SAMN10456909, study PRJNA506462) | wastewater metagenome | isolation source: wastewater sludge | place: USA: Moscow, Idaho
ACCCAGCGAACTTGAAGAACACTTCGACGTCTATTACGTCTCCGGCCCGGCCAAACGCTTGAGCGGCCCGAAAGGACCTGGACGCTGGGAAGAACGCCGGACATTCCGCGCCACCCGCATCGTTCCCGGGTCCTTCGCCGTGGTGGGTCCGGCTGAACGTCCGCGTCCCGTCGTTGGATCCGCCTCCATCTTTACCGCCGAGGAAGCGATCATTGCGATTCGCCCGGGCGCCGCACTCCCGCTGGCCATGCGCGGCGAGCCGGTTGAGTTGAGTTTGTCCGACGACGGCGCCGCCTCGCGCCTCCCCGGCGGCTGGCAGGTGTTTCGGTACCGGCACGTCGACCAACAGCGACTCTTCGAAGACCTCGCCAGCTACGGCCTGGACGTTCGGCTCCTCGGGTGCGACGAACTCGTACGTCAATGGCGAGCCCGCTTGCGTCACCTGGCAGGACTGGGGGCGGTGTAATGGCGAAGGTTCACGACATCGTACGAACACACGCCATCCTCACCTACCTGGCGAGCAGACCCGAGGGCGGTGCCTCGCTCGGCGAACTCTCCCAGCATTTCAACACCCCGTGGAAAACCGTGCTCAAACTACTGTGGGAGGCCAACCTCATCGAAATCCCAGGCATGGTAGCCCCCTTCGATTTAGATCTACCTGATTTACCAGAGCAATGGGATGGCGAGGGAGACGAACCGGGCCCGGACTCACTCATCTGGTTGGGATACTCCGGTTCGGGGGAGATTCCGCCGCTGACGCTCACCCTTGATGAGGCGATGGTTCTTCTCGCCCTCCTCGACAACATCGTGGAAGTGACCCCACCGGGAGAGTCTCGTGAAGCGCTGCTCAGACTGCGCAGCGAAATCACCGAGTCGGCGGCTCGAGCAGGATTCTCGCAGGCGCTGTGGCGCGAACCGGAATCGCCCATTGCAGCGCAATCCCTTGAGACAATTATTCGTTGCGTCGATGAGCACCGCGCTGTGAACTTCAGCTATCACCGCGCCGGACCAGAGTTACGTGAGGAGGTGCGCGACGTCGGCGTCGTTCCTATATCGATCTCCACCGGTACCTCGCCGTTATTACGTGCGGTCAGTGCTGGCTCTGTTCGCAGCTACCGGCTGGATCGGATCGGGACCGTCACCGCAGGGGACTCCATCTCTCGCAGGGACTTCACCGTGGCCCGAAACCTTGTCAGGGACGAGGAGCGCGCAGCCGCAGCCGCTGCACGCCGCGGGGAACACTCGTGGCACCCCGAGGGCGAATCCGTCACACTTCACCTGGCACGGGCAGGTAAATGGGTGGGAGAAACGCTGCCAGGTGCCGTCGTCATCGACGAAGGCGATACGCTGAGAGTGACACTTCCCGTCACCAGCGAGGAATGGCTCTTCTCGCTTCTTTTACAATTAGGCGACGCCGTCCTCGCGGTGGAACCACACAGCATTGCCGACCGGCTGGCGAGGCGATTCGCGCAGCTACTGAAGGAGACCTGATGAAAGCCCTGATTATCACACTCATCGTGGTGCTGGTTATTGCTGCCCTCGGGTACTACGCCTTCCTCAACGGCCGCAAGCTGTGGCGTTCAGTCAAGGCTGCGCTGGGCCTCGCTGGCGAACTGGGCACCAAGGTTGCCGAGCCGTTCTCCAACTACCCACCACTTCCGGCGCCAGAACCGCTTGCCTCGCCATTTGAGAGGGAACGCCGCGTGGCGGCGTGGGAGGATCTACAGCGAGTGCATGCGGAACGTTCGCGGCTGCGCCGCGCGCGGGTGAAGCGTGCCACCGGGCGATGGGATCGTATTAACGTGAACCGTGAACCGTACTCGCGCCTCCATCGGGCCACCGCAAAGGCACGCTGGGCACAGCGCAAGGATATGCGCGCGGCCGCCAAACTCGCCTCCGAATAGAATACGGTCATAACGATGCGCGATGACGATCTACTTCTCTCTGAATACGTCGACGGGTACCGGACCCGCGGAATCATTCTCGACCCCTTCCAAGTGGACGCCTGCCGCGCACTCGGACGCGGCAGGGATGTGCTCGTCAGCGCGCCCACCGGATCGGGAAAAACAGTGGTGGCGCACTACGCCGTTGAATTGGCACTGGCCACCGAGAAGCGGTGCGTCTACACCGCGCCCATCAAGGCTCTCTCGAACCAAAAGTACAACGAACTCGCAGCGCGCCTCGGCGAAGAGACCGTGGGCCTGCTGACCGGCGATGTCACCATCAATCGCGATGCAGCCATCCTGGTGGTCACTACCGAAGTGCTGCGCAATATGCTCTTCCAGAACTCGCCGGACATCCCCGATTTTGGATATGTGGTGCTCGACGAGGTGCACTACCTAGCAGACCGCGAGCGCGGCCCGGTATGGGAGGAAATTATTCTCTCGCTGCCGCCGCATATCCGGTTGGTATCGTTGTCCGCAACGGTGGCCAATACCGAGGAGTTCGTGTCATGGATGCGTTCGGTGCGCGGCAATACCGAGCTGATCGTCAGTACGGTTCGGCCGGTTCCGTTGGAACAGCATGTGGCGATTGGGCGGAAGATTTATCCGCTGTATGGGCCTGGTGGTGATCCCTCGTCGGTGCTCACGGGAGCGATGCGAAAGAATGAAGGAGGGGCGAGGGATCGTTCACCGCGGCTCTCGGATGCTGATCGCCACCGTATCATCACCATGCTCGAGCGGCGTGACATGTTGCCCGCCATCGAATTCATCTTCTCCCGCAAAGGATGCGATTTGGCGGCCACAGCGTTGCAAAAGAACGATGTGTGGCTGACGAGCACAGCAGAACAGAAGGAAATTCGACGGCATGTGGCGCAGGTACGCAATACTCTCTCCGAATCTGACCGGCGTGCCGTCCGCTTCGAGACCAGCGCCAACTTCCTGCTGCGCGGTTTCGGGGTGCACCACGCCGGTATTCTTCCGGCGTTGAAATCGCTCACCGAGAAGCTCATGGAACTCGGGCTACTACGGATTGTGTATGCCACTGGCACACTTGCACTCGGTATCGACATGCCAGTGCGCTCCGTGGTAGTTGAGGATCTACGCCGCTGGGACGGCGACGGATTTGTAGACCTCACCGCCACCGAGTACACCCAGCTCATTGGGCGGGCCGGGAGGCGCGGCAAGGATAAGGTGGGGCACGCCGTCGTCGTCGGAAATCCGGAGCTGGATGTATGGGCTCTGGCCGATCTCGGTTCTGGCCGGGTGGAGCCGCTGCTCTCGGCCTTCCAGCCCTCTTACAACACCGTAGTCAACCTGCTCGCGGAGCGCTCCTATGGTGAAGCGCGGACTCTCATGGGTGCGAGTTTTGCGCAGTACCAGCGCAACTCAGATCTCGGTGAGGTGGAGGCACGGACAGCGCGCGTGCGGCGTCGAATTGCCACCGAAGAGAAGCGCCTCACGTGCGAGCGCGGTGACATCGTGGAGTATCTACGCCTGCGGAACACAGCCGGGCGGGCCGCGAAATCAGCACGCAAGGCGGCCAAGCGAGCCTACCGGCAGCGGATTGCAGAGACCTTCGCGGAGGCACGCACCGGGGTGCTGTACGCGTTCGCGCGCGGCGGCGAGCTGGAGTATGGCGTGGTGCTGTCCGTTGATCCTTCGCGGCTGCGGGTGATCAACTGGTACGGCGAGGTCACGTGGCTGCGCGAGGATGCGCTCTCCTCCGAACTGCGTGAATTAGGGCCGTTCCAGATGCCCACGGGCCGGTCTCTTCGCGACCGCGCGGTGCGCGAGCAGGTGGCCGACGAGATTCTTGACGAGGTAGATGAACGGGTCGAACTGGGAATCGATCGCGACCTACTCGACTCGTGGTCTCGGTTCGCCCAGCCGCGCGAACAGGAGTTTGCTTATCATCCATGCAATGCATGTCCAGATCTGGAACAGCACACGCATGATGCGGAAATCTTGCTGTCGCTTGACTCACGCCTGCGGGAGCTGCGTGAAAAGGCCAGTTCCTTCACCGATTCCGTGGGACGCGAGTTCGATCGCACTGCCAACGTGTTGCTAGAGCTGGGAATTTTGCAGCGCCGTGACGAGGCTGGTCAGGGTACCGGGGACGGTGCGGATACTGGGGATCATCTCGAATCAGCCGCTTCCACCGTTGGTAACCCGGTGATCGATGCCGGAGTCCGGCTCGGGCCGGGGGCGTCGATCCTACGACATCTGCATCTGGAAAGTGATCTGCTGCTTTACGAATGCCTGGCGCAGCTTCAGGAAGGTGAGCTGGACGGACCTGCGATGGCCGGATGGGCCTCGATGTTCCTGGGCGACGACCGGCTTGGGAGTTACGCGCCCACCTGGGGACAGCTGCCGAACCTGGCGCGCCGGGCCCGGAGGAGTGCCGAATATCTCCAGGGCGTCGAGTTCCGACACGAGATCGCGCGCACGGGCGAAGTCACTCCCGGATGCGCCGACGTATTCGCCGCCTGGTGCTTGGGTGCGAGCCTGGAGGACTGCCTCCGGATGTCACGTATGGTGGCCGGCGATTTCATCACGGCTGCACGCCGCGTCATTGACCTACTTGGGCAGATCGTCGCCGCTGGCGAAGGCACCTGGATTTCCGGCGTGGCACACGAGGCGCGCGACAAGATGCGCCGCAGCGAGCTGCTGTAGGGCCGCAATACCCTACGCTTCACTTTCGAAAACCTCGCAGGTTTTGATGAATGCTCGGGCAGGTTCGACGTCCGGGTATATGAGCTCTGTAGCCATGACCTTGCACTTTATTCTTGTTCTCAACAACACCACCACAATATCGTTTTTCGATAGGAGGCGTGAAGCTTTTGCTGAAATCCAACTTCCAGCATCCCCTCGCAAAACCTGTCGGTCCTTGCCGGTAAGCTGCACGTGTGACGAAACCACATCTCCTGACCAGCTATGTCGCAGCCATTGGCGCTGGTATGGCACTCTGGGCTGCCTTCCCACCCGTCGGATGGTGGCCGATGGCCATTCTCGGCATCGCGTTACTCGTTGGCGTTCTCGAAGGGCGCACGTGGTTTACATCGTTGTGGTGGGGGTTACTTGCTGGCACAGCCTTTTTCTTCCCCTTATTCGATTGGGCGCGAGTTGCTTCTGGTGTATGGATTGCTCAGATTGGCCTGGCGATCACCGAGGCCATGTTCATCGCAGTCGTGGCCGTGTTATGGCAAGGGTTCATGCGAGGGCCGCTTGGCAAACGCGCTTTTGTTCGGGCAGCGAGCATGGCCGCAATCTGGGTTGCCGTCGAGCAACTACGATCAACCATTCCTTTTGGTGGTATGCCATGGGGCACTCTTGCGTTCAGCCAGGTGGATGGTCCTCTTGTGCATCTCGCCCCGTGGGGCTCGGTCCAGCTCGTGGGTTTCGTTCTTGTCTTTATTGGAGTACTTGCCCATCATGCATTTTCGTCTCTACAACATGCACGAATCGGTAGTGCCATGATCGCTTTGGCTGTCGGGGGAGTAGCGCTCCTTTCCCCAGCCTTTCTACCGTTGGCAAGCAAACCAACTGGATATCTCAACATCGGATTTGCCCAAGGCATTGTTCCGCGCCTCGGCGAACTTCCTGCGGGCCAGTCCCAGGCACTCACAGTGACATCCAATCTGGTTGAGGCTTCTCGGCAGTTACCAAGCAACCTTGATATCGTTTTCTGGCCCGAATCGGCCTCGGATCGTGACCCTCGTAAGGACGAATCCGCCCACGCCCTCATCTCAGAAGCCTCTAGTTTTCTCGGGGTTCCCCTTCTCTTCGGCACACAAAGTTACCCGGGTGAAAATCGCTACAACGAGTACGTGGTGTGGATGCCGGGGAAGGGAATCATCGACTCATACTCGAAACAGCACCCGGTTCCCTTCGGCGAGTATATGCCCTACCGTGATTTCTTTCGCCAGTTCACCGCAGCTGTGGATCTCGTGAGTGTCAACATGTTGCCGGGGAACACACCCGCGTTTCTCGATGTTGCGTTAAGCAAACGGTCTGTTCGAATCGCCGTACCAATCTGTTTTGAGGTGGCCGAGACGCGTTTAGTTGCCGAAGCCATCCGTGAAGGTTCGGAAATCCTTATCGTGCCCACCAACAACGCTTCTTTTGGAACCACGGCGGAGTCACTCCAACAGTTTGACATGGCTCGTTTCAGGGCAGTTGAGCACGGTCGTACCGCAATTCAGGTCTCTACTGTGGGAGTCTCGGGAATAGTCGAACCAAATGGTGTGGTACGTGAGCTGACCGAACCATGGACGGAGGATGCCCGCGCGGCGCGTGTAGGGCTGCGCAGCGAGTTAACATTCGCTTCCCGTTCAAGCGATATCCTCTACGGGGGAGTCTTTGGTGTAGGGGCACTGCTCATGGCGGTAGCATTATGTCAGTTGTGGCACCATCGCCACCGTCGGGCGAAAGGCTCTAAGTGAAGGTTCTCATTGCGATTCCCACCTACAACGAGATCGAGTCCCTCAGGCCGATCGTTTCTCGTGCACGAGCAGCGGTACGTGAAGCGGACATCCTGGTGGTTGATGACAACTCTCCGGATGGTACCGGACAACTTGCTGATGAGCTTTCGGCGGCTGACGAGCAGGTCCATGTTCTACATCGGGCCGGTAAGGAAGGCCTCGGGCGTGCCTACATCGCAGCGTTTGAGTGGGCAATTGGGCGTGGCTACACCCATGTTGTGGAGATGGACGCGGATGGTTCGCACCGTCCAGAACAACTTCCCTTGCTTCTCGAGCGGGCAGCGATGTCTGATCATCCTGACCTTGTTATCGGCTCACGTTACGTCCGGGGTGGCAAAATCGAAGGCTGGCCAAAGTCCCGCGAAGTGCTCTCACGTGCGGGAAATCTCTACATCAAGGCGTGGCTAGGGCTTCCTGCGAACGACATCACGGCAGGATACCGCGTCTATCGCATCGCGATTCTGGAACGAATGGACCTTAGTACTGTTGAGTCCAAGGGATACTTCTTCCAAACCGATATGACAGATCGTGTCAATTTGCTTGAAGGCCACATCGTTGAGATGCCAATCAGCTTCGGTCAACGCGAGGCGGGGGAATCGAAGCTCTCTGGTTCGATCTTCACCGAATCGTTTGTGAAGGCCACGAAGATAGGTGCCAAGCGCCGGGGGAGCCAGGTCCAGGATGCAGCACAGGCGGTCATCAAGAAGCTCAAGAAGTAGCTCTGATATAAGGATTCCTCAAAGCCTCGGTCAAAGCCCGATTTTTATTCAATGACCGTGCGTCAGCATGTATATTTTCACAGAATATTATGACAGACATTATGTCAATAACCAATTAACCTGCATTTTTGTCATAATTACTGTCCCTTTGTGAGAAGTGAAAAGGGGTACGTTCAACGTGCGGTAGACAAGTCTGCTACCGTGCACCGGGAACCGTGATTTTGCGTGAACCGATATGTCAAAGGTTGAGGGGTGACCATCAAAATAGTCACCCCTCAACCTTACAAATTCAGACCGGACGGCATAGGCTGCGGAGAAAACTAACCCGCTACGCCGTCGCCCTTAATTGTCGTGCACCAACTACTTACGGCGGTGCATGCGCAGGCGGCCGGAGCGCAGAAGCTCCAGACGCTCGGCGAGCAAAATCTTGAGATCTTCCTCGGTGCGGCGTTCCATGAGCATATCCCAATGGGTGCGCGGGGGCTTGACCGGCTTCTTATCCTCAACAGCCACGGCGTCGCGAAGCTTGCCGATCTGACCGTCGCGGTTTTCCCACGTTGCGGGAGGTTCGGCATCCGTTGCCATGGCAACGGCGAACTGTGTGCCGTCAGGGCATTCGTAGATGACCTGCTTGCGGTCGACGAACGCAACGCCCTCGTCAGACTCCAGAGAGTTCGCACCAATCTTCATGCCGCGCAGTGAGCGTTCAGCCATCATCTGTCCTTTCGTAGAAACCTCGACCAGTCTAAAGGCGAGTTTTGACAAGGGCTTTCGAGCAATCCCGAGAGTGGCCTAGAAACGCCAAAAGAGCCGTGTTGACACCCCAAGTCCATCTCTGTCCCACTTGCCGATAATGTACATTATGTCAAAATAGCTCGAGGAAAGAAGCCTTCACAATGAATTTCCTGTCCCCAGTGGATTATTCCGGCAGCATCGCATTTTGCCCGAAAACCTTTTAGGCCAATATTGCCCCTGTGTGCTTAATGGCCTCTTATATGGCCTCCGATCATCATCAGATCCGGTCGCCACATTGCTACTATGGAGGGGTTTTCCTGGAGGGAAATATGATAATTCATGGCGTGATATTGCTACTATGCAGGCACTCACCCATTGCTTACATCCGAGCCCTTGTTACGATAACTCGACACGCACCTGACAATGATTGAACCCGTACGCCAAAACCACACGGGTCTTCTACGAAATCTGCACCTGAGCGGATGCCGCATCGGGACCCACTGAGACATCAAAACGGCTGCGGTCGCCCGGATGATGCGCCACAAAGGTTTCCACTGGTTCACCAGTTGGGTTGTGAAGAACGCTCATAATGCGAAGTAATGGCGATCCAGGAGCAACGCCTAAGTGCGCGGCCATGTCGGCGTCGGCCGCCACGGCTTCAATGCTTCGATCAGCTTGCGCCAGCTTCACGCCGTACTTTTCCCGGAGAACGCGGTAGAGAGAATCTTCGCGGAGGTCGATTGCTTCGAGTCCTGGCGCAAGCGATGCGGGCACCCAGGAGGTGGTGTGGGCCCACGTCACTCCATCAACACCGCGGACACGTTCAATAACCACAGCGGGCTCCCCCGGCTTTAGGCGTAGCCGCCGCGCGTCGGGCTCGGGAGGTATCGCTACCTCTTGTCGAACGATCACGCTGGTAAGAGCTACGCCGAGTCGCTGTGCCCGTTCAAACAGGCCCTCAGAGGATAGTGTGAGGCCATGATCAACCTTGGCGGGAGCCAGGAATGTTCCCTTACCCTTGACTCTTTTCACCACCCCTGCTTGTTCCAACTCCAGGATGGCTTGCCGCACAACAGAACGAGCTACGCCATACATTTCACAGAGTTCGTTTTCACTCCATAGCCTGTCCCCTTCTCTAAGCCCATCCACGGAGATGCGTTGCAAAAGAATGGTTTTGAGCTGATGATAGAAGGGCACAATGGACTCGCGATTGATGGTATCGGCGGAGCCTGGCGGCGTGATTGTGGAATGAAGTGGTGAAACCAAGGGACATCCTGTTCTGCGAATAGTGTGTCCAGTTTAGTCTCTGTGTCCGACCACATTCACTCGCACTACCCCACTGATGATCTCACAACGATTCTGTTCGGGATCGCCCCCGAGGCCGCCCCATTCTCGTGCACGGTATTTCTGTGATATTTGCCCCCTCGCACACTTGCTCAACCCGCCCGTTAATTCTTGTACGCCTGTACGTACAGGCGTACAGTCAAGTCATCGCCCAAGTTCCGGATCCCAACCCACAAGGAATCAAGAGGAAGCAGCGGCGATTCGAGCCACCTTCTGGCAGGCCACACTCTCCCATGAGGAGATACGTGTCCTTCACGCATGGTTCAAGCTCTTCCACAACTCAACGATGAGAAATCGGCTCTACGACGACGTCTGGGCCGCAAGCATAGGAGAACACAATGGTCGAATACGTCCTGGGAATTGACCTCGGTACGAGTGGGGCTCGCGCCGGGGTTTACGCACCAGATGGCTCGGTGCATGGATTTGGCACCGCCTCATGGCAGACAAGCCACCCCAAGCCCGGCTGGGCCGAACAAGATCCTGACACATGGTGGGCGTGCACCGTCCAGGCTATCCGTGCCGCGATGCGCGAGACGCACGTCAACCCCTCCGACATCAAGGCACTCTCGATGGACACCACATCCTGCACGGTCGTCTCTCTGGACGCCAACGATCGTGTCCTTCGCCCCGCCATCATGTGGATGGACGTCCGCTCCGTCAAGCAGGCCGAGCGAGTCACGGAAACGAGCCACGAAGCGCTCAAGTACTGCGGTCACGGCCCAGTATCGGCCGAGTGGGGCCTGCCCAAAGTCCTCTGGCTCAAGGAGGAAGAACCGGAGGTCTACGCCAAAACGGCCACACTCTGCGATCAGACCGACTGGCTTGTCAACCGCCTCTCCGGCCGTTGGACGATGTCCGTCTCGCACGCCTCCGGCAAGTATTTGTACGACGGCGACACCGGTGGCTGGCCTGTCTCCCTCTACTCCATGCTGGATGCGGATGACATCCTGGCAAAGTTCCCCACGGACGTCCTGCAGGTGGGTGACGTCGTCGGCCCTATTCTCCCGGATATTGCCGCTGAACTTGGCCTGAGCCCGGAGACCCTCGTCATCGAAGGCGGAATTGACGCCTACTTTGGAGCCGTGGGACTGGGCGCGGCCGAACCCGGCCGTATCGCCCTCATCACCGGCTCAAGCCACGTCATCACCGGCCAGTTGGCCAAGCCGATCTATGCCCAGGGCCTGTGGGGCGCCTACACCGATGCCACTGTCCCCGGTTATTACACGATCGACGGCGGGCAGGCGGCCACCGGTTCGCTCATCGAGTGGTTCAAGCGGAATCTCGCAGGCTACTCGGTGGCCAAGGCCGGGCAAACCGGCCAGAGCGTCTATGAGGTGCTGACTGAGGGAGCGCGCCGCGTGCCCATTGGCTGCGACGGACTCATCATGCTTGATCACTTCCAGGGAAATCGTGCGCCCTACACCGATGCCCGCTCGCGCGGCATGTTCTGGGGCCTGACTTTGCACCATACGGAAGCGCACATGTTCCGCGCACTGCTCGAGGGCATCTGCTACGGAACAGAAGCCATCTTCGAGCTGATGCGTGATCAGGGCGTTCCGCTCGACGAAGTGATCGTCTCGGGCGGCGCCACCAAGAACGACCTGTGGCTTCAAATGCACGCGGACGTCTCCAACGTGCGCCTCATCATCCCCAACGTCACTGACGGCCCAGCTCTCGGTTCAGCAATGGTGGCGAGCGTGGGTGCAGGAATCCATCCGGATATTCCTGCCGCCTCGCGCGCTATGACCTCGGTGGCGTACGTCGTCGAACCGAATCCTGAGGCTCACGAGGCCTACCAGTTCTCCTACCAGGCCTACAAGGATTCCTACTTCGCCATGCGTGATCTCAACGCGCGCATCTCGAACGCCAATTCATAACAAGCCGGAGGGGCCTGGGACGTCGTCTCTCTGCACTCGTGTACTGCGGGCATCTCCGGCCCCTCCATTCCACCTCCATAAGTTTCGACCCCAATCTCAAGGAGCAATCATGAGCACTCCACTGCTTGAACAAGCCATCACACTCGCCTCCGATACCCGGCAGATTGTGCTGGGCGAGGACGTCGTCGGCGAAACGGGACGCGTTTTCACTGAAACCACCGGGGCAACTCATGCGATGATCATCGCCGATGAGACCACCTGGAAGCTTGCGGGCGAGGCCGTCACCGCCTCGCTCACCGCGGCCGGAGTTTCCCTCGACGACCCCTTGATTTTCCCCGCACAGCCACCCGTTTACGCCGGATATGACAATGTCATTATTGTGCGCGAGAAGCTCGCCGAGACCGGCGCCACCGCCTGCTCCATCGGGTCGGGAACGATTTCGGACCTCGTCAAGCTCGCCTCCGGAGAGCTGGGACGCCCGTACGTGCACGTATGCACCGCAACCTCGATGGACGGCTATGCCGCCTTCGGTGCCGCCATCTCCAAAGAGGGTTTCAAGATCACCCGCACCTGCCCGGCCCCGGTGGGCATCGTGGCGGATATGGCCATCATGTCAAGTGCTCCGCAGCGCATGACGGCCAACGGCTACGCCGACCTCATCGAGAAGTTCCCCGGTGGCGCCGACTGGATCATCGCCGACGCTCTCGGCGTAGAGCCCATCGACCAGGTCTCCTGGGACCTCGTGCAGCAGGTGCTCCCGCAGGCCATGGGCGCGCCGGAGAAGCTGGCCCTCGCCGATCGCGAGGCGCTACTCGCCCTGACCGAGGAATGCATGCTGTCCGGCCTGGCTATCCAGGCCCACAAGTCCTCCCGCCCAGGATCGGGCGCGGGGCACAACTTCTCCCATCAGTGGGAGATGGAGGGCTACGGGCTCGATTGGCCGCTTCCCTTGTCCCACGGTGCCAAGGTGGGCCTCGGGACCATCGCTGTGGCGGCACTTTACGACATGGCCATCGAGCGGGGCTTCGATGCGGTGGACGCGGACGCCGTCGTCGCCAACTGGCCAGATGCTGCCGGAAATGAGCAGCGGGTGCGCGATCTGCACATCCTTCCCGTTATCGCAGAGGCCGCGGTGATTCAGTCGCAGGCCAAGTACGTACCGGTGGAGGAGTTACCGGCCCGCATCGCCGACATCAAAAGGGTATGGCCCACGATCGTGCCGCGCTTGCGCGAGCAGGTGCCCACCGCCGTGCAGTGTCGCGACATGCTCAAGGCCGTCGGAGCCGTCTGGCACCCCGCCCAAATCGGAATTTCGCTCTACAAGCTTAAGCACACCTACCTGCAGGCCCAGACGCTGCGCAGCCGCTACACCCTGCTCGATACCCTGCACGAGACCGGCCTGCTCATCGAATGGGTCGAGGAGCTTTTTGCCCCGGGTGGGTTCTGGGCGAACGAGGGCGTGCCCGCCGAAGGAGTGATCGTTCCGTGAGCGACGACGACGCGCCGGTTAAAGACGTGAGCACCCGTGACAGTGGCGCGCCAGTTACGAACGCAGCTGAGCCCAGTGACGCCACTTGGCAAGCCGCATTCTTTCTTGATGCTCTCGTCAACGAACTCTCCGATCAGGTAGCCCACATCGACACCGCACGCATCGCACGGCTGACAGAACGGCTGGTGGACGCCCAGCGAATCTTCATCACTGCGGCGGGCCGCTCCGCCGTGGTGGCGCGGGCGTTCACCAACCGGCTCATGCACCTGGGAAAAACTGTGTACTTCGTTGGAGACATCACCACCCCGGCAATTCAGGCGGATGACACCCTGTTGGTCATCTCGAACTCGGGAACAACCGGTGGTCCACTCGCCGCAGCCCGAACGGCACACGCTCGCGGCGCCGTCGTCGTAGCTATCAGCGGGTCGGCCAGCAACGCGCTCGCGGAACTTGCGGACGAGGTGGCTATCGTTCACAACGAGGGAACACTCGCCCAACCCATGGGGGCGCTGTCCGAGCAGCTGACTTTCCTCGCTCTGGAGTCGGTTGTACTCAACATGATGCGCATCGGCTCGATTTCCGAGGCGGAGATGCGGGCGCGCCACGCGAATCTTGAATAGTCAAATGAGCCGGGGGCACTCTATGGCGTGTCGTAGATGGCTGATGTCCGCAGAAAATGCATGTTTCTGGGTGTCGGTTCGGATACGACACGCCACGTTTGTCGAATTCCACACAATATGAGTCCTTGCACGTCACAATGATGGCCAATTTGTCGCTGTGATCTTGCATTGCGGCGATTTTCCACTATTTGGGCATTTTAGCGCTAGCCTCAAAGCATGAGACTTGGTGTGGATTTTGGAACGACACGAACAACTGTCGCGCTGGTTGACCGGGGTAACTATCCTCTTATCGCTTTTCCCGATCAGGATGGCGATTCGTATGAGTTCATCCCGTCCTTCG
>RRZU013394662.1_pt1 | contig 13548 bp, 12 predicted proteins | sample 2165561 | NCBI WGS metagenome assembly RRZU01 (sample SAMN10456909, study PRJNA506462) | wastewater metagenome | isolation source: wastewater sludge | place: USA: Moscow, Idaho
AGGCCGGTCAGCGCCATGACGAAACGCTCGACCTCCGCTCGGGTCAGCACGGCTGCCCCGCCCCCTCCACTCGCCATACCTCAGCATAGAACAGATGTTCGAATTAGGTCAACAAACAGGAAGGACACCGCTGGACCACGCGACAGGAGTTCCCCCGTCACCAGCCACCCGCGCGGACAGATCACACCAGCCGGCAGTCCCGGTTCCCCTAGGGTGAAGGGGTGACCTCGGCACCCTCGTACCCGCACCTGTTCGCCCCGCTCGACCTCGGACATGTCACCTTGCCCAACCGAGTCCTCATGGGCTCGATGCACGTCGGGCTGGAGGAAGCCCAGGACGGCTTCGCCAGGATGGCGGCCTTCTACGCGGAGCGGGCCCGTGCCGGCGTCGGGCTCATCGTCACCGGCGGCATCGCCCCCAACGACGAGGCCCGTCCTTACCCCGGTGGGGCGAAGCTGTCGACCCCCGAGGAAGCCACCAAGCACCGCGTCGTCACCGAAGCCGTCCACGCCGAAGGTGGGCGGATCGCCATGCAGATCCTCCACTTCGGCCGCTACGCCTACCACCCTGACCTCGTCGGCCCCAGCCCGATCCAGGCGCCGATCTCGCCCTTCCCGCCACGCGAGCTCACCGCAGCGGAGGTCGAGCGGACGATCGAGGACTACGTGACCTGCGCGGCCCTGGCCAAGGACGCCGGATATGACGGCGTCGAGGTCATGGGCTCCGAGGGCTACTTCATCAACGAGTTCATCTCGGCCCGCACGAACCACCGCACCGACGACTGGGGTGGGTCGTACGAGAACCGGATGCGCCTGCCCGTGGCGATCGTCAAGGGGGTCCGCGAGCGGGTCGGACCGGACTTCATCGTCATCTACCGACTGTCGATGCTCGACCTCATCGAGGACGGCTCGACTGCGGACGAGGTCGTCCAGCTCGCTCAGGCGATCGAGGCGGCCGGCGCGTCGATCATCAACACCGGCATCGGCTGGCACGAGGCCCGCATTCCGACGATCGCGACCAGCGTGCCCCGGGCGGCCTTCGCCTGGGTGACCCGCGAGCCCAAGGGCAAGGTCGGCATCCCCCTGGTCACGACGAACCGCATCAACGCCCCGCAGGTCGCCGAGGACCTCCTTGCCCAGGGGTATGCCGACATGGTCTCGATGGCCCGCCCCTTCCTCGCCGACCCGGAGTTCCTCGTCAAGGCCGCCGCCGGAACCCCGGAGGCCATCAACACCTGTATCGCCTGCAACCAGGCCTGCCTCGACCACACCTTCAGTGGCCTGATCACCTCGTGCCTGGTCAACCCGCGGGCCTGCCACGAGACCGTGCTGACGATCGCTCCCGCGATGCAGCGCCGGACTGTTGCGGTCGTCGGGGCCGGTCCGGCTGGGCTCGCCGCGGCCAGCACGGCGGCGCGCCGCGGGCACCGGGTCACCCTCTTCGAGGCCGACGAGACGCTCGGGGGGCAGTTCAACTACGCCAAGCAGATCCCCGGCAAGGAGGAGTTCCACGAGACCCTCCGGTACTTCTCCCACGAGCTCGAGGCCGCCGGGGTCGAGACGAGGTTCGGGCATCGGGTCAGCGCCGCCGAGCTCGTCGCGGGCGGCTTCGACGACGTGCTCCTCGCGACCGGCGTCCTCCCCCGGGTCCCCGAGGTCGCGGGCGTCGACCACCCCAGCGTGGTCTCCTACCTCGACGCGCTGCGTCACCACGTCCCGGTCGGCCCGCGGGTCGCGGTCATGGGCGCCGGCGGCATCGGCTTCGATATCGCCGAGTACCTCACCCAGAACGGCCCGAGCGGGGCGGCCGACCCGGCCGTCTTCAACGCCGAGTGGGGCATCGACCCGACCTTCGTCACCCGGGGTGGGGTCATTGCGCCCACGCAGGAACATCCTGCCCGGCAGGTCTACCTCGTCCAGCGCAAGGCGTCCAAGGTCGGGGCAGGCCTCGGGCGGACCACCGGCTGGATCCACCGCGCCGTCCTCCAGAAGCGGGGCGTGACGATGATTCCCGGTGCGACATACGACAAGATCGACGACGCGGGACTGCACCTTCGCGTGGGGGAGCGGGAGCTCGTCCTCGAGGTCGACACCGTCGTCCTATGCACCGGCCAAGAGCCCAACCGCGAGCTGTATGACGCCCTCGTCTCCGCCGGCGTCGCCGTCCAGCTCATCGGTGGCGCCGATGTCGCCGCCGAGCTCGACGCCAAGCGGGCCATCAAACAGGGCACGGAGGTCGCGGCGGCGCTGTGAGGTCCGCGGCCGGGCTGTCAGTGTGGTCCGACCGCGGCCGCGGCACTCACCGTCCGGTCGTGCGAGAGTACCGCGCGACCGCGAGCGGGACGAAGACGACCAGCAAGAGCGCCGAACCGACGACGACCATGGCGACCGAGTGCTGCATCGGGAAGACGTCCGGCACCGGCGCGTCACCGACATTGCCGAACAGCTCGCGGGCTGCCTGGACCAGCGCCGAGACCGGGTTCCAGTTCGCGAAGGCCTCCAGCGGCCCGGGGAGGTTCTGGGTCTGGACGAAGGCGTTGGAGATGAAGGTCAGCGGGAAGAGCACCATGAAGGCCGCGTTGTTGATGACCTCGGGCGAACGGACGAGCATCCCGAGCAAGGCCATGACCCAACTGAACGAGTAGCTGAAGAGCAGCAGCAATGCCACGCCACCGAGGAACTCCACGACCGTGCCGCGGAACCGCCACCCGACCACCAGGCCGGTGAGGATCATGATGACCATCGAGATGGTGTTGAGGGCCAGGTCGGCGTTGGTGCGCCCGACGAGCACCGCTGACGGGCTCATCGGCAAGGTGCGGAACCGGTCGATGATGCCGTCTTTAAGGTCCTGCGCCATGCCGAAGCCGGAGAAGGTCGCCCCGAAGAGCACGGTCTGGCCGAAGATGCCGGCCATGAGGTAGTCGGTGTAGTTGGTGCCGTCGACCCGGATCGAGCCGCCGTAGACCTGGCTGAAGAGCAGGACGAACATGATCGGTTGGAGGACGGCGAAGACCACATAGTCGGGGGATCGACGGAACTTCAGCATGTTGCGCCAGGTCACGGTCCAGCCGTCGGCGAGCCAGGTGCTCGTCATGTCGTTGCCTCCTCGGCGCGGTGTCCGGTCAGGGTGAGGAATACGTCGTCGAGTGTCGGGCGGCGCACGCCCGCGTCGTGCAGTCGTATGTCGGCCGCCTCCAGGTCGGCGAGGGCGCCATGCAGCGCGGGCGCACCGGACCGCACCGGCACCTCCAGGTCACGGCCGGACTCGCCGACGCTGACCTCGCCGTCGCCGTGGCGGGCCAGCACGAGGCGGGCTTGCTCCGAGTCGGCGGCGTCGACCAGCGTGATGACGATGCGGTGCCCCCCGATTCGGCCTTTCAGCTCATCGGAGGTGCCCCGGGCGATGACCCGCCCGGAGTCGATGACGCAGATCGAGCTGGCCAGCTGGTCGGCCTCCTCGAGATACTGGGTGGTCAGTAGCACCGTCGTGCCGTCGGCCACCAGCTCCTTGATGACCCCCCACAGCGCGATCCGGCTGCGCGGGTCGAGCCCGGTGGTGGGCTCGTCGAGGAAGAGGACCTTGGGATGGATGACCAGCGCCCCGGCCAGGTCGATCCGACGCCGCATGCCACCGGAGAAGCCCTTGACGGGGCGGTCGCCGGCCTCGGTCAGGTCGAACAGCTCGATCAGCTCGGCGGCGCGAGCTCGAGCCGCGCGGATGCCGAGGTGGTAGAGCCGCCCGACCATCTCGAGGTTCTCCAGGCCGGTGAGATTCTCGTCGACTGCGGCGAACTGGCCGCTGGAGCCGATAATCCGCCGGACCGCCTGGGGGTCGGCACCCACGTCGATGCCGTCGACCCGGGCGATCCCCCGGTCGGGCCGGATCAACGTCGTCAGCACCTTCACCGCGGTGGTCTTGCCGGCCCCGTTGGGGCCGAGCAGCCCGGTGACAGTTCCCTGCTCGGCAGCCAGGTCGAATCCGTCCAGCGCTCGGACCTCTCGGTCCTTGCTGCGGTATGTCTTGCGTAGGCCCTCGGCCTCGATGATTGGCACGAGGTTAGGCTAACCTCTCCCGCCGACAGCCTCCGCCGCGCCCGGATCTGCGCCGTTCAGGACGTGTGTGGCAACCGGAACGGCCGGATCGCATCCGGCGGGACCACGCCGAGGCGACCACGCTGGAAGTCCTCGATCGCCTGGGCGAGCTCGTCGCGGGTGTTCATGACGAACGGGCCGTAGTGGGTCATCGGCTCGCGGATCGGCCGACCGCCGAGGATCACCAGCTCGAGGGTCGAGCTGCGCGAGTCCGGGCGGGCCTCGGCGCGGGCTGTGATGCGGTCGCCGGCACCGAGGACGGCGAGCTGGCCCTCCCGGATCGCGGCACCCTCGGCGCCGACCGTGCCGGAGCCCTGGAGCGCGTAGATGAGCGCGTTGAAGCCGGGGTTCCACGGCAGGTCGAGGACGCCGCCGGCGGTCACCGAGGCGTGCAGGTAGGTGATCGGGGTGTGCGTCGACCCAGGGCCGCCATGGCCGTCGAGCTCGCCGGCGATGACCCGGACGAGCGAGGCGCCGTCGGCCGAGGCGAGCAGGGTGAGCTGGTCCCGTTCGATCCCCTGGTACCGGGGAGCGGCGAACTTGTCCGCCGCGGGGAGGTTGACCCACAGCTGCAGCCCGTGGAAGAGGCCTCCGGAGCGCACCAGCGACTCGGGCGGGGTCTCGATGTGGAGCAGCCCTGACCCGGCCGTCATCCACTGTGTGGCGCCCTCGGTGATGACACCACCGCCACCGTGGGTGTCCTGGTGGATGAAGGATCCCTCGATCAGGTAGGTGACCGTCTCGAAGCCGCGGTGCGGATGCCAGTCGGTGCCCCGGGGCTCGCCGACGCCATAGTCGACCTCGCCCATGTGGTCCATCATGATGAACGGGTCGAGGTGCTCGTGCCGGATGCCCGCCATGGTCCGGCGCACCGGGAAGCCCTCGCCTTCCAGTCCGCTCGGCGCGCTGACGACGCCGAGCACGGGGCGCTGGACGTCCTGGGGGCTCGCATGCGTGATCCGGGGAAGGGTGAGGGTGTCGGCGCTGACGGCGGCCATCGACGGCTCCTTAGTTGAATTCAAAACTACTCACCCTCGAGAACGGCCAGCCGCACGCCGATATTCCGCACACGCTGACGACAACGAGGCCCATGACGAGGTGCGGGAGGCGGGACTCGAACCCGCACGCCGAGGCACAGGAACCTAAATCCTGCGTGTCTACCAGTTCCACCACACCCGCGCAGCGTCCAGGGTAGCCCGCGCACCGCCAGACCCCACCATGGCCCGAGCGGACGACGGCAGTCGGTGCATCGAATGGTCCCTCGTCTCAGCCGGACGGGTACGGTGGGCCGGAACGGCATACCGATGATCTGGCCGGAACCCTTGGTGCGCACCCGTGGCGATGAGGGACGGCGACGAGGAGGACACCATGGCCCAGCGGCTCGTGACCGGCGATCCCGCTCCCGACTTCACCCTGACCGACGACGCGGGGGGCACGGTGACGCTCTCCGACCTGCGCGGGGGCCGGGTCATCGTCTACTTCTACCCGGCCGCGATGACACCGGGCTGCACGACCCAGGCGTGCGACTTCACCGACTCCCTCGACGCCCTGCACGCCGCCGGCTACGAGGTGCTGGCGATCTCGCCGGACCAGCCCGCTAAGCTCGCCCGATTCCGCGCGAAGGACCATCTGACGATCCGGCTGCTCTCCGACCCCGAGAAGGCGGTCCTCGAGGCGTATGGCGCGTACGGGGAGAAGACGATGTACGGGAAGAAGGTCGTCGGGGTGATCAGGTCGACCTTCGTCATCGACCCCCAGGGCCTGGTCGAGCACGCGCAGTACAACGTCAAAGCCACCGGACACGTCGCCAAGCTGAGGCGTGACCTCGCCATCTGAGGCCGCCATCCGAGGCCCCGACATCGGGAGCGGACGGCGCTGGGTGCATGGAACCTCCTCCCGGTGGGTAAAGTCGGTTCCACGCACGAAGGGAGCACTCCATGAGCCAGCCCGCGCCGTCGGTCAGCGAGCTTCAGGCACAGATCGAGGCCGCGCGACGACGGCTGGAGTCCACGGTCGACGAGCTGGCCTTCCGGGCCCAGCCGCACGAGCTCGTGCGGCGCCAGACCGAGTCGGCCAAGGCTGCCCTGGTCTCCGCCTCCCGAACCCCTGACGGCGCCCTCCGGCTGGACCGCGTGGCCATCGTGGCCGCTGTCGTGGTCGCCTTCCTCGGCCTGGTCATCTCCGGGCGGCGTCGTCGCCGTCGCGGCTGAGCCCTCCCGTCGATGGCGGCGAGCAAGAAGGTCGGCGCGGACAAGCTGCCGATCCGGATGCTGCACGACCGGGTCCTGGTCTCGGTGGAGGCCGACTCCGGTGAGCGCCGGTCCGGCGGAGGCATCCTCATCCCGGCGACGGCCTCGGTCGGCAAACGGCTCTCCTGGGCCGTCGTCGTCGCGACCGGGACCGCGGTGCGCCACGTCGAGACCAACGACCGGGTGCTCTTCGACCCTGAGGACCGCCACGAGGTCGAGCTGCAGACCAAGCAGTACATCCTGCTGCGGGAGAAGGACATCCACGCGGTTGCCGCGAGCCGGGTCGAGGACGGCCAGACCGGCCTGTACCTCTGATCTCCTGCTCGGAAGGGTGCTCGCGCCGGCGAGCTGTCTTCAGGGTGCTGTGCCAGCATGGGCCTGTGGATGAGGAGTGGCTGAGACCCCCACCAGCTCGGGTCCTCTCGGGTGCGGAACCCTTCTCCGGCTGCGATGCCAACGTCCAGGACTTCTGGCGGTTCGCCATGGCGGACCTGCGGACCAACAACGTGCGCGGCTATCTCGCTGAGTTCCTCGTCGCGCATGCCGTTGGTGCCGTAAGGAACCGGGTGGAGTGGGACGCCTTCGACGTCCTCACCCCCGACGGCGTCAAGGTTGAGGTGAAGTCCTCGGCATACCTCCAGGTCTGGAAACAGCGCAGGCTCTCCCGCATCCAGTTCACCGGGTTGCGAAGCCGTACGTGGACACCCCAGGACGGTGAGTCCGCGGAGGCTTCGTTGAACGCCGATGTTTACGTCTTCGCCGTTCACCTGGCCACCCGACATGACGAGTACGACCCGCTCGATGTGACCCAGTGGCAGTTCTACGTCGTGCCGCGGGCCCGGCTCGAGGCACTCGGGCAAGGATCGCTCAGCCTGTGGAGGCTGCGCTCCCTCGTCGCGGCGCCGGTTCCCTACAACGGCCTGGCTGAGGCCATCTCCACCGCGGCTGCGTCAAGCCGACGACCCTCGAGCGGGGTCTGTGGTGGCACAACGACCACGGCCCCGGCGGGTTCGCCGGGGCCGTGGTGTCTCGCCGAGGATCGGGAGGAAGAGTGCACCGCCAGGGATTCGAACCCCGAACCCAGTGATTAAGAGTCACTTGCTCTGCCATTGAGCTAGCGGTGCAACGATCGAGAAGGCTACCACCGGGGCTGGTGGGACGAGAAATCAGTCGGCCGGCTGACGACGCCGATGCTCCCGCCAGGTGAGCAGTGCTCCGAGGGCCAGCAGACCCCCCGCCACGATGAGACCGGGCGTGTGGTCGGGGTGCCCGATCGTCGTGGGTTGCTTCTGCGGAGTCTTGTATGTCGGTGTGGGCTCCGGGGTGGTCCCAGGTGCCGAGGTCGACAGGGTCTGGGTTGCAGCGGGCGTGGTCGATGTGACTCCGGTGGGGGTTGCGCTCGGCGATGGCCCGGTCGTGGCGTTCGACGACGCCGTGCCCGAGGGCGAGCTTGTCGTCGTGCCGGTCGGTGGGGTCGTGGTCGTGCCTGACACGGTGAACGTCGAGGACCCCCGGATCGGGTGGCCATCGGCGCTGACAACCTGGAAGGCGAGGATGTACTTCGCCGGAGCCAGCTGGCCGGTGATCTGGGCCGAGACCTTGGGACCATCGACGACCGGGGCGGACAGGGCAACCGGCAGCCCGCCGGTCGACAGGGCGAGCTGGGCGAAGTTGGGGTCGATGACCTCGTTGAAGACGAAGTCGACCTGGGTCGGGGGAGTGCTGAGCGTGGCGCCGTCGGGTGGCGAGATGGACACCACGGCCGAGTGCGCCCACGCCGGGAGAGCAGCCAGCCACAGAGCCACGCCGACGCCGAGAAGCAGGACGGCGAACCGGGTCACCAGGGATGTCGACCTGCGACGACCACTTCGCAACCCCCGGTTCACCGGCCCATTGTCACTTAAGAGACGGCTGCGCGGCATACCGGACACGAGGAACCGGACCGATTCGTGACCCGAACGCGCGGACGAACTGTGCCACAACGCCATCGGCCCGACCCCCTAGGGGGTCGGGCCGGTCTGGGACTGCTGAGGACGACCTGGGGTGAGTGACGGGACTTGAACCCGCGACACCCGGGACCACAACCCGGTGCTCTACCAGCTGAGCTACACCCACCATGGGGCTTCGTCCCGGTGGCCGGGCGAAACACCGCTGGACAGCCTACCGGCTCCCCACCGGTGCTTCGAACCGGAAAACTCGGCCCAAGGTCAGGGGAGCGGCGGCCCAGGGAGGGCATGCCGCTCCCCGGCCGCGCGCGCCGTGGGCGTGTCCGGCCCGGGCGCGGGGACGAAGATGGTCTCGCGGTAGTACCGCAGCTCGGCGATGGACTCACGGATGTCGGCCAGCGCTCGGTGCCCGCCGTTCTTCTTCGGTGCGTTGAAGTAGGCCCGCGGGTACCACCGGCGAGCCAGCTCCTTGATCGAGGAGACGTCGATGATCCGGTAGTGGAGGTGGGCCTCGAGCTCGGGCAGGTCCCTGGCGAGGAAGCCGCGGTCCGTCGCCACCGTGTTGCCGCCCAGCGGCGCCTTCCCCGGCTCGGGCACCCAGGCCCGGACGTACTCGAGGACGGCCGCCTGGGCCTGATCGAGGGTGGTCCCCGAGGCCAGCGCGTCGAGCAGGCCGGAGGAGGTGTGCATGTCGCGGACGTACGGGTCCATCTGGGCCAGCGCCTCCGGCGGAGGGGCGATGACGAGGTCGACGCCCTCGCCCAGCTGGTTGAGCTCGTAGTCGGTCACGAGCGCGGCCACTTCGATGAGGGCGTCAGCGCGCAGGTCGAGGCCGGTCATCTCGCAGTCGATCCACACGATGCGGTCGGCCAGAGCCCGCTCGGTCGGGGGGACCCCCGGCGAGCCGCCGTCGGTGGGGGGAGAAGTGCTCACGATGGGTCAGCCTATGCGAGCCGACTACGCTGAGCGCCATGTCGAGCCAGCCCGGGTCATCGCTCGGTCCGGGTGGGGCAGAGGGGACCGCTGGGCTGAACCGAACGACCTCGACGGACCCCAGAAACCCGACGAACCCGACCCGACGCCCGATCATGCGCTCGGTCCTGGCCACGGGGCTGGTCCTGGTCCTCTTCCTCCTCACCGCCGCCGCGCTCGCCTCGGTCTTCAAGGCCGAGCTGGGTCTGCGAGCCGCGCTCGTCGGCGCAGCAGCGGCCGCCCTCCCGCTGGCCGTCGTCGTCCCCACCTATCTGTGGCTGGACCGTTTCGAGGCCGAGCCGCTGCGGCTCAAGGCGTTCGCCTTCGGCTGGGGCGCTCTGGTCGCTCCTCTCGTCGCCCTGGTGCTCAACTCGACGTCGCTATCGGTCCTGCGCGATATCGGTGTCGACCATGCTGCCTCGGTCGAGGCGGTCTACCTCGCGCCGGTCGTGGAGGAGAGCGTCAAGGGCCTGGCGATCCTGCTCATCTTGTGGTTCCAGCGTCGAGAGCTCGACGGTGTCGTCGACGGTCTGGTCTACGCCGGGCTCGCCGGGGCGGGCTTCGCCTTCACCGAGAACATCCTCTATCTCGGCCAGGGCCTGGCCTCCGGGGGCGCGGGCGAGCTGACGAGCGTCCTGGTCCTGCGTGGCGTTCTCGGCCCGTTCGCCCACCCGCTGTTCACCTCGTGCATCGGCGTCGGCGTCGGACTGGCCGCGCTGCGCCGCTCCGCCGTGGCGCGGACCTTCCTCGTGGTCCTCGGGTGGGTCGTCGCGGTCTTCCTCCACGGCATGTGGAACCTCGCCGCCACCTCCGGCCTCCAGGGATACCTCGTCGTCTATCTCCTCGTACAGGTGCCCCTCTTCCTCGGGTACCTCGCCTTTCTCCGCTGGGTCCAGGCCCGCGAGGGCCGCCTCATCGGTGCCCACCTGCTCCCGTATGCCGATTCGGGGTGGCTGACCCGGGAGGAAGTCCGGATGCTGTCCTCGATGCCACTGCGACGCTCGGCCCGGGCGTGGGCGAAGTCGGCCGGCGGGCCGAGGGGGCTGCGAGCGATGCGGACCTACCAGGACAGCGCCAGCGAGCTCGCCCTGCTCCGGGCCCGGATGCTGCGGGTCGGCGCGGATCCGGAGGCCCAGCAGGCTCAGGAGCTGCTGCTCCGTGCGATCGCGGTGTCCCGTGGGGTCCTCTTCCCCCCGACTGCGCCGGTGGCTGCCCGGCCGGGTGCCTAGACTTGCCGTATGCCGCCAAGGACGTCCGGCCCTGTGCGTTGACGCTTCGGCGTCCGGAGCTCGCAGTGCGTCGCGCGGCCAGGCCCTCGTAGCTCAGCTGGATAGAGCAGCGGACTTCTAATCCGCCGGTCGCAGGTTCGAATCCTGCCGGGGGCGCCCTGCCGCTGGACGCGGCTCGTCCGTGGCGGAAGCCCGCCACGCAGAACCGGTCATGATCGGGCGCGGGCTCGTCATACAGGTGTGAGGACCGGGTGGCCGCCGCATGCCGCCGGGACGAATGGGACAGCCGGGCACGGCACGGCGAGTTGAGTGCCCCGAACAGACTTGCGAGGATGCCAGCGTGACCCAGACTGTGACCGCGCAGGGCGATGGCCTGCTCGACGCGGTGTCTGCGTTGCGGGCCCAGCTCGAGTCGGTCGGCTTCCCGCTTGAGCTGCGCGACGCCGGGGTCGCGCGGTCGACCCGGCTGGAACTGGTCCATCAGCTCGACGACTACGTCCTGCCCCGGCTGCGGTCACTCGACGCGCCGCTGCTCTGCGTCGTCGGCGGGTCGACCGGCGCGGGCAAGTCCACCCTGATCAACTCCCTGGTCGGGCACGTCGTCACCAAGTCCGGTGTGCTGCGACCGACGACGAGCGCGCCGGTCCTGGTCCACCACCCCGAGGACGAGCGCTGGTTCCTCGACGAGCGGGTCCTCCCCGGGCTTGGACGGGTCACGGGCGATATCTCGCCCGACGCCCCCCAGGACGCATCCTGCGTCCGGCTGGTCCAGTCGACCGCCCTCCCGCCGGGCCTGGCCCTGCTCGACGCCCCGGACATCGACTCGGTCGTCTCGGCCAACCGCGACCTCGCCGCGCAGCTCCTCTCGGCGGCCGACCTGTGGGTCTTCGTCACCACCGCGGCCCGGTATGCCGACGCCGTCCCCTGGACGCTGCTCCAGCAGGCCAGCGAGCGGGGGACCTCGATCGCCATCGTCCTCGACCGCGCGCCAACGGCCGCCGTCGAGGAGGTCCGGGTGCACCTCGGCTCCATGCTGCGCCGCCAGGGCCTGGGCGGGGCGCCGATCTTCACCATCTTGGAGAGCAACCTCGACCGCGACGGCCTGCTGCCGCCGCTGCAGACCGAGCGGCTGCGGGGCTGGCTCGCCGACCTCGCCGCCGACGCGCACGCCCGGGCCGGGATCGTCCGGCAGACCCTGACCGGCGCCCTCGACTCGCTCGACGCCCGCGTCGCGACCCTCGCGGACGCCTCGACGAGCCAGGTCAAGGCGCTCGAGACGCTGCGCCACGACGCCTCGACGGCATACGCCGATGCGAGCCGGGCCGTCGCGAGCGGGGTGAGCGATGGCACCCTGCTGCGCGGCGAGGTCCTCGCGCGCTGGCAGGAGTACGTCGGGACCGGCGAGTTCTTCCGGCAGATCGAGACGACCGTCTCGCGGGTCCGTGACCGGGTCACGGCCATGCTCAAGGGCGAGCCGGCGCCCACCCAGCCGTTGGGGGAGGCGCTGCACACCGGCGCGGCCGCCTTGGTCATCGCCAAGGCCGAGCAGGCCGCCGCGCAGGCGACCCAGAGCTGGCGCACCCTGGCCTGTGGCGACGCCCTCGCCGACGCGCACCCCGACCTGGCGTCCGCCTCCCCGGGGCTGACGCCTCAGGTCGAGCGGGTCGTCCGTGACTGGCAGGACCAGATCCTCGACCTGGTCCGCACCGAGGGCAAGGACCGCCGGACGACCGCCAAGATCCTCGCCTACGGCGTCAACGGCGTCGGCGTCATCCTCATCCTCGTCACCTTCGCCTCGACCAGCGGGCTGACCGGAGCCGAGGCCGGGATCGCCGGTGGCTCGGCCTTGCTCGCTCAGAAGCTCCTCGAGGCGATCTTCGGGGACGAGGCCGTCCGCAAGCTCGCCGCGAAGGCGCGCCAGCTGCTCGTCGCCCGGGTCGAGGAGCTGTATGACGCCGAGCTGGCCCGCTTCGTCGAGGTTCTCGACGGGGTCGCCGTCCCCCGTGAGCAGTCCCGGGCGCTGCGCAGCGTCGCCGAAGCCGTGCGGGTGGCCCGATGACGACGTCCACCACGGCTGCCGCTGGCTCGCTCACCCCGCTTCCGACCGGGGCCGAGGCGCTTCTCGCCGCCGTGTCGGCAGGCGGCGACCAGCTCCCCGCCCCGGCGCGCGACCAGGCCGCCGCGATCGCCGCACGGGTGGCTGAACGCAGCCGGATCGCCGGCGGCCACACCGTCGTCGCCCTGGCCGGGGCGACCGGCAGCGGGAAGTCGTCCCTGTTCAACGCCCTCGTGGGAGCCTCGGTCGCCGAGGTCGGGGCCCGGCGCCCGATCACCTCGACCCCGCATGCGGCGGTGTGGGGCGCCGACCCGGGGGCCGAGCTGCTCGACTGGCTCGGTGTCGGTCGGCGGCACCGGGTCGTCGATGTCGCACCGGAGATCTTCGGCGCGCTGGGCGGGCTGGTCCTGCTCGACCTACCGGACTTCGACTCCCGTGTTGTCGAGCACCGCAGCGAGGCGAGCCGGGTGCTCGACCTCGTCGACCTCTTCATCTGGGTCACCGACCCGCAGAAGTATGCCGACGCCGTGCTCCACGACGAGTTCGTCGCGGCGCGCTCGGCTCTCGCGGCGGTGACCATCGTCGTGCTCAACCACGCCGACGCCCTGACGCCGGCCGGGCTGCGCCAGTGCCATGACGACCTCGTCCGGCTGCTGCGGGCCGACGGCCTCGCCGACCCCGAGGTCATCGTCACGTCGGCCCGCACGGGGTATGGCGTCCCCCAGCTGAGGCAACGGATCTCCGCCGTCGTGGCAGGGCATACCGCTGCGGAGGACCGGCTCCGGGCCGACGTCGGGGCGGCCGCGGCGGCGCTTCGAGCCTCGGTCGCCGACACCGAGCCCGAGTTCGGTGACCTCGCCAGCGCTCGACTGGTGGATGCCCTCAGTCGCGCCGCGGGGGGTCCGGTCGTCCTCAAGGCGCTCGCGCGGGACGACGTCCGCGAGGCGGTTGGCCATACCGGATGGGGCTTCACCCGGTGGCGCCGGGCGTTCAGCCCCGAGCCGC
>RRZU010284722.1_pt1 | contig 13547 bp, 13 predicted proteins | sample 2165561 | NCBI WGS metagenome assembly RRZU01 (sample SAMN10456909, study PRJNA506462) | wastewater metagenome | isolation source: wastewater sludge | place: USA: Moscow, Idaho
AAAAAAGAAAGAAGAAAACAAATTATGATTAAAACAGATGAAGCACAAAATGTTGATTTAACAACTTTTTATAAAGAATCAGTTTCCATTGTAAACAAAATGTCTGAAAAAGACTTTGCTGATATGATTAAAAGATTGTTTGAAACAAATGTATCTAAGAAGGGCGTTCGTATTTATTATAACACTTATAATAAAGAATTTGTAAATAAACCGACAGCGGGTGAGACGACGTTACGTATCATTATTCCGCCAGTTGCTGAAACATCTGGATATGATAAAGAAAGTTTCATAAAGAAACTAACTCAATCCAACAGTCATATGTCTATTTCTATTCTAGAGAAATTAGAGGGAAATGACAATAGCAACCACAAGTTGTATGAAAACTTTATAACAACACAGCCAGGCGTTGGAACTATTTCATTGAAACAATTAAATACAAACGTTGTAAAGCATATTCTTGAACGTACATCTTCAAAACTGTTATTTTCAGAGAAACTTTACAAAGAATTTGGGGTTGAATTCAATGTTGATGATATTTTGAAGGGAACAAAGATTTTAGATGTTCAACGTCATATAATTGATGAATCTGAATCATTAAGGAACTTGACTTATACAAAATCTGAATTTAAAAAAGATATTAATAAGATTGGAATTGTAAATTCTATTACAAAGATTATTAACTTTTTCAAGCTAACTGATTCATATGATGCTTCTTTAATTGAAGAATTAGCTTCTCTAAAAATTAACAAAGAAGAATTAAAGGGTGGTAATTCTGTAAAATTAATTAATAAACTAGCACTATTATTATCATTTCCCCAGTTGAAAGACTTTGTGTTGGGAACAAATAGCCCACGTTTATTAAATGTAATCAGTTATACTGGAAAAGTGGATGATTTTGCTGTTTTTAAATATGATGGTAAATTACCTATCATTAATTTAATTGATATAGCTAATAAAACTTCAAAAAATAGTTTCTTGGAAAAACTAATTAGTAATAATAATGTTAAAAATGGCTCATCCTCATTTAGTAACAAAAAAAATCGTGGACTTTATGTGCCAAATGAATTTTATAATTTAGTTGTTGAATGTGATGCTCTTAGAGATAAGATTTCTGCTATGACAATTCCAGAAGAATTCAACCATCGTTCATACGAAGTTAACAAAAAAGAGATTCCATTTGAAGGTATGCGTGATTTATTAATACCGTATGACGATTTGGCTCTTGATGTTGATAGTTCAGAGGAACAGCTATTAATCCTTAAAAGAGATGTTTTGAATTAGACGTTAAATCTTAATCAAAGAAATAAAAAAGACAATATCAAGTTATTGTCTTTTTGTTTTTAATTAATTTTTAAGAACCAGTGAGAACTACATTCTGGAATTTCATAATCATCAGGAAGTTCTTTAAATGTTTCTTCAAAGAATTCTTTAAATAAAGCAGAAATATTCAATTCACATTCTCTTCCAATAGATAATTTATAAAGCTCCAATCTTGAGTTAATCAAATTCATCATAACAGTATAAATTTTTCTGTCTAAGAACACGTCATTCCCTCGTGAAATAATATTATAAAAGAATGAGTATGTTGTAAATGAAATTGTACCTCCGCTATTTGTATTATAGTCAAAGGCATTGGAGACTTCTGTTAGCCACCATTTTTCCTTGTTACTTTTAGAGTCATCCATTATTCCAAAGAATTCGCTAATTCTATTATATAGAGTTACTGCATCATTGAAAATAAATTTAGACGCATTTTCTTTGTAAAATTCATTAATTCTAGTTGATGACTTCACATTAGAAGTTCCGTATTTTTTCGATACTTCATCTTCAGGTAAAGTATTAAAACCGTCTGAGTTAATCACCAAGTCAAATTCTTCATTCTTAATAAGATTGTTAGGACTAAATGTAGTTGATGATGTATAATCACCTGCATTAAGTTTAGAGGCAAAGTGAGAAAATCTAACATCTTTTTTCGCAGCTTCAATTAGTTGAGATAAAGAGTTATTAAATTCAACTTTCACTTTCTTATTTGAAAACACACGTAACCGTTCTAATGCTTCGATAATGAACACTTTATTGTCATTAATCCAATCATAATTAAGGGATTGTGCTGCTTCATTTAAATTTTTAGCAATAACTTCTGTAAAAATGAAAGCACGGTCTTCTTTAGACAAGAATGGAACAAATCGTTCTAATCCTTCAAAAGAGAAATCATCTTTGATTTTATCAAACACATATTGTGAAATATCATCAACTGTATCTTGTTGGAAATGAAAATCTCTAACCATAAAATCGCCATTGTCAATAGCCGTGTTATAACCAGATATTACATTTTTAATAGGAACATCTTCAGGTAATACCTTGAAATCCCACGTATCAAGCTCAGTTAACTCAAGTAGTCGTATATTGTATTCTGTTAAAATATCAAAATACGCTTCTTTAGTATATGAAGATAAAGCATCAGCTAGTGTTTCGTTGCCTTCCCAGTCAAGATTGTGAAGATTGATAGAAATACGATAAGCAATCAATCCTGGTTTTGATTTAATTTCAAAACATCTATCGTATGGGTTATAGTAAAAATTAATTTTTGTACTATTAGCACCATATCGGTTCTGGTAAAATGCCTTTTCAATTGCCTCTTTTAGTGTTTTGCAAGAAAAAGAGTGCCAGTAATCGTTTAGTTTTGTAATAAGTTCTACAAATTGACCGGTTTCGTATTTCTCTAACAAATCATCAAAAAGAGACACATTTTCTACATCTTCTTTAAAATTAGCTTCCTTGTTGCTTTTCTTAGTTCTTTTTTCTGGTGTTATTTTAATCATTGTAATTCTTCTTTCTTTTTGTTTTTATTTTTTTACATCTTAATTATATTAAGTGTTTTGATAAAATTGAATAAATAAAAAAAGACTTGTAATAAGTCTTTTAGAAAAACATTCAACTAAAAAGTCAATTCTAATTGACCGTCTACTTCTTTGAATAAACCAGATTCTAAATCTTTCAAATAGAATCTATCAATAAATCCAGCAAGAGCAAGTGGGTCTTTCACTGAGCTAACCTCAACTTCATATGATTTAGTGGAGTCTGAGACTGTAAATACGTGAACACTACCAAAGCCTAATGAGTCATTTTTGTGTTCCGCAATATTAAGTCCCGTTGCTGATACTAAATCAGCAACTTCCATAGAAATGAGTTCTTCGATTACAATTGTTTTTGCCATTGTTTTTTTCCTTCTTTCAATGTGATATTATTTTATCTATTTTAATTATAGACATATAAAATATAAATACTAAAAAAGGCTAACAAATATTAACCTTTTTTTAATTTATCTTAATTTATTATAAAATTCTGATACTTGATAATAGACATTAAATATAGATTCTTTTCTCTGTATTATAATTCTATGACTAGTCTTATCAACCCAATAATAGTCATATTCATCACTTAGAGAATATATATACTTCTCAATAAACTCATCATTCATATTACCTGTTAATACAGTAGTGTGAAACAGCCTAGTCAATGCCTGCAATTCTGAAACAAAATTATCTTTGTCAATATGAGACATATCACGTTTAAACTCGTCAATTGTGTAGATAATATTAAACATTTGTAGTGCAGATGTTCTATTTATTAGCGGATTACAACTATCAAAGCGAAGTTGCTTATATAAACGTTTATTCACAAACTCTTCTGTTAAAAAGTTAAGAGAATACCCAAAATCTTTAATTTTATAAGGCGAAATCCGTTCTATTTGTTTATAGAATAAATTTTCCATTTCTTTATCTGATAAAGAAACATATTTTAGTGATAATGAATTCTCCATAATATTAATTAAAGGAGAACTGTTTTTTTCTGGATTTAGCCCATTCAAATTAATAGATAACTCAGAAAACATTTCATCAACTACTTCAGAAACAGATTTACGTAACTCTTTATAATTATCTTTTCTTAATTTAATAAAGTTATCATTATTATTAATAAAATCAAAGACCAATCCAGATTCTCTATCAAATAGAGTCTTATTATTTTCTTCAAGCAAATAAAATAACAAACTTCCTTTAATTGGTAGAGCATAGATTCCTACTTCATTATATGAAAACTCAACAGCTTTGCGGCTATAAGAGTCAAACATAAGTGTTGGGAAATAAATATCAACACTAAGATATCCTAATTTGCCTTTATTAGCATAAGTCTCTTCTATTTTAGATATTAATATATCAGATATGCTTTCTGAATAAAAGGGTAGGTCGTTTTTTAAAAGACCTAAATTCAGATTATTTTCGTTATCAGTCTTAATCATTTTAAGACACCTCTTTCATATATTCTTTTTTTAATTTTACAACTTAATTATATAAAAAATAAAGACTCAAATCAAGCCTTTATTTAAAATAGATTTTATTTGAAGAAGTCAGATGCTGCATCATTAATCATCTTAGCTTCTGTTTTTGTTTTAGTGAAGGGGATTGTATGAACTTTACCAGTGATTGCTTTTGTTGGCACATATCCGAAGTAACGTGAGTCTGCTGAAATTGAACGGTGGTCTCCCAACACAAATACACATCCAGAAGGGACTTTACCCTTACCTTGGCTGATATTATTCCAGTCTTTACTTTTAGACAGTGTTTTGAGTGTCCAGGCATCACCACCGTCTACAGGAAAACCAGTAGCTTTTTTTTCTTCAGAACCAACAATGTTGTCATCTTTATTATCTTTAAGATATGGTTGGTTAACTTCTTTATTGTTAACAAAAAGTTTACCATCTTTGAATTCAACAGTGTCTCCAGCAACACCAATGACACGTTTGACAAAATACATATTTTTTGTGTTATCTTGTAATAACTTATCTAATCCCTTAGAATTAAAGATAATTACGTCACCTTGTTTGTAGTTTTTTGCCAGGCGGTTCACCAATACTTTGTTATGGTCTTCAAGTGTTGGCTGCATAGAGCTTCCTGAGATTTTAAAAGTATCAACACAAGTGCTACGGAGCCCGAAGATGACTAACCAAACCCCCAATACAATTGCTACATATTTTAATAAACCAATAATGTTCTTTTTACTATTCTCTGTCATATTACAGCTCCGTTTTTTTAATTTTCTTACTTTTCTTACTTTATTAAAATATTACCACATTTTTTCTTAATTGTCAAACAATTTGCAATATTCTTTTTGTTCTTAATTTAAACACAAAAAAGAAGACTATTTCTAGCCTTCTTGAACTTTCCATATTTCTGTAGTTGTCAAAGATGATGACGGATAATTATATACCTTTGTTTTTAATTTATATTCTGAACCAATATCAAGAGTCTCAGATGAATCTGAGGGTATTTTTATTACAGTTGTTGCAAACATTTTCCTTAATATAGGATTAGATGTTTCATAGCTATATACAATTCTATAACTATCAAATGAATATAGCTTAACCTTACGTAGGGAAATTAGCTTAGTTGATTCATAGCCATATTTATATATAACTAGTGAATTACTAGAATCCCTTGCGTGATAATAGTCTCTATAATTACCAGTTGGGTCTTTTTTGTTAATTAGTTTTGTATTCTCAAATATCTCTGCTTCTATAAATGCTAAAGCACAAATAGTTGCACATATTGCAAGGACTTCAACTATCAACATAAAGATTGAGGGAGTAATTGCTGCTGAAATTGCTATAGTTATGTTTATAACTGTCAATATCTTTATCATCAACAACTGATAATCTTTTAAATCACATCCTTTTACTATCAACTTGTTTAATTTATCATCATTTTCTATTTTTAAAATAGAATCATCTAGAACCAGGTCGGTTCTAGAGTATGATGCTTTTTTTATTTCACTATTAATTTTCATAAAATCTCCTTATTTTATTAATATTATATTCTATATAATAGACAGATTAAAATACGTTTACTAAACATAAAGCCCCAATAAACAATATAAATAGCAACAAATTGAAACCAACAAATGCCGTAAAACACCAGAACACAATTGCCAATGTAATAAATTTAGCAAAAAACCATAATGATGCTCCTATCAATTTTAGAAATAAAGCAATAATAAATAAGCCTATAAGTAAACTAATCATATTCAATCCTCCATTTAATTTTCTATATATATTATAGCAAACAAAATAGAAAACAACCAATTAAATTAGGTTGTTTTCTTACATATTATTTTCGTTTCTTATCATAGATAAGCTTTTCTTTAATGAAATCCTCAAGGTTTTGGTCAACCACGATAACTTCAATGTCATCATACTCAGACACGTATCTAGGACAATTAAGCGCTAACTCGCTGAAAATTGAGATAACCTCATCTAGAGATAAATTAATTTCATATGGTTGTAAGTCGTATTCCCTAAAGAAGTCTAACCAAAAGCAAGTAGAATGACTAAAGAACACAGCCTCAATTAGTGTAAGGTTTGTGTTATCTTTATCTCTAGCAGGGACAAAGCTCAGTGTGTTGACAGGCTTAACCTTCTCAAGGTCAAATCGGATTCGTTTGTAAATTTCATTTTTAAATTCAAAAATCATTGTTTTTTCTTCTTTCTTAGTTTATAATTTGTTTTACACTATAATTATAGTGTAATAAAAAAAAAATAAAAAGAAAGAAGTGATTATTATGAGTTATGATTTTGGAGGAACTTATTTTGAGGATGCACAATTAGTATCAACGTACAAACAACCGTCTCTAGATTTATTGGAGCGAATTCACGTGACTCAAGACAAGTTCCGTAGTGAGACTGATTGTGATTATTCTATCGAGGTTAGCTCAATTAACAAAAGTAATTGTAAAATTACTAAATTAAAAGCAGAGAAATATCTCAGTGAGTTTATTTTAGGAACAGACTTTTCTGATAAGTTCTATGACCATTTTCACTCTACTGGATATAGAAAATCTTATTATTTGAAATTGGGTATTGCAAGTTGGGCAAAATTAAAACCAGTCTACGTAGCACTGTCTAAAGATAAGATTAGTTATAATAAAAGCCGTCACACTCGCAAGAAGGGTGAGAAATTATCTACATTTGCACCTTACGGGGTTGATTATTATCAATATAACAGTTTAAAGACTAGAAACTTTAAAACATTAACCGAAGCAAAGTCGTTTGCCAAGGGTATGATGTTCAAGAATAATAACACAGATATTCATAATGCTGTTATTTATAAAAGATTTGTTACGTCTGATAGATATTCAGAATATTTGTCTTATAAACTTAAAGTTGGAGCATTCACTTATGAATATAAAGGTGAACAAAAGACACAACCAACAACTGCAAGCAAGACCTTTAAATTTATGCCAACTTACTACTACTTAACTAAAATTAGCTATGGAGTTGGTGGATATTTATATCAATAGAAAGTGGTAAGGTTATGATAGTTAAATTGGCTGTTTCTAAAGCAGTTAGAGATATGATAGACTATGGGTACAGTTGCATAAAGGCTAAAACAAACTTTGAGACTCCACCAAGTAAAGAAGCATATCAAATAATAAAAGATATGTCTAAGTTTGATAACTTCTTCTTTTCATTCAGGGTTAATGAACTTGGATGTTTGGACTCAATGGATTGCAATTTAATGTACTGTGATGACGGTGCTGTTTTAACTTTAGACGTCCCAGATGATAAAACATTTTCATCAGGATATTATAACTTTTCAGATTTAATATATCAATTAGATTGTGCTGGAGAAGATGAGAAAGATGAAGATTACATCAAGTACCTATCAACAGAATGCCTGAAAGGTTCTATTTCAGATGAAGAACAAAGAAAATTGACGTGCGGGTTAGTCCAGGTTCTATTTGAAGAGATTCATCTAGACTGGATTAAATCAATCGAATACAATTAAAAGAAAAAGAGCTTAATTTAAAAGCTCTTTTCTTATTTAAACATATTCAATTCCAGTCAAATCTTCTATAACTGTAATAGCTGAGTGGAAGTTCTCACTTTCTAAGAATTCATAGGCATCCTTTAAAATAACAAGTCGAGCCTCTTTTAGCACATCTTCACTATGTTCTGTATGACGCACACTATCCTTATTTGAAGTGTGAATAATATCAATTGCTTCTTGTACATCCATAAGTGTCCTCCATCACCTTTACTCTATTTCTCTTTAATTATATCAGAAATCTATAATAAAATCAAGTATAGACTATTCACTTTCGTCAACAAAGTCGATTTCAGAGATGATTATATCTCTTCTTAATCCAGTATCTTTACCCATAAATATCTCAGAGTTCTCAAATACAGCGGATTCATTTTCCTCATTCATAATCAGTCGTCTAAGTCTACGTGTATCTGGAGATACCATTGTTTCTTTTACTAGTTGAGCTGATAATTCACCTAATCCTTTATTACGGGAAATCTTAGTGATATTATTCTTATTCTTTTTAAGAAACTCTTCCTGGTCTTTATCATTATAAGAATAGACTTTCTTTCCATTTTTTAGTGTATTTACGAACAATGGTGTATCAATCCGATATACGTGTCCATTTCTTATTAAATCAGGAGTAAAGGTAAGTAAAGCCGTTATGATAAGATTAGAGATTGCAAATCCGTCGCTATCACTGTCATTGGCGATAATTAACTTACCATATTGCAGTTTACTCTCATCATAGTCTTCACCAATACCGCAACCAAGTGCTGCAAATAATGTAGTCAACTCGACATTCTGGCGTACCTTTTCTGCAGAGTTCTTTAATGTGTTGATTACTTTGCCACGTAAAGGCAAAATAGCTTGCCAATCCACATATCTTTGCATTTTCATAGTACCACCAGCACTATCCCCCTCTACAAGCCACAGTTCGCTGTCTAAGCCCTTATAGCGTGAAGGTGATAGTTTTTCACTAATCTTGCGTTGAATCTCCTTAGAGTTCAAATTGATGCGTGCTGCGGCTAATCTCTTGCGTTCCTCTGACCGTTCCAATGCTAATTTAATTACAGCTTTAATTTTATCAGCAGTTCTATCAAATTGTGCATCTGTTTCAGATACGGTTATATTATTTATTGCTGGTTTAGCTTCAGCAGAGGTGATTTCTCTTTTAGTTTGACCTGAGAACTTAGGGTCTGGCATAGTTATAGACAAAACCGCTATCAATCCTGGTAGGATATCACGTTGTTCTATTGTGTCCTTGGCAAGTTTAAGCTCTTTTGCTTTATTATTAATAGCCTTAGCAATACCAAACTTAAATCCAGTAGCAGGTGTTCCTAAATCAGGATTAGATACTTGGTTAGTGAATAGAACAATCTTAGATGTGTCTGAATTAGTCCAAGCAAATGAAATATCAGCTTTAATTTCCTTTTCAACTTTCCCTTCTGCTAAAATTGAAGAGCGAATGTTGTAAATTGGGGTAAGCAGTTCCTCACCTGATTTACTAATTGTATTTTGAACTAAACTTTCGATTCCTCCTGTTTCTTTCCAAGAGAAATTACGTTTACTTTTCTCAATTATTAAATTGAGTTCCAATCCTGGGTTTAAATAAGCCATCTGATGAAGAAATTCTTTTAATTCTTCAGTATCAATATTTATACTATCCCAGACATCAATTGACGGCAGCCAGTGCAACTTAGTACCGTGCTTTTCTTTATCTTCTTTAGGCAGCTTAACTTTAGGAAGTTCATTTTTAACTAAATCAGTTGTAGGGATACCTGGTTTTCCGTCTATAGTTGCAAAACTATCACTATATTTGTAGCCATCACGGTATACTTCCATTTTAAGCCAATCTGACGTTGCTAAGTTTGCTTTACCACCTACACCATTTTGAGATGTCCCTGAACTTCCACCAGAGCCAAATGCTTTACCTGTATTAGTTTTAGTTAATAGTGCACGTGACGTAATGCCCTTGAATTTAGTTGAATAATTGACAGGTAAACCACGTCCATTGTCTTCTACTGATAAAGACCCGTCCTTGTGGATAATTACATCAATCTTATCAGCTACACCAATAACAGCCTCGTCAACTGAGTTATTAATTATCTCAATAAGTGCGTGATATGGTGTAGCTGTAGAACCCAAATACATACTAGGCTTCAATCTTATATGTTCTAGTGCTTCTACAGTTGATACAGCACTATCATCATACTTATCAATCATTTCTTTTATATTTTTAGTCATATTGTATTCTCCTTATACGTCTATTTGAATTATAGCACAACTATTAATTTATTTTTCTAGATTTAATGAACCTCATTTTAGATAAGCGAATTAATTCAATTGTTAATTCTTCTGCAACCAATATAAACTCGTTTTGTAATTTATTAATCTCCACTTCTGATTGATTTACAAAATCATCAATACAATCTTGTTTACATTTACTTGCTTTAATATTAGTTAATATATTCTCTGATATTTCTAGATTACCTCTTGTTTCTCTAATCTTATCACTCAATCCTGGAAATAATATATCTGGAACTTCAATAACAGAGTTGTCATTAAGTGAATTTAATTCTATTTTATATTCAAGACATTTATTCTTCAATGAATAGACATATGCCGAACGGTCTGCTTTAACCTTCAGACCCTTTCTTATGTCCGAGTCTATAAGTGTTCGCTCTTTTAAATATATAGACTTAGTGTTTATATAACGGTGCATTGTTGAAAGTAGTTGAACACTATATGCGTTAATATCATCTCTTTGTTTTCTATAGGATGATATTTGATTGTTTATATATTGATACCTAAATGTCGCTACTAGAGATAATATAGGAATAATAGATAATATGGTTGGGAATATTTTATCCATATATAATAAACCTCCTATTTATTTTTACTATTATATATTATAGTAAAAAAAATATTTTTAGAAAAAATAAACAACAATCTATAATATAAATGTTTAGGAAAAATAATTGTAATTCAATTATTTTAATAATATGTTATAACTAATATATAAACAGGAGAAAAAACATATGGTTAAAAAGAAAAAAATGAGCAAGTCTGAAGAAATGCGTCATTATAAAGAAACATACGTAGACACAGATTTGGCTAAATTAATCAGAGGGGATGGATTAAGCTTTAGTAAATATGTAATTAAGCACAGAGCAATTCCAGACATTAGGGATGGTCTAATCCCTGTTCAACGACGTATTGCATACACTTTGGCATATGAGAATGTCCTCTCCAATAAAAATAGATATAAAACAAGTCGTGTTGAGGGTTTGATTATGAGGATTCACCCACACGGTTCTAGTTGGGGTTCAATTAATAGCTTATCTCAACCCTGGAATACACCTTTACCAATGATAGATATGGAAGGTAATATTGGTAGTATTCTTGGAGATGGAGCTGCTGCTGGACGTTATACAGAAATAAGACTTTCTAAGATTGGCGATAGATTTGTAAAGAAAATGACACATCAGATTGTCGATTACAAGGATACATTTGATGGTGATTTCACGGAACCTGAAGTATTACCAGTTGATTTCCCGTCATTACTTATGAATTATCAGTCAGGTATTGCCGTTGGTATGACAACAGACGTACTCCCTAATAACCCACGCGAAGTATTGCTTGGCACAATTGAATACCTAAAGAATCCGTCTATAACAGTTGAAGAATTGATGAATACTATAAAAGGTCCAGATTTCATCACGGGCGGGATAATTTTAAACTCTGATGAGATTATAAATTACTATAATGGTGAGGCTGTTCGATTTAAAGTACGTGGTCGTGTTGTAAAGCATAAGAATCATATTTCTATAACAGAAGTGCCGTTCTCGTTAATTGCACAGATTGATAGTTGGACTGCTAAAGTTGCAGATATGATTCTAGAAAAGAAAATTAAAAATGCTAAATCAATTAAAGGCTACTCAGATGCCAATGGTATTAACATTGAGGTTGAAGTTAAACGTGGTTGTGATATAGATGCATTGGAACGTGAATTGTATTCTAAAACACGTTTAGAGGACACAGTTCGTGGTAGCTTCCTGGTTATTAAAAACGGAATTCCCAAAAACGTAGGCATTCTAGAATACTTAGAGTGCTGGTCAGATTTCCAGAATGATATTATAATCAGAGAACACAAAGCTATTAAAGCTAAAACCAATAACAGGCTTGAACAAGTTTCTTCTTTAATTAAAGCATTCCCAAATATTGATATTATCATAGATGTCATTAAGAACTCTAAATCAGAATCAGAAATGAAACATATACTTATGACTGGTGATTTAGGGAAAATTAAGCTTAAAACTAAAAAAGCAGAGTCTATTGTAAGTAAATTTGACTTTACTGAAGTTCAGGCATCATATATCTTGAATACTCGATTAATGAAACTTTCTAATCTAGATAAAAACGCATTAGTTAAAGAGTCTAAATCATTAGAAGCTACTCTTAATAAATGTAAGAAAATTATAACAAGCCCAGCAGAACGACGTAAGATGATTATTAAAGTTCAGACTGAATTGCTTGAAACAAAAGAATTTTCAGAAGAGTTATGGAAACGTAAGACGTCTTTAACAAATCAAGGCGAAACTAAAGTTGTGGTTGATAACACTCCTGATTCAGTTTCAGTATCTATTGATAAATTTGGACAATTGCTTGTTTTTGACAACACTGCAGATACACCAGAGTCATCTATTAAACGTTATGATACGGACACGGCTGATTCTATATTTGCTTTTTCAGCAGATGGTAATCTATATAGATTTAAACTAAAAGAGCTGAAAATAGCCAAGCCAACTGATGATGGTATAAGTTTATCGACATTAGGATTATTCTCAGCTAGTGAAGAAATGATTGATATGCAGTCTTCTGAATTAATTTTAGAATCAGCTGAAGATTCTGATGTAATTCAGATTACATCTAAAGGTATTGGTCGGATAATTAACACGTCAACTATTAAAACTAAACGTAAGAAATGTGTTGGAGCTAAATTAACAAAAGATGAGAAGATTATTTATTCATTAAATAAAACTAAGAAATATATTATATTAGTTTCTAATCTAAATAAAGTAAAGAAAATAGCTGTTTCTGATATTCCCACGGCTTCATCTAAAACAGTAAAAGGCAATATGCTTGCCAAACTAGATGACGGTGAGAAAATTGTAAAAGCGTACAACGTTTCAGCTGGGACAATTAAAGTTGCAGGTGAAACTGTTAAAGTTGCAGATATAAAGCTTTCTAAAACTAACACAAAATTACAAAAAATTAAATAACAAAAAAAGGACTAGAGTAATATCTAATCCTTTTTTATTTAATCATCACTTCCTAGTAAATTTAATAGGTTGATGAATAAGTTGATTGCATCCAATTCTAACTGTAATGTTGAACTAATTGCAGCATAATAATCAGCGTTTTTCGGAGCTTTATTGTAAACATTTTCAATTTCTTTACTATCAACAGCAATAAGTATTGAGAATAGCAATGCTGAAACTAAACTGATGATTATATTAAATAGCGAGCTATGTAAGAATACCCCGATTAATGATACAACAATCAATGCAATTAAAGCATTAAAACAAAATCGCCCAAGTTTACTAAAATCATATTTAGAAAACCTACCAACTGCACTCATAGCAACAAGAACTGCAACTGTTGATAATAAAGCCGTCATAACGT
>RRZU013581265.1_pt1 | contig 13546 bp, 8 predicted proteins | sample 2165561 | NCBI WGS metagenome assembly RRZU01 (sample SAMN10456909, study PRJNA506462) | wastewater metagenome | isolation source: wastewater sludge | place: USA: Moscow, Idaho
GAGAATCGAAGTGCTCAAGGACGCCATCACCAAGCTGCGTGATTTCCTGTCCACCTATCATCAATAATCGGCCGAAAGCGAAACCACGATTCGCCCGGTGACGGAAACCCACACGGCCATGGCGATGGCGGCGTGCACGCGCCACCATCGCCATGGCCAGTGCCGCTCGGCGTGCGTGATGCGTAGCCCGTTGGCGATGTTCCACAAACTGTCTACGCTGAGAGTGCCTTTTCCGTCACCAGTTTGTGATGGGGTACAAACTGGTGACGCTGAGACGGCCCTAATCGTCGCCAATTTGTGTAGTACTACAAACTGGCTACGCTGATGTCGTGGATTCCGTAGCTAGTTTGTGTAACACTACAAACTGGTGACGCTGATGTCGTGGATTCCGTAGCTAGTTTGTGTAGTGGCGGATGGTTCCCGCCCTAGATCGACCTGTATACGCCGCTTCTTCCCGTTTCTGCCGACGCTGAGACGTCACTCAGCGTCGGCAGAAACATATGGTGATGGTGATCAGCATGGCTGTCCGTGCCACCGCGCTGCATATCAATACTGCATGCGCAACATATGAATGTGCCCCACCTTCCAATATGGAAGATGGGGCACATCAATGATTCCGGCTGATCAGATCAGCGCGGATTCATCTTGGTCTCAGCCGTTGACGCGGTCGATGCCGGACTGCACGTCGGCGATCACGGAATCCCAAGATGCGATGAACTTGGCGACGCCGTCAGCCTCGAGCTGGTCGGTGACATCCTTGATGTTGATGCCGAGCTCAGCGAGCTTGTCCATGATGGCCTGGCTCTCCTCATAGGTGCCCTTGATGGACGGAGCGCCGTTGCCGTGGTCGGCGAGAGCGTTCAGCGTCTTCTCCGGCATGGTGTTGACCACGTGCGGGGCGACGAGCTCGTCGACATACTTGCAATCAGAGTATGCGGCGTTCTTGGTGCCGGTGGAAGCCCACAGCGGACGCTGCTTCTTGGCGCCCTTGGCCTCGAGAGCGGCCCAGCGAGGATCGTTTGCGAACTTCTCTTCGAAGAGCTTGTACGCGAGGCGAGCGTTGGCGACAGCAGCCTTGCCTTCGAGAGCCTTGGCTTCGTCGGAGCCGTTGGCTTCGAGCAGCTTGTCGACGGCGGTGTCCACGCGGGACACGAAGAAGGAAGCGACGGAGCCGATGTGCTTGAGGTCGTGGCCGTTGGCGTCAGCCTGGGCGATGCCTTCGATGAAGGCGTCGATGACCTGCTCGTAGCGCTCGATGGAGAAGATGAGCGTCACGTTGACGGAGATGCCCTTGGCGAGCGTGGCGGTGATTGCCGGAAGGCCTTCGAGCGTCGCCGGGATCTTGATCATGGCGTTCGGGCGGTTGACCTTCTCCCACAGTTCCACAGCCTGCTTCTCGGTGGCTTCGGTCTCATGGGCGAGACGCGGATCCACTTCGATGGAGACGCGGCCGTCGACGAAGTCCGTGGCCTCGGCGATATCACGGAAGATATCGGTCGCGTTGCGGACGTCGGTGGTGGTCAGTTCGCGGATGGCGGTCTCAACGTCGACCTTGCCGAGCTCCTTGAGCTGTGCATCGTACGGACCGACCTGGGAGAGGGCCTTCTGGAAGATGGACGGGTTGGTGGTCACGCCAACGACGTTCTTGTTCTTGATGAGGTCCTGCAGTGAGCCGGACTCGATGCGGGTGCGGGACAGGTCGTCCAGCCAGATGGAAACACCGTTGTCGCTGGTGCGCTGAGTTGCTTCAGTCATTGTTGTGTTACTCCTTGATATTCCTTGATGGGAACACATTTATTCTATATGGAAGGGTACCTTGAAGTTTCCCTTACGCGAATGTCAAGGTACCCTTCCGCGGTGAAATGAACGAATCAGGCGTTCACTTCGGCGATGGAAGCCTTGGCGGCCTCCACGACGTGCTCGGCGGTGATGCCCAGATCGATCATGTTCTGAGCGCCGTCACCCTGCAGGCCGAACTGCTCGATGGAGATGGCCTTGCCGTAAGCGCCGAGGTACTTGTACCACGGCATGGCAACGCCGGCCTCGATGGAGACGCGGGCCTTGACGCCGGCTGGGAGGATTTCCTCCTTGTACTCGTCGTCCTGCTCCTCGAACCATTCCATGGACGGGAAGGACACGACGCGGGCCTTGATGCCTTCGGCGGCGAGGGTCTTGGCGGCGGCGACGGCCCACTGGACCTCGGAACCGGAAGCCATGACGATCACATCCGGGGTGCCTTCGGTGTCGACCAGCACGTAAGCGCCCTTGCGGACACCGTCCTTGGCCTTGTCCTTGGTCTCGGCGAGCGTCGGCACACCCTGGCGGGTGAGGATCATCGCGGTCGGGAGGGTGTTCTTCTTCTCGAAGAAGTAACGGTAGGCTTCAGCGGTCTCGTAGGCATCGGCCGGACGCACAACCTCGAGCTGCGGCATGGCGCGGAAGGCGGCCAGATGCTCGATCGGCTGGTGGGTCGGGCCATCCTCGCCGAGGGCGACGGAATCGTGGGTCCACACGTACAGGTTCGGGATCTCCATGAGGGCGGCCAGACGCACTGCCGGACGCTCGTAATCGGAGAACTGGAAGAAGGTGCCGTTGAACGGACGGGTGTCGGAGCCCAGCAGGATGCCGTTCGTGATGGCGCCCATCGCGAACTCGCGCACGCCGAAGTGCAGCTGACGGCCGTATTCGGACTGCTCAGGCCACGTGCGGGTCTCGTCGGAGGACGGGCCGAAGGACTTGGCGCCGTTGATGTTGGTGTTGTTGGAGCCACCGAGATCGGCGGAACCGCCCCACAGCTCAGGCATGACCTCAGCGATGGCGTTGAGGACCTGGCCGGAGGACTTACGAGTGGCGACACCCTTGCCGACTTCCTGAGCTGCTTCGAAGGTGTCGATGGCCTCGTCGAAGCCTTCAGGCAGCTTGTGCGCCTTGATGCGCTCATACAAGGCGGCCTTGTCCGGGTTGGCCTTCTGCCAGGCGGCGAACTTCTCGTCCCACTCCTTGTGGGCCTCGAGACCGCGCTCGGCGACCTTACGGGCATGGGCGAGGGCTTCCTCGTCGATCGGGAAGTCGACGTCCGGGTCGAAGCCGAGTTCCTTCTTCAGACCGGCGACAGCCTCGGCACCGAGCTTGGAGCCGTGGGAAGCCTCGTTGTTGGTCTTGCCCGGGGTCGGCCATGCGATGAGCGTGTCGACCTTGATGAAGTGCGGACGGTCGGTGACGGTCTCGGCCTTGTCGATGGCCGCGGCGAGCGCCTCGACGTCCTCCTTGTAGGAGCCGTCGGGCTGGATGAAGGACACTTCGTCGGTGTACCAGCCGTAGGCCTCGTAACGCTTGAGGATGTCCTCGGAGAAGGTGAGCTTGGTGTCGCCTTCGATCTGGATGTGGTTCGCATCGAAGATCACGAAGAGGTTGCCGAGCTTCTGGTTGCCAGCGAGTGAGCCGGCTTCGGAGGAAACGCCTTCCTCGACGTCGCCTTCACCGCAGATGACCCACACCTTGTGGTCGAACGGGGAGGTGCCTTCGGCGGCATCCGGGTCGAGCAGACCGCGCTCGAAGCGCTGGCCGTATGCGAAACCGACGGCGGAAGCGAGACCCTGGCCGAGCGGGCCGGTGGTCATTTCGATGCCCGGGGTCAGGCCGTACTCAGGGTGGCCCGGGGTGCGGGTGTCGGCGCCGCCGCGGAAGTACTTGAGGTCGTCCAGCGTCAGGCCGTAGCCAGAGAAGAACAGCTGCACGTACTGCGTGAGCGAAGCATGGCCACCGGAGAGGATGAAGCGATCACGTCCGGCCCACTTGGGATCGTTCGGATCGTGCTTGATGTAGTGCTGATACAGCGTGTAGGCAATCGGAGCCAGGGACACAGGGGAGCCGGGGTGGCCGTGTCCAGCACGCTCGACGGCGTCGGCGGAGAGGACCTTCGCCATCTTGACGGCGCGCTCGTCCAATTCAGACCAGGTGAAATCGGTCATAGGTGATCTACTTTCCTTCCAATACTTCGGGTGGCCGCGCATTCGGCTTGTGCCGCGCCACGGACGCCCTCACATTGCCCTTCCATGCTAACTATTGCATCAGACTTCGGGGTGCGCTTTTGGCGTGTTATGGCACATTCGTGTGCTCTTGTTGGTGCAAATGAACATGATGTTTGTGCGGATTTCCCTGTCGATGAACCGATTAGCACTCTCGACGCTGGAGTGCTAAGACAATACATATCGACTTCTCATCAGAAATCATGCCTGTGTCGTGTGCTCCGGTACACAGGCGCGCACCTGCCCGCCTGGACGGGAGACCGGCATGATTCCAACAGAAGAACCCTCACGGAGCGTGAAACACGAGAACGACAAAGAAACACAGAAAAGAATGAATAAGGAGGCGCGCATATGACGCAATCGAGACGCATGTTGGTCCTGCGCGCCGTGGTGGAGGACTACATCCGTTCGCAGGAGCCGGTCGGCTCGACATCGCTGACACGGAACCACCATCTCGGTGTGAGCTCGGCGACCGTGCGCAACGATATGGCCGCTCTGGAAGACGAAGGTTACCTGGTCCAGCCCCATACCTCCGCCGGCCGAGTGCCAACCGAAAAAGGATACCGATACTTCGTTGACCGCTTGGCGACCGTCGTTCCGCTGTCACCAGCGCAACGCAGGGCGATCGGCAACTTCCTCGGCGGCTCCGTCAGCCTCGAGGACACCTTGCAGCGCGCCGCCCGATTGCTTGCCCGCATCACCGGACAGGTGGCGGTCGTCGCCTCCCCGGCGTTGTCGAAATCTACGCTCAGGCACGTCGAAATCGTCCCTGTATCCATGAACAAACTGCTTGCGGTCATCATCACTGATACCGGAAGAGTCGCCCAGCATACCTTGGAAGTGCGCCCGTTACCCTCGACCGAGCTGCTCGCGACCTTCTCGGAGACGGTCAACGCGCGCTGTGCCGGGAAATCCCTGACATTGGCGGCGAAAACAATCGTCGCCTTGGGCAAAACCGTCGAACACGGCAGACTGTCGGCACTGGCACAGGCCCTGTCCCACGCCCTGACCAGCATGGCGGCAGACGAACAGGCCACCGACATGTATATGGCGGGTACATCGAAACTCGCCCACCAGCATTCCAGCACAGAGATGGCCCCACTGCTCGACGCGCTCGAGGAACAGGTCGTCATCATGAGACTCATGAATTCACTAAGCGAGGAAGTCACGGAAAACGGCGTGGGCGTCGCCATCGGATCGGAAACGCATACCCCCGAACTCATGCACGCCTCCGTCATCACCAGCGGATACGGGCATATCAACGCGACCATCTCCGAAGGCTCTGCCTCCGCGCAAACCGGCAAGCCTGTCGCTTTTGTCGGGTCAATCGGTCCCACGCATATGGATTACGTCACGACCATGGCCGCGGTCCGAGCGGTCGCCAGATACCTCACCGGGATCATCGGTGAAGACGCGACAGACGCAGACAGCTGACATAGGGCTGTGACACAATACTTGCAGAAACCAACCAAAGGAAATAAGCAGTGGCAGACTACTACGAGGTCCTGGGCGTGGAACGCACGGCCAGCGAAGAGGAAATCAAAAAGGCCTATCGCAAGATGAGCCGCAAATACCATCCTGATATCGCCGGTCCCGAATTCGAGGACAAATTCAAGGAGGTCAACAGCGCCTACGAAGTGTTGTCCAACCCCGACAAACGCCGGATGTACGACCAGGGCGTCGACCCCAACGACCCGTCAAGCGGTTTCGGGTCCGGAGCCGCCGGCTTCGATATGGGCGATGTCGGCGATATCTTCGGACAATTCTTCGGCGGTGCTTTCGGCGGCGGTGCTTCGCAAGGTCCCACCCCGCGCACCCAGCCGGGTAGGGATGCGCTCGCCAGAACGTCCATCGACCTGAAAACCGCGGTGTTCGGCGGTGTCGCCCACGTGACTATCAACACCTTTGGCCTGTGCCAGGAATGCGGCGGATCGGGTGCCACAGAAGGCTCCCAGCCGGTGACATGCCCCGACTGCCACGGACAGGGGTACCGCCAGAAAGTCGTGCGCACGATGCTCGGCCAGATGATGACATCCGCGCCGTGCGAACGTTGCGAAGGACATGGGACCATCATCGAGCATCCTTGCCCGGCGTGCATGGGGCATGGCCGCGTACGTACTACCCGTGACGTCGGAGTGACTGTCCCGGCGGGCGTCCACGATGACACCAGGCTGCGTCTGCCGCATCAGGGAGAAGTCGGCGAAGGCGGCGGTGCCGCGGGCGACCTGTACGTCGATATCCGCATCAAGCCTGACAAACAATTCACCCGTGACGGCGATGACCTGCACTGCTGGGTACAGATTCCGATGAGTTGGGCGGTGCTTGGACACGGGCTCGATATCGACACCTTCGATGGTTCGCAGCATTTTGACATTCCTGAAGGCTGCCAACCAGAACAAACCGTGACCTTGAAGGGGCTTGGGGCGACCAAGCTCGGTGAGACGAACCGCGGCGACCTGATCATCCACGTCAATGTGGTCATTCCGACCAAGTTGAAGGACGATGAACGCCAGCTGATTGAGCAGTTCGGCGAACGTCACGACGGGGACAAACCGAAGGTCGAGCAAAGCTCCAAGCCGTTGAGCGCGAAGAAAGGCTTCTTCAGCAAGCTGAAAGACGCTTTGGGCTGATTAGACTTGACATCACAGATATGGTGACGGCCCGGTGATTCAATAACGGTGCCCGTTTGCTGTTGATGGGTTTTCAGGATTCCCATCAACAGCAAACGGGCACATTCGGTTGCGCACTGGCAAGGAGACCAGCCCGCTGTTCATTGTTATTTCAGCAAGGAGTTATGTCAACAATGAGTCGCACATCGAGCTGTATTCGCTGACAGACCCGCCGCCGAAGAACACGCAGTGTCCGGCGATGGGATAGAGCTGCCAGATGGTGATGCGGTCCTGCCATCCTGCCTTGAGCGGATGCACACGCTGATATCCGTCGAGAATCTCGTGCAGATACGACATGCCGAACAGGTTCAGCATCGCGAGATCCTCCTCCCGGTGCCCGCCGTGTGCCGCTGGGTCGATGAGCACTGCCTCCACATCGCCGCTGTCCCGGGTCCACATGACGTTGCCGCTCCACAGATCGCCATGGACACGAGCGGGTTTGTCCTCGCCAGCACGGCCAAGCAGATCCGGCAGCCGGTCGATGACTTCATCGGTCAAGGCCAGATCGTCTTCGCTGAGTTCTCCGCGTTGGATACCCAGCTCGACCATCGGACGTAATCTGCCTTCGGCGAGGTAGGCGACCGGGTCGGTCCATTCGCCGGTGTCCATCTTCACTGGGTCCTGGAGCGGCCCGAAGTAACACGTTCCCGTATATCCTTCTGGCGCCGAACCGAAATACGGTGCTCCGGCATCATGCATGTGGGCGAGCGCCGCGCCGAAATCGTATGCGGCTTTCGGCGTGGGGGAGCAGCCTTCGACGCGTTCGATATCCAGATAGCCGTCACCCCAGTCGTAGACGTCGACGACGCGCGGGCCGCCCTGGGCGTGTGCCGCTCCAAGCCATTGCAGCCCGCGGCCTTCGCATTCGAAGAACCCTGCGGGCGCGAACATCCTGCTTTTACGATATTTCGCCATATGGCACCTCCTGTTGTTTACCTCTAGTGTATGCTCCGTGTCGCGTGGCGCCTTGGCATCGTCTTGGCGTAGTGTGCCATCCTTGCGATGAAAATCGAACAGGTGTGTGCAATATTCCTGTCTATGGATAAAGTGGTCACGTCATCTGCTGAGCCTACACGGATGAACAACCAGATCAACGATTAGTAGTGATAAGAGGGATCATGAATTTCTTCCAAGCGATTATTCTCGGCTTGGTGCAGGCGCTTACCGAGTATCTGCCGGTATCGTCAAGCGCCCATATCCGCATCATCGGCGAATTGATGCTCCATACGGATCCGGGTGCGGCGTTCACCGCGATCATTCAGCTGGGTACTGAGCTCGCGGTGCTGTTGTATTTCCGTCGTGATATTGCGCGCATTCTGTCCCACTGGTTCCGTTGCCTGTTCACCCGTCCGGTCACGGGGGACTGGAAGGAGCGGTTCGGCACGCGGAATAGGGACGCAGCCGAAGGCTGGTACATCATCATCGGCACCATTCCGATTGTCGTGGCCGGTCTGCTGTTCCAGGACGCCATCGAGACCACGTTGCGCAACCTGTGGATCACGGTGACGGTGTTGATCGTCTTTGGCGTCCTGCTGTGGGTGATTGATGCGAAGGCGCCGCAGAAGAAGACGATTCGCGAGATGAACTGGAAAGAGGCGCTGATTTTCGGTATCGGACAGATGCTCGCTTTGATTCCTGGCGTGTCGCGTTCCGGCGGCACCATCACTTTCGGCCGTGCGATGGGATACACCCGTGAAGACGCAGTGCGGGTGAGCTTCCTTATGGCGATTCCGGCGGTCTTCGGTGCGGGCATTCTGGAAACCGTGAAATCGGTGGGTTCGGCTGCTGCCGATCCGACCTTCCCGGGTTGGGGTGCGACCATCGCGGCGACCATCGTCAGTTTCGTGGTCGGTTATGTCGTGATCATCGGCTTCCTGAAGTTCGTTTCGACGTTCTCGTACCGCGCGTTCGCCATCTACCGCATCGTGATTGCCGTTATTGTCGCGATTCTGCTGATCGCCGGCGCATTGCAGCCGATGGAGCAGACGACCAAGACGGCTGCGATTGAGATGGTCAACACCGTGGCAGCGATGTTCTGACCTACATAAGGCTTTGGGTTGCCGCCACGCACGTGGCGGGCGGCGAGGGGCACCATGCGTGTGGTTCCGCGGATTCGCGGATTCATACGTATGGCGCCCTTCGCATATCCGAAGAGCGATGTCTACCCTGAGCAGGCCTGTGGGTATCATGCCCTTCCATGATGCAACATGTGGTTCACGGATTCGGCCCTGTATGGGACGAGGCTTCGCAAGTGCTTGTGCTGGGCAGTATGCCGAGCCCGAAATCAAGGGAACGGGGCTTTTACTATATGCATCCCAGAAACCGGTTCTGGCCTGTGATGGCGGCGGTGTTCGGCGGCGATCCCGGGCGCGAGCCAGCCACGCGTGCGGCGTTCGCGTTGAACCATCATGTCGCATTGTGGGACGTGCTTGCCTCGTGTGATATTTCGGGGGCGAACGACGGTAGCATCCGCAATCCCGAGTCCAACGACATCAGCATGATTCTACGCGGCGCGCCGATACGGCTGGTGATGACCACCGGAAGCAAGGCCGGACAGCTGTACGTCAAACTTGTCGAACCCGAACTCAAACGGCTCGGTATCGATATGGAGATGATGACAGTGGCGTCCACGAGTCCGGCAAACGCGGCCAAGTCGCTGAATGACCTGGTGTCGATTTACCGAGCGGCGTTCGCCCGTGCAGGGGTGATTGGGGCGGGAGCCGATTGCGGCGGTGCATGCGGCAACTGACGTGTCCACGGGAGGGAGAAGCTGGGCCGCGGAGGGGAAGCCTACAGTGGAAAACAAAAAACCCGGGCTTGACACCCGGGATGATGGAGCGGACAACGGGACTCGAACCCGCGCTCTCGACCTTGGCAAGGTCGCGCTTTACCAACTAAGCTATGTCCGCATGCTCTTCTGTCACAACGTAACCGCGCGACTTGGAACGTGGATTACTATAGCGTCATGTCGACCGGCCGACAAATCCACGGCGTGTCGGCCGGTCGACACGACTGCTGAAGGTGAATCGCCGCTTTACTCCATGCGTTTGAGAAATGCCTCGGCCTCTTTGACCAGCTGTTCGGCTTGCGGCGCCCCGAGCGAGGCTATGGTGCGGGCGCGCTGGGCGAGGTCGTACTCGCGCTCTAGCTTGGCGATATACGCTGACAGCCGGTCGTCACATGCGGCGATTGTGGACGCCTTCATCTTCCATGTCTCCGCCTTCGCCGCCAGATCCTTGGTGTCAAGCGGCACGCCGAGAATCGTGGACAGTCCGTGCACAAGTTCTAATGTACCCTGCGCACACATATCCGTATTCATGTACTTGGGAATGGACACCCACATGGATGTCGTCCGCATGCCAGCGTTGCAGGCCATCTGGTCAAGTATGGTGGTGATACCGATGGGGCCGCTGTATTCACGGTCGAGCTCGCAAGAGCAGGTGGCGCTGGAAATGTCTACCGGCAGCGGCCTGGTGTGCGGGCATGCGGCGTACATCGAGCCGAGCGTGATGACATGGGTGACGTCGTAGTCCTCGGCGATATGCAGGACCTCCCTGCAATAGTCTTTCCAGTGATAATTCGGTTCGGGGGCGATCTGGACCAGAACGTGCAGGTCGGGGGAGAGGATGATGTCGTAGAACGAGGTGTGCGGCCAGATGATGCGTGCCCGGCCGGTGATATGGCAGAGCATCGGGCGGGTGGCCTGGTAGTCGTAATAGCCATCCGAATTGATTTCGTGGATGAGTTTGGATTCGTAGTGGCCGATGAGGTAATGGATGACTTCGCTTGCGGCTTGGCTCGCATCGTTCCAGCCCTCGAAGGCGGAGATCATGAATGTCTCATGCATCGGTTCTGCTCTCATAGCCTCTAATGTATCTGTTCCTTGCGGTGTGTGCCGGTGCTTATGCCGGTGGTGAATCCTCTCAGCCCTTGGAAATATTGAGCTTTTCCTACTGGTGGGAACGACGGCGGCAGAAAGCGACACGCCGAGGAAGGCACTCGATTTTGCAAATCACACGGATGTCGTTATAGTAATTACTCGTTGCTTCAAACACAGCAATGTGGTTGAAACGCGGACATAGCTTAGTTGGTAAAGCGCGACCTTGCCAAGGTCGAGAGCGCGGGTTCGAGTCCCGTTGTCCGCTCTGAGGTCCGATGAGTTGACGACCTTACGGTGGGTTAGCCAAGCGGTTAGGCAGCGGCCTGCAAAGCCGTATAGACGAGTTCGACTCTCGTACCCACCTCTGGCGAGGAAGGCGTAAGTCTTCCAAACCAAGACACAACCTGGGCGGTTGGCGCAGAGGTAGCGCACTTCCCTGACACGGAAGGGGTCACAAGTTCGAATCTTGTATCGCCCACGAGTCCGGAGGAATCCGGCTTTCTTCACCAATCGGGTGATTGGCGCAGCGGCTAGCGCACTTCCTTCACACGGAAGGGGTCGCAGGTTCGATTCCTGCATCACCCACATCATCAGGAACGTCATGCTTAGCGTGGCGTTTTTTGTTTTCCACTGTCGGCTTCCCCTCCGTGGCCGGGTTATAGGCCAACATGTGTGTCCAGCGGCGCGCCAACGGAACAATGCCGTCACCTACAACTGGTTACGCCAGGATCATCGTCAACACCGTCAGTTTGTGAAGTGATTGCCCAGGATGCGTGTCCGGTTGTGGAGCGTACGACAGTTAGGATCATTGTTCCGGTAGTTGCGTGCGTCCTGTACGCCGTGGCATGCGCAACTGAACAGATATAGCCGGAAAGTATCGGCACTGCATCGTGTTCCGTGCCTTGCGCATGCCCGGACATATGTAAAGTGACATTCCGTCACCCAGACAGGCTGGAAGATCTCCTACCTAGCGTGAGACGTATGCCGGGGCATGCGCGGCACGGCATTCCGAACTCGCACGTACACCTTGCATCGCAACAGGTCCGTGCGGGTTTCAGGCACCCATGCCTGCCCGGTCCGAACCCACAGACCAGAAGACCCAAAACCGCGACACACCCGACAACACAACCCTTCACACCCAATTCCAGACACACAGATTGGGCGATACTTGGCGGACATCCACAGTCTTCATGCCGCACCGGGGTGCAATGTCGTGTCCCGCATTTACCGTAAACGAGGTAACACACAGTCCAGGCCTGCACCTTAGTACCGCGGGCCCCGATAGCAAAGGACATCTCATGGCAGAACAAACCATCTCCATCACAGTCAACGGTGAAGTGAAGGAGGTGGATGCAAGCCAGACCGGCGTCGATCTCTTCAGCGACAACAAAGACATCATCGCCGTGCGTCTCAACGGCGAACCCCGTGACCTGTACACCCCTCTTCACGATGGTGACAAGGTTGAGCCGATCGCCCTCGATTCCGAGGACGGTCTGGCCATCATGCGGCACTCCGCAACCCACGTCATGGCACAGGCCGTGCAGGAGATTCGTCCTGATGCCAAGCTCGGCATCGGCCCTGTCATCAAGGATGGCTTCTACTACGATTTCGACGTCAAGGATCCGTTCACTCCGGAGGATCTCAAGGAAATCGAAAAGCGCATGCAGCGCATCATCAAGTCCTCCCAGTCCTTCCGCCGCCGCGTGGTCAGCGAGGAAGAAGCTCGCGCCGAAGAAGCGGGCCAGCCCTACAAGCTTGAGCTGATTGGCGCCAAGGAAGCCGAAATCGACGAGGCCGCGTCCACCGAGGTCTCCGGCAAGGGCGAGCTGACCATGTACGACAATGTCGACCGTGAAGGCAATGTGGTGTGGAAGGATCTGTGCCGCGGACCTCACCTGCCGAACACGCGCTACATCAAGGCATTCAAGCTGGAACGCACCGCAGCCGCATATTGGCGCGGCGATGAGAAGAACCCGATGCTTCAGCGTATCTACGGCACCGCGTGGGCGAGCAAGGACGACCTGAAGGCCTATATGTCCCGCATGGAAGAGGCCGCCAAGCGCGATCACCGCAAGCTCGGGCAGGAAATGGACTTGTTCTCCTTCCCGGAGGAGATTGGACCTGGTCTCGCCGTGTTCCATCCGAAGGGCGCCGCGGTCATCAACGCGATGGAGGATTACTCCCGCGAAATGCATCGCAAGGCCCATTACAGCTTCGTGCAGACCCCGCATATCACCAAGGGCGGCCTGTATGAGACATCCGGGCATCTGCATTGGTACAAGGACAATATGTATCCGCCGATGCGCGTTGACGAGGAACGCGATGCGGACGGCAACGTCACCAAGCAGGGTTTCGACTACTATCTCAAGCCGATGAACTGCCCGATGCATACTCTGATTTTCAAGTCGCGCCAGCGCTCGTACCGCGAACTGCCGCTGCGGCTGTTCGAATTCGGCACGGTGTACCGCTACGAGAAGTCCGGCGTGGTGCACGGCCTGACGCGAGTCCGCGGTCTGACTCAGGATGATTCGCACATCTACTGCACGCGCGAGCAGATGAAGCCTGAGCTTCGCCGCCTGCTCACCTTCGTGCTCAAGGTGCTCAAGGACTTCGGCCTGAACGACTTCTATCTGGAGCTGTCCACCAAGGATCCCCACAAGTTCGTTGGCTCCGACGAGATCTGGGAGGAAGCGACCAATACGCTCGCCGAGGTCGCCAAGGAGTCGGGACTTGAACTCGTCGACGATCCCGCCGGCGCCGCATTCTACGGCCCGAAGATCTCCGTCCAGGCGCGCGACGCCATCGGCCGCACCTGGCAGGTGTCCACCATCCAGCTCGACTTCAACCTGCCTGAGCGCTTCGGCCTCGAATACATCGCAGCCGACGGCACCCACCAGCGCCCGGTGATGATTCACCGTGCCCTGTTCGGCTCCATCGAGCGGTTCTTCGCCATCCTGCTCGAGCATTAC
>RRZU012138011.1_pt1 | contig 13544 bp, 10 predicted proteins | sample 2165561 | NCBI WGS metagenome assembly RRZU01 (sample SAMN10456909, study PRJNA506462) | wastewater metagenome | isolation source: wastewater sludge | place: USA: Moscow, Idaho
AGAAAAATATTTTTGATAACGTCATTGCAGCATACCTGCTGAATCCGTTAAAAAATGAATATCCGTATGAAGACATCGCAAAGGATTACAGCAGCCTTATGATCCCATCAAGAGTGGATCTGCTTGGAAAGTTAAGCTATGATTTGGCAATGGATGAGAAACCGGAAGAATTTTTAAAGACAGTCTGCTTTATGGCATACACTGCATTTGCCAGCAAAAAGGCAATGATGGAAGATCTGAAAGCGGCCGGAATGGAACATCTCTATGAAACTATTGAGATGCCGTTAGTGTTTACGCTTGCAGACATGGAACACACAGGAATTGCCATTGATGCAGCCAATCTGAAAGAGTACGGGGAGAAACTTGCAGTCCGGATTGCAGAGTTGGAAACCCGGATTTATAAGGAAGCAGGGGAAGAATTTAATATCAATTCTCCAAAACAGCTAGGCGTGATCCTGTTTGAAAAACTGGAAATGCCTTACGGAAAGAAGACAAAGACCGGATATTCGACAGCCGCAGATGTGTTAGACAAACTTGCACCAGAGTATCCAATTGTTGCAGATATTTTGGAATACCGCCAGCTTACCAAGTTAAAATCCACTTATGCAGATGGACTTGCCAATTATATTAAGGAGGATGGAAGAATCCATACTTCCTTTAACCAGACGATCACGGTTACCGGAAGGCTGAGTAGTACAGAGCCGAATCTCCAGAATATCCCGATGAGGATTGAACTTGGCAGATTGATACGAAAAGCATTTTTACCGGCAAAGGGATGTGTGTTCATGGACGCCGATTATTCGCAGATCGAGCTTCGTGTGTTAGCGCACATGTCCGGGGATGAAAAACTGATCGAGGCGTACAGAGAGGCACAGGATATCCACAGAATCACTGCATCACAGGTATTCCACATTCCATTTGATGAGGTGACAGATTTACAGCGAAGAAATGCCAAAGCGGTAAACTTTGGAATCGTATATGGAATCAGTTCCTTTGGATTAAGCCAGGATTTAAGTATCAGTAAAAAAGAGGCAGCAGAGTATATCGAACGGTATTTTGAAACATATCCAAAGATCAAGACATTTTTAGACGGACTTGTGGAGGATGCCAAAAAGAACGGATACGTGACAACCATGTTTGGAAGAAGGCGTCCGGTTCCGGAACTTTCCAGCAGTAACTTTATGCAGCGTTCTTTTGGAGAGCGTGTGGCAATGAATGCGCCAATTCAGGGAACTGCCGCAGACATTATCAAGATCGCTATGATACGTGTGCATGACAGACTGTTGGAGGAACATTTAAAGTCAAGACTGATCATCACGGTGCACGATGAACTTTTGATCGAGACAGCAGAGGATGAGATCGACAGAGTAAAAGAGATACTGACAGAAGGTATGCAGCATGCAGCAGATCTGAAGGTGGCTCTGGCAATTGACCTTCACACCGGAAAGAACTGGTACGAGGCAAAATAGCTTTGTGTCAGAAATGGACAGTACGAAAGAAGATAAAGGTGGACGGAAAATATGAAATTTATAGGGATCACAGGTGGTGTAGGAGCCGGAAAATCAGCAGTTTTAGATTATCTGGCAACGAAACCTGGTGTGCGTGTCATGCTGGCGGATGAGATTGCACATGAACTTATGGAACCGGGAACGGACTGTTATGAGCAGATCAGACAGGCTTTTCCGGAGCATGATATTTATAAGGAAGATGGACATTTTGACCGGATAAAACTGGCGAAGGTGATCTTTTCAGACGAGAACAAGCGTGCCGGGATGAATGGAATCGTACATCCGGCAGTGAAAGCATATGTGATAGCAGAAGCGAAAAGAGAGAGACAGGAAGGAACGCTTGCACTGCTTGTTTTGGAAGCGGCACTTTTAATTGAAGAACATTATGATGAAATTTGTGATGAACTCTGGTATATTTATACCAGAGAGGAAATCCGCGAGGCAAGACTGATGGAATCCCGTGGGTATTCCAGAGAGAAGGTACAGCAGATTTTTTCGAGTCAGTTGAAGGAAGCAGAGTACCGGAAACATTGCAGTGTTGTGATCGACAACAATGAAGGGTTAGAGGAAATGCAGAGACAGATTGATGCGGCAGTGTGCGCTATCTGATGGATTTTGCAGACAATTGGAACGGATCAGGGAATTACAAAGAAAAGGTAAGTGAGAGGACACTACAGATGAATGAAACACAGACATTCGAACAGCCATATGTATTTGGACTGGACATTGGAACACGAAATGTAGTAGGTACGGTTGGATATAAGGAAGGAAATGAATTTATCGTTGTGGCACAGTATGTCATGCAGCATGAGACAAGGGCGATGATCGATGGACAGATTCATGACATTGGCCGTGTGGGCAAAGTGATCCAGACGGTAAAAGAGGAATTGGAGAAACAGATTGAATGTCCGTTGACCGAAGTGTGTATCGCAGCAGCCGGTCGTGTGTTAAAGACTGTAACGACAAATGTAGAATATGAATATCCGGAAGAGACCGTTGTTACGAAGGAAGATATCCATACACTGGATCTGCTTGGAATTGAAAAGGCACAGTCCCTATTAAAAGAGAAAAATGACACAAGATACAAGTTTTACTGCGTGGGATATTCTGTTGTGAAATACTATCTGAATGAGGAGGTTTATTCCAACATCGAAGGACATAAGGCAGAGGTCATCAGTGAGGATATCATCGTGACATTTTTGCCGGAGGATGTTGTGGACGGACTGTATTCTGCAGTGGCGCAGGCAGGTCTTGAAGTTGCCAATATGACATTGGAGCCTATTGCAGCGATTGACGTTGCCATCCCGGAATCGTTCCGTATGCTGAATATCGCGTTAGTCGATGTCGGAGCCGGAACATCGGATATTTCCGTCACGAAAGATGGAAGTATCATTGCCTATGGCATGATTCCACTCGCCGGAGATGAACTGACAGAACTGATCGTACAGCATTATCTGGTCGATTTCCAGACCGCAGAGCGTATCAAGCTTGCAAGTACGACCGGGGAAATGATCACATACAAAGATATCATGATGATCGAGCACTCCATTCCTGCGAAGGAAGTATGGGAACTCATAGAGCCTGTAACAGATAAAATGACGACCGCAGTGGCGGAGAAAATCAAAGAGTTAAATGGCGGACAGACTGTCAGTGCTACATTTGTCGTTGGTGGAGGCGGAAAAATCCACGGTTACACCGAGATGCTGGCAGATAAACTTGGACTTCCACAGGAGCGTGTTGCTCTCCGCGGTGAGGAAGTACTGCAGGAAGTAACCTTTGAACAGCCGGATATCGAAAAAGATCCGCTCATCGTAACTCCGATCGGTATCTGTCTGAATTATTATGACCAGAAAAACAGTTTTATCATGGTACATTTGAACGGCGAACGGATTAAGATGTATGACAACAATAAGCTTCTGATCATGGATGCCGCATTACAGGCGGGAGTAGCCAATGAAGATCTGTTTCCAAAACGTGGAAAAGAAGTGAACTATACCGTCAATGGTGTGGCAAAAGTGGAGAGGGGTCTGCCAGGGGAATCTGCTGTGATCACTATGAATGGAAAACCGGCAGGCATCAATACTAAGTTAGAACCGAATTCAGAGATCGAGATCTGCCCATCCACTGCGGGAGCGGATGCCATGATCACCATCGAGCAGTTAGAGGAGTACCATACATCCACCATAACATTTATTGTCAACGGCAGGAAAATCGTATGCCCGCGTTTTGTTGAGGTAAATGGTAAATTAGAACCAGCCTCTTACCTGATCAAAGAGGGAGACGAAATTGAGACGAGGGCTTATTATACCGTCGAGCAGATCGCAGAATTTATGGATGTGGAGATCGACACGGAAAAAGAGATCATTGTGAATAACCGGGTGGTCGACCTGAATTATTTTGTCTATGAGAACTTTAATATTGAGTGGACGATCCTGTCCTTCCGCACACATGTGTCTGATACAATAGAGGAGATGGCCGCTGAAGGCATTGAAGAAACAGCAGATACGGCAGAGGCACCGGAGGAGAATGTTTCAGACAGCGGAACGGCAGGTGAGACAGAAGACAGCGTACCAGCGGATGATGCATCTGTGACAACGGATGAAGAAACGCAGACGGCGGAGGAAAGTCCGGCAGATAACGAAACTTCGGAGGAAGCCAAAGAGAAGGAAACGCATTCTGTGGAAGTTATCATCAATGGCACACCGGTCACGCTGACAGGAAGAGAGTCCTATATGTTTGTGGATCTCTTTGAATTTTACGAATTTGACCTTTCTGCCTCTGCAGGAAGAGCGATCATTACAAAATTAAATGGCCAGAATGCACAGTACACCGCAGAATTAAAAGATGGTGATGTGATCGAACTGGCTTGGAAAGAGAAATAGATTTATGGAATTATGCAGTATTGCAAGCGGAAGCAGCGGAAATTGTATCTGTGTCGGCTCAGATGACTGTCATGTGCTGATCGATGCGGGAATCAGTGGAAAAAGGATTGAGAACGGTTTAAACAGTATTGATCTAAAGACTGCAGATATGCAGGGAATCCTCATCACACATGAGCATATCGACCATATCGCAGGACTCGGAGTGATTGCAAGAAGATATGGCATTCCGATGTATGCAACAGGGGAAACCGTTGATGCTATTTTACATACAAAAACCGTTGGAAAAATAGACGAGGCACTTTTTCAGGTGATCGAGTCGGAAAGGGAGTTTACAATCGGTGATCTTACGATCGAACCGGTGTCCATCTCCCATGATGCGGCAGATCCGGTTGCCTACAAGATCAGACAGCAGGAAAAGAACGTGGCAGTCATGACAGACCTTGGAACCTATGACGACCATATTGTGGAGAAGCTGCAGAATGTGGACGTGCTGCTCTTAGAAGCCAACCATGACGTGCGCATGCTTCAGGCAGGAGCATATCCATATCCTCTGAAACAGCGTATCCTTGGGGATAAAGGACATTTGTCGAACGAGCGGAGTGGACAATTGTTAGGAAAAGTGCTCCACGATCATTTGAAACATATCGTGTTAGGACATCTGAGCAAAGAAAATAATTATCCGGAGCTTGCCTATGAGACGGTGCGTCTGGAAGTGGAGCTGGGAGATAACCCTTATAAGGGCGATGATTTCCCAATGTTTGTGGCGAAGCGTGACGAAGTATCGCAAAAAATAGTATTCTAATAACATTTATTAGATGATTTAATAAATAAAAAGAGCTTAAGTAGTGGAAATAATAAAAAGAGTATGCTAATATGGAACATAATTAAAATTTATCTTGGTAACGTGAGAAAAATCTGACGGAACCGGGCAGAATACAGTGAGGAGGCATGAACCATGGAACATAATGCAAATAAAACCATTATTACAGTAGTAGGAAAAGATACAGTAGGTATCATTGCAAAAGTCTGTACTTATCTGTCAGAAAATGGAGTAAATGTTTTAGATATTTCCCAGACCATCGTATCTGGATACTTCAATATGATGATGATCGTTGACATGACAAAGGCTGCAAAAGCTTTTGCAGACTGCCAGAAAGATCTGGACGTATTGGGCGAGGAGATCGGCGTATCGATCAAGTGCCAGAAAGCAGAGATCTTCGATATGATGCACAGAATCTAGGGAGGAAAGCAGTAAATGATTAATTTCTTTGAGGTAAATGAGACAAATAAAATGGTCGAACAGGAAAATCTTGATGTCCGTACCATTACCATTGGTATCAGTCTCTTAGAGTGTATTGATTCCAATCTGGATAAATTAAATGAAAATATTTATAACCGCATCACAACTGTTGCAAAAGATCTTGCCGCAGTGGGCGAGAAAATCGAGCATGAATTTGGAATTCCGATCGTGAACAAACGGATTTCCGTGACACCGATCGCATTGGTAGGTGGTTCTGCATGTAAGACACCGGAAGATTTTGCAACGATCGCCGACACTTTAGACCGCGCCGCTGAAAAAGTGGGAGCAAACCTGATCGGCGGATATTCTGCACTGGTTTCCAAGGGAATGACAACAGCAGACGAGATGCTGATCCGGTCTATTCCGATAGCACTTGGCAGAACGAACCGTGTGTGCAGTTCGGTCAATCTTGCGTCTACAAAGACAGGTATCAACATGGACGCAGTCAAATTAATGGGTGAGATTTTATTAGAGGTGGCGGAACAGTCGAAAGACCGTGATTCCGTGGACTGTATGAAGCTTGTAGTGTTCTGCAATGCGCCGGATGATAATCCGTTTATGGCAGGAGCTTTCCACGGTGTGACAGAGGCGGATGCGATCATCAATGTCGGAGTCAGTGGACCGGGCGTTGTTAAGACAGCTCTTGAAAAAGTGCGCGGCGAGAATTTTGAAGTGCTCTGCGAGACGATCAAAAAGACAGCGTTTAAAGTAACACGTGTCGGACAGCTTGTCGCACAGGAGGCATCAAGACTTTTAAATATTCCATTTGGTATCGTCGATCTGTCTCTGGCACCAACACCGGCAATCGGTGACAGTGTGGCAGACATTCTCTGCGAGATCGGCTTAGAGTATGCAGGAGCACCGGGAACGACAGCAGCTTTGGCACTGTTAAATGACCAGGTGAAAAAAGGTGGCGTCATGGCATCCTCTTATGTCGGTGGTCTGAGTGGTGCATTCATTCCGGTCAGTGAAGACCAGGGAATGATCAATGCAGTTCAGGCTGGTGCCATCACTCTGGAAAAATTAGAGGCGATGACCTGCGTATGCTCCGTTGGTCTTGACATGATCGCAATTCCGGGTGATACAAAGGCAACTACGATCTCCGGTATGATCGCAGATGAGATGGCGCTCGGTATGATCAATCAGAAAACAACAGCCTGCCGTCTGATCCCGGTCATTGGAAAAGGCGTTGGCGAACAGGTGGAATTCGGTGGACTGTTCGGTTATGCACCGATCATGCCGGTAAATAAATTTTCCTGTGATGATTTCATCAACCGTGGCGGAAGAATTCCGGCACCGATCCATAGCTTTAAAAACTAGAATTCAGGACTGCTCACTTTTGTGGGCAGTTTTTTTCGTTATGGTTCATCCGTCAGCAACGGTTATCCGAGAAAAGAGTGAGTTTTATTATATATTAATACAACTTATATAACTTAGTAAATAAATTCATGACACTAATAAGAGCCAATCCATTGTAAAAATAAAACTGCAATGCTAATATAAAAAGGTATTGAATCATTACACAGATAAATGAACTTTGTAGAACAGGGGAGGGTAGGACGATTTGTGAAATGAAGCTCATTAGCAAGTGAACTTGCAGGAAATTCTTATCCAGGACGTGGAATCGTCATCGGAAAATCCGCAGATGGTAAATATGCAGTAACTGCTTACTTTATTATGGGTAGAAGTGAGAACAGCCGCAACCGTGTGTTTGTGGAGGATGGGGAAGGAATCCGTACACAGGCATTTGATCCTTCGAAATTAAGTGATCCAAGCCTGATTATTTATGCTCCGGTTCGTGTACTTGGCAATAAAACAATTGTTACCAATGGGGATCAGACAGACACGATTTATGAGTTGATGGATAAACAGCAGACGTTTGAGCAGGCATTAAGAACCAGAGAGTTTGAGCCGGATGCTCCAAACTATACACCAAGAATTTCCGGAATTATGCACATTGACAATGGAACTTACAATTATGCAATGTCTATTTTAAAGAGCAATAATGGAAATCCGGATGCATGTAACCGTTATACATTTGCATATCAGAATCCGGTTGCCGGAGAAGCACATTTTATCCACACTTATATGGGAGACGGAAACCCGCTTCCAAGTTTTGAGGGAGAACCAAAGCTTGTTGGTCTGGAAGGAGACATTGATACCTTTACCAGTCTGGTATGGGAAAATCTTAATGAGGAGAACAAAGTTTCCTTATTTGTACGTTACATTGACATTGAAACCGGAAAATACGAGACAAGAATTGTAAATAAAAATAAGTAAAGACCATAAATTTTTTAGAAAATCAAAGATAAGCAGGAGCGGAGATTAAGATGAAAGAATTAGAGTTAAAATACGGATGTAATCCAAACCAGAAACCATCCAGAATTTATATGGAAAACGGCGAGCTTCCAATCAAAGTGTTAAACGGAAAACCGGGTTATATCAACTTTTTAGATGCATTTAACGGCTGGCAGCTGGTAAGTGAATTAAAGAAAGCAACCGGACTTCCGGCAGCAACCTCTTTTAAACATGTATCTCCGGCTGGAGCAGCAGTTGGACTTCCATTGTCTGAGGTAGAGCGCAAAATCTATTGGGTAGACGATATGGACGTAGAGTTCACACCGCTTGCAAACGCCTATATCAGAGCCAGAGGCGCGGACAGAATGTCTTCTTTCGGCGATTTCATTTCCTTATCCGATGTCTGTGACAAAGAGACAGCACTTGTAATCAAACGAGAGGTGTCTGATGGTGTGATCGCACCGGGCTATACAGATGAGGCACTTGAGATTTTAAAGGCAAAGAAAAAAGGAAACTACAACGTGATCGAGATCGATCCGGATTATGTACCGGCTCCGATCGAACATAAAGAAGTGTTTGGAATCACATTTGAACAGGGAAGAAATGAGCTTGTGATCGATGAGCATTTCTTTGACAACATCGTGACAGAGAATAAGGAAATCCCGGATTCTGCGAAAATGGATCTTGCAATTTCCATGATTACATTAAAATACACACAGTCCAATTCCGTATGCTATGTCAAAGGTGGACAGGCAATCGGTATCGGTGCCGGACAGCAGTCCAGAATTCACTGTACCAGACTGGCCGGCTCTAAGGCAGATAACTGGTGGTTACGCCAGTCTCCACAGGTGCTCGGACTTCAGTTTTTAGATAAGATTGGACGTGCAGACAGAGATAATGCGATCGATCTCTACATCGGTGAGGACTATATGGATGTGCTTGCAGATGGCGCATGGGAGAATATTTTTAAAGTAAAACCGGAAGTGTTTACAAGGGAGGAAAAACGCGCATGGTTAGATAAAAACACTGACGTTGCGCTTGGTTCCGATGCATTCTTCCCATTTGGAGATAATGTGGAACGTGCTCATAAGAGCGGAGTGAAATACATCGCCCAGCCAGGCGGTTCTATTCGTGACGATCATGTTATTGCAACCTGTAACAAATACGGCATTGCCATGGCATTCACCGGAATTCGCTTATTCCATCATTAATAAGATCATATAATTGATAGAAAAACTTTAGTGAGAGTTTCGCCACTATGATTGCAAAAGGGGGAACATTCCATGAGCGAAGTATATGAAAAATTAATGAAATGCTATAAAAGTGTCCGGGAGAAAACAGATTTCGTCCCGGAGGCGGCACTTACTTTAGGTTCCGGACTTGGGGATTACGCAGATGATCTGAAAATCGAGGCATCGATCAATTACGCGGATATCGAAGGTTTTCCGGTATCCACGGTGAAAGGACATAAGGGAAGATTTGTGTTCGCACATGTAGAGGGTGTGCCCATGGTGATCATGCAGGGACGTGTGCACTATTATGAGGGATATCCGATGTCGGATGTAGTGCTTCCAACACGTCTTATGGGACTTCTCGGAGCAAAAAAGATCATTCTGACCAACGCGGCAGGCGGTGTGAATTATAACTTCAAACCGGGAGATTTTATGCTCATCACAGATCACATCACAACTGCGGTCCCGAATCCCCTGATCGGAGAAAATATTGACGAACTCGGAACGAGATTTCCGGATATGAGTGAGGTGTATGCACCGGAATTACAGGAAAAAGTGAGAAAGGCGGCAGAAAAACTTCAGATACCACTGCAGGAGGGCGTTTACATGCAGTTTACCGGACCAAGCTATGAGACACCGGCAGAGATCCGCATGTGCAGGACATGGGGAGGCGATGCAGCAGGAATGAGCACCGCATGTGAGGCGGTGGCAGCCAATCATATGGGAATGAAAGTCTGTGGTATTTCCTGTATTACCAACCTTGCCGCCGGCATGTCAAAACAAAAGCTGGATCACAAAGAAGTGCAGGAGACAGCAGACCGGGTATCCAGACAATTCAAACAACTGGTCACAGAAGTGATAAAAACAATCTGAATCATTACAGTAGAACAATTTCACGGGTGTATTCATTTCGTGGGATTGTTCTGTTTTTTTGCGCAAGTACCTGTTCATAGAGATCAGCCGCAAAAATATCTTTTTCAAGAAGCCAGAAGGCATCGTCAGAAAGCGTCTGTCTGGCATTTGCAAGCTTCCCTATCAGTGGAATATCCGTGTGTTTTTTGATCTCGCCAAGTACGTCAGAAGACGATTTTTTGAATCCAAGCGGGCGCAGGTAAGGGACATAACCAAGCTGTTTTGCCTGCTTATAATCTTCGGCTGTCATATGCAGCAGAATATGCGTAAAAATACGGCTCATGCGTGCGTAAGTAATGTCGCGGCTCTGATTTAAGGCAGCAAACTGCGTGAAAGAGGAAAATGCACTGCGGTTCTTTTTCAGACGGTTCGCAATTTCAATATTACAGTCGGCAAAGCAGGCAAGTGCTTCTGCCGGATAAAAAAGCAACAGATAATTTAAAATACCGGAAAAATCATCCGCTTCCAGATAAGTGGAGGAGGCGAGATATTCTGAAAAAATCCGGAAAGCTTCCTGTGGCATGGCAGCAGAAAAAGATGCAAAATCCGGGGCAGAGCCGGAAGAACTGCCGGAAGAGCCAGCCTGTTTTAAAGTCTGCCGGATGGCAGAAGCAGAGGCATTTTTTAAGAGAATATCGGTGTCATGATATCCGGCACCTTCCCGCAGAATCGGATAAGGTGTAATCTGTGATCCGCAGGTTTTTAATGCTTTCAGGTATTCGATGCCAAGAATATTATTTGGTGTGGATAAGAGGCTGGTAAGCTGCTCTGTCTGCAAGGCAGCGTCGGAAGATTCAGCACTGAGATAAGATTTTAATGCCAGAATCCTGGCGGCAGGAAAATTTTTCCCTTCTTTTAAATAAATATTCAGGGCATCCTGATAGGAACGGGGCTCATCGACAAGAATGCCTGCGATTTTATTTAACTGGGAAAGGTCTGCATTTTCAGCGCCAAAACACAGGTAGTCGATACAGCCCATCCGTGTAAAGAGCGCGACACCTGCTCTGGCAAAATATTCTGCAGAAGCGCAGGCAAAAAGAGCAGGGAGTTCCAGCACAAGATCCGCACCGCAGGAGAGTGCCATTCTGGCGCGTTCGTATTTGTCTGTGATGGCAGGTTCTCCCCGCTGCACAAAATCTCCGCTCATGGCGACAATGACATAATCGCTGTCTGTTTCCTCTTTTATTTTTGCTATCTGATAAGCATGTCCATTGTGAAATGGATTGTATTCTGCAATAATGCCTGTAATTTTCATGGGATGATCCTTTCCTGGCTGTCTCAAAATGACTTAGTAGTAACATAACCATTTTTATAAGAAAAATCAAGTGACTGTTGAACCGTGTTTCGTGATTGTAATGCGGATGATAAGAAATTGGCCGTGACAGCGTAGTTTTCTATTATGAAACGGTAAGTAGAATCGTTAAAAAATTGACAAGATGTTTCGTATTAAATACACGAAATATGGCAAAAAGTGGCTTGTCGCACAGAAAAGAAAGGCGTATACTAAAACCATATGTGGTCTGTCTGAGAAGACCCGAAAAAGTAGAAAATGCCATAAGGCACAATATAGTTGATAGAGGAGAAAAATCATGAACGTATTAGTAATTAACTGTGGTAGTTCATCACTGAAATACCAGCTCATTGATTCAGAAACAGAAGCAGTACTGGCAAAAGGTCTCTGCGAGAGAATCGGAATCGACGGAAGATTAGTTTACCAGAAAACAGGTCTCGACAAAGAGATTACAGAAGCAGCTATGCCAACACACAAACAGGCGATCCAGATGGTACTGGATGCTATCGTAAATCCTAAGACAGGTGCTTTAAAGAGCCTTGCAGAGGTAGATGCTGTCGGACACCGTGTCGTACATGGCGGAGAGAAATTTGCAAGTTCTGTTGTTCTGACAGAGGAAGTTCTGGCTCAGATCGAAGAGTGTAACGATCTTGCACCACTTCACAATCCTGCAAACCTGATCGGAATCCGTGCCTGCCAGGAATTAATGCCAAACGTGCCTATGGTTGGTGTATTTGATACTGCTTTCCATCAGACAATGCCTAAGAAAGCATACCTTTACGGTCTGCCTCATGAATATTATGAGAAATACAAAGTAAGAAGATACGGCTTCCACGGAACAAGCCACAGCTTTGTATCCAAACGTCTGGTAGAGTACCTTGGAATGGATTTAAATAACTCCAAAGTGATCGTAGCACATCTTGGAAACGGAGCTTCTGTCAGCGCAGTTGTCAATGGAAAATGTGTTGATACTTCCATGGGACTTACTCCATTAGAAGGTCTTGTCATGGGAACCCGTTCCGGTGATATCGATCCTGCAATCATGGAGTTCATTGCAAAGAAAGAGAACCTTGATATTGAAGGTGTTATGAATGTTTTAAATAAGAAGTCCGGTGTACAGGGAATGACAGGCATTTCTTCTGATTTCCGTGACCTTGAGGCAGCCTATAACGAGGGAAATGAATATGCGATCAATGCGATCGAAGTATTCTGCTACCGTGTTGCAAAATACATCGGTTCCTATGTGGCAGCCATGAACGGAGTAGATGCAATCGCATTTACCGCAGGAATTGGTGAGAATACCAATCTGGTCCGCAGAAAGATCGCTGCTTACCTTGGCTATCTTGGAATTACTATTGATAACGAAGTCAATGATGCAACTCACGGTGATGAGGCAGTGATCTCCACACCGGATTCCAAAGTGAAGGTCTGCGTGATCCCTACAAACGAGGAGCTTGCAATTGCAAGAGAGACAGTTGCGCTTGTAAAATAATGAGAGATCAGACAGAATCTGCGGTGCAAAAGATGGAAAATGAACGGCAGATCCGGCTAGAAAAACACTGTCAAGGGAAAAAACTTGACAATATGTGAAAAAAGTGGTTGACAAAAGAAAGACACCTATGTATAATCATTTAGGTGTGAAAAACCTCAGCTTAGGAGTTTGGGCTTAAGCGAGTTTTGGGGAGAGCGCTGTGATTATAGATATTTCAAGTATTGTAACTTGTGAGAACAAGTCCTTAACAGAAAAAGTTCAGATCGAGTTAGAATCCTTTGTATCGAGATTAGGCGAGTTCCCGATCATTGAAAAGGCACCGATTGATTTACAGATCGCAAACATTGATGGCGGCAAGCTGCGTATCAGTGGCACTGTGGATCTGGCAGCATCAATACCGTGTAGCCGTTGTCTGGAAGAAGTTCCGACAAGAATCCATTTCGACATTGACAAGGAGTTCCGTCTGGAAAATTCTGCAATCAATGATGAAGAGATGGAGGATATAGACTACCTGATTGGATTTGATCTGGATGTAGATAAACTTATCTATGGAGAGATTTTGGTAAACTGGCCGATGAAAGTTCTGTGCAAAGAGGATTGCAAAGGAATTTGCAAAGTGTGCGGAATGA
>RRZU011455651.1_pt1 | contig 13543 bp, 12 predicted proteins | sample 2165561 | NCBI WGS metagenome assembly RRZU01 (sample SAMN10456909, study PRJNA506462) | wastewater metagenome | isolation source: wastewater sludge | place: USA: Moscow, Idaho
CGGTGATTACTGCGCACCGGGGCGCGATGAGCGTCGACGCCAGCGGCGCGCGCTGGCTGGTGCTCGAAAACGGCCGTGCCCTCGAAGGCGTTCCGGGCCAGGCGTCATACGACGTGATGGAATTTGCCAAGGGCAAGATCCGCATCGATGCGCCCAAACAAGCTGCGGTCAGCGCCGGGACGCGGTCGCTGCCTTCGCTCGAACTGCTGAAGAGCAATAACCCGGAACACCAGGCCGAACTCGCCTGGCGGATATCGTTGCCGATCTGCGGCCTGATCCTGAGCCTGCTCGCCGTGCCGCTTGCGTTCTACAATGTGCGCGGCGGCCGCGCGTTCAACATGATTTTCGCTGTGATGCTGGCGTTCTTCTACTACAACTGCATCAATATCGCGCAAGCCTGGATCGCCAGCGGCAAGCTGCCGGCCGCGATCGGCATCTGGCCGCTGCATCTCGCGTTCGCGGCGCTGACCGTTTTCCTGTTCCGGCGGCGTGCGTCGATGGGAGTCGGACGATGAGCCGGCGTCTCGCGCGTTATCTCGCCTCTGAAATCGCGCTGTGCACCGGCTTCACTCTTCTGATGCTGGTCGGGCTGTTCGCGTTCTTCGATCTGCTGAACGAAATCGATGATATCGGCAAGGGCGGTTACCGCTTTATTGATGCGTTGATCTACCTGACGTTCACGCTGCCGGGAACGGCGTATGAACTGCTGCCGGTCTCGGTCTTGATCGGCGGCATCTATGCGCTGTCGACGCTGTCCAGTAATTCCGAACTGACCGTGATGCGCGTATCGGGCGTCTCGCTGCTGCGTCTGACCGGCTGGCTTGCCGCGACCGGCGCGGCCTTTGCACTGCTGACGGCAGTTGTCGGCGAATATGTCGCTCCGGCTGCCTCGAAGGCCGGCAGTCGCTACCACATTCAGTCGACCAAGAAAGTGCTGCTTGGCGATACCCGTTCCGGCATCTGGATCAAGGACGGCAAGCAGATCGCGAACGTTGCCGCGATGTCGCCGGACATGACGCTGCAGGGGCTGCGCATCTACGAATTCGACGACACGCAGCGGCTGGTGCGTATCACCGATTCCGCTGCCGCACGCTACAGCGAGGATTCCGGTCACTGGCAACTCCATAGCAATTCGCTGACCGAATTCCCGGCCGACAAGCAGCAGGTCGTGCACAGCGTGCCGAACCTGCTGCCCTGGAAAACCACGCTGAACCCGGACATGTTGTCGGTGTTGATGCTGAAGCCGCAGGACATGTCGATGCGCGCGCTGTTCGCCTATACGAGCCACCTGCGCGAAAACAGCCAGCAAACCGCGCGCTACGACCTCGCGTTGTGGAGCAAGATCTTTTATCCGGTCGCCTGTATCTCGATGATGCTGATCGCGCTGCCTTTCGCGCTGCTGCAGCGGCGCAGCGGCAACGTCGGTGCGCGCATTTTCGCCGGCATCCTGCTCGGCGTCGGCTTCAATTTTCTCAACCGCGTGATGGGCCACCTTGGCGTGCTGTACGAACTGCCCGCGCCGCTCGCCGCCGCGTTGCCCACGCTGCTTCTGCTCGCTGTCGCCTCATTCGTGATCTGGCGCCAGGAAAACCAGTAAAGGAAACCCGATGCAACATATCCTGCTTACCGGCGGCGCCGGCTATATCGGTTCCCACACCTACCTCGAACTCGTGAAGGCCGGCTTCAAGCCGGTGATTCTCGACAGCTACTACAACTCGAAGCCGGAAGTGCTGCGCCGGCTGGAAACCTTGAGCGGCCAGCCGGTCGAGTTCGTTAAGGCCGATGTGCGCGACCGCGCGGCGCTCGATGCAGTGTTCGCAAAATGGTCGTTCGCCGCGGTCGTCCACTTTGCCGGGCTCAAAGCGGTCGGCGAATCGGTTGCCAAACCGTTGATGTACTACGACAACAACGTGACCGGCACGCTGGTGCTGCTCGAAGCGATGCGCGCGGCGAATGTCAAAAAACTCGTTTTCTCGTCGTCTGCGACCGTCTACGGCGATCCGCATACGGTACCGATCCAGGAAAACTTCCCGCTCTCGGCGACGAACCCGTACGGCCGCTCGAAGCTGATGGTCGAAGACATCCTGCGCGACTTGTACCAATCCGATGCGAGCTGGGATTTCGCGATCCTGCGCTACTTCAACCCGGTCGGCGCGCACGAATCCGGCCTGATCGGCGAGGATCCGCAGGGCATCCCGAACAACCTGATGCCGTTCGTCGCGCAAGTCGCGGTTGGCAAGCGCGAGAAGCTTTCCGTGTTCGGCAACGACTATCCAACTCCGGACGGCATCGGCGTGCGCGACTATATCCACGTCGTCGATCTTGCCAAGGGCCACGTCAAGGCGCTGCAGAAGCTCGCCGGCGATCCGGGCCTCGTGACCGTGAACCTCGGCACTGGCCAAGGCTATTCGGTGCTCGACATGGTCGCCGCGTTTGGCAAAGCCTCGGGCCGGCCGATCCCGTACCAGATCGTCGAGCGCCGCCCCGGCGATATCGCCGCCTGCTATGCCGACCCGGCCAATGCGTTCGAAGTGCTCGGATGGAAGGCCGAAAAGACGCTCGAGGACATGTGCGCGGACGGCTGGCGCTGGCAGAGCAGCAACCCGGACGGCTACCAGTAATTCGGGATGGATGAATCCGTGAACGAGTAGACAAAATCCGCAGGCCGGCTTGTTCACTCGTTCACCTGTTCACCGTTTCCGCATCCAATCACGGCTACCATGACCCTCGATTCCCGCCTGCGCTCCAATATCGTTTCGCTCTACCTCGTGCAGGGGCTGAATTATCTGGTCTCGTTCGTCACCTTTCCGTTCCTCGCGCGCACGCTCGGCGCCGAGGGCTTCGGCGTGATGAACTACGCGTTCGCGGCGATCCAGTATGGCGTGCTGTTCACCGACTTTGGTTTCAACCTTTCCGCGACACGTGAAGTCGCCGTGGTGCGCGACGATCCGGTCGCCGCCGCGCGGGTTTTCTGGCGGACGACCTGGGCCAAGACCGGGCTGATGCTCGCGTCGTTCCTGATCTTGCTGCCGTGCACGTTCGCGATCCCGCAATGGCAGCAACAGGCGCCGGTTTTTCTTGCCTCGCTCGTGTATATCGTCAGTTCGGTGTTCTTCCCGATCTGGTGGTTCCAGGGCTTCGAGGAAATGCGCTTCGCCTCGTTCCTGACCGTGATTGCTCGCGCGCTGATGCTCGGCTTCCTGTTGCTGTGGGTCGATGGCCCGCAGGATGTCGTGCTCGCGGTGCTGCTGCAGGCGGCGCCGGCGATGCTTGCCGGAATCCTGTGGTGGACGAGCGGGCTCGGCGTCGCGCGGCCGCTCTGGGTCAAGCCCGGTCGCGGCGAAATTTTTGCTTCGCTGCGGGCGAGCTGGCCGCTGTTCCTGTCGTCGGTCGCGACCAACCTGTTCACGACCTCGACGACCGTGCTGCTCGGTTTCTTGGCCCCGGCCGCGCAGGTCGGCTATTTCGCCGCAGCGAACAAGCTCACCTATACCGTGCAGGGGCTGATCGGCCCGCTCGTGCATGCGACCTATCCGCGCATCGCCAAGCTTGCGGCGGAAGATCGCCCGGCCGCGATGGCGCTGATCCGCAAGGCCGCGACGATGCAGGTCGGGCTGGGACTCGCGATGACGGCAGTGCTGGTCGGCGGCGCGCCGTGGCTGGTCCCGTTGCTGCTCGGTGAGGGCATGGTCGGCGCGGTTCCGGCGGTCTGGTGGCTCGGGCCGGTTGTGCTGGCCGGCGCGGTGAATTACGTGGTCGGGCTGCAGACGCTGTTGCCGTTCGGCGAGGAACGCTATTACAGCCGCGTGCTCGTTGTCGCGGGAATCCTGAACGTCGCGTTGCTGCTGTTGCTGCTGCCGGGATCGACGCAGGCGGCAGTCCGCGCGGCGCAGGCCGTCATGGCGGTGGAAGTGTTCATCGGCCTCGCGTTTGGCTGGCGCGCGCTGGCCATCTACCGGGGCAAGCGATGAGCGTGCCGAAGATTTCCGTCATTGTTCCCGCCTACAACGCGGGCGCTTATCTCGCCGAAACGCTTGCCTCGATCCGCGCGCAGACGTTTGCCGATTTCGAGTGCATCGTCATCGACGACGGTTCGACCGATGACACGCGCGCCGTGATGACCGAGCAGGCGAGGCAGGACCCGCGCTTCGTGACGATCAGCCGGGAAAACCGCGGCGTCGTCGCGACCCGCAACGAGGGAATCGATGCCGCGCGCGGCGAGTGGCTGGCCTTTATCGATGCCGACGATGTCGCCCACCCCGAGCGGTTCGCGTTGCAGTTGGCCGCACTGGAACACGGCGACGCCGATGTCTGCAGCAGCTGGATCCGTTATATCGGCCACCGGCAAGGCATCTGGCAAACTCCGTGCAACGATGCCGAAATTCGCGCGCATCTGTTTTTCGATTCCGCGCTCGCGCAATCGACGGTGATGCTGCGCAAAGCGGCGCTCGGCAATCTCCGCTATCGCCAGGACGCGATCCTGGCCGAGGACTACGCGCTGTGGTGCGATCTGGCCCTTGCCGGGCTGCGTTTCACTGGCATCGCGCGGGCGCTTGTCGATTACCGCGTGCACGCCGGCCAGATGTCGCGGCAGAAGCGCGAACAGGTTTTCGCCAGCGCCGCCCGCGTTCGCGCCGCCTACGCGGCGGCCTGTCTTCCCGAATCGCTGCGCAGCCAGGCCGGGCGCTTTGCCACCTGCGCCAATCCCGCGCAGGCGCTGACGCTCGACGAATTCTGCTGGTACGCGGCGGCGCTGCGCCAGCTCGGCCACGAATGGCCGCAGGCGCGGCCGGAATTCGCCGAGCCCTGGATCAACGCGCTCGAACGCACGGTCGGGCTATCCCGCGCCAGTCTCGCGAAAATCATCGTACTGTCGCGCGAACTGCCATTGCCGCAGCACGAACGCGGCCGTTTGTACCGCCAGATCGGCCGGCTGCTGCTGGGTTCGGCGCTGTGGCAAAAAATCAAAAGCCAGCGGGAATCGGCATGAAAATCGTCTTCTTTGTCCGTGATCTGGGCTTGGGCGGGGTCGAACGCTGCGTCGCGCTGGTCGCCGAAGGGCTGGTCGCGCGCGGCTTCGACGTCACAGTCGCGTTGCTCGGCGGCAACCGCAACCTGTGGCAAAAATATACGACCGATGTGCGCGTGGTCAGCCTTGCCGAAGTCTGGAACGGCAGAAAGCCGTGGAGCTGGCCGGCCGGCTGGCGCGCCGCGCGCCGGCTCGCCAAGGAAGCCGATGTCGTGATTGCCGCGACTTTCCTGATGCCGCTCTACATGGCGTGGGCGGCGACGCTCGGCTTGAACAAACGGCTGATCGCGTGGGTGCACGGGCCGAAAGCCGAACTCGACGCGTTCGCCCGGATGAACCCGATCCACCGCACCGCCTGCCAGTTCATTTATCGCCGCGTGCGGGAAATCGTCTGCGTTTCGGGGCATGCGCGCGATTCGCTGTCGCGCTGGCTGGGAAAACCCGTGCTGGCTGGCTGGCGGGTGATGCCGAATTTCGTCGAGCCGATGACGCCTCGCGCCGCCCGGCAGCCGGGCAGCCCGCTGGAGCTGCTGTTCGTCGGCCGCATCGCGGTCGAAAAACAGCCGCATCTGTGGCTCGATACGCTGCAGGCGCTCGCGCGCCGCGGCATCGCGGCCCGATTGACCGTCGTTGGCGACGGCCCGCTGCAGGACTGGCTGGCCGGGGAAGCTGGCCGACGCGGTTTATCGGAAAGTCTGATTCTTGCCGGCCGGCGCGACAATGTCGCCGACTATCTGCGCGCCGCCGACCTGCTGTTGCTGACCTCGAGCTTTGAGGGATGTCCGCTGGTCGTGCTCGAAGCGATGCAGGCGGGTCTGCCGGTGGTTTCGACCAACGCGGGCGGCGTTTATGAGCTGTTTGGCGAGCGCCGAACCGATTTCATCGCGGAACAGGCGAGCGGCGAGGCGCTTGCGGCGACCATCGCGGCCCAGTTGCCGCGTTATGCCGAGCTCGCCGAATGGGAACAGCAGCGAGCGCGCGATTACGCGCCGGATGTGCTGCTGGACAAATGGGCTGGTTTAATAAAAAGTTCATATAAATCAATATGTTAGCAAGAGTACGCCCGGTATTCGCCGGGTGGCATGAATTTCCTGGAGAAACCAATGAAGATCCTGAATCGCCTGTTGCTGGCTTTGTGCCTTGCCGTTTCTATTGCGCACGCCGCCGAGGCGCCGGCTTCCGCGCCCGCCAATGCCTCTGCGCCGATGGCGCAGCCTGGCAAGGAAGATGTGCTGAAAGCGATCGCGGTCATGGACAAGGACTTTCTGGCGCCGGAGTCGGGCCAGGCTGCGCAGGCCGTCATGCGCTTCGCCGAGAGCAGCAAGGAGGTCGCGATTCAGCTGAACCCGAAAACCACGCCGTGGCTGTTCGGTGAAACGAAGGGCAACGACGCTGGGGAAAACACCCGCATGATGCTGCTCGTCGCCTATCTGGCTGGCAACATGCAAGCGCAGCTGAGCGCCGGCAAGGCCGTCGACAGCCCCATTCCCGGCTGGGAATTCGCGCTGAAGGCCTATCTGGCGATCCAGAAATCGGATGGCCAGTTCAAGCTCGACGAGCTGGAGGCGCTGAAAAAACAACAGGCCAAGGGCGAGTTGCCGAAGCTGGCGAAGCAGGCGCTGCAAAAGCCATGAACCGTGTTGCGTTGCTGATTCCGCATTACAACAACCCGCAAGGGCTGGCGGCGTCGCTCGCGTCGGTTGGCGCGGACGAATGCGTCGATGCGTTCGTCGTTGACGACGGCAGCACGCGCGCGCCGCTCGACGAGGCGTTCGCTCGTGCCGCGTGGCAGGCGCACGGCGAGGTGTATTTCCTGTATCTGCCGCAGAATCGCGGCATCGAACATGCGCTGAACACCGGCTTGGCCGCGATCGTTGAAGCCGGCTACACCTACGCGGCGCGGCTTGACTGCGGCGACCTGAATGTTCCCGATCGTTGCGCGCGGCAAGCTGCCTTTCTCGACGCGAATCCGGATATTGCGCTGCTCGGCTCGGCAGTCGTGTTCTTCGACGCAAGCGGCGACCGCTTCACGCTCAGTCAGCCGCAGACCCACGAGGAAATCGTGCGCCAGATGCACGACGACAACGCGTTCACCCATCCGGCCGTGATGTTCCGCATCGCTGCGGTGAAGGAAATCGGCCTGTATCCGACCGACTGCAAGGCCGCCGAGGATTTCGCCTATTTCTGGCGCTTCGTCGAACGCTACCGCAGCGCGAATCTGCCTGAGGTGCTGGTCAAAACCGAATACGCGGCCGGCGGCATTTCGCTGTCGAAACGCAAGCTGCAGCAGCGCACCCGGCTGAAAATCCTGTGGCGCCATTTCGACTGGCGGCCGCGCTCGGCGCTGCTGCTGGCCAAACCGCTCGCCTGGCAGGTGATCCCGTTCTCGCTGGCGCAGCGGGTCAAACGTCTTTTGGGAGTGAAATCCTGGTCATGAACACGCTGATCTGCCTGATCCCGCACTACAACAACCCGGATGGTCTCGCTAAATCGCTGGCCTCGATTGGCAAGGACGAACCGTGCGACGTGCTCGTCGTTGACGACGGCAGCGTGAGGAAACCGCTCGACGAAGCCGGCGCCCGCGCCGCTTTTGCCGCGCAGGGCAAGCTTTTCTTCCTGCGCCTGCCGCACAACCGCGGCATCGAGCATGCGCTGAACGCCGGACTCGAATGGATCGACGAACACGGCTACGAGCTGATTGCGCGGCTCGATTGCGGTGACGAGAATCTTCCCGATCGTTTCGCCCGGCAGGCTGCTTTCCTCGCGACCCATCCGGAGGTGATGCTGCTCGGCGGCGCGGCGAGCTTTGTCGATCAGTCTGGCAACGAGCAGTTTGTGCTGCGCCATCCGACCGAGCACGCTGAAATCCGCCGCGCGCTGAAGGCGAATTCCGCGTTTATTCATCCGACCATCGTCATGCGCCGCAGCGCGATCGAGATCGTCGGCGGCTATCCGCTCGACGCGCGCGCGGCTGAGGATTACGCGTTGTTCTGGTCGTTGGCCGAGCGTTTTCAGGTTGCGAACCTGCCTGATGTGCTGATCCGCTACGAGCTTGATCCGGGTGGCATCTCGCTTTCCAAGCGCAAGAAACAATTGCGCTCGCGCCTGAAGGTGCAGCGCCAGCACAACGATGGCTCGTGCGCGGCCTGGCGTGGCATTGTGCGCACGCTCGCGCTGCTCGCGCTGCCGTACGGCCTGGTTTTCCGGCTGAAATCATGGCTGCGCGGAGGTAAAGCCTGATGAGTACGATCGTCCACGTCGTCGAATCGTTCGGCGCCGGCACGCTGGCGATGGTTTCTGCGATCGCCAACCGTCAGGCGCAGGCCGGCCATGCCGTCACGGTGATCCATTCGCTGCGCGAGGAAACGCCGGCCAACTGGCGCGCGCTGTTCGATGCGCGGATCGGTTTCGTCCAGCTGCCGATGGGCCGCGCGATCAAGCCGGGCGCCGATTGGCGTGCCGGACGGCTGCTTGTCGCCGAACTGAAACGGCTCCGGCCCGATGTCGTGCACCTGCATTCGAGCAAGGCCGGCGCGCTCGGCCGGATCGCGAGCGTCTTCTATCGCGGGCCGCGCTGGTTTTTCTCGCCGCACGGCCTGTCCTTTTTGCAGCGGGCCGAAGGCCGGCTCAAGAACACGGTCTTCCTGCTGATCGAAAAGCTGCTCGCGCGGATTCCGGTGACCTTTATCGCCTGCTCACCGTCCGAGGCCGAGCAGATCCGCGCGAATCTGAGCCAGCGCGTCGTTGTCGTCAACAACGCGGTCGATCTCGCGGCGATCCCCGCCGCCACCGGCAACGAAGGCATCGTGCGGATCGGCACGGTCGGCCGCGTCGCGTTGGCGCGCAATCCGGAACTGTTCGCGAGCATCGCCGCGGCGCTGTCCGGCGCGGGAGTGGAATTTGTCTGGATCGGCGGCGGCGACGAGTCCGGCGAGCAAGCACTGCGCCAGGCCGGCGTCAGGCTGACCGGATGGGTCGATCGCGCCGAGGCGCTCAGGCAGCTGGCGACGCTTGACGTTTACATCCAGACTTCGCGCTGGGAAGGACTGCCGGTCGCGGTGATCGAAGCGATGGCCGCCGGGCTGCCAGTGGTCGCGACCAACGTCGTCGGCAACCGCGATCTGGTCAAAAATGGCGAAAACGGCTGGCTTGCGAACGATCGCGACGATTTCCTCGCCCGGCTTGTTCCGCTGATCGAAAATCGTGCCGAACGGCAGCAGCTCGGCGCGCAGGCGCGCGAGTTTGCCCAAGCGCACTATTCGCTCGATACGATGATGGAAAGCCTTGACCGGGCTTATGGATTGACCGAGTGATTTTCTAAAAAGTCATATTAATCAATGACTTGCAATTAATTCGCATATCAAGGCAATAAAGATTTCTGGAGTTTCAAAAATGGCAATTCAACAACGCGCCGAAAAAGCCAAACCGTGGCTGGCGCTCGCGGATGCGCTGGCGCTGCTGATTTCGTTCACGCTGGCGGTCGGGCTGATGGCCTGGCTGCGCAGCCACCGCATGCTCGCCGGCGTCTCCTACTGGTGGAGCTGGGAAGGCATGCAGCAGGCGCAGGCGTTCGGTTTGCTGGCGCTGCTGACCGTGTCGCTGTTCTGGTGGCGCGGCCACTACAGCCTGCGCATGCCGTTCTGGGACGAGCTGCTCGAGATCTGCAAAAGCCTGTTGCTCGCGGCGCTCCTGAACGGCATGGTCGTGCTGTTTGCGAAATGGCCGGTTTCGCGCTTCCTGTGGTCGATTTCGTGGAGCCTCGCGCTGCTGCTGGTGCCGCTGTTGCGCTCGAAAATGAAGGCCTGGCTGCTGGCGCGCGGCCGCTGGGCGTTGCCGACCGTGATCGTCGGCGCCGACGCGAATGCGCTGGAGGCGTGGCGCGCGATGCAGAGCGAGCCGCTGCTTGGCTTCGATGTCAGGAACTTCGTCGCGGTTGGCGAAGTCGGGCCCGCCATGCTCGAAGTTGCCGAAGGACGCTCGCTGCCGGTTGTTCATCTGCAGGCCGGTGAGTTGCAGGGCTGGCTGAAAGATCAGGGCCATCCGCACGTAACCATCGCGGTGACCGAGGATGAACTGCGCGCGCTGCAGGGCGAAATCGAGTTGTTGAGCCTGCGCTACAAGGACTTGCACGTGATCCCGCCGCTCGCGGGGCTGCCGCTGTTCGGCATTACCGGCAACCATTTCTTCAGCCACGAGGTGCTGCTGCTGCGCGTGCGCAACAACCTCGCGATGCCGTCGCTGATGCTGGCCAAACGCGCTTTCGACTTTTGCGGCGCGCTTTTCGGGCTGCTGCTGCTCTCGCCGCTGTTTGCGTATGTCGGCTGGCAGATCAAGCGCCAGGGCGGGCCGGGCGGCGTTTTCTTCGGCCATGTGCGCGTTGGCATGAACGGCAAGCCGTTCAAGTGCTGGAAGTTCCGCACGATGGTGCACAATTCGAAAGAAGTGCTCGAGCAGCTGCTTGCGACCGACCCGCAGGCGCGCGCCGAGTGGGATAAGGATTTCAAGCTCAGGAACGACCCGCGCATCACCAAAATTGGTGCTTTCCTCAGAAAGACCAGCCTCGACGAAATTCCGCAGCTATGGAATGTTTTGCGCGGCGAAATGAGCCTGGTCGGACCGCGCCCGATCATCGAGGCCGAACTCGAACGTTACGCCGAGCGCGTCGATTTTTACCTCGAGGCGCGCCCAGGACTGACCGGCCTGTGGCAGGTGTCCGGCCGCAACGAGACGACCTACGCCGAGCGCGTTGCGCTCGACGCGTGGTACGTGAAGAACTGGAACCTGTGGTACGACATCGCGATCCTGTGCAAGACCGTGCGCACGGTGCTGACCGGCAAGGGCGCGTACTGAGCCGGTTTTGCCACCCGCTCTCGCGGGCGGGTATCACGATTACTTGTGCAGGCGTGCGAAAGTCGCCGTGTTGTCGATACCGCCCGCGTAGCGGTCGAGCTTGTCGCCGACCGAGGCTTCTATCCGGTCGAGCCGCTCGCGCGGGCTCGGGTGGGTGCTGAACAGCAGCGAAACCGCGCCGTCTTTCGGGTTGATATTGCCGAGCGTGGTCAGTACGCCGGGCAGTGCAAACGGGTTGTAGCCGGCGCGTGCGGTCAGCACCATGCCGTACAGGTCGGACTCGAATTCGTCGTTTTTGTCGAAGCCGCGAACGAAGATTTCGGTTCCGCCGGAAAACGCGTTGGCCGCGTATTTGACGTCTTCCCGGCCCTTTTTCTCGGCGGCGATCTGGGCGACGCTGGAGAGGAAATCGCCACGTGCCGATGATTTCATCGCGCGGATATGGTGGCCTTTCACAACGTGGGCGATTTCGTGCGCGAGTACGCTCGCGAGTTCCGCCTCGGTGTTCAGCCGGTCATAGAGTCCCTTGGTGATCAGGATATAGCCGGCCGGCGCGGCAAAGCTGTTCACGTTCGCATCCTGGGTCACGCCGAAACGCCAGTTCAGTCGCGGCTTGTCCGACTGCAGCGCGACCCAGCGGCCGACCTGGTTTACATAGCGCTGCATGGCCGCATCGTTGACCAGCGGCGCGGCGCCGAGCAGGTCGGCCATCACGCGGCGGCCGATCGCTTCTTCCTGCTCCGGCGTGTAGTCCCTCAACGCTTCGCCGGCGCTGCTCAGCGCCTTGGTGACCTTGCCGATGTCGATCGTGCCGTTGCTGCCATCGCCGAACAGCTTGCCAAGATCAACAGCCGCAGCCGGCAGCGCGAGCAGCATGCCGAGCAGTCCAGCCAGTAATTTCCTTTTCATCATCGTCGCTCCCTCAGTCGTTGGAGGATTCTTCGGCCGGCCCGATCGCGGGAACATCCCGTGCCTGTAATTGCGTGGTTCTGGCGAAACGCTGCGCCTCGGCGCTGCTGACAGCCTGACGATTCAGTTTTTCGACCTGCTGCGGGTCGGGCCGGGCATTCTTGATTTGTTCGGCGGACAGCCCCTTGACGCCGGTCGTGACCGTGTTGCCGGACGAGCCGGTGCGCGCGACGTTGGCGATCTTGCCGATTCCGCTCAATGCCGATCCGCTGCCGGCCGCGCCGCTCCTGAGGTTCAGTAGCTTGATCCAGCCGGTCGCGCCGCTTGAGGTGCGCACCTGCGCCCACGCGCCCTGACGCTTGCCGATATCAACCTGGCTGTTAGCGGCGAGTTTTGCGACGGTTGCGGAGTCGAGGAAAGGTTTCTCTTTCAGGTCGGTCGCCCGGCTGACGCTGCCGGGTTCTGCCAGCGCGGCGGCTGCCGCTAACAGCAGGGCAAGGGACAGGATCTTGTGCATCATGCGATCTCCCGGGTTTTGGGTTCGAAAAGCTCGACCGGCTGCGAACGGCCCTTGACCGTCTGGCTACCGTGGCCGATGAATTCATGGGCGTCGCCACAGGCGGCGCGGGTTGCGTCGGAAACCAGGATTCGCGCAACGTCCTTGGTCAGACCTTCAATGCGTGAAGCGAGATTTACCGTATCGCCGATCACAGTGTAGTCCAGTCGTGCCTGCGAGCCTATGAAGCCGACCACTGCCGGGCCGGTATGGATGCCGATCCCGACGTCGAAAGTAGCGCCGAGTTCGGGAACTTCGCTGCGGAATTCCTCGAGCACCCGCGACATTTCCAGTGCCGCTGCGACCGCGTGACGCGCGTGGTCCGGATCGTGCACCGGTGCCCCCCAGAATGCCATGATCGCGTCGCCGATGAACTTGTCGAGCGTGCCGCCGTGGCGAAAGATCACTTCGACCTGGCGCGTGAAATAACGGTTCAGCAGGTTCACGACATATTCCGGCGAGTGGTTTTCCGACAGGGTGGTGAAGCCGCGGATATCGGAAAACAGCACCGTGACCTCGCGCGATTCCGCGCGTTGCGCCGGGTCGATCCCGCCGCTTTCGACCAGATCCTTGACCACGCGCGCGTCGAGGAAGCGACCGAACAGCGCGACCGCCTGCGCGCCGCGTGCCTTTTCCTCGAGATAGGCGAGCAGCGCGCCGAGCCAGTAGTAGGCCCAGCCCCAGGCCAGCGCGCCGGCCAACGGCCAGAAGCGGTTCATCGCCAGCGCCTGCCATTGCCCTGCGAGCGCGATTCCGGAAACGACCAACAGAGCGCCCGCGAGCCCTAGCGTGTGGATTCTGCGGCGGAAGCCGAGCCAGACCAACAGCATCAGCACGGCGGCGAGCGGCGCGAAATGCCAGCGCGGCGGGGTTTCGAGCCAGTCGCCGTGCGCGAGGTTGTCGATCGCGGTCGCGAGGATGTCGACGCCCGGATAGAGCTTGCTGACCGGGGTCGGGCGCAGATCCCACAGCCCCGGCGCGGCTGCGCCGATCACGACGATCTTGCCGGTGAACTCGTCGGCTGGCCGTTGCGGCTTTTCCCGGTTGAAATCGAGGTAGAGATCCGAATAGCTGAGGTGAGAGCGACCGCTCAGCCAGTTCAGCATCAGCCGTTCGCCGGCCGGGCGCCGCCAGCCGAGGTCGTCCGCGAGCCGGGCCGGCAGCGACCTGAGCCGCCAGCCGGCGATCTCGCGGTGCAA
>RRZU010616266.1_pt1 | contig 13541 bp, 9 predicted proteins | sample 2165561 | NCBI WGS metagenome assembly RRZU01 (sample SAMN10456909, study PRJNA506462) | wastewater metagenome | isolation source: wastewater sludge | place: USA: Moscow, Idaho
CGGGGCCAGCAGGCCTGGCAGACGGCGGATGAGCCGGGCGTAATCCTTCTCGGCGACGAAGCTGCCCTTCTGGTAGCTGGGCGGGTCGAGGACGACCAGATCGTAGGGCCCGCCCCGGGTGATCTTGCCCCACGAGTTGAAAATGTCATGGGGCAGGAAGCTCGCCCCGGCCGTGAGGCCGTTGTGCAGGTGGTTGCGCTTGCCGATGGCGAGCGCGCCGTCGCTCATGTCCACGTTGGTGACCTGGCGGGCGCCTGCCAGCAGCGCCACCACCGAAAACGAGCAGGTGTAGGCGAACAGGTTGAGCACCTTGGCGCCCGGCCGCGCCGCCACCAGCTCGCGCACCCGGCGGCGCCCCTCGGCCATGTCGACAAAGAAGCCGTGGTTGAGGCCGCGCAGCAGATGCACCCGGAAGGCAGCCCCGTTTTCGTTGACCACGTGGGGCTCCGGCACGCTGCCCGCCATCAGCCGCGTCTCGGCGCGGGCCTCGTGGCGATACTGGAAGACCCAGTTGAGCGGCTGCCCGGGATTGAGCTGCACCCAGCGCGCCGACAGGGCGTCGTGCAGGCTCGCCAGCTCGGCCTCCTCCACCGGCTGGAAGCTGGTCAGCAGCCACACCGGCGGAAAGGCGTCCAGCGTCCACTGTTCGCAGCCCGGGTACAAACCACCCCGTCCGTGGAAGATCCGGCAGGCGTCGGCGGGCATGGGCATCCGGGCGATGGCGTCGAGAAGGGCTTGCATGGGAGATGGGCTTTCGGGTCGGGGATGCGGAATCTACCTGAAGTTTCCGCCAAACATGCCCGCAGCGCCCTCCTCCACGCAGGATGGGCACGCCAGGCGTGGCCGGTGACACAGCAAAGCTCCAGTTAACGCACGGCACGCCGATATAAACCAGATTGATCGTGCCTCCATTCATCCGGGCCCACCCCCCCAACTCCCGCAACGGGGCGATGGGGCCGTTGGAATGCCGGCACCCGAGCGACCGCCAGCCCTCCTCGACGGGGCAACCTCATCGGAGAAAAACAACATGTTTCGCATGAACAGCCTGGGACAGAAGCTGACCTCGGTCATCGTCGGAGTCCTGCTGGTCGCCTTCGCGGTCGGTTCGGTCGTGCTCAGTCAGGTCTCGGACAAGCTCATCCGGGAGGCCGCGACGGGTTCCGTGGAGTCCGTGAACGCCACCATGCTGGACATGGTGGATGTCTTCGCCGTACAGGTGGAGAAAGGGGCCGACCGCCTGATGACTGCCCTCCAGTTCAGCATCCACGAGCCGCTGCGCCTCGACACCGCCACCACCAAGGTAGGTGAGCGCCTGGTGCCGCAGCTGCGCCTGGGCGGCAAGCCGCTCAACCTGGATTTCGGGCTGGTGGATGCGTTCACCAAGGAAACCGGCGGCGTGGCGACGGTGTTCGTGCGGGATGGCGACGACTTCGTGCGCATCACCACCTCCGTCAAGAAGGAAGACGGCTCCCGGGCGGTGGGAACCGTCCTCGACCGCAGCCACCCCGCCTACGCGAAAGTCATGAAGGGCGACTTCTACCGCGGCCCTGCCCGCCTCTTCGGCCGCGACTACTACACGAAGTACGTGCCGATCCAGGAGGCCGGCCAGGTCATCGGGGTGCTGTTCATCGGCGTCGACTTCACTGACGAGCTGCAGGCCCTGACCGCTCGCATCAAGACCACCCGGATCGGCAAGGAGGGCTACGTCTTCGTGCTGAACGCCAAGGCGGGCCCGACCGCTGGCAACTTCGTCGTTCACCCCGACCTGGAGGGCAAGAGCGGGCTGGAGATCGCCGACACCGACGGCCGCTTCATCGTGAAGGAAATGCTCGAGAAGAAGCAGGGGCTGCTCAGCTACACCGTGCGCAATGCCGGCGCCGCCACCGGCAAGCCCAAGATCGCCGCCTATGGCCACAACGAGCGCCTGTCGTGGGTGATCGTGTCGGGCGCCAGCATCGACGACCTGGGCCGCGACATGCACCGCATCATGTATCTGGCCGGCCTGATCGGGCTGGCCCTGGTCGTCGTGCTGCCGATCCTGATCACCGTCGTCATCCGCAAGCTCGTGTCCGCCCCCCTGGGCGAACTGCAGCGCTTCTGCCAGCGCGTGGAGCAGAGCCACGACTTCACCCTGCCGCCCCCGCAGATGCGTAATGACGAAGTCGGCCAGACCGGCGAGGCGATCATGCGCCTGCTCGAGACACTCCGCCTGACCTTCAACGAGCTGCTCGACACCGTCTCGAAGGTGGATCTGGCGGCCCAGGAGATGTCTCAGGCATCGGTCAGCGCGTCGCAGCAATCCCATGTCGCCAGCGACTCCGCCTCGGCGATGGCGGCCGCCATCGAGGAGATGACGGTCAGCATCAACCACATCACCGAGAGCGCCGCGATTGCCGTCGACCGGGCCAAGGTGGCGGGCGTGCGCTCCCGCGACGGCAGCCAGACCATCCTCGGCGCCACCGCCGAGATGGCCGCCATCTCCGACGAAGTGCAGCGCGCCTCGCTGGTGATCAACGACCTGACCCGGGAGGCCAGCCGCATCTCGAGTATCGTCGGGGTCATCCGGGAAGTGGCCGAACAGACCAACATGCTCGCGCTCAACGCCGCCATCGAGGCCGCCCGGGCCGGCGAGAACGGCCGCGGCTTCGCCGTGGTGGCCGACGAAGTGCGCCGGCTGGCCGAGCGCACCTCGGTGTCCACCGCCGAGATCTCCACCATGGTCCAGGCTGTCCAGTCCCTGTCGGTCCAGGTCAACGAGATCATGGGGCAGTCGGTGGCGCAGGCGGAACACGGCTCGGCCCTGGCCCGGGAGGCCGCCGCCGCGATCACCGAAATCCGCGAGAACGCCGATCAGCTCATCGACCTGGTCCAGGACATCAACCTGGCGATGGGTGAGCAGAACATCGCCAGCCAGCAGGTGGCCGTCCAGACCGAGCACGTGGCGCGGGTGGCGGAGGAGAACAACATCGCCTCCGTCCAGGCCAGCAGCACCGCCGAACGCCTGGAAGCCCTCGGCCGGCAGATCTCCACCCAGGTCAAGCAGTTCAAGATCTGAACCGGGCCGGGCCAAGCCCGGCCTTGCTCGCCCCGACACCCAAAAATTATGTTGATTTTAACGTTTTTGATACTTTAGCTTCGTTCAGATCTCAAGTCGGGCGGGGACGCATCCGTAATCCATTCTCCAGATCAAGAATTGCCCGGCCCCAGGCAGACCCGGCAGACGGAGACGAACATGGTAACGACCCCGGACAACCCGGCCCCCCCCGGCAAAGCGCTGGCCACCATCCTGGTGGTGGATGACTCGCGGATCAACCTGAAGGGCGTCAGCCGCATGCTGGAGGGGCACTTCCGGGTGCTGACCGCCGAATCCGGCCCCATCGCGCTGCAGATCGCCGCCGCCGAGCCCCGCCCCGACCTGATCCTGCTCGACGTGATGATGCCGGAGATGGACGGCTACGAAGTCATCCAGCGCCTGCAGGGCAACGAGGCAACCCGCGACATCCCGGTGATCTTCGTCACCGCCCGGGTCAATGACGAGGACGAGCAGCACGGCCTCTCGCTGGGGGCCGCCGACTACATCACCAAGCCGCTGCGGCCGGCCATCCTGCTGGCCCGCATCCGCAACCACCTCAAGCTCAAGCAGGCCCAGGACGCGCTGCGGGACTACAACACCGCCCTAGAATCCAGCGTCGTCGAGCGCACCGCCACCCTCAGCGCGGTGCTCGACAGCGCCGACCAGCTGATCGTGATGATCACCCTCGACGGCGCGATCATGGCCATCAACCGGATCGGCGCCGAGCAGTTCGGCCTCACCCCGACCCGGCTGGCCGGCTGCAACCTGTTCGACCTGCTGCCCTCCGAGTTCGGCATCCCCCTCGCCGACCTGATCGCCGAAGTGATGGACACCGGCCGCAGCGCCGAGATCGACGCCGCCCGGGACGAACGCATCTTCCACGTCACCGTTTACCCGGTGCCCGGCGAGCCGCCGCGGGTGGTGGTGTACGCCAGCGACGTGACCGACAAGGTGGCCGCCGACGCCATGCTGCGCACCGAGCGGGAGCAGCTCGCCGCCTCCCTCGCCCACCAGCGCGAGCTCAACCGCAAGCTCGAGGAAGCCCAGAACCAGCTCCTCCAGTCCGAAAAGATGGCCTCCCTCGGCCAGCTCGCCGCCGGGGTAGCCCACGAGCTGAACAACCCCATCGGCTTCGTGCGCTCCAACGTCACGACGCTCAAGGGCTACCTCGACAGCCTGTTCGGCATCATCAAGGCCTACGACACCAAGGCCGCCGAATCCATGCCGCCGGAGGCCCTCGCGGCCCTTGCCGCGATCAAGCAGCGCGAGGACTTCGACTTCCTCCACGAAGACATCTTCCAGCTGCTGGCCGAATCCCAGGACGGCCTGACCCGCGTCCAGGACATCGTCCAGAACCTCAAGGACTTCTCCCGGGTCGGCGAATCCGGCTTCGGCTGGGCCGACCTCCACGCCTGCCTCGACTCCACCCTCAACATCATCTGGAACGAGCTCAAGTACAAATGCACCGTGGTCAAGCACTACGACCAGACCCTGCCCCAGGTGTACTGCATCGCCTCCCAGCTCAACCAGGTGTTCATGAACCTGCTGGTCAACGCCGGCCACGCCATCGCCGAGAAGGGTGAGATCACCATCACCACCCGCCAGACCCCTGACGGCACGGTTCAGGTGGCGATCAGCGACACCGGCTGCGGCATCGCCGCCGAGCACCTCCCGCACCTCTTCGAGCCCTTCTTCACCACCAAGCCCATCGGCAAGGGCACCGGCCTCGGCCTGTCGATCACCTACGGCATCATCGGCAAGCACAAGGGCAGCATCGACGTGAGCAGCGAGGTGGGCAAGGGCACCACCTTCACCGTCAACCTCCCCGTCGACCGGAGCGACGAAGCCGAGGACAGCCCCCCCAACGCGCTGGCGGCCTGAACCCGCGGGCAGAGCCGGGGAATCCCGCCGTCAACGGGCGCGGAGCCCCCCAGCCCCCACCACTGCCCGCCAAAGAAGCGCGGCAAGCAACCCGACGCCTCACCCGCCGAGCAAGGTCAGCAGGAACTTCGGGTTGACATTGGCCTGGGCCAGCATCGCGTTGGAGACCTTCTGCTGGATCTCCAGGCGGGTCAGTGCCGCGGTGTTCTTTGCGTAATCGGCATCGACGATCTGCCCCCGGGTGGCCGCGGTGGCGACGCTCTCCTGCCCGATGAGCCCGATGGCCGAGTCGAAGCGATTGTTCACGGCACCATAGTCGCTGCGGTAGCTGTTGATCTTGTCGATCGCCTGCTTGAGCTTTTCGAGGGCCTCCCGGGCCTTCTCGAGCGGGTCGATCTCGACGGACTCCAGGCCCAGGGTCTTGGTGTCGGAGGGCGTGGAGTTGACCGTCACGGTCTCGACGGCCCGCTCGAAATCGGCCCGGACGACGATATCCACCGGCCCCGTGTTCTTGGGCTGCGGCGCGTCGGGCATGCTGCCCCACTGGGCATTGATGTTGAAGATCCCCTGGCCGGTGACCGCCAGAAACAGGGGCTCGTCGACAGTGTCGATGTGAAGCTTTTCAACGCCGTGATAGGCGTCGGTGGAGCCGTCGGTGGTGTCGATGTCACTGGGGAAGCGGTCGCCGTCCCCGGTGTAGGTGAAGGTCATGCCCTTGTACGTCCCGCTGACGCCATCGGCCAGATCCTGGCTGTAGGTCTTGCCGGCGGTGTCGGCGTAATCGACCAGCGGCGGGTTGCCGTCGAAGCTGACCCCCGCCTGAAAACCGTAAGCCTCCGTCAGCAGCTTGCCCTCGACATCGGCAACGCTGCTTACACCGTTTTTCAGCCACGACGAGTCGGCGCGGGCCCCCACGGCGGGCGTGCCGACCAGGTGCTTGCCGTCGGCGGTGAAGATCTGGATGTCGTCCTCGGCGCCGACGATACCATCGACCGTGATGGTGACGTCCGTGGCGCCGGCGGGGATGAAACCGATGGGTTTGAGCCCCGAGGGCTGGCCGTTCAGGGTCGGCCCGCCAGCAAAGACCTCCTTGATGCTCTTGGTCTGCCCCATGGTCGTGGAAGGCGTCGCGGCGAGGGGGTAGCGCCCGAAGATCTCGGTCCCCTCGGCGATCCGGTCGATCTCCGCGTGAAGCTGGCGGAACTCCGCGTTCAGGTTGGCCCGATCAGAGGCGGCCAGCGTGCCGTTGGCCGCCTGCACCGCCAGCTCGAAGCCACGCTGGAGGGATTCGCTGATGTTCATCAAACCGCCATCCGCAACCTGCACGAGGCTGATTCCCTGGTTGATGCTGCGGATCGAGCTGTCCTGGGCTTTCAGGTTGGCCTGCAAACGCTCGCTGATGGCGAGCCCTGCGGCGTCGTCCCGGGCACCGTTGATGCGCAGACCGGACGAGAGCTGGGCCTGGATGCCGGCCAGGCTGTTCTGGGACACGCCCAGGTTGCGCTGGGCGTTGAGGGCGACGGCGTTGGTGAAGATACCTTGCAGGGCATTCATGGCCTGGAACCATAAAGGGCGGAATGCCAGGTACTTAGCAAAAACAGCGCCAGGTGAGGCAGCACCGCCGTCGGGCCTGGAGACCCGCGCGAGTGCGGCAATATCTGCCACCGCAACGCAAACCAGAGCGACTTTTTTGCCCCCCCTTGCCGCCCACCGGGCGCCCCCGGCGCGCGGCGAAGCGTAAAGGCCAGGCCTCCGCCGGCCTGGCCTTCCGGCCCCGAGCTCAGGCTACCAACGCCTTACACCGCCACGCCGCCGGTGCTGAACACCTCGGCGTGGATGCGGGCTGAGTCGACGCCCAGCTCATGCAGGCGGGCGATGTGGGCCCTCAGAAAGCCGTCCGGGCCGCACAGGTAGTAGTCGGCGTCGGCCGGCAGCGCGAGCTTGCCGAGGTCGAGGCTGTCGATCACGCCGAACTCGGCCACCGGGCCGGCGTCGTGGAAGATGCGCACCTCGAGCTGCGGGTTGTCGGCGGCGGCCTTGTGCAGGCGGGCCCCGAAGGCCAGCACCTCGGCGTTGCGGCAGGTGTGGATGAACTGCACCTGCCGGTCCTTGGCGGTGGAGATCAGGTGCTTGAGCATCGAGATCATCGGGGTCACCCCCACCCCGCCGCTGATCAGCACCACCGGCGTGTGACGGTCTTCGTGGAGGTAGAAGTCGCCGAAAGGCACCGCCAGGTCGATGATGTCGCCCTTGTTGTAGCTGGCGTGCAGCAGATTGGAGACACGGCCGGCCGGCGTCGCGTCGGTGGCGTCCTCGCGCTTCACCGAGATGCGGAAGTGCGGCAGGCCGGGCGCGTCGGACAGGGTGTACTGGCGCGGCTGGGTGACGCCCCATTCGGGCACGAACACGCGCAGCGTGGTGTATTGGCCGGGGCGGAAGGCCGGCAGCGGGCCGCCGTCGGTGGGGGCGAAGTAGAAGGACGTGATCTCGCTGCTCTCGGCCACCTTGTCGATGATCCGGAACGGCCGCCAGCCCGACCAGCCGCCCTCCTGGTTGGCGGCCGCGGTGTAGAGCTTGCCTTCGGCTTCGATCAGCACGTCGGCAAGCACCCCGTAAGCCACGCCCCAGGCGTCGATCAGCTCGTCGCTGGCGGCATCCCCCAGCACCTCCTTGATCGAGGCGAGCAGGTGCTTGCCGACGATGGGGTAATGCTCGGCGCGGATGCCGAGGCTGGCATGCTTGTTGGCGATCAGGGTGATCACCGGGGCGAGCACCGACGGGTCGTCGATGTTCTCGGCGTAGGCCAGCACCGACATGGCCAGCGCGGTGGGCTGCTTGCCGCTGTCGTTGTGGCTGCGGTTGAAGATCTGGGTGAGCTCCGGGTTGCCGCGGAACATGCGCTGGTAGAAATAGGTGGTGAGAGCCACCCCGTGTTCCTTGAGGACCGGAATGGTGGCTTTGACGAGTTCGCGGACACGTGCGTCCATGGCTGTCTCCTTAAGTGGCATATGAAATATATCTTTGGAGGTAAGGCAAAGGCTGCCCCGGGCCGCCGGCTCGCAGCAGCCCTTTCAGACACCTCATGCAGACCATTCTGCCAGAAAGGAGCGGCCTCGAAAGTACCCCAAAATAGGGCGTAAACCCTTTCATCACAAGGATTTTTAGGGGTTTACCCGACGCTGCAGGAGCAGCGCAGAACAAACCCCGAAAGCATTTTCAGGGCACCACAAAAGAATCAGAAACCAAGCCTCACGAAAACTCCAAAAGCATATTTAGGCAGGCCGTTCCGTCGTCCTTCAAGCACCCGCCGGGGGCGCCCCATCGAGTGCCGGCAAGAGTTCGTCCATAAAGGCCCGTGCCGGCAGCGACAGGATCTTCTGGCGCAGGTGGACCACCGACCACGGCTGCCGGAGCGGAAAGCCCTCGACCTCGAGGATGCGGATGCCGCCCTGCGCCGGGTTCTCGCCCAGCACGTGGCGCGACAGGATCGCGAGGCCCATGCCGGTGGCGACGAGATCGCGGATGGCCTCGTTGCTGCCGAGGGAGAGCTTGACGTTGAGGGCGTGGCCGCTTTTCAGCAGATGCCGGTCGATGGCCCGGCGGGTGCCTGAGCCGGCCTCGCGGAGCAGGAAGGGGTGCGCGACGAGGTCCGCCAGCGTGAGCGGGCCCGCCGGCAGCGGGTAGTCCGCCGGCGCGATGACCACCAGCGGATTGTCGAGGAAGGGCCGGGCCACCACATCGAGCTCCTCCGGCGGAAACGACATGATGTAGAGGTCGTCCTCGTTGGCGCGCAGGCGCTCGACGATGCGGGCCCGGTTGGCCACCTCCAGCTCGATGTCGATGTCCGGGTAGCGCCGGCAGAAGTTGCCCAGCATCCGCGGCAGAAAGTACTTGGCGGTGGTCACCAGGGCCACCCGCAGGCGGCCCTTCCGGAGGCCCTTCAGGGCGTCGATGGCCGACGCGAAGCGGCTCCAGCTGTCGTCCAGCTCGCGGGCCGTCTGCAGCAGCTCATGGCCGGCGGCGGTGAGGCGGATGTCGCGGCCGGTCTGCTCGAACAGGGGCAGCCCGACGCTGTCGGCGATCTGCCGGATCTGGATCGACACGGCCGGCTGGGTGAGGTGCAGCGCCTCGGCCGCCCGCGAGAAGCTGCCCAGGCGGGCCACGGTGGCGAAGGTTTCGAGCTGGCGGGAGGTGAGGTGACGGCGAGACATATAAGTTTTTATAAATACAAATCCGTCTAAAGTTTAATTGGATTTAATGCCTCGCGGCTGGAATAGTGCGCCCCATCGAGATTGCCTCCGGAACCCGCCATGCCCCTTGAACCCGTGATCCTGTTTTTCCTGCTCGGCCTGCTGGCCGGGCTGCTGCGCTCGGACCTGAAGATCCCCGCCGTGCTGCACGAATCGCTGAGCATCTTCCTGCTGCTCGCCATCGGCCTGAAGGGCGGCGTCGAGTTGGCCCGCCAGCCCCTCGCCGAGCTGCTGCTGCCGGCGCTCGTCATCGTGGGCATCGGCGCTTCGCTGCCGCTGATCGCCTTCCCGCTGCTGCTGGGCCCGGGCCGCCTGTCGCGGGCCGACGCGGCCTCGGTGGCGGCGCACTACGGCTCGGTCAGCGTGGTGACCTTTGCCGTCGGCTCCGCCTACCTGAGCAAGCTCGGCGAACAGTACGAGGGCTACATGGCGGTCTTTCTGGTGCTGCTGGAGTTTCCGGCGCTGATGGTCGGGGTCTGGCTGGCCAAGCGCGGCCAGGCGCAGGCCGGCCTCGGCAAGGTGCTGCACGAGGTGTTCGCCGGCAAGAGCATCGTGCTGCTGGTGGGCGGCCTGCTGATCGGCTGGGTGGCCGGCGGTGAGGGCATCAAGCCCCTCGACAAGGTGTTCTTCGACCTCTTCAAGGGCGCGCTGGCGATCTTCCTGCTCGAGATGGGGCTGGTGGCGGCCAGCCGGCTGGGCGACCTGCGCCGGGCCGGTGCCTTCCTGCTCGGCTTCGCGATCGGCATGCCGCTGTTCGCCGGCGCCCTCGGCGCCCTCACCGCCAGCCTGCTGGGCATGAGCGTGGGCGGCGCCGCGCTGGTGGCCACCCTGTACGCCAGCGCCTCCTACATCGCCGCCCCGGCGGCCATGCGGATCGCCGTGCCCGAGGCCAACCCGGCCTTGTCGATCGGCGCCGCGCTGGGGATCACCTTTCCCTTCAACCTGATGGTCGGCATCCCGAGCTACCACTGGCTGGCCAGCCGGCTCGGCGGCGTGGTGTGAGCGGCGGGCCCCGCGCGATGGGGCGAATCGGCCGGGCACACCAGCCAGCCTTCGGCTAAGGTGAATCGAGCGGCGACGACCGCTGCGCGTCGCCCCCGACCAAAGGAGAGACCATGCCCACCGGAACCGTCCGCCTGCACCGCGTGCTGCGCGCCAGACCCGAAAAGATCTACCGTGCCTTCCTCGACGGGGAGGCCCTCGCCCGGTGGCTTCCGCCCAACGGCTTCACCTGCAAGATCGAGCAGCTGGACGCCCGGGTCGGCGGCAGCTTCAGGATGGCATTCCGCAACTTCACCACGGGCAACAGCCATTCCTTCGGCGGCCGCTACCTGAAGCTCACGCCGGACGAACGCATCCGCTACACCGACCAGTTCGACGACCCGAACCTGCCCGGCGAAATGGTGACCACGGTGACCCTGCGGGCGGTGGCCTGCGGTGCCGAGCTGAGCATCGTGCAGGAGGGCATACCCGAGGCGATTCCCACGGAGTTTTGCTACCTCGGCTGGCAGGAGTCGCTGGAGCACCTGGCACGGCTCGTGGAGCCCGAGATCCCTGACTGATGCTGTGGCGCCCCCTGAAATGCAGCGCCGCCCTTCGAGGGGCGGCGCGTGGGCAGGCGGGCCTGGAATGCGAGCACCTCAGTTGGTGCCGTCCCCGCCGATCGGGCCCATCTGGCGGCTGAGGTCGGACCACTGCGACCAACCCGACGACTTCCCGGCGTCGTAGTAATAGCCCCGCGAATCGTAGGCACCGGCGTCCTTCATCATGTCGGTGCGGACCGGGCCTTGGGGGCCGGCCGCGGTCGGCTCCATCGAGTCGTACATGTCACCGCTGCCCTGCATGGGCGCCCTGCCGCTGAGTTCTTTCACGCTGTCGTAGAAATCGTTGTGCTCCGCCTGTGCGGTGCCCATCGGCACCACTGCGAGGACGCCGCCCACCACGAAACCGGCTGCCATCCTGGCCAAGAGACTCTTTTTCATGTTGTCCTCCGTTGAGTGGATCCTCCCTGAAAGACAGTGGCACGAGTGCCGACGGTATTGCCCGCCCGGCACTGTCGGCATGCGGGGCGGTGTTGCGCGCCGTCTCCGCAAGGCCGTCGAGGAGTGCTCCGCCCGAGAGACGGTTTCGCATCCACGTTAACCACACTTCATGATAGTCGACAGTTTTTGTCGGAAAAGGACTATCTGACCCGCCGGATCAGTCGGCCGACGCCTGCAGCGGCCCGGGCGGGTGCGACGGCGGCACCACGTCGTCGAGGGCCAGCAGGCCCAGCACTCCGGCCACCAGCGCCCGGTGGGCCGGCGGCGTGCTGGCGTACCAGCGGGAGAGGTAGGCGCGCAGGCTGCTGCGGGCATCGGCCGGGTCGAGGTTGAGGTAGGTCAGCGCCTGCCAGTTGTCGGGGTCGTGCTCGAAGAGGGGCAGCAGCAGGTTGGCGAGCACCTCGTTCTTCTGCCGCAGGTAGGGGTCACGGCGCAGGCTCGCCTCGTTGTCGCGCAGCCAGGCGGCCAGCGGCGCCTCGGCGGGCAGCATGCGGTGGCCCTCGCCGATCAGCAGCTCGAAGAAACCCCGCAGGCGCGCCGCCTCGCCCACCCACTCCGGGCCCGGCGGCTGCGCCTCCCAGCGCTGGGCGAGGTGGCGGAGGGTGAACAGCGAGGCCGTCTCGCACAGGGCCTCCTCGAACCACTGGTTGTCGCGGTGGGTGGCCGGCTGGGCGTCGTAGTTGGACAGCACGTGGCACAGCTCGTGGGCAAACTCGTAGGCATACAGGTGCCAGTTGTCGTCGCGGGCGTGCAGGCGGATGCGGTACTCGCCCGCGCTGCCCCGCCCATACAGCGCCACCGGCGGGCCGTCGGTGTGGGTGACGACGATGGGCGCCGCGAAGCGCCCCGGCGGAAGGCGCGCCATCAGGGTGTCGGCCACCGCATTGAGCACCGTCTCGATCGACTCCTTGCGCCCCCGCCCCCAGCCGCCGCCCTGCACCTGGATCGACAGCCCCAGCTTGCGGCCGGCGGGTTTCTTCTGGGGCAGCTCGCTGCCATCAGCCCAGGCCAGCGAGCACGCCACCGAGGCCAGGATGAAAGGCACGCGCATCCCCCGCCGCACCCAGTCGGCGGCGCGGGCCTTGTAAAAGAAGAAACGCCTGCGTTTATGCATGGCAGCCCTGCCCTCCGCGGCCGCTGTGTTGATTCATGATAGCCCGGGCGGCGAATCGTGCCCACGCGGCACCGCAGTGGGCCTCGCCGGATGGCCGGCGCGGCGCGACAATAGACCCCCTCAAGCTCACACCCCGGCCCGCCCCATGCCCACCCTGCTCCGCCCCAGCGTCTGCCCCCACGACTGCCCCAGCGTGTGCGCCCTCCAGGTCGAGGTCACCGCCGAGGGCCGCATCGGCCGCGTGCGGGGCGGCGACCAGCCCTACACCGACGGGGTGATCTGCGCCAAGGTGGCCCGCTACGCCGAGCGGGCCAACCACCCCGACCGCCTGCGCCAGCCGCTGCTGCGGGTCGGCGCCAAGGGCGAAGGCCGCTTCGCGCCCATCGGCTGGAGCGAGGCCCTCGACCTGCTGGCCGCGCGGCTGCGCGAGGCGATGGACCGCCACGGCCCCGAGACCGTGTGGCCCTACCACTACGCGGGCACGATGGGCCTGGTGCAGCGCGGCGCCATCCGCCGCCTCGGCCACCTGGCCGGCTGGTCGCGCCAGCGCGAGACCTTCTGCGTCGCGCTATCCGACGCCGGCTGGCTGGCCGGCGTCGGCGCCAAGCGCGGCGTCGACCCGCGCGAGATGGGCGACTCAGAGCTGATCGTGGTGTGGGGCGGCAACCCGGTGCACACCCAGGTGAACTTCATGCACTGGGTGCAGCAGGCCCGCCGCGGCCGCGACGTGCCGCTGGTGGTGATCGACCCCTACCGCACCGCGACCGCCGCCAAGGCCGACCTGCACCTCGCCCTGCGCCCCGGCACCGACGGCGCACTGGCCTGTGCGGTGATGCACGTGCTGCTCGCCGAGGGCCTCGCCGACCGCGCTTACCTGGCCCGGCTGACCGACTTCTCGCCGGCCGTCGAGGCCCACCTGGCCAGTCGCACGCCGGCCTGGGCCGCCGCCATCACCGGGCTGGCGGTGGACGACATCGTGCGCTTCGCCCGCCTCTACGGCTCGACACCGCGCAGCTACCTGCGCCTCGGCTACGGCTTCACACGTCAGCGCAACGGCTCTGCGGCGATGCACGCGGTGAGCTGCCTGCCGGCCATCACCGGCGCCTGGCAGCACCGCGGCGGCGGCGCGCTGTACAGCAACGGCGGCCTGTACGGGCTGGATATGCGCTTCCTGCACGGCC
>RRZU011327762.1_pt1 | contig 13541 bp, 7 predicted proteins | sample 2165561 | NCBI WGS metagenome assembly RRZU01 (sample SAMN10456909, study PRJNA506462) | wastewater metagenome | isolation source: wastewater sludge | place: USA: Moscow, Idaho
CAGAGTAATATTTTACGCTTACGTTTGTGTTATCACTATAACCTTTTAAGTCAAAGCTTCCATCCAGAAGATTCTGTCCATTATACTCTGTATCCTTGGCAAGCCGTTCTATTTCCTGTTTCAGCTGGGTGATCTCACTTTGAATCGCACTCCTGTCTGCTGAAGTACAGGTTCCATTTGAAGACTGAACTGCCAGTTCTTTCATTCTTTGTATCATGGAATGGACTTCACTTAAAGCACCTTCTGCCGTTTCAATCACTGATATCCCATTGCTTGCAATAGACGCCGCATTGGATAGACCCTTAATCTGAAGATTCATTCTTTTTGAGATAGCAAGACCTGCCGCATTATCTTTAGCATGATTGATCTTAAAGCCGGAAGACAGTTTTTCGAGTGAGTCACTCAATTTATTATCACTATTTGTTAATGCATTGTTGGCTATGATCGCAGACATATTAAAATTAATCTTCATTCGTACACCTTCCTTTTCATTGCTATAAATTGTATCGGCATTATACTTCGTTTTGAATAGAGCGTATCAGGGATTTTGCTACAAAATATAACTGCTGCGAAGAAACCTCTTCCGTTAGTCTTTCATCATTTTTAATTTTAATTTCTGGTGTATCATGAAAAATCAACTGAATTTGCTCCTTATTTAAACTTATGTTTTCTTCTTTTAGATTCTTTTCAAATGTATCTAGCACAGATTGAAGCTGATGGGAAAAAGCAGGATCATCATAAATGATATATCCGCTTACCTGTTGATCATTCATGTCAAATCGTGCTGAAATCTTTCCATACTGCTCAGTATCCATATTAATTGCAACACTTCCTGCTTCAGACTCATTGTGAATCATGGTGAGTCTGATGGATGTCACTTCCTCCCCAATCATAATGGGGATTTCGTATACTTCCTGTTTTGCAAGTGTTGTACCTAATTCGATCTGTCGAAATGTAAGTGCCATGGAACGAATATCCAGCGAAGCGTTCCCTGCATCAATCTCTTCATTGACCATTTCTTTTGCATACTCCTGCAAATTTTCGTATGCACTGGCCATATTCGTATTATCCGTCAGACTATCCTGTATTTCACGAAACAAATTTTCTAAAGTGTTCGTTACCTCATTCTCACTACTTTGATCAGAATCTGATTGTCTGTTTCTTTGCTGCTCTTTTTCTTTATCAAGCAGATTTTTATATTGGTTTCCCATATGACTCATCATTTCTTCCATTGCAATCAGATTACCTGCTGTCACTGGTATTTTATTGCTATTTAGCATTGTAACAAGTTCTGACTCAGCAACTACTGCCCTTCTGATCTGCTCATTTTCAAATTGATAAGATGATGTATCGTTCTGCTGTCCGGAAGAATCAGGGTCAGTAAATGTTTCACTCCACATTTCCATACTATCAGTGTCTTGTGGAGGACCTGACGGAAACATTCCATTTTCAATTTTTGAACGTATTTCCGATGCAAGATTCTTCTGATATTGAACTTTGGATCTTTCTCCTAACTGTTCTGTAATGGAACTGGACTCTGTAATTCTTTGAAGGTAGATCGGTGCAGAATCACTTACTGTCATGTCAATTCCTTTTTGTTTATCTGTTCTCATGGCAGACAGTAAGTTCTTAAAATTCACTTCTGCCCCCTGAGATAGTAGCTGGCCTATGAATGCCCCGTCACTTTTTTCAATCTGCCTCATGATTCTGTAAATTCCAATATAAGAATCTTTTTCTTCCTGGGTAATCTCATTATTTTGTTCCATTCGGTATAAAAATCTTGCATAATTTTCAGCTTCACTGCCGGCAGATGATTCCACATGATTCAGATAATCTGTCATCTCACTTATTTTCATGTCCAAAGGATGATAGCCCTCTTTTATCATCTTAAGTACTGATGATGGACTCATCTTCTCTATCATCGTGCTGATTTCCTGATCAGCAACTTTTATTTTTTCAATATTTTCCCGGGTCACTTCCATCTGGCTATAAGCTAAAATTCTGACTGCTCTTTGATTCTTCTGAGTTACGTCCATCCCAATCTCAGTTAAAAGATCAGGAATATTACGAAATGCGGTTCTTATCGAATCTCCCAGATCCTGTCTTGGTGAGGTCATCACTTTTTCATAGCTTGTACTTGCTTCCTGATAAATTCTCTGTAAAGATAAACCTTCCTGATATAATACACCCATTGAGAAATTTGGATTTTTTACAGAAGTCCCAATCAGGGCAGCAGGAAGATTCTTAAGATCTGTCACAGCTGACATCGTCATTTTATATTCTCTATAACCATGAACGGCTGATTCTTTTTCAACATCTGACATAACGACCTGTGCAAGTTGCTCTTCTTCGCTTTTTAATTCTTCTACAAGCCTTCCCAATTCAATTGTATCAATTGATATTCCTTTTCTCAGCAATCTTATATTCACTTCTAATGACATCTTAAGTCTGATTTCTTCTATTTGTCTCTTCGCTGTAATTGCTTTCTTATCATGAGTTGATAATTCAGTTTTCAGACCTGATTCCGGTACTTCCTCGCTTGCGCTATCTTGCATTTCCTGGTTTTGCTGATCATTTTCACTGATTCTTTGAAGCTCAGACTCTGAATTTAAATTCTTCTCTTTTAGAAAAAATATTTTTTTTATAGAAAGATTATCATATTTCTCAGATGCGATTGTTATGTCATCATCTGTGAAACTACTTGCCTGTTCTAGCGTTTGTACTGCTTTTTCATATATATTACAAGTATTATAAAAAATAGCCTCTGTCCCTTTTTTTCCACTGCTAATGGACGAAATTATACTGTCCATTCTTATTTCATCGCTCATGTAATCCTCTAAATGATTCAGCTTATGAAGTCTTTCAAGATTTTCTTCATTTAATGCAATTCCATTTTGAATGAGCCATTTTGCTTCTGCATCTGTTTCGTTGGTATTATCTAATTCCGTATTATTAATAATATTCGTAATCTGTGTCTGAATCTTCTCAAAATTAATGGGTGCACTATGATTACCTGTGGCGATGTTAGAATTCTGCTTTGAACTTTGAACTGATTGTAGTGTTTTTAATCCATTACTATGAGCAGCATAATATAAATTAGAAATCGTTGGTTCTAATTTATTTTCCAGAATATATTTTTTTGAATTCTCACTCAGACTGCCAATTTCCGACTGCATCTGATAAGATTTTACGAATTCCTTTATTGTCTCTTTATTAACAGGAAGATCCTGTTCCTGCATTTTTTTTTCTAGTTTGTATGCATATACTTCACTACCTGTCAGTTCTTTTAGTGCCTCTTGATCGATCGTATCAGTATAGCCAGTAACAGCGATCCCCGCTTTCAGTAATTCAGCCTTGATCTGATCTGTTACAGTAACAAGCTCTTCAATATTTGTATCTGAAATTGAATATCCATCTTCTTCAAGCTTTGCATAATCTTCTGATGTCATACAAGATGACATCACCGTTCTGTAATCTCTCTGAAGTGCTACATTAGAATTTTCCGCCTGACTACTGATACTCTCAATTGTTTTTTCTGTCTGATTCAATGAATCTGCGGATTGCTGATTCGTTCCAACATCAAGTCTGATGTAAGCATGATCTGATACCGTGTTGTTTTCTTTATGATTTTCTGAATGCAAAGGTATTTTCCACTCACTTTTCTGCAGTTGAAGTTCCGTTTCTACTCTCATAATCATTTCTCCATACGGTGACTTGTTCCTTAGTTTGTATTTCGGCTATTTTTACGTTCTTCTTAACCAATTGCCTGAAATAGAAAAATCCCTCTTTTTAGACAAGTATGCTTATAAATAAGAATACTTGTCTAAAAAGAGGGATTTGATTTAAAATGTATGATTTACGTTATTGTTGTTGAAATAAGAAAACGGCTGCTCCATATGAGGGAAGTGCAAAAGGAATTGAATATTCTCTGTGATCCCATCTAATATGCTCTGCAGTAATTTCCTTTGGCTGTTTTTTCCCTGACCCACCATATTTTTTATCATCACTGTTTAAGATCAATTTGTATTTCCCTTTTGTTGGGACACCGATTCTGTAGTCTGGTCTTTCAATTGGTGTAAAATTAAATACAAAGAGCAGAGAATTCTTTCCAGAATCATCTTTTCTAAAAAAACTATATGTACTTTTATCTCTGTCATCAACATTGATCCACTCAAATCCTTTCCAGCTGTTATCATGCTGATAAAGGCAGGGATACTGGTTATAAAGTGTTAGTAGTTCCTGAACATACTTCTTCATTCCACTATGCAATGGATTTTCAAGTAATTCCCATTCTAACTGTGTCTCCTCATTCCATTCAGAAAGCTGAGCAAATTCCTGTCCCATAAAAAGCAATTTTTTGCCGCAATGACCAATCATGAACGTATAGCCGACCCTGAGGTTGTCAAATTTGTCATGCCCAAGACCCGGCATTTTATTTAACATGGAACATTTTAAATGTACGACCTCGTCATGCGAAAGCGGAAGAATGTAGTTTTCACTTTCATTATAGCTCATAGAAAAGGTCATAGCATGATGATTATTTTTTCTAAAATAAGGGTCCAGCTTCATATACTCACAAAAATCATGCATCCAGCCCATATTCCATTTAAAACTAAAGCCCAACCCATCTTCTTCAGGCTTCTTGGTCACGCCTGGCCATGCCGTGGATTCTTCTGCAATGGTAACTACACCAGGAAACATTCCAAGAATGACTGAATTCAAATGTTTGAAAAATTCTATTGCATCTAAATTTCTATTTCCACCATATTTATTAGGAACCCAGTTTCCATGTTCTTTTCCATAATCAAGATACAGCATGGATGCGACCGCATCTACACGTAGTCCATCAATATGAAATTCTTTGACCCAGTATATCGCATTTGCTATTAAGTAATTACGGACTTCATTTCTTCCATAATGAAATATTTTTGTTCCCCAGTCCGGATGTTCTCCAAGCCTTGGGTCTGGGTGTTCGAACAACGCTGTTCCATCAAATTCTGCCAGCCCATGCGCATCTTTTGGGAAATGTGCAGGTACCCAGTCAAGTATGATTCCAATTCCATTCAGGTGTAGCTGATCGATCAGATATCTGAAATCATCAGGACTTCCATATCTGGAAGTTGGTGCATAATATCCCGTGACCTGATATCCCCAAGAACCTTCAAACGGATATTCTGCAATGCCCATCAGTTCAAGATGTGTAAATTTCATTTCCTTGAGATAAGGAATCATGCTGTCCGCAAACTCTCTATAGGAGTATAAATTATTTCCCTCCCTATAAGGATGCTTTTTCCATGAACCTATGCTGCACTCATAAATAGCCATTGGGCTGCTTTGTGCGTCTTTGATCTCACGTTCCTGGATCCATTTGCTGTCTTTCCATATATATTGTCCTGAATTAAAAATTTTAGAAGCAGTACCGGGTCTGATTTCAGCATATGAAGCAAAGGGATCTGCTTTAAACAATTTTTTATTTTCCCTTGTAATAATCAGATATTTATATAACTGCCCTTCTCTTGCATCTGGAACAAAACAGGTGAAAATTCCAATTTCACCATTTCTCATCATAGGAGATGCTGTTTCATTCCATTGATTAAATTCCCCTATGACAAATACTTCTTTTGCATGAGGTGCCCATACAGCAAAGAAGACGCCAGTTTTGCCGTCTTCTATTGAAAAATGTGCACCAAGTTTATTATAAATCTCATAATGTGTTCCCTGACCAAATAAATATTGATCAAGTTCTGTCACTGTTATTTTTTCCAGACTGTTCGTTTTTGGAGTGATTGCCATAAATGCTCTCCTTAGTAGCTGATAAAATCTTTTTCTCTTAATATGATCATGTCTTCTTCATCATATCTTTTTCCGAATAGAACATCAATAAAATGAGACAGATTTTTTTTGTTTGCATGATGAATCGCTTCATCAATAAGATCCCTGACATCTGCAGTATTTACGACATAATCACAAGTCTGCATTTCGGCAATTCGGGTATAAAGTGCAAGGACACCCAAATCATCGATTGTATACTCCTGCTCAAGTGCATATTCTTTTGCGTATGCGACCAGTGCATCGTTATTCAATTGAGGAACACAAATTCTTGCATTGAACTGTTTCGTGATAGAATCATTCTTGCAGATCAATTCTTCAACCTGTTTTGGTGTATCTTCAAGGACGACTATGATACCATTCTTTTCCTCATCAAGCGTCTTAAGAATTTTAGATAATGTCTCTGCTGTTAGGTCATTTGCACGTTCAATGATCAGTGCGCCGTTGTGTAATTTTGAGAATGTTGCAGGAATGTTCTTTTTATTTAATATATCTCCTGTTATTCTTGCAACTTTTCCGGAAAAATTACTGTCATTCATTTGAATTTCTTTGATCAGATTTTTTGCCAGATCAATTGTACCACTTCCTTCTTCTCCAGAAATGATAATATTACCAGTAGCCGGAGAAAGACTGATTTCATCCAGTGCCTCCAGAAGTTGTTTTTTTGCTTTTCTGGAATGAAGCAATGAACCAAACATTTCTTCTTCTTCCTGTGACAGAATACGTCCCCCTTTGGTATTCGATGCTTCTGATTCTTCTGGCTCTATGATCTCTTCAAGTTCTTCTACTTCATCTTTGTCCTCAGAAATCATAGTTTCAGCATCTGCAGCATTTATCATTTGTTCTTTATCAGAAGATTGCTCAATCTCATCCGATTTTGTCAGAGCTTCCTCAATAATTTCATCCGAAATAACAGGCATTTCAATTGTCTGTAAAAGTTCCTCTTCTTCAATTAGTTTTTGTGCAACTGTCTCTTTTAAGATCCGGTTCTCTTCTTCTAATCTGGAAGCCTGTTCAAGCTTTGCGAGCAGATCAGTTTTTGTTGCTTCATCAAATTCAGAAAATAACTGACCCGTCTGTTGTGTTACTCTTTTCCTGATGTCTTCAAGTCTTTTTTCCTGATTTATTTTCTTTGCATGTTCCCATTCTGCCATGATATCAACAATATTCATTTGCCCTGTTATTTGTTTTTCAATCTGTTCAGATTCAGGAACTACCAGGCTAAGCTGACCATCATACTCCTGCGCAAGGTATTTTTCAAATTCTGCTTCTGACATAAAGCTGAACTGGAGCTTTTGTTGTTCGGTTAATGAAAGTGCATTGATTTCTGATTCTTCCAAACTGGAAGTCATCTCTTTACTAAGTTCTATGCTGTTCTCTTCAGTATTACTCTCTTCATTACTGACTTGTTCTGTAGTATTTTCCTCTTTCAAATCCAATTCTGCTGAATGCAATTCTGTAATAACTTCCTCTGATGTAACTTCATCAGTTGTATCTTCCTCATCAATATTCTCATCCATTGGAAACTCTTCAGCTTCTATTTCACCAGTATGTCCTTCTTCAAAAAAGACTTCCTGTGCTTCCTGTTGGAATGATTTATTATCAAAAGGAATGACATTGTCTGGCTGTAATTCTTCATGATCATGAAGCAGTTCTTTCATGCTGTCTGCGAGTTCTTTTTGAAGATTGATCGTATTGTATTTACTGACATCCATTGTTTTGACTTGGATGTCCATATCATCTATTTCTATATGTTTGTCCTGATCATCTTCTAAAAACAGATCCTCTTTGCTCTGCATGTTTTTTTGCGCTGTAGATTGCTGTTTATCACCCGTGATCAGATTATAGCGTTCCTGCTGGATCGGATTCAAAGGGTCATGAAGCATTTTAAGTTCCATTGCTTTCAAAACATATTTACCTTCTCCGAACCATAAGATCAGCTCATCACATTCTTCTACACATTTTGTACCGAGCCCAATTCTGTGATATAAGTATGCCAGTTCATATGCCCATTTTTCGCGATAATCTCTTTTTTTGAATTCTTCCAGAACAGCGATTCTGTCTTCAAGTCTTACGTCCTGCGCTTCATATAATTTATACTGCAGAATATATCTTCCAGTATCCTTTGGCGCGATCTTAACAAAATCCTTTAGATATTCTACTGCCTGTACAAATTCTTCCATTTTTATGGATAGCTCACAAAGAGAATATAAAATCGTTCTTCCGCCTGGATGTCTTTCATGGGCAAGCAGAAGAACTGCTTTACTATCCTCATATCGTCTGTTTATTTTATAGATATCGCTGACGATTGTCAGCATCATGACACTTTTGACCCTGTTCCAGTCTATTGTGTCCGCAATTTTCATTGCTTCAGCATACTGCTTTGAAGCAACCAGTTTTTTTATTTCTTCTGCACGAACTTTATATTCATACTTATCCAAGAGACCACCTCATAAATATAATCTTTTTTATGAAAAAACTGCACAAAAACCCACTATTTAACTAATTTTAAGTGTAGCATACCATATACATTATGTCAAAAAGAAATAGACACAATATATAGAATTCATATGATCATGCTTCTTCACTATTTAGAATCTATCCTTTATAAAGAATATTTGAAAGTTGAGCAAATTGCTCTAATGTCAATGTTTCACCCCTGACGGTGGCAGATAAGTTCATTTCCTCCAGAGCACTTACTATGTCTTTTTTTTCTAACTGTAATCCGGAAGCGTTTTGAAGACCATTCACAAGCGTTTTTCTTCTTTGGTTAAAAGATGCTCTGATCAACGAAAACATAAATGCATCATCCTTAACTTGAACTGGTTTTTCCTCATGACGGATCAGCTTTATAACAGCAGAACCCACTTTTGGCTGTGGCATAAAACAAGTTGGAGGAACGATCATTGCAATAAAAGGTCTGGCATAAAACTGAACTGCCAAAGAAAGTGCTCCGTAATCTTTTGTACCGGGCCCTACCTGCATTCTCTCCGCAACTTCTTTTTGAACCATGATCGTTATGCTTTCGACTGGTACTCCACTTTCAAAAATACCCATAATAATTGGTGTGGTAATATAATAAGGAAGATTTGCTACAATCTTTACCGGTTTTCCACCATTTTTTTCTTCAGCAAGCTTTTTTAAATCAACTTTTAGTATATCTTCATTAATAATTGTTACGTTATCATATTCTGATAATGTATCCTGTAAGATTGGAATCAGAGCTCTATCGATCTCAACAGCATAGACTTCCTTTGCTGCCTCAGCCAGATACTGCGTCATGCTTCCTATTCCTGGACCAATTTCAATCACAAAATCATCTTTTGTGATTTCAGCGGTATCAACAATGTTATTTAAAATATTACTGTCGATCAAAAAATTCTGACCATATTTTTTTTGAAATACAAAATGATATTTTCTTAATACATCAATTGTATTTGTCGGATTACCCAGTTTTGGCATATTATTTCCTTCCTATTTTATAAAACCGAATTGTGTTCTCATATATAATACTCATTGCTTCTTCATAGTCCATTTTCTTAATCAATGCAAGTTCTTTCCCTATTTCAGGCAGATATAAAGAAGAATTTCTTTTTCCTCTATATGGAACAGGTGCAAGATAAGGACAATCTGTTTCTAACAAAATATTTTCGATGGGAATATACTCGACTGCTTCTTTTAATTTTTTTGCATTGGAAAAAGAAATGACACCACCAATGCCAAAAGAAAATCCCATATCAAGATACTCCCTTGCAGTCTCTTTAGAATAAGAATAGCAGTGGATCACGCCATTTAAATGACTGTTTTTATGAAATAACTGCAGCATGGTCAAAGTATCTTTGGAAGCTTCTCTTGAATGAATGATTACAGGGAGATTCGCTTCTTTACTGAATTCAAGCTGGGCTGAAAAGATTTCTTTTTGTATAGAAGGTTCTACTTCCTTCCAATAATAGTCCAGACCGATTTCTCCAATTGCAACAATCTTTGGATTCTGATATTGCTCTTTTAACCAGTCAAGATCGTTCTTTGAAACATGGTCTGCTGCTTCAGGATGTATTCCTGCTGCTCCATATATAAAATCATATTGTTCACATAATTCTATTGTTCTCTTTGTAGATGCTATATCCGCACCTACATTTACAACATGTGTTATCCCCTTATTTTGTAAGGATGATAACAGTTCTTCTCTATCTTCGTTAAATGCATCATCATCATAATGTGCATGACTGTCAAAAAAATTCATTATATGACCTTTCTGCTATAATTGATAATATTTTTTACTCGAGACATCATAAAGTAAATTATACTTGAAAAATAGCGAGTTACAAGCTTTTTATTACACTAAATTATAAAAAAGCCTTGCAAACTACTAATTGATATATTATAATTACCCTTGCGTTATAAATTAATTTGCGTTTTTAGCTCAGTTGGTAGAGCACCTGACTCTTAATCAGGGTGTCCAGGGTTCGAGCCCCTGAAAGCGCACTAAGCACTAGTTTTGAGGACATATGAGCCTTGGGGTTGGTGCTTTTTTTGTGCAGTTCATCAAATAAAAAAGGAACCATCTTTCTGCTGTGTAAAATCAGAAATTTAGTTCCTTTCATTTTTTATATCATACCTCAACAATGTTCTCTAACGATTATAATCTTCTTTATTTGGCTTCCATTTCTTTTAAATGCTCCATAACATCAATTAAAGAATCATATTGTTTATATAGGATAGCTGTAATCTCTTCATTTGGCTGTATCATATCCGGTACCATGATTGGATACATTCCTGCTGCTTTTGCAGACCTGATACCATTAGGGGAGTCTTCAATCGCAAAACATCCATATGGATCTACACCAAGATTACTGCAAGCTTTTAAATAGATATCTGGTTTAGGTTTACTGTGTTCAACCATATCCCCACCGATAATAACTTGAAAATAATCAGTAATTTTTGCACGCTCCAGATTTTTATGAATACTTTCTGTTGATGATGAAGAAGCCAGTCCAATTTTATAGCTGCTTTCTGAAAGATAGCTTAATATTTCGTAAACACCTTTTTTTACAGGCAGACCTTCTGTATCAACTTTTTTATGGAACATTTCAGCAGCGCGTTTTCTAAAACCTGAATAATCAAACTCATCACCAAAATGATTATGGAAAAAAATACCGATATCCGTGTGGTTAAGTCCAGTACATTTACCTATGGCTATTTCCATCTGATTCAAATCAATTCCATCAAGAATCGAAATTTCTCTCCATATTTGTGAAATGATTCTTTCTGAATCAAATAATACACCATCCATATCAAACACAACTGCTCTACTCATCATTTTTCTCCATCCTTTTTTACAGCACTATTGTAACGGTAAGGATGAATACTGTCCAGTCAAATCGTAGATTTACCAAATTTTTAATACTTTATTTATAAAAATATCTTTATCGGTACTTCAATCAATTTCATAAGTTTATATCTATAATTTAAATGTTCTTACTACCTCACTAAGGTCTCCAGCAATTTTTTGCTGATCTTTAGACATATCAGAGACTTCATCAACGACTCCAGAAACTTCATGTATGGATTCCATCGTTTTGCTACTGTTATCTGCTGTGCTCTGTGCAGATTCAGCAATATTCTGTATTGCTGATCCAACTTCTCCCATAATTCTCTCTATGTCTTCTGACATGACAGCTAATTTATTAGAAAAAATCTCGATTGATTCTGCATCCAGTCCATACTGACGTGCTGTATCAACAAACGCTCCGTAATCCGGAGTCACTGTTTGAGTTAAAAACGAAAGCAATGATTTGGAATCATCCGTTAATCTGTCAAAAGCTCCCTGTACATCTATAATAGTCTTCTGAATCTGATCTACTGCCTTAGATGTTTCTCCTGCTAGCTTTCCAATCTCACCTGCTACAACGGCAAATCCTTTACCCTGCTCTCCTGCTCTTGCAGCTTCTATAGAAGCATTTAAAGAAAGTAGATTGATCTGTTCCGCAATATTGGAAATGACATTCGCCATTGTCCCAATCGATTCAACAACTTTGGCATTTTCAATGCTCTTACTTAAATTAATTTCAAACTCTCCTGATAAATTATTTGCATTATCGAATGCTTGCTTACTTTTCAGTTCAATTGCTTTTGCCCTGGCTCTGATTTCATCTGCCAGCTGACGACTCTTGTCGGTCTCACCTGACAACACATTAACAGACGAATTAACCTCCTCGACTGATGCATTTACTTCTTCCGAAGCTGCACTGGATGACATCATAGCTTCATTCACTTTAGACATATAGTCTTCAATCTGGGCAAATTGATCAAGCAGCGCTGTGGATGATGCACTTAATTTATTACTTGAACTTTCTATGCTTTCTGACTGAGATGCAATATTTGTAATGACTTCTTTGTTTTTTCGATACATTTCATTCAAAGATGATCCCATATAAGCCAGTTCATCTTTTCCATGGATATTTAAAGATTCAATTGTAAAATCACCTTCCGACAGAGAACCTGCAAATTTTGATACTTTTTTCAGGTTACCTGCAATCCATTTTACTACAAATAGCACTACGACAATCACAAGAACAATTGCTAACATACAGATAACAAGCAATTTAATGGTAAGATCAACAACTGGCTGCGCAAGTTCTGACTGTGGCATTCTGACCATTAACTTCCATCCAACACCAGGAATTGTATCGTAGTATAAATTGTACATTTCATTATGTTCAGAAAAGGTTGTCAACCCTTTTTCCGAGCTCATGATCATATTTGCTGCATTAGAAAGTGAAATATTTTCTTCCTGCGTCATATTCAAAGATTGTTCAACTTTCTCAGCTTCTCTGGTTCCTATATATGCGCCTGATGCTGTAGTCAGGATCGCTGATCCATTTTCTCCGATTTGAATAGACGCAATTAAATTCTGGATGGTCGTAAGTTCCATATCGACCGTAATGACTCCAAGTACTTCACCATCTGGACTGGTAATAGGCATTGTACATGATGTCATTGTTTTCCCCATCGTTTCATCATAATAAGGATCTGTAAATATATAATTATCATTACTGCTGATTCCGTTCAAATAATATTCCTGGTTAAAATAGTCATATTCTGCATTAGAATAGTCATAGGTCAATATCAATTCTGATCCATCCTTATATATATAAGGACCTAAATATTCCTGTTTTGCGTCAAATGCAAAGGGTTCGAACCAGATACCACAGCCAAGCACATTTGGGTTGTCTGCTGTTAGTTCTCTTAAAACCTCTTCATAAGATGTGAGTGATACATTCTGATAAGTACTTCCAACCATTTTTGAAAGATCGCGGGATGTTCTGCCTACTGTATTCAGTTGCTCATTGATTCCATTCATCTGTGCTATTAGTTCTGTATTCATTCGTTCACTGATCTGCTGGTTGATAATATTTCTGCTTGTTGAAACACTGATCAGCGTCAGAACTGCCATTGATAGAATGATGACTGGCAATATCACACCCAGCATTTTTGTACTGATTTTTTTATTATATTTCATACTGACCACCCCTTTACATAATCTGCTATTTTGTAAATTTAATTTTACCACTTTTATATTAATACAACAATAGAATATTTTGACAATGGTATTACTATGCTGAATATAAGCCTTGTAAATCATTAATATTTGCTAATTTTGTGATTTCTATTTGAATCATATCTTTTTCTGTTTTTATGTTTCTATATGA
>RRZU010491634.1_pt1 | contig 13540 bp, 10 predicted proteins | sample 2165561 | NCBI WGS metagenome assembly RRZU01 (sample SAMN10456909, study PRJNA506462) | wastewater metagenome | isolation source: wastewater sludge | place: USA: Moscow, Idaho
CCTGGCTGGCGAAGTCGACATGCGCCTGCACGGGCACCTCGTCGCCGGCGCCGGTGCGCTGTAGGAGGATTCGAGCCGGTATGCCGCGCGGCGGGGTGAGGTAGCCGTAGTCCGCGTCGTAGCGGCCGGGTTCCCAGCCGGTGAGCGCCGCCCAGAAGGCGAGCTCGGCGGCATACCGATCGGTGGGGGTGGCCGGGATGTCGAGACAGACCTGGTCGAGCAGGTCCGGCTCACCTGCCCGATGCTGCCGCTCGCCGGCCCGATCGGGTCGCCAGGTCGTGAGGCAGAAGACGAAACCACCCGGTGAGTGCAGGATGACGACGGTCTGCCCGATAGCGCCGATCCGGGTGGCGCCGAGGCCCTCGGCGACGACGGCCGCCGCCGCGACGTCGTCGACGTCGAGATCCAGGTGCACTCCCCCGCCGTGCCCGACCCGCTGCAGCTTGACCCAGGCCGCGCCACCCGCCGGCAGGAGCGTGGCGAACTCGCCGTCGGCACCGCGGCGGGCCGAGAGAGTGCTGCGGGTCACCGCGCCCCAGAAGCGCCACGCCTCGTCGGCCTCGGGCTCGGGGGTGTCCAGGAAGATCCACAGCCAGCGCACCCGCAGCATCGGGTCGGCTCCTGTCTCGGGTCTCGGGTCTCGGGCTCGGGTCTCAGTGGGCGGCGGCGATGCCGAGGTTGTCCCACACCTGGAGGGTGGCCGGTGAGCGGTTCATCGTGATGAAGTGCAGCCCCGGCGCCCCCTCGTCGAGCAGCTCTTGGGCCAGCTCCGTGGCAATCTGCACACCCACCTCGCGCACTGCGGCCGGGTCGTCGGCGACCGCCTGCAGCCGCTCGGTCACCTCGGCAGGCACCGGCTGACCGGACAGTTGGGTCATCCGAGCCAGCTGTTTGACGTTAGTCACCGGCATCAACCCGGGGATGATGGGCAGCTCGCAGCCGCGGGCGCGCACCCGGTCGCGCAACGCGGCATACGCGCTGCGGGTGAAGAAGAACTGGGTGATCGCGTATGCCGCGCCCGCGTCGGCCTTGCGCACGAGCACGTCGGCGTCGTGCTCGAGGCTCGGGCTCTCGGGGTGGCGGTCCGGGAAGGCGGCCACCCCGACGGTGAACGGCCCGAGCTCGCGGATCAACGCGACGAGTTCGTCGGCGTGGTCCAGGCCCTCGGGGTGGCGCACCCAGGGCTGGTCGAGCCCGCCCTGCGGGTCACCGCGCAGCGCGAGCACGTTGCGCACCCCGACGTTGGCGTAGTGGCCGATGATGTTGCGCAGTTCGCCGATCGAGTGCCCCACGCAGGTCAGGTGCGCCATCGGGGTCATCGTCGTCTCCCGGGCGATCCGGTCGGTCACCCGGATGGTGCGATCCCGACTGCCACCGCCGGCCCCATAGGTGACCGAGACGAAGGTGGGCCGGGTCTTCTCCAGGTGCCGGATGGTCTCCCAGAGGGCGGCCTCGCCCGCGTCGTCCTTCGGCGGGAAGAACTCGAAGCTGATCGACGGCTCGGCCCGGGCCAATGCGTCCGGGATGGAGCGCAGTTCGTGCGCGGGGCGCGGCAGGCTCGTCACGGCACCAGCCTAGGAGACCGCCCGGCCGGGCTCCGAGCAGCCGCGCGGCGCAGCCCTCGGCGCCGCGTAGGCTGGGTCCACGTGTGCGGGCGGCGGGAGCGGCCCGCCGACCGGAAGGACCGCTGTGACCAATCCGCTGGACCGGGATGATCTGCGCGCCCGGGTGCAGGCGGCAGTCGAGGCCGAGCTGGCCACCCAGCGGCAGGTGCTCGCCGAGGTCGGTCCGGATCTGGCTGCCCTCGTCGACGTGATCGAACGATTGCTACGCGGTGGCAAGCGGGTGCGGGCCGCGTTCGCGTACTGGGGCTATCGCGCCGGTGGTGCGCCCGGCACCGAGGCCGCGGTGCGGCTCGGCACGGCCATGGAGTTCTTCCAGGCGGCCGCCCTGCTGCACGACGACGTCATGGACGGCAGCGACACCCGCCGCGGGATGCCGGCCGCGCACCGGGCCGTCGCGGCCTGGCATGCCGAGCAGGGCTGGGCCGGCGACAGCGACCGCTTCGGCGCCGCCGCCGCCACGCTCGCCGGTGACCTGTGCCTGCAGTGGGCCGACGAGGTGTATGCCGCGTGCGGCCTCGCGCCCGAGCAGTTGAGTCGGGCGCGTGGCACCTTCGACCGGATGCGCACCCAGCTCATGGGTGGGCAGTACCTCGACCTGCTCGAGTCGGCGCGGGGCTGGGAGGGCCTGGATCTGGCGGGTCGGCTGGCCTCGGCGCGCCGGGTGATCCGCTTCAAGAGCGCGGGGTACACGATCCAGGCCCCGCTGCTCATCGGCGCCCACGCCGGTGGGGTGCCGGCCGCCGCGTTCGAGCCGCTATCGGCATACGGGCTGGCGCTCGGCGCGGCCTTCCAGTTGCGTGACGACCAGCTCGGGGTCTTCGGTGACCCGTCGCAGACCGGCAAACCAGCCGGCGACGACCTACGCGAAGGCAAGCGGACGGTGCTGCTGGCCTACGCCCTTGACGCGGCCGACGCCGGCCAGGCGCGCACGATCACGCGGTTGCTCGGCGACCCGGGCCTGGATGCGGTCGCCATCGAGAGCCTGCGCGCCGTGATCGTCGACACCGGGGCGGCCGAGCAGGTCGAGCAGCAGATCACCCAACTGTGCCAGCAGGCGCGGGCCGCGCTCGGGCTCTGCCGGGCCGACCTCGACGCAGCGGCCGCTGCGGTGCTCGACGAACTCGTCGACGTCACCACCGCCCGCACGTCGTGACCCGGGCGGCCCGGCGCGTCAGAACGCCAACGCCTGAGCGCGCCGGCGCACCTCGGTCTTGTGCCCGAGGGCCAAGGCGTCCAACGGAGTGCCGGCGCCGGGCAACGACGGGTCGACGGTGTGCAACCAGCGGATGATCTCCAGCTCGTTCATCCCGCCGTCGGCGAGCACCGTGAAGGTGCCCTTGAGCTCGGGCCGGGGGCCGGCCGCGCCGAGGAAGGAGGTCGGCACCGCGACGGCACGATTGGGCCCGACCCGCAGGGTGAGCAGCTCACCGTCGGCGATGAAGCGCCGCACCCGCGACAGCGGCACGCCGTAGCGTTCGGCGATGTCGGGCAGGTAGCTCCACTGCCCGACGAGTTGCTCGACGGCGGCCGCCTCCTGCTGCGGGCTCACGTCGTCGATCCGGTCCGGTCCTGCCCCGCGATGCGCCACGACCCAAGCCTGCCAGAAGCAGGCCCGACGTGGTCGGCGACACATCGACGTGCCGGACGCACCTGGCCCTCAGCCGACGCGGTCCCGGCGGCCTCGGCCCCAGCGATCACTGCACCTGGTCGATCTCGTTGAGGTAGTTGTAGATGGTGAAGCGGGTGACTCCCAGCGCCGCCGCAGCGGTCTCGACACTCTCCTTGAGCATGAAGAAGCCGCGGCCCTTGAGGTCTTCGACGACGGCGAGTTTGTGCCGCTTCTGCATGAGGTGCACCGGGGCGTCGGAGGCGGCGAGGGCCTGCCGCAGCAGTTGCCCGGCGAGCTCGTCGATGTCGTGGGCGAAGGTCTCGCCCGTCTGGCCCGGCGCGGCGGGCTCGTCGTCGGGTCGCACCGCGATCGGGGCCTTGGGCAGCATGTTCGCGGCGATCTCGTGCACGGCACGCCACATCGTCACGTCGCAGTTGATGCACACTGCCGCGACGGGGGTGCCGTCGGCGTCGGGCACCACGATGGTCGTGGAACGCAGTTCGCGGCCACCCGGCATACGGGTCTCGTAGCCGACGTCCGTGCGCATCTGGCCCGAGGCCGCCTCGGCGAGGAGCTTGTCGGTCGCCGGCGAACCGATCGCCCGGCCGGTCACCGAACCAGCCACGGCGACAATGGAATCGGGGATCCTGGACAGGTCGTGCAGGACGACCTCCGCACTGCCGGGGATCGACCGTTGCAGCGGCTCGACGAGCAGCGTCAGCATCCGCAGGATCATCTCCCGGTTGCTCGCGGTGGCGACGACGACCGGCCCGCCGACGTCTGTGGCCGGGGTCTCGACGGGACTACGGGCGGGTCGGCGCGACATGCACCACACGATAGCTAGGACCTAGGTCAGATGTTGATTCCTTCAACATTGGTCATAGTCAGCTGCATAGGTGTTGAACCTGCCGCGCGGGTAGCCACCAGCAGCCCAGCAGGTCGTGTCAGTCAGACAAGGACAGGCGATGAGGTACCTACCGGAACCCTTCAAGATCAAGATGGTCGAGCCGATGCGGATGACCACCGAGGCGCAGCGCCGCGAGCGGATCGCGGCCGCCCACTACAACGCCTTCGGGTTGGCCAGCGACGACGTCTACATCGATCTGCAGACCGACAGCGGCACCGGAGCCATGAGTGACGCCCAGTGGGCCGCGATGCTCACCGGTGACGAGTCCTACTCCGGTGGCCGCAGCTACTACCAGCTCATCGAGTCGGGCAAGGAGATCTTCGGCTACGAATACATCCAGCCGGTGCACCAGGGCCGGGCCGCGGAGAAGGTCATCTTCCCGCTGCTGGTCACCCACCCGGGGATGACCGTCGTGGCGAACACCTTCTTCGACACCACCCGCGCCCACGTCGGGCTGGCCGGCGGCCGCGCCGTCGACTGCGTCTGCCCCGAGGGCCTGGACTCCGCGGCCTACTACGACTTCAAGGGCAACATGGACGTGGCCGGCCTCGAGGCGATCATCGCCCAGGTCGGTGCCGATGAGGTCGCCGGTGTCGTCATGACGATCACGAACAACACCGTCGGCGGCCAGCCGGTCTCCATGGCCAATATGAAGGCGACCGCAGAGGTATGCCGCCGCCACGGCCTGCCGCTGATCATCGACGCCGCCCGGTTCGCCGAGAACGCCTTCTTCATCAAGGAGCGCGAGGCCGGCTACCAGGACGTCTCCACCGAGCAGATCACCCGCGAGTTCTTCTCCTACGCAGACGCCTTCGCGATGAGCGCGAAGAAGGACGCCATCGTCAACATGGGTGGCCTGCTCGCCGTGCGCGAGGACGCCAAGCTCATCGCCGACATCAAGTCGAGCGTCATCCCCTACGAGGGGTACCTGACCTACGGCGGGCTCTCCGGCCGCGACCTGGCCGCGCTCTCCGTCGGGATCCACGAGGGCCTGGACTACGAGTACCTGCGCTACCGCGTCGGTCAGGTCCAGTACCTCGGGGACCGGCTCACCAAGGAAGGCATCCCCTTCCAGAACCCCCCCGGCGGCCACGCGATCTTCGTCGACGCCGGCCGGCTCTTCCCGCACATCCCCTACCACCAGTTCCCCGGACAGGCTCTGGCCGTCGAGCTCTACATCGAGGCCGGCATCCGCTCCTGCGACATCGGCTCCTACCTGCTGGACCGCGACCCGGTGACCGGCGCGCAACTGCAGGCCCCCTTCGAGTTCACCCGTCTGGCGATCCCGCGCCGCGTCTACACCCAGGCCCACCTGGATGTCGTCGCCGACGCCCTCGTCGCCATCGCTCACCGTGCCGGCGACGTGCGCGGCTACGAGATCACCTGGGAGCCCAGGGTGCTGCGGCACTTCACCTCCCACCTGCGTCCGATCAGCGCCTGACCCACAGCTGACCCGACGCCGCGGCATACCAGCAGATAACTCCCTGAACTCCCTTCTCGCAGAAACGCACTGAAATGACCATGACTGCAAAGCCGGCCCACGAGGCCACGAGCTCGAGCGTCTCGGCCCCCCACGAGGGTGAACTGAAGCGCAACCTCAAGAACCGTCACATCCAGATGATCGCCCTCGGTGGCGCGATCGGCACCGGCCTGTTCTACGGCGCCGGGTCGAGCATCGGCATGGCCGGTCCGTCGATCCTCGCCGCCTACCTCGTCGGTGGCGCCGCGATCTTCCTCATCATGCGGGCCCTGGGCGAGATGTCGGTGCACACCCCCGTCGCCGGCGCCTTCAGCCACTACGCCGCGAAGAACTGGGGCAAGTTCGCCGGCTTCTTCACCGGCTGGAACTACTGGTTCTGCTACATCGCCGTCTCGATGGCCGAGTTGTCCGTCGTCGGCATCTACATCAACTACTGGATGCCCGGCATCCCGACCTGGATGTCTGCCGGCGTCTTCCTGCTCATCATCACCGCGGTCAACCTCATCAACGTCAAGGCCTACGGCGAGTTCGAGTTCTGGTTCGCGATCATCAAGGTCGTCGCCATCGTCGCGATGATCGTCTTCGGCCTCGCGATGGCCATCTTCGGCCTCGGCCTGGACGCTCCGACCGGCATCAGCAACCTGTGGGCGCACGGCGGCTTCCTGCCCAACGGCCTGTGGGGCATGCTCACCGCGCTCGTGCTCGTGATGTTCTCCTTCGGCGGCGTCGAGCTCATCGGCATCACCGCGGGCGAGGCCGACAACCCGTCGCGCTCGATCCCCAAGGCCATCAACCAGGTCGTCTACCGGATCCTCATCTTCTACGTCGGCGCGATCTTCGTGCTGCTGGCCCTCTTCCCGTGGAACAAGGTCGGCCAGGACGGTAGCCCGTTCGTCATCATCTTCGACCGGATCGGCATCGTCGGCGCCGCCACGATCCTCAACGTCGTCGTCCTCACCGCCGCGCTGTCGGCCTACAACAGTGGCCTCTACAGCAACGGCCGGATGCTCTACAGCCTCGCCAAGCAGGGTCACGCCCCCAAGGTCCTGGCCCGCACCAGCGCCAGCGGCAGCCCGTATGCCGGTGTGCTCGCCTCCTCGGCCGTCACCGCCATCGCCGTCGTGCTCAACTACGTGGCACCGAAGCAGGTCTTCATGGTGCTCATGTCGATCGCGACCATCGCGGCCATCCTCAACTGGGCAGTCGTGCTCATCACCCAGCTCAAGTTCCGTCGCCGCATCGGCGCCGAGGCCGCCGACCGGCTCAGCTTCAAGATGCCGTTGTTCCCCGTGGCCAACTACGTCGTGCTCGCCTTCCTCGCCTTCGTCGTCTTCCTCATGACGACCATGGACGGCATGCGCGAAGCGGTGTTCATCGGTGCCGGCTGGATCGTCGCCCTCTACATCGCGTTCCGGGTCGTCTCCGCCGCCCGGCGCACCACCGCCGTGGACGAGGAGAAGGTGCCCACGACGATCGGCTGAACCGGCGGGCCGGAACAGCCCGAGTTGTCAGACAGCCATCCCCGACGGGCCGGCCGGATCCTCCGGCCGGCCCGTTGTCGTGCGCGACCCCTTGTCACTGCCCGGCCCGTTGTCCTGCCCGGCGTTGTCCTGCGGCTGGTTGTCGTCCCACGCAGCGATACGTCACATCCGCACCAGCTTCCCCACACGCCACGCGAGCTGACTTTCGTCGCCTCCCGGGCCCCGCGGCATACCCCCCGTAAACTCACCCCGTGGCCACGGGAGCACCGAGCAGCACCGGCGAGCGGGTGCTCGGCGGGCGATACCGGCTGGTGTCGCACATCGCCGACGGGGGCATGGCCACAGTGCACCTGGCCATCGACGAGCGCCTCGGGCGGCGGGTCGCCGTCAAGATCCTGCGCCCCGACCTGGCCCGCGATGCCGCCTTCGTGCTGCGGTTCCGGCGCGAGGCCCAGTTGGCTGCGGGCCTGTCGCACCCCAACATCGTGGCGATCCATGATTTCGAGGAACGCAGCGGCGAGCTCTTCCTCGTCATGGAGTATGTCGACGGGCGCACCCTGCGCGACCGGCTGACCCGTGAGGGCGCCATGTCGGTCCGGGAAGCGGTGCGGGTCTTCTCGGCGGTGCTCGCGGCCCTGGCGGCGGCCCACCGCGCCGGTCTCGTGCACCGTGACGTCAAGCCCGAGAACGTCCTGCTCCGCCCGGACGGCACGGTGAAGGTCACCGACTTCGGCCTGGCCCGCTCGGTGACCTCCTCGACCCGCACGAGCACCACCGGCGTGCTGCTGGGCACCGTCTCCTACCTCGCCCCCGAACAACTCGACGGCGACCGGGCCGACGAACGCTCCGACGTGTATGCCGCCGGTCTCATCCTCTACGAGCTGCTCACCGGGCAGAAGGCCTTCTCCGGCAGCAACCCGATGCACGTGGCCTACCAGCACGTGCACGGCAGTGTGCCATTGGCCTCCGACCGGGTCGCCACCGTGCCGCTGGAGCTGGATCGGCTGATCGGCCGGGCCACCGCCAAAGACCCGGCCGAGCGGATCGCCGACGGTGGCGCCCTGCAGCGTGAGCTGCGCGCGGCCGTCGCCCTGCTCTCCGACGAGGAGCTCGACGCGACACCACACTTCTTGGCCGGGCCACCGGTCCCCGACGCACCGCAGGAGGGCACGCGCGAGGACGCCCAGGAGCGCGACCAGAACGCCCTGCAGCGCGATGAGGGCGCCCGGGAGCGGGACGAGGCGGCTCCGGACGCGGCGAAGGATGACGAGGTGGCCGCTGAGACCGCCGACGGTGTCTCACCCGCGTCGTCGGGCCCACCCGCCCTGCCCGCGGTCACCCAACGCATTCCTACCGAGGCGACCCGGGCCGTGGCGGTGGCCCGCCCCGCCGAGGGCCAGGCGGCGCTGCCCGAAGCAAGTCCTGACGAGCACTCCCGACCGGCTCGGACCACCCACCGCAAACGCTCCCGCCGGCGTGGCATCCTCGTGACGCTGCTCGTGCTCGCGCTCGTGGCCGGCGGCGGCGCCGGTGGCTGGTGGTGGTACGACACGAACGGCCCCGGCTCGCTGCGGGTGGTGCCCTCGCTGCAGCACCTGTCCCGAGCCGATGCCGAGAGCGCCCTCGCGCGGGTCGACCTGCAGGCCTCGGTCACCGAGGCCTTCGACGAGACCGAGCCGCACGATCAGGTCATCCAGGCCGATGCCGCCCCCGGCACCGAGCTGCACAAGCGCTCGACAGTCGCCCTCGTGGTCTCCAAGGGCCCGGAGCGTTTCCTGGTGCCGACGGTCACCGGGCAACCCCGCACCGAGGTCGAGCGACTGCTGGCCGATCGTTCGCTCACCCTCGGCAAGGTCGAGGAGGCCTTCCACGACACCATCGCGGCAGGCGTGGTCATCAGTCAGGAGCCGGCGAAGGATGCCTCGGTCAAACGCGGCACGTCGGTCTCGATCGTGGTCTCCAAGGGTCGCCAGCCGATCCCGGTGCCCACCTTCGTCGGCAAGAGCGCCGACGAAGCGACCAAAGCCCTCACGGCACTCGGCCTCAAGGTGACGGTCGGCGAAGCGGTCAACCATGAGCAGATCCCTGCCGGGGCCGTGGTGAACCAGACCCCCGCGGAGGGCACCCTCTTCAAGGGCGATGTGGTGACCATCGTGCCCTCGAAAGGCCCCGTGCTCATCGCGGTGCCAAATGTCGTGCTCAAGAAGCAGAAGGACGCCGAGCAGGCGCTGGCCGCGGCCGGCTTCCAGGTCAAGATCATCACCGTCTTCGGTGGCGCCCTCAAGACGGTCCGCTTCCAGGACCCGGCGCCGGGCACCCTGCTGCGTCGCGGCAGCGTCATCACCTTGACCATCATCTGAGCCGATGACCCGTCGATGAGTCGCCGGCCGCGCGACCGCACGCTCGCCACCATCCTGCTCGTCGCGCTCACCGCCGTGTGGGGCTCGACCTTCTTCCTCATCCGCGACCTCGTCGTCACGGTGCCGCCCGTCGACTTCCTCGCGGTGCGCTTCACCATCGCGGCCGCGCTGATGACCGTGCTCTTCTGGCGGCCGCTGCGGGCCCTGCGCCGGCGGGACTGGGTGGTGTCGCTCGTCCTGGGTGGCCTCTACGGCGCCGCGCAGATCCTGCAGACCGTCGGGCTTGCGCATACCGACGCGTCGGTCTCCGGCTTCGTCACCGGCACCTACGTCGTGCTCACTCCCGTCTTCACGGCCGTGTTGTTGCGCGAGCGGGTGCCGGCATCGACCTGGTATGCCGTGCTGCTGGCCACCGCGGGTCTGGCGGTGTTGTCGCTCAACGGTTTCGCGGTAGGCCTCGGCGAGTCGCTCACCCTCGCTGCCGCGGCGCTCTATGCGCTGCACATCATCGGGCTGGGGCGCCTGTCGACGCCGCAGCGAGCCACCGGGATGTCGGCGGTGCAGATGCTCGTCATCGCCCTCATCTGTGTCGTCGCGGCCGTGCCCGACGGGGTGCGGTGGCCCCAGGGGGGCGCCCAGTGGGCGGCAGTGCTCTACATGGCGACGGCGGCCGGGGTGCTGGCACTCTGGGTGCAGACCTGGGCGCAGGCGCACATGCCGGCCACCCGGGCCGCGATCGTCATGACCCTGGAACCGGTCTTCGCGGCCGGCTTCGCGGTCGCCTTCGGCGGTGAATCACTTACGGCCCGGATGCTGCTGGGCGGTGCCATGGTGCTCGCCGCGATGTACACCGTCGAGCTCGTCGGGCGCCGGCCGCAGGACGATCGGCCACCCGCGGAGGCGTTGCACCACGAGGTGTGAGGGCGCTCAGCCCCGCAAGAGCCCGGTGAAGACGTCGATCGCGTGCGACGTCGCCGCGTCGTCGACGTCGAGGTGCCACACGAGGCGCACGAGGGCCGGCCCCGCGGCATACCCACGCACGCCCCGCTCCGCGGCGGCGGCAACCAGCTCCGTCGGCGCCCAACGGGTGCCGCTGGTCGAGAGCATGACGATGTTGGTCTGCACCGTCTGCGGATCGACGCAACCCGGGGCGGCCTCGGCGAAGGCCGCGGCCGCGCGGCGGGCCCGGGCGTGGTCGTCGGCGAGGCGGTCGATGTGATGGTCGATCGCGTGCAGTCCCGCGGCGGCCAACACCCCGACCTGGCGCATCCCGCCGCCGTAGCGTTTGCGCCAGATGCGGGCTTCGGCGATCGCGTCGGCCGCACCCACGAGCACCGAACCGATCGGCGCGCCAAGCCCCTTGGACAGGCACACCGAGACGGTGTCGGCCTCCATTCCGTATGCCGCGAGCGGCTCCCCCGACGCCACGTGGGCATTCCACAACCGCGCGCCGTCGATGTGCAGCCGCACCCCGCGCGGCTCGAGCGCCGCACGCAGCGCCCGGATCGCCGCCACGGGCTGCACGGTGCCGCCCCCGAAGTTGTGGGTGTTCTCCACGACGACGAGGGCGGTGCACACCTGGTAGGGCCCGACGCCGGTCTGCAGCATGGCGATCGGCTGGGCCGGGTCGAGCAGGCCACGGTCGGCTACCCAGGTGCGTGAGGTGATTCCGGAAAAGACTGCGGCAGCACCCATCTCGGCCCGCACGACGTGGGCGAGGCTGTCGCACAGGACTTCTTCGCCGGCCTTGACGTGCAATCGGAGTGCGAGTTGGTTGGCCATCGACCCGGTCGGGGTGAACAACCCCGCCGGGTGACCGAGCAGCCCCGCGACGCGCTCCTCGAGCGTGCGCACCGTCGGGTCTTCCCCGAAGACGTCGTCACCGACCTCGGCGCCGGCCATCGCCGCGCGCATCGCGGCGGACGGCCGGGTCAGGGTGTCCGAGAGCAGGTCGGCTCGCCACGGCCCGGCTGTCATGTCAGGGCCCGATCGCCGACCTGCGATGGCGAGGGGTTGGAACCGGGCGGGTCTGTGGCACTGAGCATCTCGGCTGCCAGGAAGGCCAGCTCAAGGGCCTGCTCGTGGTTGAGTCGCGGGTCGCAGACCGTCTCGTAGCGCTTCTCGAGGTCGGCGTCGAGGATCTTGCGGGTGCCGCCGATGCACTCGGTGACGTCGTTGCCGGTCAGCTCGACGTGCAACCCGCCGGGCACGGTGCCCAGCCCGCGATGCACCTCGAAGAAGCCGCGCAACTCCTCGACGATGTCATCGAAATCACGGGTCTTGTAGCCACCGGTGGACTCGAAGGTGTTGCCGTGCATGGGATCACAGACCCAGGTGACAACCGCTCCGGCGCCGGTGACCTGCTCCACGAGCGCCGGCAGCGCGTCGGTGATGCGCTCGGCCCCCATCCGGGTGATGAAGGTCAGCCGGCCGGGCTCCCGCTGCGGGTCGAGGCGGTCGAGCAGCCGCAGCACGCTGTCGCGATCGACCTTCGGCGAGAGTTTCACACCGATCGGATTCTGCACGCGGGCAACGAAATCCACATGGGCGCCGTCGACCTCACGGGTCCGCTCCCCCACCCACACGAAGTGCGCGGAGGTGTCGTACGGGCGCCCGGTGCGCGAGTCGATCCGGGTGAGCGGGCGTTCGTAGTCCAACAGCAGCGCCTCGTGGGCAGCGAAGAACTCGACGGTGCGCATCGCCTCGAAGTCCGCGCCGCACGCCGCCATGAACTTCATCGCCTTGTCGATGTCGTGCGCCAGGCGTTCGTAACGGGCGTTCGCGGCGGTGCTCACGAAACCCTTGTTCCAGTCGTGCACGTGCCGCAGGTCGGCGAATCCGCCTGTGGTGAAAGCCCGCACGAGGTTGAGCGTGGCAGAGGCGCGGTGGTATGCCGTGACCAGACGCCGCGGGTCCGGGGCCCTCAAGGGGCCCTCGAACGCGAAGTCGTTGACCATGTCGCCGCGGTAGGCCGGCAACGTCTGCCCGTCCCGGGTCTCGGTGTCGGAGCTGCGCGGCTTGGCATACTGCCCGGCCATCCGTCCCACCTTGACGACCGGCACCGAGGCACCGTAGGTGAGCACTGCCGCCATCTGCAGCACGGTCTTGACCCGGTCGCGGATGTTGTTCGCCGTGGCCCCCGCGAAGGTCTCCGCGCAGTCACCGCCCATGAGCACGAACGCCTCTCCGCGGCTCGCAGCGGCGATCCGGTTGCGCAGCACGTCGCACTCCCCGGCGAAGACCAGCGGCGGATACGACGCAAGCTCGGCGATCGCACTCCCGAGGTCGGCCTGGTCGGGCCAGGTGGGCTGCTGCGGGGCGGGGCGCGCGGCCGCTGCGGCGGCCAGCTGGGCGTGCAACTCGTCGTTGGGGTTGACGCCGACCCCGGGGTTGAGACTCACCGGGCCAGCGTAGTTGGGCGGCGCCACCGACTCCGACCGCGTCCGTCGGCATCCGCGGCAACCGGGCGCTAGCGTTGCGGCGTGACCTTTTCGATCGTCGCCTCGAACGGCTCCGGTGCCGACGCGGCATACGGGATCGCCGTGGCGAGCAAGTTCTTGGCCGTCGGGTCCGTGGTCTGCGCGGCCGAGCCCGGGGTGGGTGCCGTAGCCACCCAGTCGTTCGCGAAATGGTCCTTCCGGGCCGATTGCCTGGCGCTACTGCGAGCCGGCACGAGCGCGACCGACGCGGTCGCCCGGGTCACCGGCGCCGACCCCCTCCGAGCCACCCGTCAGCTCGGGGTCGTCGGTGCATCCGGCGCCGCCACGTTCACCGGTGCCGAGTGCCTCGACTGGGCCGGTGGGGTCACCGGCGGCGACGCCACGGATGGCTGGTTCGCCATCCAGGGCAACATCCTCACGGGGCCCGATGTCGTCGAGGCGATGCGCAGCGCCTGGCTGGCCGGGTCCGGTATGCCGCTGCCCCACCGCCTCGTGCGCGCCCTGCTGGCCGGCGACGCCGCCGGAGGAGATCGCCGGGGCCGCCAAGGCGCGGCGCTCTACGTCGTGCAGTCGGGGCGGGGCTACGACGAGTGCGGGGTGCTCGCCGACCTGCGGGTCGACGACCACCCCCAGGCCAG
>RRZU010941766.1_pt1 | contig 13537 bp, 15 predicted proteins | sample 2165561 | NCBI WGS metagenome assembly RRZU01 (sample SAMN10456909, study PRJNA506462) | wastewater metagenome | isolation source: wastewater sludge | place: USA: Moscow, Idaho
GTTCGTTAACCTGGCGCCCCTTTCCGTATGGGCGCAAAGGGAATGGGTCAGCGCTAGCATTGGCCAGGGAAGCCGGGCTAACAGCATCTCCCTTTACATCCGCACAGCCGAAGCTTTCGATGCCAGCCTGTGCAACAATGCCGTTTTTACCATACGTGTTCCTTTGTCTGCCAGGCAAACTCCCGATTTTACAGAACTATATCATGCACCTGCCTTTTAACACCTCCGTTTTAACATAAAGAAACTGAATGTTACAGACGGCACTTATGATTATTACCTCATCGTTGGTAACGGAAACGCGCAAACGCCTGTCGGTCAGGTCATATTGCCCGATGTTCCGTTCCGCGTCCTGGAAATTGGCTTAAGCGGAGGAAACACAAACGGGATGGCACTGGTCAATCTTGACAATGACATCCCCGGAAATAATTTCATACGCCCGCAATTTTATATTCAGACCAACCTGGGCGATATCTCCCGGCGTTCAGCGTTGTTTTTTGAAACAGGTACGGCTGAAGTTGTCAACAATGAACCGGGAACGGGCAATGACTGGGTCAACATGCAAACGCCAGCGTCGGAACAGGCGCAATTCATTTCATTTCGGGTAGATGAACAAAGCCAGGACGCTTTGTTAAACTGGCAGGTGATCAATGAATCTGTACAAACCAGAGAATATGTAATCGAAAGAAGGACTAAAGGGCAGGGCTTCACTGAGATCGGAACGATACAGGCCAGGCAAAATAACTCCGTGCAAACATATCGGTTCACCGATGGCCAGGCCGGGCTTATAGCCGGCAGGGAACATATCGACTATCGCATCAGGGAAACGGATAACAGCGGCAGAATGCAAACTTCGTCTGTTGAAACAGCTCGTTTTGGCAACATCGGGGAGGGCCTGGCGGTTTACCCGAATCCGGCGATCAACAGCACTATCCTACGCTTCCATGCTGATCGAGCCGATCGCGCGCAAATCATCATGCATACATCAGCAGGAAAGCAGGTATATTCTTTCACCCAACCCGTTACACAGGGAGAGAATAAGATCATCCTGAACCTGAAAGAACTTCCCGCCGGCCGTTACAGCCTCATACTAACGGTGAATGGAACACGAAAATCTGTACAGATCGTTAAACCCGTCTTATGATCGGGACTGAAATAAAAAAAGTGGGCACGAAGCCCACTTCAGGTATATTGATTGGTTAGTAAGCGCTTAAGCTCCGAGGAACCCTCTCAGCAGACGTGATTGCGAAGAAGCCTGCAGCTTGCTGATGGCCTTATCTTTGATCTGGCGCACCCTTTCCCTGGTCAGGTTAAAACGCTGTCCGATGTCTTCCAGGCTTAAAGGATGATCGATGCCGATACCGAAGAAAAAGCACAAAACTTCCTTTTGTCTTTCCGTCAGTGAATTAAGTGATCGCTCAATTTCCGTCCTTAGTGAATCATCCACGGCCATTTGCGTATCGGCAAGGCTGGCATTCTGATTTTCCAGCACATCGATCAATGTGGATTCATCGCCTTCAAACATCGGTTGATCTACACTAACATGCCTGGCTGCCACACCGAGTGTTGCGGCCACTTCCTCTGTATCCACTTCTAATAAAGCTGCAAGTTCTTCCGGCGTAGGTTCACGTTCATATTCCTGTTCCAGTTGGCTGTATGCTTTACTGATCTTATTGGTCAATCCCACTTTATTCAGTGGAAGCCGAACGATCCTGGATTGTTCGGCGAGGGCTTGTAAAATACTCTGACGGATCCACCAGACGGCATACGAAATGAATTTAAATCCTCTCGTTTCATCAAAACGCTGCGCCGCTTTGATCAGCCCGAGGTTTCCCTCGTTGATGAGATCGGGCAGTGTCAATCCCTGGTTCTGGTATTGTTTGGCCACAGACACCACAAAACGCAGATTCGCTTTTGTAAGTCTGTCCAGCGCCTTCTGGTCGCCCTTGCGGATGAGCACAGCCAACCGGACTTCTTCTTCCGGCGACAATAACTCAACTTTACCTATCTCCTGCAGGTACTTCTCTAAACTCTGGCTTTCGCGGTTGGTAATGGATTTGGTTATCTTCAGCTGGCGCATACTCATAAAAGGTTTGCATTTAAGGGTTTACTGATTAAAAACGAGGCCGGATCCAGTCATATCCTTTACCGGACTTACATATAACGTGACAACCCACGCTATCTTATAAAAACGTTAAAAAAAATAATGTATCCGGAGCCTTAACGAAGAATGAGAAAATTTATTGTGACACACTGTATATCAATGGGAAAAATAAATCACACAAATATTTTGTCAGGTTGATTTATTTTCTATTATTGCAGCTAACAAGGAATACAAACAGCAAGAATGAGCAAAAAAGTTTTATACACGTTGGAATACCCGGTGAGATGCTCTCCGTCGATATTATATGAGTTTTTAAGTACCCCGGCCGGATTACAGGAGTGGTTTGCAGATAAAGTGGACGAACGGGATGGCGTATTCAGTTTTTCCTGGAATGGCACAACGGACAAAGCAGAACTGCTCGAAAAAGAACTTGACAAGTCGATCCGTTTTCACTGGACCCATTCTGCCAAAGATGAATATTTTGAATTCTATATAGACAGATCCGAAGTAACCAACCAAACCATACTGATCGTAAAAGATTTTGCCGATAAAAAGGACATCAAAGACCAGAGCCAGTTATGGGAATACCAGGTGAAGGAATTATTTCACCGCATCGGCAGTTAATCAAGGAATGAGGCAAGCCTGCCTATCCCCTCTTCCAGCAATGCAGGCATTTGATTCCATTGTTTCAAATCATATTTCAGCGCCAGCTTGACAAACCCGTGGCTCTTGATCTGCCTGAACAGCGATTGCCTGTCAACATCCGCCAACTGCCTGTAATTATTTTCTTCAAAATGATGCTGCCAGGGCTCTTCCTGCATGCAAAAAAAGATATCATCTCCCCGGCCGTCCCTTTCATCCAGTATCCGGTCACTGATCAACGGAAGATATTTGCCGGACACATGCAGGGTGACGCTGAAAAAGTGGGCCCACCAGAACATGGTCCGTATGGCAAAAATGTCATCCCCGGTAAACAGCCTGGGAAAATCAAGGATCGCATAAGGCAGTCGCCGGTAGTTCTCTCCCCTTGAAATTTTTGGCGGACGCTGCCAGGCTTCAGATGGAATGGATTGCAGGGCGGCACAACGCTTCCTGATTGGTTCCACGCAGGTACCCAACAGGTCATACACGGTATCCATCACTTCCCATTTCGTTAAAATCCACCCCTCATCGGAAGCGATTGACAGTTCCTTATCAGAAAGAGTTATTTTTGCTGCCCTGGCCATGGGGGTAAAATTACAGCAATTCAGGCTGCGGCTCAATGAATATCCGGAATGATCAAGAAACTAGACACACTCATCATACGCTCTTTTATCGGCCCGTTCATTGGCACTTTCTTCATCACATTTTTTGTGTTGATGATGCAAAGCCTCTGGAAATACCTGGACGACCTGGTTGGTAAGGGACTTGATTTCATAACCATCGGTCAGTTTCTCTGGTATGCAAGCGCCTCATTGCTGATGCTGGCCATGCCGATCGCCATCCTGATCTCCTCGATCATGACTTTTGGTAACCTGGGCGAAAGCTTTGAACTGGTTGCCATCAAATCATCCGGTATTTCCCTGTTGCGTTTCATGAGGCCACTGATGTGGATAGCCATCATGCTCTGCGGGATCACTTTTGTTTTTGCCAATTACGTTATCCCCTATGCGAACCTGAAATTTGTCACACTGTATAACGACATCTATCTGAAAAAACCGGCTTTCGATCTCAGGGAGGGAGTCTTCTTCACCCATATTCCCAATTATGCCATCAAGGTGGGCAAGAAAGACCCCGATGGCCGAACCATTCACCAGGTACTGATATTCGAGCAGGCCAATACCGTTCAGGATAACTGTATCGTTGCGGAAAAGGGAATCATGAAAGTGACCCCCGACCAGAGTTTCCTTGAATTCAATCTCGAGAACGGTTACCGTTACCAGGAAAACGGCAACCAGTCTGATACAAGCACGGAATTTACGCGGGTATATTTCAAGACATTTAAAAAATTATTTGACCTGAGCATCCTGAAAAAGCAACAAACAAACGACAGCATTTTCAAGAACAATTACAAAATGCTTAGTTCGCGGCAGTTATCGCGCAGCATCGATTCGCTGGAAAAGTCAAGGAATGTGATGGAGGAGAAATTCAGGGAGAACCTGGGCTTTTACATGCATTATTATGACCTGCCCGACAGCCTGCTCAAAAAGAACAAAAGCGTGGCCGCTGGTGCATTGAATCGCCTCATCCCCGACTCCGCGGTAAATTTTGTGAAAGACAGAACACTCTCCGCTGTCAATTCACTGAAAAATATGCTTCAATACCACCAGCTCGATTATGACGCCAAAAAGAAAGATATCCGCTTACATAAGCTGGAATGGCACCGAAAATATTCCTTATCCCTCGCATGCCTGATCCTGTTCTTTATTGGCGCCCCGCTTGGTTCGATCATTCGAAAAGGTGGCCTGGGGATGCCGCTGGTGACCGCTATCATTTTCTTCCTCATTTTTCACCTGCTGAATATGTTTGGCGAGAAATTTGTTAAGGAAGCCGTATTAACTCCTTTTTCCGGCATGTGGCTCGCCATTATGGTGCTGACCCCTGTTGGCATATTCCTCACCTATAAAGCCATGTATGATTCACAGCTTTTCAATAAGGAGTATTATAACAGGATGATAAAAAAAATCAGGACCTTTTTCCCCGGCAGGAAAAGAAATTAGAAACTTATGCTTACATTGTAATCAGGTATCATCATGGCTTCAAAACCCCGGCATACGATCAACAGGAGAAAATTCATACGCGACACAGCCGTTGCTGCAGTGGCGCTGACGGTGGGATCTTCCGTCATGGGCATGTCCAGGAAACTGAACGGGCAAAACGCACCCGAAATCTCCGCCGGTTTTACAGGCTTTGAACAAAAGCCGCTTCCCTATGCATATGACGCATTGGAAACCATCATTGATGCAACCACGATGGACATCCATTATAACAAGCATGCGGCCGCTTATGCCAAAAACCTTCGCGAAGCGGCACTGGCAGAATCGGTGGATATGAAAGAACCGTTAGAGAAATTACTGGCAGTGATCTCCAGGTATTCTGTGAAAATGAGGAACAACGCCGGCGGACATTTCAATCATGAACTCTTCTGGCAATGCATGAAACCCATGAGCCCCGAAGTCAGACAGGGCAAATTACCTAAACCCCAAGGACTGTTATTACATGCCATCGAAAGGGATTTCGGCTCCTGGGAAAACTGTAAATCCAAATTCAGCGATGCTGCCAAGAACCGCTTCGGTTCCGGATGGGCATGGCTATACCTCACTTCCGATAAACACCTGGCCATTGGCAGTACCCCGAACCAGGACAACCCACTTATGGACATCAGTGAAATCAGGGGCGTACCCCTGCTTGGACTGGACGTATGGGAACATGCCTATTACCTAAAATACCAGAACAAACGAGCTGATTACATCAGTAACTGGTGGTCGCTTGTCAACTGGGATTATGTAGAGCAAAGATTTATTCAGTCTTGATGCAAAAAACTTACTGGATTTTATTAGCCATTGGTACGGTGGTCATGATCATCATCATGCGTGAAACAGGCAAAAGCCTGGTGACTCCTTACACCCCGGCGGGGATTATCAACCTCGAACTTTCCCGTTCCAGGACGAATGTGCGGAATATCCTGAACATTTGGAGTTCATCCAATGGCGACCAAACCAATAATATCAGGGTTGCTAAAAACAACACATACCTCGATTTCCTTTTTATCCTGTTTTATGTGCCGTTCCTGTACTTCAGTTCTATCTGGGCCACCAAGCAATTCCATAAACGATCAGGATGGGCCAACCTGGGGAATTATGTCACCTGGTTCTGCCTGATAGCAGGCGCCCTGGATATTTTGGAAAACATAGGCATGTTGCTCAGCCTGCACGAACATCTCAATACCACAACGATCCTCTTTACATTTTCCTGTTCACTATTGAAATGGTTGTTGGTTGCCGTTACCCTAACCTACCTGGCATTGTCTCTGTTGAAGAAATTCTTTGTTCCGCACAAATCCGTTCCGGCTGATAAAAAGAAATAGGCACTCCTAAAATAGGCTCAGCCTTTGCAAGGAAACATCCAACAGTATGACATGGATGTAACCCGGCAAAGGCTGATAAATTGACACGCAATCGTGATGCAAATGTATTGTCGAACGAACAGAATATCCAAAAAAAATCGTCAAAATTTTTACAAAAATTCCATGAACCGGTAGCATGTAAAGGAAAGGGAAAACAACTACATTTGTACCCCCACTTTCAATCACGATCATAAACGCAAATCATATGCAGGCTTGGAAAGAATACCAGGAAAAAAATAAAGACAGGTTCCTCAATGAACTACTTGATCTGCTCAGGATACCGAGTATCAGTGCTAAAACGGAAAATAAGCAGGACATGGTCCGTTGCGCGGAAGCGATGAAACAACGCTTATTGGAAGCTGGCGCCGATAAAGTCGAAATTTACCCCACCGATGGACACCCGATCGTATATGGTGAAAAAATCGTGGACCCTTCCAAACCAACCGTGCTGGTGTACGGGCATTACGATGTTCAACCACCAGAACCACTGGAACTATGGAAAAGCGGACCTTTTGATCCTGTCATTGTAGACGGAAAAATTTTCGCCAGGGGAAGTTGCGACGATAAGGGACAGGTATATATGCATGTTAAAGCACTGGAAATTCTTGTTAAAACAAACAGCTTAAGCAATAATATCAAGTTTTGCATTGAAGGAGAGGAAGAAGTTGGTTCACCCAACCTGGGTAAGTTTGTGAAAGAGCACAAAGACCTGCTCAAAGCAGATTGCGTGTTGATCAGCGACAGTGCCATGATCAGCCTGGATACACCAAGCCTGGATACGGGTTTACGCGGACTAAGTTATATAGAAGTGGAAGTGACCGGCCCTAATCGTGACCTCCACAGCGGCGTTTATGGCGGAGCGGTAGCCAACCCAATTACGATCCTCGCAAAAATGATCGCTTCACTGCATGATGAAAATAACCACATTACCATTCCTGGTTTTTATGATGCCGTGCTGGTGGCCACCGAGGAAGAACGTAAACTCATGGCACAGGCTCCATTTGATGTGGAAGAATACAAAAAAGACTTAGGGGTAAAAGAACTCTGGGGCGAAAAAGGATTTACCACCAACGAACGCACTGGTATACGCCCGACCCTGGAACTGAATGGCATCTGGGGTGGATATACCGGCGAAGGCGCGAAAACGGTGCTTCCCTCCAAAGCTTTTGCCAAGATTTCCGCCAGGCTGGTCCCTAACCAACAATCAGCTACCATTACCGATCTACTGATCAAACACCTGGAAAAAATCGCACCGCCATATGTTACCGTCAAGGCCAGTCTGCATCATGGTGGCGAACCATACATCACACCGATCGACAGTAAGGCATATAAGGCGGCAGCCAAAGCCATTGAAGCAACATTCGGCAAACAACCCATTCCGGTCAGGGGCGGTGGCAGTATACCCATCTGCGCCCTGTTTGAGCAGGAGTTAGGCATCAAGATAGTTCTGATGGGATTTGGACTGGATAGCGACAACCTGCATAGCCCGAACGAAAAATATGACCTCGCGAATTTTTACAAGGGCATTGAAACCATCCCCTATTTCCATAAATACTTCTCGGAAATGTGATCCTGAATCATTTCATTAAGTAAAAACAGGACGATACCATTTTTCCAAAGCCTCCTGATCCGGAGGCTTTGTTTTTGGAACATGATCCGGGAGAATTGCCGGTAAAATAAAAGTTGAAAAGACCGGTCAAAAAAAGCCCCCGTAATCGGAGGCTTTTGATGTATCGGGGAGCAGACTTGAACTGCCGACCTTCGGGTTATGAATCCGATGCTCTAACCAGCTGAGCTACCCCGACGTAAAGGGCGGCAAAAATACAAAATAAGCCCAAACAAAAAACTCAAAATGGGGATTTTTTAATTCGAATCCGTGTAAACAGGGCCTATTCCTGTATCCTGGGTTTCCACGGGATTTCCGGAACCTGCAACTGGTGGCCAATATAACGGGCCAAAACGAAGAGAAAATCACTCAGGCGGTTCAGGTATTGGATGACAAGCGGTTCCACGAACAGCTGTTCTTCCTGCATATGCACACATATTCTTTCGGCACGGCGGCAAACACAGCGGGCAATATGCAGCGTTGAAATGGCGGGATGACCTCCCGGCAGGATGAAGGATTTCATCTCGGGAAGCACCTCATTCATCCGGTCAATCTCCTGTTCCAGGTACTCCACATCAGCAGGCTTCAGGTCTGGAATTTTCAATCCGGATTCCTTATCCGGGTCACAGGCGAGGGATGAGCCGATAGTAAACAGTCGGTCCTGTATTTCTCTCAATACAGCACATGAATGGATATCTTCAACCAGATCTCCAGATAATCCTATATAGCTGTTCAATTCATCGATCGTGCCATAACTTTCTATACGCAGGTGGCTTTTGGGCACTTTGGTGCCACCAATCAGGCTGGTCTTGCCCTGATCACCTGTTTTGGTGTAAATTTTGAACGCCATATCTGAGTTTGTGCAAAAATAAGGGAATTGTTACCCAACAAACATGAAGCAGATTAGTTCGAAACGAGCTGGCTAATGGAAGGATTGGGGTTCAACCGGTCGCTTTCTATCAGGCCATCCCGCAGGCGGATGATACGGTGGGCAAAGCTGGAAATATCCTCTTCATGCGTGACAAGAATAACGGTATTTCCTTCACTGTGAATCTTACCCAGCATGTCCATGATTTCATGTGAAGTTTTAGAATCCAGGTTCCCGGTAGGCTCATCTGCAAGGATGATGGCCGGGTTATTGATCAATGCGCGGGCGATGGCCACACGCTGACATTGTCCGCCACTGAGCTCATTGGGTTTGTGATGCATCCTGTCTTCCAGTTTGACCTTTTTGAGCACTTCGGCAGCCCTTTCGCTGCGTTCCTTTTTTGAGATCCCTCCATAAATCAACGGAAGAGCCACGTTTTCTGCGGCGGTCAGCCTGGGTAGCAGGTTGAATTGCTGAAAAACAAATCCGATCTCTTTGTTTCTTACCGCTGCGAGTTCGTCATCTTCCATGCGGCTGACATCTTTTCCGTTGAGCACGTATTGCCCCGAGGTGGGAGAATCGAGGCAACCGAGGATATTCATCAGGGTTGATTTACCCGACCCCGATGGACCCATCAACGCCACGAATTCGTTTTTGTAAACATCCATGGTAACGCCTTTCAACACGGGCAGTTCCTGTTTACCAAGGAAGTAGCTCTTACAAATCTTATCCAGGTGAAGAATCGAATTCATCAGGTTCTTTATTATTTTATCAGGCAAAATCCGGGCTCATTTTTTGATGACCTTGGGAACGGTAAAAAAGCCCTGTTCATGATCCGGGGCATTATGCATGGCCCTGGAATGGCCATAGGACCGATTGGTTTCATCCGCCCTTAATACATTCACCACAGGATTGATATGCATCAACGGTTCAACCCCCGTTGTGTCCAGTTCATTCAGCTTATCAACAAAACCGATCATTTTCTCCAGGTCATTCCGAATGGCAGTTTTTTGCTGATCAGTAAAGTCCAGCATGGATAAACGGGCCAGTTTATCGATCATGGCATCATTGATTTCCATGTAACAAATGTACTGGTTTCAACCGAGAGCCCGACCCGATTTGTGTGAACGGTCTGGCTTCTGCCGGGCTTCCGGTTACCCCATATCCCAAAACTCATAACTCTTCTTTATCTTCGCTGACTTTTGTTAGAGGATAAAAGAAGCGCAGCATATATGTCAACAACTTCAAACCAGGCTCCCAGGAACATTGTGATGAGCGGCATCAGGCCGACCGGGTTCCTGCACCTGGGAAATTATTTCGGGGCGATCAGGAATTATGTCCGGATGCAGGAGTCGTATGAGTGTTATTTTATGGTGGCGGACCTGCATTCTTTAACAACGCACCCGGATACAAGTACGCTCAAATCCAGTGTTTACCGTGTTTTGGCGGAGAATATCGCCTGCGGGCTTGACCCCGAAAAGGCAGCCTTGTATTGCCAGAGCCATGTACCGGAAACTTCTGAATTGTATTTGTACCTGAACATGCTGGCCTACAAGGGCGAATTGGAAAAAACGGTCACCTTTAAAGATAAGGTCAGGCAGCATCCGGATAACGTCAATGCCGGACTGCTAACTTACCCCGTACTGCAAACCGCGGACATCATCCTGCACCGGGCCAGTTTTGTGCCTGTGGGAAAAGACCAGGAACAACACCTGGAGATGGCCAGGAATTTTGTCAACCGCTTCAACCACCGCTATGGCGAGGTGTTCCCCGAACCCCAGGCCTTCAACTTCAACGAACAACTGGTTAAGGTGCCCGGTTTGGACGGAACCGGAAAGATGAGCAAAAGTGAAAACATCAATGCCACGCTTTACCTGGCTGATGATGATGAAACCATCCGTAAGAAAGTCATGAAAGCCAAAACGGATAGCGGCCCTACTGAACCACATTCGCCAAAACCCGATTATATCGAGAATATTTTTCTGCTCATGCGGCTGGTCAGTGAACCCGATGTGATCGACAAATTTGAAAAAGATTACGATCAATGCACTATCCGGTACGGCGACATGAAAAAACAGCTGGCAGAGGATATGATCCGGTTCATATCACCGGTCAGGCAGAAAGCCAGCGATATCCTGTCTGATGAGAAAAAACTACAGGAAATCATGGAGAAAGGAGCTGCCAAAGCCAGGAGCAGTGCCCAACAAACCATGAAACTGGTTCGGGAAGCCATGGGACTGAATTATTTTTAAAAAGCGACCCGCCCTTATGGCTAAGTGGGTTTCTTTCCCTACTTTAGGCCGATAAACAAGATTTTTTTAAACAATTATATCCAGGCTAACCGGGCATTATGGCAAAAAATAAAAAACCAAAGCACATAGCGGTAGCAGGTAATATCGGGGCAGGGAAAACCACCCTTACCGAAATGCTGAGCAAACATTACAAGTGGATCCCGCAATTTGAGGATGTGGACCATAACCCATACCTGAATGATTTTTACGAGGATATGCCCCGTTGGAGCTTTAACCTGCAGATCTACTTTTTAAATTCCCGGCTGAATCAATTGCTGGACATCCATCGTGGTACCGAAACCGTTATACAGGACCGCACCATATATGAGGATGCCAAAATATTTGCGCCGAACCTTCATGATATGGGCCTCATGGGCAAAAGGGATTTTGATAATTACTACCGTTTTTTCGAAACACTTAAAACCATGGTAAAGCCCCCGGATTTGCTGATCTACCTGAAAGCATCCGTGCCAACGCTCGTTGGGCAAATTCAAAAACGCGGCAGGGATTACGAAGAAAATATTCGGCTTGATTACCTAAAAAAACTCAACGAGTTATATAATAACTGGATAGAGAGTTACAATGAGGGTCCTTTGCTGATCATTGATGCGGACACCAATAAGTTCGCGGAAAATGATGAAGATTTCGGCAAGGTTATTTCAAAAGTGGACGCGATGCTGTTTGGCCTGTTCTAAATCGGCATTTTTTCAACACCATAACGTTAACGGATAGTGGCTCATCAGTCGATGAGTTGATTCTTCATGGCGTAGAATACCAGGCCAACGGAGTTTTTCACACCGAACCTTTCCATCAGCCTGTCTTTGATGGCTTCAACCGTTCTGGGGCTGATATCCATTTTTGCGGAGATCTCGGCAGCGGTGAATTCCATGCAAACGAGTGTCAGCACTTCTTTTTCACGATCGCTCAATACAATTTCCGAACTCAGGTTGGGGTTGAATTTCTGTTTGGAGTAATTCTTCTTGATCAGCACCTTATTGACAAAGGGGTTCAGGTAAAAACCTGTGCGCATGACATCAATGATGGCTTTTTTGATCTCCGACGGCTCGGTGCTTTTCAGCAGGTAGCCTGCGGCGCCGCAATCCATGAGGTGGCCCACAAATCGTTCATCCTCATACATGGTAAGAATGATGACACGGATATGCGGAAATTTCTTGGTGATCTGCTTGGTGGTATCGATACCATCTTTTACAGGCATCTTAAGATCACATAAAACAACATCAGGTACCGATTCCGGGATTTTTGCCAGGAGTTCCTCCCCATTTTCAGCCTCCATGACAAACTTGATATTCGTATATGGCCTCAGAGAAAGGATAACCCCTTTTCTGAATATCTTGTGATCATCGGCTATTGCCACTTTGATTTGATTGGGTACCATAGCTTTCGGTAAAATTATGAACAAGTTGAACATGTTGTTCATGCCCGGTAAAAAAAGTGGTTAACTACCAAGAAGCGGGTATTATACGATTCCCTGCTTGGGTATTTCCAGGGTAATCTTGTAGTAAGTCTGACTTGGATCAATCTCAAAGAAAATGCGCCCGTTAAGCACTTTCATGCGGCTGGCGATGTTTTTAAGGCCCAGGCCCTGGGCGCTTTGGTTGAGTTTATCGAATTCTGCCTGAACGATACCCTTTCCATCGTGGTGAAGACGTAGGTACAGAAAGTTGGCGTTGGCGTTTTGGGTAAGGTGGATAAATCCGGCGTTACTGTGTTTGATGATATTGTTCACCAGTTCCTGGATGATACGGAAAACGAGCAGTTCCTGTTCCACTTTGAGTCTTTCCCTGTAATCGTGGAAGCGTGCGCTGGCATTCAGACTGCCACTACCGCTGATTTTCTGAAAGAGGTCATTGGTAGCGCTTTCCAGGCCGAAATTTTTCAGTGTTGGCGGCATCAGGCTATGGCTGATATTTCTTATCAGGAGGATGGCGTCGTCGATGATCTGTTTGGCGCTGAAAATACTTTGAAGTTGCTGGGCCTTTTCCTGGTTTACCAGGTTCTCATTTAAGTACAGGCGTGCCGTTGCCAGTAATGGGCCGGCATCATCATGCAGGTCGGCCGCGATACGCTGACGCTCTTCTTCCTGGAAACGAATGGAGGCATTAAGCAGTATTTGTTGTTTTTCGGCCTCCAGTTGTTTCATCTGGGCCTGGTAACGGATGACCTTGCGTTGGTGAAAAATCACAAAAACAATGATCCCGATGGCCAGGGTCAGCATGCCCAATGTTCCGATGAACATGAGCTTTGAAATACCCGAAGTATCAGCCTGTAAGAAGAACATTAACTAAAGGTGCTTTTAGGGTGAAAACTGTCCAGGTTTATTTCAATGGGGATATTGAGAGAATCGGATTCTTTTTCGTCTTGTTCACGAGATAACAATGAAAAACTTAATAAGATGTTTTTTGATACAGTTACTACCACATAAATTAGTCTTAACTGATTACTAACGGAAGAATTATTATTACTCTTAATTAAAAGAAAAAAGAAAAAATTTCCTGAATAATAAAATAAAAGCCCTACACCTATCCAAAAAGTAATACTCTGATAA
>RRZU012438875.1_pt1 | contig 13537 bp, 11 predicted proteins | sample 2165561 | NCBI WGS metagenome assembly RRZU01 (sample SAMN10456909, study PRJNA506462) | wastewater metagenome | isolation source: wastewater sludge | place: USA: Moscow, Idaho
TGTATTCATTTTTATTTTTTAGATGGGCTGGATACACCATCTGTTTTTTCATCTTCTTGTGAAGGGTTTTGACTAATGAAATGATAACTTGGTTCTTTATACTGGTCATCAATTCCAATTTCTAAATCGTAGCCTTCGAAGAACCACTGATCCTCTTTGATTGTAAAATATGTTCTATTATTTACTGTTGTACTTCCTAAAATATCATCATGAGCTTCAAAATCATCAAATTGTATTCCCATAGAGAATCCTTCATGCACTTCTGTTTGTCCATAAGTTTTTCCGAAGAAACGAATAGACTCTCCTTCATCTAAAGGAAAATTATTTTCAAACCACTCAATAGCTTGTTCAGTTAATGTTATTTTCAATTTTATCTCTCTTTTCTCAATCCAATATATATATATTTCTACAATACTAACTTTAGCACGGAATATAAAAAAATCAAATTAAAATCACTTAAAAACAACCCACTTATCGGATTTGAACAGTTGATCGATACTTTTCAAATAATTTACAATTCTTTACTCATTTTAGGTAAACTATAAACATATGATGTGTTAAAAGAATATGTAAAAGGATGAGAAGATATGTCGAGAGTAAGAGGATTTGAAGTTGTTACTAAATATAAAGGACAAGGTTTGGAACTTCCTAAGAGAGCTACAAAAGGGTCAGCAGGTTACGATTTTGCGGCAGCAATTGATATTACATTGCCTTCAATATGGAACATTTTCACTAAAAATTCAGGACTTAAAGCGATGGAAGCTGAACAAGTAGTGGAAGAAAATAAAGAATTTTTAATTTCTACATTAGTTCCTACTGGAATAAAAGCTTATATGCCAGAGAGAGAATATTTAATGTTAGTAAATCGTTCAAGTAATCCTTTAAAAAATCAATTGTCTCTACCAAATGGTATAGGCATCATTGATTCAGATTATTACGGGAACGATAAAAATGAAGGAGAAATTTTTGTTCAGCTAATTAACTATGGTTTAGAAGATTATACGATTAAAAAGGGTGATCGAATCGCTCAAGGAATTTTCACGCCGTATGCAACGGTTGATAGAGAAGATAAAAATTTAAGTAGCCGAACAGGTGGCTTTGGATCTTCAGGTAAAAATTAACTTTCTCATTAATAATTCATTATTTTGATGTGAAAGCAAGCGTAAATGGAATAAAATGTGGTATAATTAAGAACGTGACATTCTTCATTTATGAATGGTTAAATCAGAATTAGAGGATTTATTTAGCTAAGAAAAAGGAGACGAAGTGATGGCGAAACAAGCGACAGTATTTATGTGTGATAATTGCGGAACGGAATCTCCGAAGTACCTTGGTAGATGTCCGTCTTGTGGAAAATGGAACACTTTTGTAGAGATGAAGGTAGTCGATGAATCCGACAAAAAAGATTCACGGAGTAGAGTATCGTTAACAAACGAAAGATCTAAAGCTCAACAGATAAAAGATGTGGTTGTTGAACAAACTGGACGTGTCGAAACGAGTCTTGATGAATTCAACCGTGTCTTAGGTGGAGGCGTTGTGCCTGGATCACTTGTGTTAATTGGAGGGGACCCTGGAATTGGAAAGTCTACTTTATTACTTCAAGTCTCTGCTGAGCTAAATCAAGTAGGTGGCGTGGTGCTTTATGTTACGGGTGAAGAGAGTCCGGGCCAAATTAAAATGCGTGCTCAGCGTCTAACAATTTCAGACACCGATTTTTATATCTATGGTGAGACTGATTTGAGTTTAATTGTGGACACGATAGAAAAAATTAAACCTGATTATATTATTATAGATTCCATCCAGACAATGTATAACCCTAAAAAAGATAGTGTTGCAGGTAGTGTATCACAAGTGCGTGAATCAACAGCTCTACTCATGCAACTGGCGAAAACAAACAACGTAGCTATATTTATTGTTGGCCATGTTACAAAAGATGGTAATATTGCCGGGCCTCGTATGCTAGAACATATGGTGGATACTGTCCTTTATTTTGAAGGCGAGAGACATCAATCGTATCGAATTTTACGTGCAGTAAAAAATCGTTATGGTTCAACAAATGAAATTGGTGTTTTTGAGATGCGTGAAGATGGTTTAAGAGAGGTTTTAAATCCATCCGAATTATTTTTAGAAGAACGCTTAGATGGAGCTTCAGGTTCAGCGGTTGTTTCAGCAATGGAAGGAACAAGACCTATTCTAGTTGAGGTGCAATCCTTAGTGACACCAACTGCTTTTGGAAATGCTAAGCGCACAGCGAGTGGTTTGGATTATAATCGAGTCTCTTTAATTATGGCCGTTCTCGAACAGCGTGTAGGATTGTTGCTTCAAAACTATGATGCGTACCTTAAAACAGCTGGTGGAGTAAAATTAAATGAACCAGCTATAGATTTAGCAATTGCTGTAAGTATTGCATCCAGTTATCGAGATGCAGAAACGAATAGCAAAGATGCCTTCGTAGGCGAAATTGGTTTGACTGGGGAAATACGTCGAGTATCAAATATCGAAACACGAGTAAATGAAGCCGCTAAACTAGGCTTTGAACGTATCTTTATTCCGAAAAATAATCTAGACGGATGGACGCCACCAGCCAATATTCAAGTTATCGGTTGTCTCACTTTACAAGAAGTCATTAATCAAGCATTATAATTGAGAAAGATTAAAAAGAAAAGGAGGAACGAAATGTTTAAACTATCAAAGGCAATCACCCTCACTGTCTTACTTATCTTTGGAAGCATTGGGTATAATTTTTTACCGGCCTTATTCATTTATTTATTCCCACAAATAACGTGGACCCATTCACCAATTGTAAGTACAATTGTCGGAGTAATTGTCGGGTTTATTATCAGTCTTTTTATTAGTAAACCGATTGAAAAAGCAGTGGGAAGCTTACAAGAATATGTTGAAACTTTGAATGCTTCATATATTTTGTTTGGTACAGTAGGTGCTATTTTAGGTTTAATCGTTGCATGGTTACTCAGCATTGGCCTAATTGCTCTAAATTTTCCGGTATTCAGTGATGTCATACCGCTTATATTAACAGCGATTTTAGCGTATTTCGGATTTGGGTTTTTCTCCTCTCGAAGAGAAGAAATCCGTCGTTTATTTATGCAAAGAAGTGAAGAAGTAAATGATAATCAAGTCCTTCCAAATAATGAGGGGGATAATTTTCATAAATACAAAGTATTAGATACTAGTGTAATTATAGATGGACGTATTTTAGATATCGTTCAATCTGGTTTTATTGAAGGTGTATTTGTCGTTTCTCACTATGTATTGCAAGAATTACAACATATCGCAGACTCATCGGATTCATTAAAAAGAGTTCGTGGGCGTCGAGGTTTAGATATCTTAAATGCTCTTCAAAAAGAAGAGCGGGTGACGGTTGAAATGGATGAGAGTGAAATTCCAGAGGCAGAAGAAGTCGATATTAAGCTTATTTATTTAGCAAAGAATTTAGACGGTGTTGTAATGACGAATGACTATAACTTAAATAAAGTCTCTGAATTTCATAATGTACAAGTACTAAATATTAATGAGTTGGCGAATGCAGTGAAACCAGTTGTTATACCTGGTGAATCTATGCGTGTGCTTATAGTGAAAGAAGGAACCGAACGACAACAAGGTGTTGCATACTTAGATGATGGAACAATGGTTGTTGTTGAAGAAGGTAAGTTCCATATTAATGAACAAAAGGATGTAATTGTTACGAGTGCTCTACAGACAAATGCTGGACGCATGATATTTGCGAAGTTAGCAGATGAACAGAGAGTAATCGGGAATTAATTTAATTTTTAAATTTCGGAAGGGGAAATTAAAATGAGTGAACAAGTACGTGTGCGCTACGCGCCGAGTCCTACAGGATTTCTGCATATAGGAAATGCTCGTACAGCATTGTTTAACTATTTGTTTGCAAGACATTATGATGGAAAGTTCATTATTCGAATTGAAGATACGGACTTGAAACGTCATGTAGCTGAGGGAGAACTTAGTCAATTAGAGAACTTGAAATGGCTGGGAATTGAATGGGATGAAGGTCCAGATGTTGGCGGAGAGTACGGGCCTTATCGACAATCTGAAAGAAAGTCTTATTATGATCCATTAGTTGAGCAATTACTGGAAGAAGGCAAAGCGTATAAGTGTTATTGTACACCTGAAGAGCTTGAGGCTGAGCGTGAAGAGCAACGAGCGGCTGGTCAAATGCCACAGTATAGTGGGAAATGTGCACATTTAACAAAAGAAGAACGTGCTGAAAAAGAAGCTCAAGGTATTAAACCAAGTGTTCGAATTCGTGTCCCAGAAGGGAAGATATACGAGTTTGATGATTTGGTTAAGGGTGAAATTTCATTTGAGACAAGGTCTGTTGGCGGCGATTGGGTCATTCAAAAACGTGATGGCATGCCTACCTATAACTTCGCTGTTGTGGTAGATGATCATTATATGGAAATTACACATGTTCTTCGTGGAGATGACCATATTTCAAATACACCGAAACAAATGATGGTTTATGAAGCATTAGGCTGGGAGACGCCGCGTTTCGGTCATATGACACTAATCGTTAATTCTGAAACAGGCAAGAAACTAAGTAAACGAGATACGGATGTCTTACAGTTTATTGAAGACTATCGTGAACTGGATTATTTACCAGAAGCTCTATTTAACTTTATTACTCTACTTGGTTGGTCTCCAGGTGGTGAAGAAGAAATATTCTCAAAAGAAGAGCTTATCGATATCTTTGATTATACTCGTTTAGGTACATCACCTGCAGCTTTTGATGGACACAAGCTCGATTGGATTGCGAACGAATATATGAAAAAATTAGATGAAGATACTTTTACGAACTTAGTCCTTGCTCAACTTCAAAAACAAGGCTATATGAGTAAAGATCCTTCTGAAGAAGAGCGTGAGCATTACGAAAAATTAGCTTCTTTATATCAAGAGCAAATGAGTTATGCAGCACAGCTACCAGAAGTAGCCGGCTTATTCTTCAATCAAGAGATTGAATGGACAGAAGAAGAACGTGAAGTACTTGCAGGAGATACAGTGCCTGAGGTTTTACATGCTTTTAAAACAGAGTTAAATGCGTTAGAATCCTTTAAGGCAGATGAAATATCGAAAGCAATTAAGGCCGTTCAAAAAGAAACAGGTGTTAAAGGTAAAAACTTGTTCATGCCGATTCGAGTAGCGACAACTGCTCAAAAACACGGTCCACAATTAGGCGATGCCATTGAATTGCTTGGTAAGGAAAAAGTAGTTTCTCATCTTGAAGAAGCATTAGAAATGATTGACGCTTAAGTACACGTTTAATAAACCTATTTTGATTGTATCTGTAAAAGTAGATAGAATTAAAATAGGTTTTTTTAATAAAAATTCAATTTAAGAATAGATTGAGAGAGATCTAGTATCAAAGACTGCTTGATGTATAATGGAATATACCAATGATGAACAGGAGTATTTAAATATGATTCAAATCTATAATACGTTAACACGTAATAAAGAAACGTTTGTTCCAATTAAAGAAGGAAAAATCAGTATGTATCTTTGCGGCCCTACTGTATATAATTACATCCATATTGGAAATGCTCGAAGCACGGTTGCGTTTGATACCATTCGACGCTATTTTGAATATCGCGGCTACGAGGTGACTTATGTATCTAATTTTACAGACGTAGATGACAAAATTATTCAAGCAGCGAAAGAGTTAAAATTAGAAGCTCCACAAGTCGCTGAAAAATTTATTGATGCATTTTTTGAAGATACGGAAGCTTTAGCTGTGCGAAAAGCGGATCACCATCCGCGTGTAATGCAGACAATTCCTGAAATTATTGAATTGGTTCAAACACTTATTGACAAGGGGTTTGCCTATGAGTCTGATGGAGATGTTTATTACCGGACGAATAAATTTGAGGAGTACGGAAAATTAAGTGGTATCACAATCGATGAATTAAAAGTAGGTGCAAGTGAACGGTTAGAAGAAGCTAACTCGGAACGTAAAGAAGCGCCAATTGACTTTGCATTATGGAAAAAAGCAAAAGAAGATGAGATTAGCTGGGATTCACCCTGGGGTAAAGGACGACCAGGTTGGCATATTGAATGTTCAGCGATGGCCAAAAAATACCTGGGTGAGACAATCGATATACATGCTGGAGGACAAGATTTACAATTCCCCCACCATGAAAATGAAATAGCTCAGTCTGAAGCGGCTACTGGAAAGCAATTTGCTAATTACTGGATGCATAACGGCTTTGTAACAATGGGTGCTGAAAAAATGAGTAAGTCGATAGGGAATGTCAAGCTTGTCAAAGATTTAAGGGAAACTTATGACCCTCAAGTCTTACGTTTCTTTTTAGCAAGCGCTCATTATAGACGCCCGTTAACTTATACGGAAATGGCCTTAGAAGATGCGAAAGCAAATGTACAACATATTAAAACGGCAATAAATAATGGTTGGCACCGTCTAAAGAATACCGTAAATTCACTTCCGTCAGATAAAGAAAAGTTCGCTAAAATTGAAGAATATGTTCAACAGTTTACGGAGGCAATGGATGATGATTTCCAAGCACAAAATGGGATAACGGTTATTTATGAAATGATTCGTGATTTGAATGTCTTGATTCAACAAGAAGAAGTGTCTCATAAGGTATTGGAGACATTCTTAACAACACTAAAACAATTGCTTGCTATTTTCGGTCTGGAAAATCTTACAGAGACGGAAGAATTATTGGATGAAGAGATCGATGCTTTAATCCAAGAACGAGAACAAGCTCGAACAGATAAGAATTTCGAACGTGCGGATGAGATTCGCGACCAATTAAAAGAAGAGGGCATTCTGCTGGAAGATACGGCTCAAGGCATTCGATGGAAGCGAGCAGAAGACTAATGGATATAAATGAAGCAAAATTATTGAATGGTTTAGAGTTGGCTGATATGGGAGATGCGGTGTTTGAAGTAGCTATTCGTGACTATTTATTAGGGACGGGTAAAACAAAACCCAATCAACTGCACCAAACTGCTACCCGCTATGTATCCGCTAAAGCGCAGGCAAGAATGATAGCTGAAATGCTAGAAAGCGAATTGTTGACTGAAGAAGAAATTTCTTATTATAAACGAGGGCGAAATTCAAAAATTAATACCAAAGCAAAAAACACAGATATTCAAACATATCTTCATTCGACAGGATTTGAAGCTTTAATGGGTTTTCTCTATTTAACAAAACAACAAGAACGATTAGATACCCTTATTGAATGGTGCATTGAATTTGTAGGAAGAAAGAGTGGGAATGAATACTGAATAAAAGAAGAGATAATCGTGAAAAACCACAACAAACAACTGATGAGTTTGTAATAGGTCGTCATCCGGTAAAAGAAGCGTTGAAATCAGATCGAGAGATTAATAAATTATTCGTGCAAGAAGGACAAGGTGGACGTCCAATTGAAGAAATTATTCAATTGGCGAACAAGAAAAAAATTGTCGTAAGTTTTGTGCCGAAATCTAAACTAGATACATTAAGTGACCACCAAAATCATCAAGGAGTTGTCTTATCTTCAAGCCCTGTTGAGTATGCGACAATTGATGAATTGTTTGAAGTAGCTGAAGCTCGTGATGAACGTCCATTCTTTGTGATGCTAGATGGTATAGAGGATCCACATAACTTGGGGTCGATTTTACGAACAGCGGACACAACGGGTGTTCATGGAGTGATTATCCCTGAAAGAAGATCAGCAAATTTAACTTCTACAGTATCTAAAGCTTCGGCAGGAGCTATTGAGCATGTAAAAGTAGCACGCGTTACGAATTTATCGCAAACCATTCAGGAATTAAAAGAACGTGGGCTATGGATATTTGGAACCGATATGAATGGTACGGATTACCGCGATTGGAATACCGATACACCACTTTGTATCGTTATGGGAAATGAAGGAAAAGGAATTTCTCGTTTAGTGAAAGAAAATGTGGATGAATTAATTACGATTCCGATGACAGGAAATATGCAAAGTTTGAACGCAAGTGTGGCAGCTGGTATTTTAATGTATGAAGTTTACCGCGATTGGAATCCTATTAGATAAGTCTTGCGAGGAGTAGTTAAGTAAAGTCATAAAAAGGATGCAGCTGACTGCATCCTTTTTATATTATTTACGAGAAAATTTACGACTCAAGCGATTAAGCCAAGAAGGCTGAGGAGTTTTTTGTTTACTGCGTGTAGTCTTTTCTTGAGCTTGTTTCATTAACTCTTCTTGTGCACTAATCGGTGGATTATTACCGGGTGTTATCTTAGTATATGTTTCATTAGAGTGTAGTTCCCATGCTTTGGTATTATCACTAAAAAATAACTTTAAAGTATTTAAAATCGTTGCTTTTATATTTTTATCTAAGATAGGAAAAGCTATTTCTACACGATTCTCCATGTTTCTTGTCATCATATCTGCGGAAGAAAGAAATAATTTGTCGTCTCCATTATTGTAAAAATAGTAAATACGACTATGTTCTAGAAACCGTCCAACGAGACTGCGCACATGAATATTTGCACTCACACCCGGAATTCCGGGTATTAGACAACAAATCCCTCGTATATTCAGTTCTATTTTTACACCAGCTTGGCTCGCTTCATACATTTTTTGAATCAACAATTTGTCTGTTAAAGCGTTCATTTTAGCCATAAAATGTCCATTGCCGTACTTTTTTTGCATTTTTATTTCATTCTCTAACTTTGCCAAGAAGGCATCTCGAACTTTATAAGGGGCTACATATAAATGAACATAGTCGGGCTGTCTTGAATAGCCGCTCAAATAATTGAAGAAGTCAGCTGCATCCTGACCCGTAATTTCATTACTAGATATAACGCCCATATCCGTATATTGTGTGGCAGTCTTTTCGTGGTAATTTCCTGTTCCTAAATGAACATACCTTTTAAAGCCAGACCCCACCTTCTTTGTAATTAATGTGATTTTACTATGTGTCTTTAGTCCTTGGACGCCGTACAAAATATGAACTCCTGCATCTTCTAATTCTTTTGCCCAGATTACATTGTTTTCTTCGTCAAAACGAGCTTTTAATTCCATTAAAACAGTTACTTGAATACCTGATTTAGCCGCTTTAATAAGTGAACGAACTAAATCCGATTGGTCACTTATACGGTAGAGCGTCATTTTTATAGATACCGTATTTGTATCATTTGCTGCATTGCGAACGAATTCTAAAATGGGTTTAAAAGAATCGTAAGGGTGATGCAGATAGATATCTTGTGTGTCTGCGATTGAAAAAATAGTTTCTTCTTTTAATAACGACGGGTAATGAGGTTCGAATTTCCGATACATGAGCTCTGGAAATTCTGTCCCTAAATCATCTACTAACTTAAATAAATAAGTGAGATCTAAAGGACCATTTATTTTATAAATATCATTGGAGCTTAAGTCGAGTTTCTCGATTAAAAATTCAATATCCTGTTCAATTTTTTCACCCGTATTTCTTGTATCAATTTCCAAGCGAACAGCCATACCATTCTTTCTACGTTCAATGTAATCTTCGATGACATTTAATAAATCATCTGCATCATCTTCTTGAATTTCTAAATCCGCATTACGTGTCACACGAAAGGTAAAGGATTCCATTACCGTATAGCCAATGAAAAGTTCATTCAAATGATAAGTAATGATGTCTTCGACTAAAATAATTGGCTTTTTACTTTGCTCATCCACATTGAGAATATGAAACCTTTCCAATAAAGAAGTGATAGGAATAATTACTGCAAAGGGGTCACCGTCTCGTTCGAGATGAACAAACACCTGCATATTACCATCATGTAAATGCGGAAAAGGTCGATAAGCATCTACGCCGTAGGGAGTGATTGCGGGTTCAATTTGTCCATCAAAGATATCACGCACTTGATTTTTAAGTTCTTGGGGTAATTCCTCGATTTTCGGGAATACATATCCAAGCTGTTCAATCTCTTTTAATTTTTCAGTATAAATGGCATACTGTCTATCGACTATTTTTCGATTCTTTTTTGTAATTTCTTCTAATTGTTCATGAGGTAACCAGCCTTTTTTTGAATCTTTTTCATTAACACCTAATTTATCTTGTTCTTGGAGGCCGGCCACACGGACTCGGATGAACTCATCGAGATTTGAGCTGCCAATCGCTACAAACTTTAACTGTTCAAGTAAAGGGTTTTTATCATCACATGCTTCCAAAATGACACGCTCATTAAAGTCAAGCCAAGAAATTTCGCGATTTTGGTAATAGTTTGGTGCTTTTAAGTCCAAATGTTCAACTTCCATATTATCTATCCTTCCACCACATTAAAATTATTATAAAAAATCATCAATTAAAATCATTCAGCTACCTCAAAATAAATATTGACTGAGTCACCCACTGCCCGTTCAAGATGATTGCGTTGCTTATTGGCTTGAAACTCTTCTGATACTATATTTCCAGAATAACGAACAAATAAATCGTAGCCTTTTTTCTTATTTTTCTTTAATGAAAGCTTATTAATAGTATTGACATGTGAATCATTTAGGGCTTCCGCAAATTTGATGATGCTTCCCAATTTCATGAGCAAATCTTGCTCTTCAGCAGAGAACCACCCATCAAAATTACTTACGTATTGTCTATAGAGCGAACGGTTTTTATAACTCGCTAGGAGGGCTAACCGTACTCGATCATAATGATCAAATCCATGAAGGTTTGTATTAGAAACCACATAGAATGTGTGTGGGGAACTCGAATCATTTTCAATAAAACTTCCTAGATTATATAAAGTAGCCCCATAATACATCAATTCTAAATACTCGATATCTACAGAAAGCAAATTGTTTTTCTCCAGTTCATTTAAGACCATATCAGCAATCGTAATTCGTTGATTAGTTGAAAATTCTTGAATATTATACTGTGTAGATAAACGAATAACCGTTTGTTGAGGCACACTCATTAGGCTGTATGGTTCATTTTTCTCTTCGTTTAGATAATGTATAACAAGTCCCTCACGTAAACCGCGTCTAGACAAGACGAATGAATCAGATTGGACTACGTTTAGTAATTGCTGAAAAACGATTGTCGCAGGAATAATGGTATCTTTCCGGTCTTGACTTAATCCGTCCAAAGAATCTAAGTCATCATAAGCGGTTGAACAAAAAAGATCTAAAGTTTCATCAATCCATTCTGGTTTCATAGGGTAGCCATGCATACCGGCTAATGGATAAGCGTGTTGAAGTTGATAGACTTCCGCTACGTTTCGTGCAGAACCGCCGATTCCAATAATTGGCAAGTCAACTTTATTTAACCACGGGATACTCTTAAACTGTTTTTTGACCCACTTTTTTGTATCTTTGATAGCTTCTAAATCATAATGTTCCTTGCCGTTAAAAAATTGATTTTTTAAACTGACTGCTCCAAAAGGAAAACTGTGAGATTCAATAACTTCTTTATTTTTGAATAAAGTAATCTCAGTACTCCCACCCCCGATATCGACAGAAATACCATTATAAATATTGAATGTGTAGCGCACAGCATAATTTCCAAAGAAAGCCTCTTCTTCTTCAGATAATACACGCATTTTTAAACCTGTCTCATTTTCTACATGTGTTACGATCTCATCCACATTACTTGAATTACGAATGGCAGCTGTAGCTACAGGGATTAAACGGTCAACATCGTACTCTTCGATAATTTCTATATAATTTTTGACGAGATTTATTAATACGTCAATTCCTTTATCAGTCATTTTCCCATCTTTTACATATTGAACAAGTCTTGCTGAAACTTTTATGTTTTGTAACTCTTCAACTCCATAATAAGCTTCTGTATCCACACTAAATATAACGAGTCGAACTGTGTTTGAACCTATATCAATTAATGCAATTCTTTCGAAACCTGGTTTCTTTTTCATTTTAATTCCCATCCTTATATATAGTTCAATATTTTTAACTGACTTATCGTTAACCTAATAATACTAAATACTTGTAGGCGTTGTCTAAAATTAAGGTGTATTTCAGTTAAGTTACTGAATATAAGTCGAAAACATTACAAAATGACCTTAAATCACTCTAATATTACAATTATTACTAAAATAACTTGAAATAGTAAAAGAATTGAAACACCACCTGGATAGATAGGGGTTAGAATACTTAATGTGAACTGAGAGACGTTCAAGTCAATTAGTTCTTCGTTGCTATTTATTATATAGAATTAGAATAAGAGATTTTTAAATCAGAAAGGATTCCTAAAGCATATGAATAATTGGATCAAGAAAGTTGTTGCAGTATCGTTTGTCGTTGCGCAATTTTTAGTTACTCCAGCAGTTTCAGCAAGCTCTTTGGAAAACATTCAAGAAGAAAAAAATGTTGTTGAACAAGAAATTTCTCAATTACAATCAGAAGTGGCAGTTAGTTTAGAAGAAGTGAGCCAAATTACAGTTGGCCTTGAAGAGCTACGTCAAGAAATTGAAACGCAAAAAGAAACGATTATTGAAACAGAGCAAAATATTGAAGCTCAAGAAATTGTTGTTCAAGAGCGATATGAGTATGCAGCTGATCAGTTGCAAGCTATGCAAAAAAATGAAATCAACCAGAATATTATTGTTAGTTTATTAAGTGCAGAAAGTTTTACAGATTTACTCAGTAAAATGGTGGCTGTTGCTCGTTTAACAGGCGCAAGTGAAGAACGTATAATCGAAGCTCAAAATGAAAAAGAGAAGTTAGATACTTTACAAGAAGAGTTAGTGGCACATAAAAAGACATTAGATGCAAAAGAAACAGAGACTGTTCAGCAAAAAGAACAATTAGATAGTAAAGTAGCTAATTTAAGAACGAATTTAACGAATAACGAAAAACAATTAGCTGAATTAACTGCTCAAGAAGAAAATATTCGAGCAGAAATGGCAGCTAAGGAAGCAGCAGCTAAGGAAGCAGCAGCCAAAGAAGCGGCAGCTAAGGCCGCAGCAGAACAAGCTGCAACTACAAAAGTAGCAACTAAAGAAGCTAAAAATGTTCAGGTTTCTACCGCAGCTGTTAAGCAACCGGAAAAATCGAATTCAAATACAACACAAACTCAAAGTGCACCAGCACCAAAACAAGAATCTAGTTCAGCTGGTTCTTGGATGTCAGTCCAAGCAACAGGCTACTCAACGCAACAGCCTGGTTTAAGTACACATACAGCTACTGGTATTGATTTACGAGTAAATCCTCGAGTAATCGCCGTAGACCCAAGCGTCATTCCACTGGGAAGTTTAGTTGAAGTTCAAGGACTAGGTGTCTATATTGCAGGAGATACAGGTGGAGCAATTAAAGGTCGGATTATTGACATCCATTATTCTTCAGTAAGTCAAGCATTAAGTTGGGGACGCCGTAACGTAAATATTCGAATCATCAACTAAATCATTTTATAAATTATTCAATCACAAAAAGTATCGGATTTTAAAAGATTCGATGCTTTTTTATTTTCTTTAAAGACGGTTAAAATATTTGTTAGAATAGGGATAAGTAAAAAAGAGGAGCGAATTAGATGTTAATAAAAGAATTTCTTGTAGAAGATAAACATTCAGCAA
>RRZU013128007.1_pt1 | contig 13537 bp, 13 predicted proteins | sample 2165561 | NCBI WGS metagenome assembly RRZU01 (sample SAMN10456909, study PRJNA506462) | wastewater metagenome | isolation source: wastewater sludge | place: USA: Moscow, Idaho
AGCCATATCCGCAAGGCGCTCCAGGCGCCCAACGAGCACGGGCCCCGACATGATGACGGGGCCCGTGCTCGTTCTCCTGTGGCCGGCCGGATCGTGCCACAAGCGGGGAGGTTGGTGGCGCCTTCGCGAGCTGGGACGCGTCAGATCTCGCGAATCACTCTGGCCGGATTCCCCACGGCCACGCAGTTGGCGGGAACATCTCGCGTCACCACTGCGCCTGCTCCGATCACGGAGTTGTCGCCAACGGAGACTCCCGGACAGATGATGGCGCCACCGCCCAACCACACGTTGTTGCCGACCGTGATCGGACGGGCTGCCTCGAGCTTGCCTCGGCGAGGCTCCGGCTCCATGGGATGAGTCGGAGTCAACAGCTGGACGTTCGGGCCGATTTGGCAATCCTCGCCAATCCGGATGTCCGCGACGTCGAGCGCCGTGAGGTTGTAATTGATGAAGGTGCGCGCACCAATGTGGATGTTCTCGCCATAATCCACGAACAGTGGCGGCTTCACGTAGGCATCCTCTCCCAACGTGCCCAGCAGAGCACGCAGGCTCTCCCGGGCACCCGGTTCAGCCGCCACCTCGCGGCGGTGGTACTCATCGGCAAGCTTCAGAGCTCTGCGCGCCACGATCTCGCTGTCCGGGTCATCCGCGATGTAGAGGTCACCCGCCAGCATTCGCTCGCGATTCGTGCGGGGATCTCCCGCAAAGAAGTCTCTCATGAGTACGATCGTACACATTGATCAATGTGTACGGGCCCGAAGAACCTGATCGGCGCGTCAGAACAGCGCAGAGGCGAGAACGCGGCGCGCGGCAGTGACAGTCGGACTGTCAGCTCCCACGATGGCAAAGAGCTCGAGCAAACGCTCGCGCACCTCGTCGCGCTCCTTCCCGGAGGTCACGCGAATCACATCGATGAGGCGCGAGAACGCGGATTCGGCGCGGCGGCTGTAACACTCGACGTCCGCCGCGGCAAGCTGCGCCTCGACGTCACCCAGCCCCGACTGGGCGGCCACCTGCAACACCCCGAGAGGATCCTCGTAGGTCCTGACGCGCTGCAACAGCTCAACCTGCGCCAGCATGACCTTGGACTCCGCATCACCAGGGTTGTCCTTGATTGCCTGCGTGAACTCCGCGTGGGCCTTGTCGATGTCTCCCGCATCCAGCGCGTCCAATCCAGCGGCCAAGTGGGGAGGGCGTTCGGGAGCCATGGGCGTCGCCTGCTGGTCGCCGTCCAGGACACCCGAGAGGCCGTTCTGACTGGCTGCTTCCAACACTCGATTGACGAGCGGAGCCAGCTCCCCCTCCTGTGGCATGCCCTGAAAGAGTGGGATCGGCTGCCCCTGCATCACGGCCACGGCCGCCGGAATCCCGGTCACGCCGAACGCCTGTGCGACCTCGGGGTGGGCAACCGAATCCACCTTTCCCAACTGGAAATGGCCCTTCGCTTGCTGTGCAAGAGCCTCGAGCTGGGCTGCAAGGGAAACGGACTGCTCCACATTCTCGGCGAAGAACACCACGATGACAGGTACTCCCGCGGAGGTCTCCAGGACGGTTCGAAGATTCTCCGGGGTCACGTCGAGCACGAAGGGTCCCGGCAGAACTCCCGCGGCTTCGGTCGATGCCGTTGGCCCGGATTGACCTCCGAGTCCCGACAGGTCGACCGCACCGTACATTGAACTACCCAGAGGCTGCGTCATTTCTATCCGTTCTTCACGCTGAGAAGTATCGGGTCGCTGGCTCCGACAACCTGAACGGATTGATCGTCAGATCCCTCGGCCGGCACATGGAAAGCTACCAGAACAGTGTAGTTCGCATCGAGCGTACCGCTCACCTCGATTTCGCCGCCGGCTTGCCCGGTGCCGAGACTTCCGATGGTCGAGCCCAACTTGATGGTGGCTCCTTCAGTGGTCACATCTATCTTGGTCCTGAAGTCGACCTGACCGATGACGAGGGCGCCGCCGTCGTCCGTACCGAAGGAGACCGTTCCTCCATCGCCGGGGGTATACGTCATGGTGACCGTACCGGCCCCTTCAACCGCCGCAGTGTTCGCTTCCTTGCCCGAACGGAGAGTCTGGCTCAGGCGGTCGTCGACGAAGGTCAGACCCTTGGAATCGTCTCCCGTCTCATTGAGCGAGGCATAAGCCGCCAGAACCTCGGTGGGGCTTGCGACAAGCTCCTCCGAAGAATCCGGGGCCAGAACCTCTGCGCTGCCATCGGATACCGTCAACGCCGGGATTGTCGCGCCCGGCAGAATGTCCAGAACACCCCACAGCGCCCAGTTCTCACGGGCGGATTCCTGCTGGAACACGTCGATGGTCTGGAGATTCGACCCCTGGGGCGCATCCATGATGGAGATGGCCGCGTACGGGTAATGACCGGAGGGAGAGATCGCCGTCTGGATGGAGGACGTGGAGAGTCGCTCCAGCCCGAAGCTGTCCGCGAGGATGTTCTTCAGGCGATACTGCCCCGCGCGCATCCGCGTGAACGGGTCCGCGGTCCGGACTTTCAGCGCTTCCACGTCCAGTTCGGAATCGGCGGACTGAATCGAGGCGAAGATTTCCTCCTGCACGGTGGCGAATCGCTCCGTTGTGATGGCGGGTCGAATCTCGGTGGTGGAAGCGGCCGATGGACTGGGCGGCTCCTCCGAATTGGCGCAGGCAGAGAGCGCCAGAGCCGCGCCCAGGCCAAGGGCCAGTCCGCCATACTTACGCATGGGTGTTCTCCTCGTCCTCGGTGTTGTCTTCGTCTGAATCTTCCTCAGTGGCACTCTGCCCCTCTGCTTCCACATCCCGATCGGCGCCCGTGGCCTGCGAAGCGTCGACGGTCTCGGCATCCTCCGGGCCCGCCAGATCCTGTGCTTCCACGCCTTCCGCACCTTCGGCGACGACGGCCTCCGCACCCGCGGCCCCGTCGGCATCCGCGGCCTCACCGGCATCTGTCTCGGCACTCCCGACGGCGGCCTGCTCGCTCGTCACGGCCTCCCAGAGGGCGGCCTCATTGAGCCTTCCCTCTCCCGCCTCGGGGTTCACGGTGAATCCCTCCGGCTCACCGGCAGAATCGCCCTCATCAGTGGCGTCAAGAACGATGCGGTCCTCGTCCGAAAGCTCTCGATTCCGAAACTCCTGGGCGGCGAGGCTCGCGGGAAGAATTCCGGCCCCAAAGGCATGGCCTGTCTGGGCGTCTTGTTCCGAACGCCCCTCAGCGGATTCCTCGGCTTCGGCGCTGTCGGACGAAACCTGGGACAGCACCGCGGTCTCAGCGGCAGCACGCGATGCCTTGCGATCCACGCGACGATCGCGGGCCGCCTTGCGCCCTGCGCTGCGGCGGCGATCCTGGGAATCGAGGACGAAGATCAGAACACCGATCAGGGCAACGAGGCCGCCGATCACGATGATGGGCATGGCGTAGGAGTTGCTCACCGAGCGCTCCCACTCCAGGGTCAGCTCCGGTGCCTTGCCGTCCGAGCTGGCAGCAATCAATGACATGGCTCCGGTATCGGCCACGCGGTAGGACACGGAGATCTCCCCCTTGCCCTGTTCGACCTGGATCCACATGTCCGAGTCCGCGAGCTTGGCGATATTGGGATCAACGTCCTGTGGCGCCTCGGCATCCTCCGCCGAGGGAGAGGGCGCGGCGCTCTCCTCCGGGGAGGCACTCGGTGTTGCGGCATCGTCCCCACCGACGACGACGTCGAGGTTGTCCCAATCCTTCAGGCCGGTCACCGTGGCCACGTCGAGTCCCTCAGCCCACGCGGCAACATCTTCCGAGAGTCCGAAGGCAAGCGTGACATCGGCATCGGCATCGGCTTTGGCGGTGATGGTGACCTCGGGGCCGATCAGATCAATGACGCCCGGGTCCGTCCGAATGAACGCGGCTTCGGGCTGGGAGACTGATGCTGACACAGTGGAGCCCGGGGCCCAAATTGTCATGAGGCCAACGCCAATCAGCGCGGCAACCAAGCCAAACGTAGCCAGAGCAGCACTGGCAATCCTTCGCATGTTTTCCCTCTCGTCAACCGCTTCACGGCCGTGTCAAGAATGGCCGCGGCGCGACCGATGATTGTCATTCTTGCAGGCGGCAGGAATCGCCAAGGTGGCAAGATAACGTTTTTATAACGATACCGCGTCGCCCTGTATTTTTCCGGTTAGCTCCGTCACGGTGGTCACGGAGTTTTATCTTGTCTCACTATTGTGGAGAATTGGAGGAGAATCCGGAAGAGTCTCACCCCAATTCCCGTGAAAGGCCCGTCATGATTGATGACAATCCCCAGTTCCCCATTGTCAGGCGTGGGTATGATCGCGCTCAAGTTGACCAGAAGATCTACGCACTTGACTCGGCCCTGTCCGAGACTCGCTCACAGGTGGCGAACCTCGACGCGCGGATTCTCCGGCTCTCAGGCGAGCTCGCCGAGGCCCAGGAGCAGCTGCGAGAACATGATCGTCCGTCCTATGCCAGCCTCGGTTCCCGTGTGGAACGTCTCCTGCGCTCCACGGAGCAGCAGGCCCTGGAGGTCATGACTCGGGCCAACGGTGACGCGAAGGCCATCATCGCTCGCGCCCACAAGAGTGCTGACGAGCTCACCCGCTCCGCGGAAGCCGAGGCTCAGGACACCCTCGCCAACGGCTACGGCGTCGCCGAGAAGCTGCGAACCTCCACGGAGAACGAAGTTGCTGCGTTGACGAAGAACGCACAATTGGCCGCTGACGAGACGGTCGCTGCCGCGACTCGGCAGGCGGAGCGCATTCGCCTGCAGGCAACATCCGAGGCGTCCTCGCTGACGTCACGGACGGCACACGAGATGGAGGAGCAGCGCATGAGGAACGAGGCCGAGATCACCCAGCTGCGCACCAGCGCCGAGGAGCAAGTTGCACGGCTGAAGGCCGAGACCGAACGGGAGGTCGCCCGTATCCGCACCGAGGCGAACGAGGAAGTTGCGGCTCTCCGAGCGCAGGCCGATCTCGAGATCGCGAACAAGCGCCGTGAATCGGCGGAAGACCTCGCGGCCGCCGACTCCAATTCGCGCGAGAAGACCGAGGCCATGATCATTGACGCCGATGCTCGGGCCGAGGCCGCCGAGAAGCGCCTGGCCGAGGCCATCGAACGTGCTGAGGCGTTGACCGCATCCTCACAGGAAGATGCCTCCGAGCAGCTCAACACGGCCCGCGACGAAGCCGATCGCATCCTGGCACTTGCTCGCGAGGATGCCCGCCGCCTGCGCGCAGAGGCCCAGAACGAGGCCGCCGCTCGCACGTCCGAAGCCGAGGATCACCTCACCGAACTGGAGAATCAGCGCGTGGCGCTCTCCTCCTACGTGGAGGACATGCGGGCCATGCTCTCCAACTCTGACAACGGCATCACCCTGAACTCCATCATCGGCGCAGCGTCCGATGACTCCGCACCCACGCACGCCCCGGAGGATTCGGGCAGCGACTCCGAGGAGGATTCGTCAAAGGACAGAGGTGGCGCTTCGACGTCCGGCACGCGAGAGTGACCATTGGGACGCGAGAGTGACCATTGCAAGGCCGATCTCGTGTCCCACTGCCGGTTGTCGATGCCGGCTCATCACCGCGATGCCGTCAAAGAGCCCTGACATCACCCATTCAGCGCCGCCCGCGGTGCTTCCAGCACGTCGTGTGCCAGTGCCGTCGCGAATCCTGACCGTACTGGGCACCCCAAATGGTGTCCTCGGTCCATGCGACTTCGTGTGCTTCGCCAATGAGGATCACGCCGTTGCATCCCGGGCACAGATATTCCTTGGCCGCGGACGGAATGTGACGGACCTTGTACTGAGCTCCGCGCGCTCCCTCCTCGTGGCGCATGCCACCCATGGCCGCCCCGACGTTGAGTGGGCGGACCGGACGGGAATACTTCTTCGAACGACGCACGCATCAAGAATATCGCCGGAGTCGGGCGTGCAACGAGCATCTATCGCTCATCGCACATCATCCGTGGCCCTGAAGATCACGCCCCACGCAACCCGAACAGTCCTCAGCCCGTCACGTGACGCTAGCCCCGCCGCATGCCCGCACGCGGCTCACTCCACAAGTCTGCCGCGCCTGTACACCCGCTCAACGAAGAGAGCCTCGTTCACCACGACGACGTCGCCGCGACACCCCGCACGCAACATCCCCACGTCCCGGCGCCCCAACACGGATGCCGGCGTGGCACTGGCCATCTGTACAGCGTCTGCCAGTGGAACTCCGGCGTTGACGCAGTTGCGCACGTTGTCGATGAGCCTGCTGGTCCCACCTGCAAGGTTTCCTCCGCGCAGCCGAGCCACCGAGTTCGTCACGTGCACGAGCAGTCCGCCCAGCTCGTAGGTTCCATCGGGCATCCCGGCGGCGGCCATGGAATCAGTGATCAGCACCACTGGGCCCGGCCCAAGAATCTCCACGACGTCACGCACCAAATCGTTGGACAGGTGGACGCCGTCCGCGATGAGCTCAACGATGGCCAGACCGCGGCCGGCGGCCGAGAGGTATTCGATGACGGGACCGGGCGCACGGTGGCTCAACTCGCGCATGGCGTTGAACAGGTGGGTGGCCACCGGTTTGTCCGAGACCGCTGCGCCATGCCTGTCCAGCGCCGCAACGGCGATGTCGTTGAGCCGCCGGGCGGTGGTGCTGTCCGCGTTGGTGTGGGCCCACGCGGGAATGATGCCCCGTTGGGCCAGGTGCTCCACGAGCTGTTCGGCACCCTCCAACTCGGGAGCAACTGCCATCGACCAGACGTACCCCCGGCCGGCGTCAATCAGACGGTCCGCGGTCTCGATGTCCGGGGGCCGAAGATATGTGGGATTCTGAGCTCCGCAGCGGTCCCGGGACAGGAAGGGCCCCTCAATCTCGATGCACTCGACGAGATCCTCGCTGCACCCCTGCGCAAGCAGGTCGAGCACGAACTCCATCCTGTCGAGCTCCATGGTGGTCGCCGTGGCGCACAGCACCGTGGTCCCGTTCCGTCGGTGTTCGGCCACGGCGCGCGCAACCTCTCCAAGGGACGTGGCATCCGGAAAGGAGGATCCGCCACCCCCGTGGCTGTGCAGGTCGATCAGCCCCGGCAGGATGTATCCGTACTCACGTTCGGCGACGTCCCCGGGTCGCGGCGGACCAACGTATGTGAGCGTTTCGCCATCCCATTCGACGACGGCGTCCTCCAGCACCTCTCCGGGTACCACCACTCGTCCACGCACGGCTTCCATCGACCCTCCTCGGCTCCGAGACCAGCTCTGAGCAACCTCGCGGTGCGGGGCGGCGATCAGAAGAGTCGGTCTTCGGGGTGATCCAGGCCACGCATCTCGTCATAGTCGAGGATAACGCACTCGATGCCCCTATCCTCTGCCAGCACGCGGGCCTGAGGCTTGATGATCTGGGCGGCAAATACTCCGCGCAGCGGGTGCAGCAGCGGATCGCGCCCCAAGAGCTCGAGATAGCGGGTGAGCTGCTCGACGCCGTCGATCTCCCCGCGGCGCTTGACCTCGACTGCGATGTAACCGCCGGCACTGTCACGTGTCATCAAATCGACAGGACCGATCGGCGTGGGGTACTCGCGGCGCACCAGGCTCATCCCGTCGCCCAGCCGCCCCACCTGCTCGGCCAGCAGGGCCTGCAGATGCGCCTCCACGCCATCCTTGACCAGTCCCGGCTCCTGCCCCAACTCGTGCGTGTAATCGCCGATGATGCCGAAGAGCCGAATGACCAGAGTGTCGTCGAGCTTGGTGTGGGTCACCTCCCAGACCTCGGTGACGCCCGCTCGGACCTCGTCCTCATCCGGATCGCGCAGGCGCAGGGCGCAGGGCGGACTCATCCAGTTCAGCGGCTTGTATGACCCGCCATCGGAATGGATGAGCACCGAACCATCGGCCTTGACCATGAGCAACCGGGTCGCGAGCTCCAGGTGAGCGTCGAGACGGCCCGAGTATTCCACAGAGCATTCAGCAAAAACGGTACGCACAGCACTCCACCCTACCGGACTCGCCCGACAGCCCTCTTGTTCACTCCGAGTCGGCCACCCGTACTCCCGGCTCCGGACAAACAACCGGCATCCGCACCGTGGTCAGTAACCCGTGCTCCCGACTCCGGGAGGGGCCGAGTCAATCCATGAAACGAGCCCGGCAAACGAGCCCGGGTTCATGGCGATGACGAGCGGCGTGTCGCCGTCGGCCACCTGGATGATGGTCGTGTCGGGATCGTCATTGGACGGGCGGTGCGAGACGATGACGAAGTCGCGGCGATCCATGATTCGCTGGGGGCGCAGCCGCAGCGAGCGGGAGCGATACCATTGCAGATCACCCAACCCGAGCAGCAGAATGCCGGTGTGCCACTTGCGGTCCGGCCGGCGCATCGTGCAGTGCAATGCCCCGGGAATGCGAACCAGCACCAGGAATCGCACGGTCACGCCAATGGCGAGAACGAGACCGATGGCGGCCGCAATGAGTACCACACGAACAAGAACCTCGCCGCTCACGGGCCGCCACCTTCACCTGGGATCAAGGACTACGTCCCAGAGGATACTGTGCGGGAGGGCTCGGCGGAATCAACAACCACGTAGATGTGGTCCTCGTCCACGGTCACAAAACCCTCGGTCACCTCGTACAGGAGATCCTCCTTGCCCTCCTGTGAAATGAACAGGTGCCCGGGCTGAAGGATGGCGAGCAGCGGAGTGTGCCCCGGCAGGATGCCCAGCTCGCCATTGAAGGCCGGAACGCGCACTTGAGTGGCATCCCCCTGCCAGACGATGCCATGGGGCTCCACGATCTCGACGATCATCGGCGTTGCTCCGCCTGAAGCTTGGACCACGCGCGTTCCAGATCCTCAATGCCGCCGATGTTGAAGAAGGCCTGCTCCGGGATGTGGTCATACTCGCCGTCGCAGATGCGCCGGAAGGCCTCCACGGTCTCGTCCACCGGCACCGTGGAGCCTTCGACACCGGTGAACTTCAGAGCGGTGTAGGTGTTCTGGGAAAGGTACTGCTGGATGCGCCGGGCGCGCGCCACGGTCACCTTGTCCTCTTCGGACAGCTCGTCCACACCGAGGATGGAGATGATGTCCTGCAGCTCCTTGTTCTTCTGCAGGATCGCCTTCACACGGGTGGCCACCTCGTAATGGGTCTTGCCCACGATCTGGGGATCGAGAATGCGCGAGGTGGAGGAGAGCGGATCCACGGCCGGGTACAGGCCGCGAGAAGCGATCTCACGCGAGAGCTCCGTGGTGGCGTCCAGGTGCGCGAAGGTTGTGGCCGGAGCCGGATCGGTGTAATCGTCCGCAGGCACGTAGATGGCCTGAAGGGAGGTGATCGAGTGGCCGCGGGTGGACGTGATGCGCTCCTGCAGGGCCCCCATTTCGTCCGCCAGGGTCGGCTGGTAGCCCACGGCGGAGGGCATGCGGCCCAGCAGGGTGGAAACCTCGGAACCTGCCTGTGTGAAACGGAAGATGTTGTCAATGAAGAGCAGCACGTCCTGATTCTGCACATCACGGAAGTACTCCGCCATTGTGAGACCGGACAGCGCAACGCGCAGGCGCACGCCCGGCGGCTCATCCATCTGGCCGAAGACCAGCGCCGTCTTGTCCAGAACCTCGGCCTCACCCATCTCTCGGATGAGGTCATTGCCCTCGCGGGTGCGCTCGCCGACGCCCGCGAACACGGACACGCCGTCGTGATCCTGGGCCACGCGCTGGATCATCTCCTGGATGAGGACAGTCTTGCCCACACCGGCACCGCCGAACAGGCCGATCTTGCCACCCTGCACGTACGGGGTGAGCAAGTCGATGACCTTGATACCCGTCTGGAACATTCGGGTCTCGGGTTCGAGCTCGTCGAAGGAGGGAGCCTTTCGATGGATGGGCCAGCGCTCGGTGATCTCCAGGCGCTCGCCCTCCTCCAGATTCAGGCACTCGCCGAGCACGTTGAACACGTGCCCCTTGGTGACGTCTCCCACCGGGACGCTGATGGGGCCACCGGTGTCCTTGACGGCGGCGCCGCGAACCAGGCCGTCGGTCGGCTTCATGGCGATGCAGCGCACCACGTTGTCGCCCAGATGCTGGGCGACTTCGAGCGTCATGTCGAAGGCGTTCTCGCCTTCACCCTGGCTCGACAGGTCGATGTGAGTGATGAGAGCGTTGTTGATTTCCGGGAGCGCATCAGACGGGAACTCAACGTCGACGATGGCGCCGATGACCTGAACGACGCGCCCCTGCTTGCTGGGGGCCTTCGTTTCACGAGTGGCAGTCATGTTCTTTACTTCCTTGCGTAGTGCGGCCTAGGCGTCCTGCTTGAGGGCGTCGGCACCGGAAACAATCTCCGTGATTTCGGTGGTGATCTCCGCCTGACGAGCATTGTTCGCCTTACGGGTGTAATCCTGAATGAGTTGCTGGGCGTTCTCCGTGGCCGAGTGCATGGCCTGCTGGCGCGCGGCCAGCTCGGAGGCCGCGGACATCGCCAGCACGTTCGCGATCCTGTTGCGCACGTACAGCGGCAGCAGGCGGTCGAAGACGGCCGTGGGAGAGGGTTCGAACTCGTAGACGGGCCGCATGGCGATGGGATATTCGCCCAGCTCGTCGGGCTCGGCGGTGTGGTCGGCAATCGGCTCGTCGGTGTCCACGATGGCCATGGGCAACATGTGGCGCACCTGCACCACCTGACGCACCATGGATTCGAAGCGAGTGAACACCACGTGGAGCTCGCAGATCCCGCCCTCGTCCGCAGGAGCCAGGAAGCGTTCCAACAGCGCCACGGCGATGTCTGCCGCCATCTGCTGGCTGGGACGATCGGATTCTCCGGTCCACGACTGATCGACCTCGACGCCGCGGAAGCGGTAGTAGGATTCGCCACGCCTGCCCGTCACGAAGAGGACCGGCTCGCGTCCCTGCTCCAGCAGATCCCTCCTGAAGCGATCGGACTCGCGCAGAACCGAGGCCGAATAGGCGCCGGCCATTCCGCGATCCGAAGTGATGACGAGGATGCCCACTCGATTGGTGTCCGTGCGCTCTGTCAGCAGCGGATGCTTCTCACCGCTGGCGTGCGCGGCAACTGTCGCGATCGATTGGGTCAGCAACCTCGTGTAGGGGTCGAGTTCCTCGGCTGTTGCCCGCGCCCTGCTGATGCGTGAAGCCGCAATGAGCTCCATGGCCCGGAAGACTTTCTCCAGGGTCGCGGTGGCCCTGATCTTCTCCTTGAAGACTCTCTGTGCGCCGGCCACAGTCAGCCCCGCTTGCCGCGGACGATCGTCTCTTGAGTGCGCTCGGCCTCGACGTCGCCTTCCGCCTCGGTTGCGAGTCCTTCGGACATGAGGAAGCTGTAATGGAAGTCCTCCACCGCCAGGAGCAGCTCGTTTTCCGTCTTGTCATCAAGAATGCCGGTGTTCTCGAGCGTTTCGATGACCTTCGTGTTGTGCTTGACGTAATCCAGAAGACCCGCTTCGAAGGAGTGCACGAGCTCGATCGGGATGTCGTCCAGATAGCCGGTGGTACCGGCCCACACGGAGACAACCTGCTCCTCCGCGGCGAACGGAGTTGCCTGGGGCTGCTTGAGGAGCTCCATGAGGCGCTCGCCGCGCGTCAGCTGCTGGCGCGTGGTCGCATCCAGATCGGAGGCGAACATCGCGAACGCGGCCTGAGCGCGGTACTGCGCCAGCGTGATCTTCAGGGTTCCGGCAACCTTCTTCATGGCCTTGATCTGGGCGTCGCCGCCCACGCGGGAGACTGAGATGCCCACATCAACGGCCGGTCGCTGATTCGAATTGAACAGATCCGACTGCAGGAAGATCTGACCGTCGGTGATGGAGATGACGTTGGTGGGGATGTATGCGGAGACGTCGTTCGCCTTCGTCTCGATGAGCGGCAGGCCCGTCATGGAGCCACCGCCGAGCTCGTCGGAGAGCTTGGCGCAGCGCTCGAGCAAGCGGGAGTGCAGGTAGAAGACATCGCCGGGATAGGCCTCGCGGCCCGGTGGGCGGCGCAGCAGGAGCGATACGGCACGGTAGGCCTCAGCCTGCTTGGACAGGTCGTCGAAGACGATGAGGACGTGCTTGCCCTCGTACATCCAATGCTGGCCGATGGCCGAACCCGTGTACGGAGCCAAGTACTTGAAGCCCGCGGGATCCGATGCGGGAGAAGCAACAATCGTGGTGTACTCCATCGCCCCGTGACGCTCCAGCGTGGAACGAACCGACGCAATCGTGGAGCCCTTCTGACCGATGGCCACATAGATGCAGCGAACCTGCTTCTGCGGATCTCCGGTCTCCCAATTGCTCTTCTGGTTGAGAATCGCATCGATGGCAAGGGCTGTCTTGCCGGTCTGGCGATCCCCGATGATCAGCTGACGCTGGCCGCGACCGATGGGAATCATTGCATCGATGGCCTTGAGGCCCGTCTGCAACGGCTCGTGCACGCTCTTGCGCATCATGACGCCGGGCGCCTGCAACTCCAGGGCGCGGCGGTGCGTCAGGTCCGGGATCGTGCCAAGGCCATCAATGGGGTTGCCCAAGGAATCGACCGTGCGGCCCAGGTAGCCGTCTCCCACGGGTACCGAGAGCACCTCGCCTGTGCGGCGAACTTCCTGGCCCTCCTCAATCGCGGAGAAGTCACCGAGCACCACGACTCCGATTTCGCGTTCCTCGAGGTTCATGGCCAGGCCGAGCGTGCCGTCCGAGAAGCGCAGCAGTTCGTTGGCCATCGCGCCGGCAAGTCCTTCGACTCTGGCGATGCCATCGGCCGTCAGAGTCACGTGGCCGACTTCTTCACTCACCGATCGGGCGGGCTCGTAGGAGTTCACGAAGCTGTCAAGTGCAGCCCGGATCTCATCGGGCCGGATTGTCAGTTCAGCCATTCCTAATTCCTTACGTTCAACGGCTCTCGCCGCTTGTGCTAACCGGCCCTCGTCCGGGCGATGTCTGTTGTTTGTGCTGTGCGTGCAGGTCGTCAGCGAGAGGCTCGCACTCTCACGCCCCGAGAGCCTTCCGCACCTCGTCGACCCGTGCCGAGAGAGTGCCGTCAATGACATCCTCTCCCACCCTGATGTGCATTCCACCGTGGATCGACGTGTCAATGGCGGTGTGCACGTTCACGTCATGACCGTATCGAATCGAGAGAATGCGCGTGAGCCGTTCTTCCTGCTGTCGAGTCAGCGGAGCCGCCACGGTCACCGAAGCGACAAGGCGCTTCGCCCGCTCCGCCGTTGCGTCGATGAAGAGCGTGAGTGAGCGAACCAATGGCTCGGCCGGAGCCAGCTCCACCGCCCTGCCAATGAGGATCCGCACGGAGGGTTCGACCCCCGAGAAGACGCGCTGGGCCAAAGCGCTGCGCCGATCCGCCGGATATCCACGATTCGCCAGCGCAACCCTGAGGTCGCGATTGTCACGCAGAATACGAACAGTGCGATAGAGCTGCTCCTCCACCACGTCCAGCGAGCCCTGCCGCTGGGCGCTGGCGAGGACGCTCTGCAACGCCAATTCACCGAGTGAGGTCACCAGATCGGCCTCTCTGGACCAGCGCTCGCGCACCAAGCCACTGAGCAGATCAGTGACCTCGCCGCTCACGAGTCC
>RRZU012102571.1_pt1 | contig 13534 bp, 8 predicted proteins | sample 2165561 | NCBI WGS metagenome assembly RRZU01 (sample SAMN10456909, study PRJNA506462) | wastewater metagenome | isolation source: wastewater sludge | place: USA: Moscow, Idaho
CAATGTATTTTTCTTTTTATCATCTCCATTTTCTTCTGCTTTAAAAATCAAATCTCCACTCTCATTATCAACTCCTGTATAAATAATCTCTGGTTTGTGACAATCGTATGTTATCTGCAAGTTTTCCTGATTTGCTACACACGCAGCACTATCAATAACCCCAAAGTTTAATGTATAATTTCCTTCAGCTTCTACCTGTATGTTTGTCTCATTAATTCTGATTCCATCCTCATAATAAGACTTCCATTGTAAGCTTTTCTCCTGGCTCTTAAAACGTTCCCATTCTTTCTCCATAACCATTCCATTTGAATAAAACATTTTCCCCTCTAAAGAAAAATTTATCTTATTAAAATTTTCTTCCTGAATTTTAATTGTAATCTGAGGAGCATTTTGAAAATACTGTCTTTTTCCTATCTTTTTCACTGCATTCTGGTTAAGAATCACACTTGTTATCAATGGACTCTTTGTATCAACGGTATAGAGTGGACTTTCATAATATCCATTATAAATACACCTTTCTGTCTCGCTACTCTTTTCAGCTGTCATAACATTCCCAGCTTTATCTGTACAATGTATCATAAGTTTATAATGGCCATCATCGAGATTTGTAACAGAATATCGCATTACTGTTTTGGAATTTTTCTCTTGCTCTCCTTTTTCTAATTCTTGTTTTTCTGGCTCCTGCTTTATTTTTTCTGTTATTTCCTCCCATGATTCTTTGTTCTGTTCTATTTTCCCATTTAGACCATATTTTACACGATATAACTTTAATTCTATATTTTCCGGCTCTAAATTCATATCTTCAATGCAAATATCAATCGAATTTTCCCTTTTCATAAATAATTCATTTCCAGAAGAAGTAATTTTTTCTCCGTTACTCTTTAATTTTTTATTTATATTTGCCGGTGAGGATTCCGCTTCCATAACGTTAATAATGCCTTTATAATCAACCGATAGCTCTGGCGCCGACTTATCTATCGTAACGTCTGTACTCTCTATCCCTTCCTGTCCTGTCTGATTGGATACTCCTTTATTTCCTGCCAGATCAGCGCAATCAAGAATAAACTTCCATTTTCCTTCTACAGCAAAATCAAACGAAATTTGATGTAAGTTTCCTTTTTTAGTATGTGTCCATGCCAAAATGTCTAACATACCATCATTACTTTCAGCTTCATTTTCTTTGACTACTTCCCTCGCCCTATCATCTAATGGCATCGCCTGGATATGTATACTATCTAAATCAAGGTATTTTTCCCTTATATCTATCATTCCTTTTACTGACGTATTGTAATAACATTCTTCATCTATATTGTATGTTGTATCTGTATCGCATTTTTTATCGGTATTATATATTTCATCTGTATTATAAGTTTCACTGACAGATTTCTTCGCAAATCTTATTCCTTCCTTCTTTTTATCTGCTTTCTCAAGCTTTAATCCTGCTATCTCCGGACATTTTTTATCAATCACCAGCTTTTTACTTTTGAAAGTTCCTGATAAAATATTTCCGTAATTTTCTACCGCTCCTTTATCTCCAATTAATGGCATTCCCCATCCATTTATATATTCCAGATACAAGCTATACACTTTATGTCTGTTTTTTTCTGTCTCAAAAGAAAGTGTTTTTTGATAGATTGGATTGTCACTAGCTTTTCTTTCAAACTCCCCTTGTTCATACTGTCTAATCTTATTAAAACCTTCTTGGTCAATACCACTTTCCTTCTCTGAAACCTGGAATAAAAATGACTCTTTTTCTAAGTCAGAATGAAACGTATTTTCCTCCACACCTATGGTAAATGTCCTATTATCCTTACTAAAAAGATATTGTGCAAATTCTCCCGTTCCCCCAATCCATCCTTTTGACTCTAAATATAGTTTTGGACTTTTTTCCCCTATGTCACCAGCAGTATTATCCATAACTTCTGTATCTTCATCAATTGCCAATTGTGTGATTACAGCTGCTTCTACGTAGTATGTTCTATATGTATAGATGCTTCCAACTCCCACAAAAGCTAATACAATTAATTTAAAATAAGCTTTATTCGTTATCTCATTTTTCCCCTTGCCTCCTATTCGTCTCACTCTTTTTCTCTTTATTTTATTTCTCACATGAGCTACTTTCTTTTTCAAACCACTTATTAATATTACATATACATTCGCTTTTACAAAATACAATATTGCCGCCAGAAAAAAGCAACTGCATACTATCATCCCTAACACCGCACCTTTTTCCAGATAGCTTATCTTTTGTAATAGTCGTGTATTAAGTTCCTCCTGCATCCCTCACATCCTCCTTGTCTTTAAAACTATCTGCTATCTCTATCTTCTGCTTTGCCTCATTCATAAATTGATATAGTTCTTCCATTTGTTTTTTCTCCTTTATAAAATACTTTGTTCTCTCTTCTATTTTTTCTAATTCTTTATTTAACATTTTTTTATTTATTGAACTATCCTTTAAGAACTGCTCTGCATAATTCATAATTTCTATGGTAATCTCCCGTGAAATTAAATATGCTGCTGCAAGGTCTGATTTTGTACTTTTTTGTGTCACTTCAAATTGATTTAGAGAATGGAGCGTTTTATAAAAGTCCATAAAATCTCCTGTTCCTCTTTCTCCACTTTGATCTGTTCCATTAAGCAAAAATGTATTATAATAATTAGCTATCTTTGCATATAAACCTGCTCTTTTTCTCTTTTGCTTGCCAAACGCTTCATTCTCATCTTGCGAATTCATCGTATCAATAGCCTCACAAAACCATTTTTCTGATGCTCCTTTTCCCGTTATATTTCCCATATCATAGAAATATCCCAAGCCTAAAGCATAACTAAATTCTGCATATCCTAACGCATTGTGTTTTTGAAAGATCTCTATTACCGTCCCTTCTTCACAGACAGAATTTATAAGATCAAGTAGTATTACTGCATCCTCTATCTGAAAATGATTTAGACGAATAAAATACTTTATCATGCTCTGATAAATCAGTTTTTCCTCTGGTATAAGTTCTAATGCCAGCTTATAATATTGACTGGCTTCCTTTTTATCTTCACTTTTTTCTGCTATGTTTATATATCTTACAACTGCTTCTTCCTTATAACAAAATGATACCTTTTTACACCCTATGCAAAACATCAAAGATAACTGTCCTACCATCATAAAAATCAAAAACTTTATTATTTTCCTTCTCTCGTTCTCCTTTTCTTTCTGCTTTTTATAATCTATTTGCGATAAAGCGTAGGCAAGTTCTCTGCAATTCTGATACCGTTTTTCAGGCTCTGATTGTATACATTTTAAAAGAAGGCTTTTCATTTCTAAAGATATATGTTCTCCCCAATATTTCTCCGGATATATCTTATAGGGCGGCTTTTCCGGGTTATATCCCGTTAATAAGCTATAAAGCGTGACTCCCAGGCAATAAATATCCGTCCTCGCATCTGTCTGCCCCATACCTCCATATTGTTCTGGTGCTGCATAGCCTTTCGTTCCAAGATACATTGCATCACAAGCCGTATTCTTATAACAATATTCTCGGGCCGTCCCAAAATCTATAAGAACTAATCTTCCCGTTTTTTTTAATATAATATTCTCTGGTTTTAAATCTCGATAAATAATTGATGGCTTTTTCGAATGAAGATAAGAAAGAACTTCACATAACTGTTTGCCCCATATTAAAATCTCTTTTTCTTCAATCCGCCCTCTTTCATTTAAAATCTCTTTTAATGTTTTTCCCTCAATAAACTCCATTACCATCCAAATAGCATCTTTTTTCTCTATAATGTCAACAATCTTTGGAAGTCCTGGATGATCCAATCTTTTTAAAATATCCGCCTCTACTATTAGCTTCCTGCTTATCATTTCGTAATTCTCGCAATATTCCATACTTATTTCTTTAACCGCCCATTTTTGCTTTAGTCTTTCGTGTACTGCCAAATATACTGTACTCATTCCCCCTTGTCCGATTACCGATAGAATTCTATACTTTCCATCTAGCACAAAACCTGCCTTTAACATCTCCCCATCACATCCGTCAAAAAAGTATTAATCTATTTCCATTCTCTACTCCGCTTTCCTCTAATTTAAAATCAAGAGGTAATATTCGTTTGTTTTCTATACATGCCAGATAGAGTTCCAGATCTATCTGTTTCTCACAAATAATGCTTTCCTTATCCCGTATTACATCATATATTTCTTTTATGATATCTCTTATCAATGCCGTTTCTTCACATTTAAACTCATACCACTTTCCTACACCTGCAACAAAAACATCAACATATACCATCGGCAACTCCCCTATTCAGTACTTCTTTTATCTTTTCCCGGCGTTCATAATCATTATGTACATTCAAGGCCAATGCTGTTTGAAATTCTAAAATTCTCTCTCCATAATAAGCAATGCCACGTCCCGGAATCTCCGCCTTAGGAAATACAGAAATTTGTATTACATCAAAAACTTCTGTATAGGCATACTTATCCTTCATATATAAACAGATTTTTGTTTTAAAAAGCTCTGCTATTCTCATAGAAATATACATTCCAGAAAATGATTCTATCGAAATCATTACTTTTATTCCTAACTTTTCCCCCTCTCGTAATATCAAATACAGACTATCATCATATCTCTGATATGTTTCCTCACAGAATTCAACAAACCCGTCCACTATAATTAAAATCAGCGGAAACTCTTCTTTCTCATTTTCTATTTGATTTAGTGAAACGTTATCTTCTTTTCCAACATCTCTTTTATCTTCATTGCTCTTATTCTCAATTCTTTTGCTCTTATTTTTATATTGCTTAAAATTACCCCCTGAAAATTTCTTTTTTCTTCTTTTCATTTCTTTTTTTATATTTTCAAATAATTCTTCTACTTTATCCTCTTCTTCCTCTTTTATAACCTGTTTTACCTGGGGCATTAAATCATATATGTCCATACCACTTCCATTGAAATCCAACAGATATAAACATACTTCTTCTGCTGTACTCTCTTTTAATAATGAAAATAGAAATGTTTGAAAAAAGGTACTTTTACCAGAAGCACTTCTGCCACAGATAGCTATGTGTCCGCTTTCCATAAGATTTAAGGAAAATATAGACTGTTCCTGATTTTCGGGATCATCAAAAATACCGACACATACTTCCAAGTTCTTATTCATGTCAACTCTTTGCCTTTTCTCTTTTAACTTTTTATCTTTATTCATTTCTTTGTGAATCTCATTCAAATATATATACTTCGCCAATGGCTCCAGCCATAATTTTCTTCCCTCTTGATATTCCTTTTCTTTTGCAAAACGTATAATATACTGTTTGATTGCCTGCAATTGTGTTATCTTTTTCTCTCTGTTCTTCTCAGCATTCTTTCTTCTTTTATATATGGTTCCATCTGTTTGAACCAGACATGCTGCCACTTCCGTATCCTCTTGCTGAAATAAAGCCCCGCTCCAGCCTGCCTGGAACAACTCATATACTTCATTATTCCCTACCTGCAAGTATCCTCTTCCTGTTTGTGTAATCTGGCAGGCATCCATGTTATGAAGCATATCCATGCTATCTTCCCTTTCCTGCACTTTAAGACAAATTCGGAATCTTGAATTACTCCATATCTTATCGTCAACAACACCTCCTGGTTTTTGAGTTGCCAGCAGCAAATGAACACCTAAGCTCCTCCCTACTTGAGCAACACTAATTAATTCCTGCATAAATTCCGGCTCCGCCTTTTTTAATTCGGCAAACTCATCAATAATAATCAGTAAATGAGGAATTGGTTCGTTTACACTTCCCGAATTAAACAACCTTGTATAATCATTAATGTTATTTACCTTACATTCTTTAAATATTCTTTGCCTTCGTTTATTTTCACTTTTTATTGATACCATTGCTCTATATGCCTGCCCATCTGATAAATTCGATATTTTTCCTGAAATATGTGGTAATTCAGAAAATAGCGCTGACATCCCCTCTCCTTTATAATCAATTAACAAAAAGCACACCGCTTCCGGACTAAAATTCACTGCCATGGATAAAATAAATGTCTGAAGTACTTCACTTTTCCCTGAACCTGTCGTTCCAGCCAATAAACCATGCGGTCCATGATATCGCTCATGTATATCTAAATAAAAAGGTTCATCTCCCGCTTTTTTACCTATTAAAACCTTTGCACTTTCAAAAATTCTATTCTTTTCCCATCGCTGTTTTATATGTAATTCTTCTATCGTGTGCACATCATACATTCCTAAAAAATCAACAACTTCTGGTATACCAGCCTTTTCTTCAATTTCCATCACTTTTATTCCTGAAATACTTCTTATTAATTTCTCCGCAATATTTTTTTCCGTATAATCAAAATTTATTTTCTCTTTCTTCTGACTGTGCCTTTCTATCTCATACCGCCCAGTAAATCCCCCATTTATTTCCAATACCATTTTACATGTATTCGGCAATTTTTTTCTCATCGAGTCCAGCCATACAACTGTCAATCCATATTCTTTTCCTCTATCTAAAATATATTTAGAAAACATTTCTCCTTCCAAAAATTGTTCTTCTGCAACAAATAAAATATAATGTGGCAAAATTTTTTCTGACTTATCGGATATGGATACCTCTTCTCTTTCTTTAAAAATCTGCAACAAATCATAGAATAACCGCCTCGCTTCTACCTCATTCCCTGCAATAAATCGCTTTTGTCTATTGGCATCCCATATATGCGGAAGCCACCTGCAAAAATCCCATTGCTGCGATTGAATAACCTTATTTTTGTTATAAATACATCCTATCTTTACTTCCGTGTAACAATTACACAACGCAATCTGTAAAATAATACTTCTTACAAGTTCCATTCCTGCTATCGTATCTTTTGTTATGATTCCAATCTGACTATACCTTCCCATGTCGAGTAACACAGGAATCTGATGTAGAATCTCATAATGTTCCTTTATCTTTTTTGCTTCCCGCCATAGAATATTTTCCTCATCGCCAAACACTTCCTCAGGAAATTCTATTTTCATAGGAAACTCAACGTCACCTATACCAATTCTGTACATTAAAAAATCTTTATGATATAGATTTCGATTCCATAAATACATATCTAATAATGGGCTATCTAAATAAGTATCTGCCCGTAAATATCTACTTTGTAAAACCTTATATACCCGTTCATACTGCACTTTGATATATTCACTTTTTTTATTCAAATATCTCCTATAAGCCAGTCGCTCTTTATTAACTTTCTTCTGCTGTTCTCTTTTTTCATACTTTCTCGAAATCATAAGCCATAAAATAGAACATACCGCTGACATCACTGCCATAAACAGTCCAGAATATACATATATTCCTGCCTGATTCTGCTCTGATTTCATTCCATAAATTAAAAATAAGTTCATTCCTAACATTGGAAACATCAGATTCATGATAGTACCTATATCCATAAATATAGATTTTTTCTCCTGTACATCCACTTGGGGCGGTGCATCAACTTTTAATGATACTTTTTTTAATTCTTCCATTACTCTCGGTGCCCTGTGAAAAGTTATCTCTCTTTTTTCCTTCTTCCTAACATCCTCTTGTCCCTTTATCTCATTTTCTAATATTACTTCTTCCAAATAATCTGATACTGTATTTCTCTCACCAGCTTCTACTGCTATATAGTTCTCAAAAAATAACAAATATATAGTTCCAATACATATAACATCACCAAACTCTAATTGCTGCTTTTTCTCTAACAAAATTTCATTAATATATATTTCTATATTCCCACATTTCTCTATGAACCATTTGCCATACTCATATGAAATACCCATACTATTTTTTCTATTAATGGCTTTCTCCATCATTATGAATATATTTTTCTCTTTTATTATCCGACAATCTCTAAGTTTATATTTCTTATATATGCTCCAGTCATTCCTATATCGTATAAGCTGTATATAAAGATCCTTCCCACCTACCGATAGTTCATTCTTTCTCCCTATTGACAACTTGTAAAATATTCCTTCATCACTTTTCCGTTTTCCCATCTGAAAAAATTCTTCTGTTTTCAAATGACAACAGTCTGTTTCCTTGATAAACCATTCTCCAGATATATTTTTAAACTGTAAAAATACTGTCCTTTCCAAAGAGAAATCATCTTTAGGTAATAATATATGACACTCTGCTCTCTTATCGCTGACAAGCTGTGTGCGTTTCATCCTGCTTTTTCCGTATATAAAAATTAAAAATCTCATAGCTTCTTTACTCCTAAAGTGGTATACTATTTAATCAAATAAAAAATAAAGGAGCTGCCTCATGATAGCAAAAGATGATATTGTTATAAGAAAAGCTATTTTGCATATTTTAGACACCAATCGCGGAGAATGTATTCTTTCTAATACTCTCTTAGATCCAGGGCCAGATTTACATGATTTTATTCGAAACCATATTTATAAAATTGTTTCCAGCGATGATACCAAAAACTGTGAATTTGACCCAGAATATTCTCCAATCTATTCCATCTTAGAAACATGGGATGAATCAGATGAAACTTCTTTCATTGAAACCAGTCAGGCCATTGCAAATAAACTCTATGTTGCCATGGGAGAAGGATTAGATATACCCGCTGCCGATTTATTATTCGTGACCTTTCAGGCAGAAGGAATTATCTATCTTGCCCTTTTAAAAATGAATTACAAGGAAAGCTATACGCATGAAGTCACCGAGACTCCTGATAATCCTGTTATTAATACAGACATCATCAAAACACATTCTCTGCTTCCTTCTGCAACTTCAAGAATACCTGAGGCCGTAGTTATTAATTTATCCGATTATCACATAAAGCTTTTGGAAAAAAAGTATGAGATAAATGGTGAGAAAGCTTATTATTTATCGGAAAACTTTCTTGTCTGCCGTACCAGTATTCCTCCAAAAAAGAAGTTAAATATTCTTACTCGTGTTATTAATAATATTTCTAATAAATACGATGGTGCCGATTTAAAAACAAAGATGGATACAAAAAGTGCTCTTCAAAAAGAATACGTTGATAACAAATCTTTCGATATAGAAGAAATAGGTAATAAACTTTTCGGAAAAAGTCCAGAAAAAAAATCAGAATTTGATGAAAAAATGGAACAGTACGACTTACAATATGATAACTTTACTGTCACCAATGAAAGTACTGTAAAGAAATTAGAAAAGCAGGTCATGGTAACTGATAGCGGAATTGAAATATCTATTCCAATGGAAACTTATAACAAACTGGCTAACTTTGAAGTTCAAACAGATGTAACTGGTAAATCAACGATTATCATAAGAAATATTGATAATCTTGTTTTAAAGTAATATTACATTCAGAATAAACTTTATAAACATATTAGATTCTAAATAAATATTACATTGATACTTCCACAATTATTACACTACTGTTTTTAATATTATTTACTTGTAAATATTCTAGAGCGTGTTTGAAAAACATTCTAGCTGTAAATATTTATTAAATTAAAAAACCTCCCACACAAAATCATCTCAAACTTGCAGTTTGTTTATCTTTTGTGTGAGAGGTTTCTTGATATCTTGCCTTAAATTTTTACTTTTTAGCTAATTTCCCGACATATGATATCTTATTCAAAGCTGTGATTATTATTTGTTACTTCTTCTCCAAATATGCATCTTTTCTGCTTCTTTAATTAATTCATCTCTGAAATCTGGATGAGCAATATTAATTAATGCTTCTGCTCTTTCCCATGTAGACATACCTTTAAGGCATACCTTACCAAATTCTGTTACCACATAATGTGTATTAGGACGAGTATCTGTTACTGTAGATCCTTCTGCTAAAGTAGGTCTGATTCTTGTATGCTTTACACCATCTTTGGATGTAAATGTAGAAGAACAACAGATAAAACTCTTACCACCCTTAGATAAGTATGCACCCTGAACGAAATCAAGCTGTCCACCTGCACCACTAATCTGTTTTATACCTGCACTCTCTGCATTAACCTGACCATATAAGTCAATATCAACTGCATTATTGATAGAAATAAAGTTATCAATCTGTGCTATTGTCTTAGCGCTATTCGTATAATCAACTGGTGCACTCATACATTCTGGGTTATCATCCAGATAATCATACATCTTCTTAGTACCTGCACCGAATGCATATACCTGACGTCCTCTGTCGATATTCTTCTTTAAGCCTGTAATCTTTCCTGCCTTTGCAATGTCAACAAACGCATCAACGTACATCTCTGTATGTACACCTAAGTCCTTTAAATCAGATTCAGCAATCATGGAACCTACTGTATTAGGCATTCCACCGATACCAAGCTGTAAACATGCTCCATCTGGAATCTCTTCTACGATAAGCTGTGCTACGGCTTTGTCTACTTCTGTTGGTGGTGCGCCAGCTCCTAACTCACCAATAGCTGGATTCTCGCCTTCTACGATGTAATCTACGCGAGAAACATGAATGCCTTCTTCAAATCCACCCAAACAGCGAGGCATATTCTCATTAACCTCTACGATAATTACATCTGCAGCTTCACAAACTGCCATCATATGGGATGCATTTGGTCCAAAGTTAAAGAATCCATGTTTATCCATTGGAGCAACCTGGAACATCGCAACATTCAAATGCTTGATATTCTCTCTGTAATAACGTGGAAGTTCTGAATATTTTAATGGAGAATAGTATGCAAATCCTTTACTGATTGCCTTTCTCTCCAAACCACCCATATGCCAGGAATTCCATGTAAAATGATCTGCTACATTATTTACCTTGAAAATCTCTGGTTCTCTTAATAAGATACCACCACGAATCTTAACATCTTCTAATTCATCTGCTCTGGCTGCTAATGCTGCATCCAATGCAACTGGAGTACCGGTTGTCCAACCATAATCTACCCAATCATGAGATTTTACTACCTTAACCGCTTCTTCTGCTGTAACAAGTTTCTGTGCATATTCTTTAATGAAACTCATGCTTCTCCTCCTAACAACTTCTGCTCTTGTTAAAAAAATATCATGAGTATATTCTACCACCGTTGTATAACTCGGTCAACCTAAATCGAACCTTGAATCCTTATATTTTTACAACATTTTTGCTAATTTGGCCTTATATTTCTGAGAAATTGGAATAACTGTCTTTTTATTCAAATAAAATTCACCATTTATCAAATCTGCTTTTTGAATAAACATAAAATTCACAATATAACTACGATGGCAACGAATAAAATAATCTGGCAGGCTCTTCTCCAACTTTTGCAAGGAACTATAAAAAGAAATCTCATACTTATTTACATGCAAGATAATCTTCTTATCTCTTGCTTCTAAATACTGAATCTCTTCATAATGAAAATAATAAATCTCTCCTCCTGTCCGAATCTTTAATATATCTTCTTGCTTTTTCTTTCTACACTTATCCTTACAACACCATGTAAGACTTCGGTATATAATCCTACAAGCTTTCGCATATACATATGGTTTCAGTAAAAGCATATCTGGTGAAACTTCCGGAATTAAATAGGACTCTGCTGAAATCTGATTAGTACTTACAACTAGCAATCGTCCTCTCGGGAAAATCCCCCTTATTCGTTTCGCTCTGCATAAATCCTCTATACCTGTGATTTCTACTACAAGTAAATCTGGCGGCTGTATTCCCTCTATATTCACCTGATGATACTCTTCATCGCTTATGATAAAATTACGTAAAAACTCTTTATCTATAAGCGCCACACACTGATTACATATCTTTCCAATTAAATCTCCTTCTCTTTTGTCATGACAAAAAATCATAACTGACAGCATAATCTATTCATCTGTCTATACAATCTAAGCAATTACATTATTCTTTAATGTTGCCGCAACCTGTTTATTCTGTTCTTCTGCTAACTGGTATTCCTGTGCAATTGTTGTCAAATGCTGTGATTCTTCTTCTATCATCTTGCACATCTTGGCGATATCGGCATCCAATCCATTAAACTTACCAAGATATATACTACTCGCCTCTCCACTCCAGATGGAACTACTAATTCCCCTCACTAACTGAAGCATATCAGAGGTAGTTTTCTTAACGTCCTTTCCTGCCTGTTGGAAAGAACTTGCTGTCGCCTTTAACTTCTCTGGAGTTACATTAATTAAATCTGCCATAAATCCCCCTCCTAGCTTACCGCTGTCGCCTCATTCTTCTTCTCCGCTTTATTATAGATTGCAATAATCTTCTCTAGTATCAATATAAATTCCAAAATTGTCTTAAGTAAGTTCCGCATCTTTGAAATGTCTGTCTTAAGTTGCTTTACATACTTCTCTTTTGCAGCGCCTTCCCACATAGAATTAAGACTGTTCCCCAAAGTTTCTAAAAGCGAAATCTTATTCTTTAAGGAATTACTCAATACTATCAGTGACTCTCTCTTATTAGATATTTCTTTTGTTGAAGCAATAATTTGTGCCATAAATGCCTCCTCTCATATCTCGGTTAACTGCTGCAAGAGTATTATAACATATTTGGAATTAATTTCCACTATTTTTGACAAATTATGTTTATTTTGTGATAAGTACTTCTTTATTATGTTTACTTTTTATTATATATAAAATAAAAATGACGTATTTTACTAGAGCGTGTTTGAAAAATGCTTTCTGCAAGATGTGCGTTACAATTTGTGGAAGATTTTACCTGAATGAGGGCGGCGTAGCGGGCTACGTCAACTGAATGAAGGCAAAATATAGCGCAAATTGGGGCGTGCAGATTGTAGGAATGATTTTTCAAACACGCTCTAGTATAGCATCTATCTAATTTCTAAAATATTATTGGATATAGTTTTTCTAATTTACTTCGTGCATCTTTTATTGTGAACTATCAAATAATTATTCATAAACACTGAATGGATACTATACTAGAGCGTGTTTGAAAAATGCTTTTGCAAGATGTGCGTTACAATTTGTGGGGAATTTTTCCTGAATGAAGACGGCGTAGCGGGCTATGCCAACTGAATGAAAGTAAAAAGGACCACAGTTATAAACTGTAGTCCTACTATCTCACTTTAACAGGGAATCTTCAAAAAGATTCCCTGCATAAATACATTTTATAGAGTTCAGCACAAATCTCCTATATGCTTCTTTTAATAATGAATCGTCAATACACAAAACATCTGAGAATGCATATACTAGACTTCCACAAAAAATCTAAGTTTCAATCCTCAATCAGTAACTCACATAATCTAATGAGTCTGATATGATTTGAAATTATTTAACCTGAGCTTTGATTGCCTCTGTTAACTTAGGAACAATCTTTAATGCATCGCCAACAATACCGTAATCAGCTACATCAAAGATAGGTGCATCTGGGTCTTTATTGATAGCAATGATGATATCAGATTCTTCCATACCAGCTACGTGCTGGATAGCTCCGGAAATACCGATTGCAAAATAAACATTAGGACGAACTGTCTTACCAGTCTGGCCAACCTGTAAATCTTTTGGTTTCCAACCATTATCAACAACTGCACGAGAACAGGAAACTGTTCCGCCAAGTGCCTCTGCTAAATCGTCTAATAATGCAAAGTTTTCAGCAGAGCCAAC
>RRZU012126176.1_pt1 | contig 13532 bp, 9 predicted proteins | sample 2165561 | NCBI WGS metagenome assembly RRZU01 (sample SAMN10456909, study PRJNA506462) | wastewater metagenome | isolation source: wastewater sludge | place: USA: Moscow, Idaho
GCATCCTTGTGCTGAAGCAGCCGATCGGCGTCGTGGCCGCCATCACGCCGTGGAATTTCCCGAATGCCATGATCACCCGCAAGGCCGGCCCGGCGCTGGCCTCGGGCTGCGCGATGGTGCTGAAACCGGCCTCGCAGACGCCGTTCTCGGCCATCGCGCTGGCGGTGCTGGCCGAACGCGCCGGGCTGCCGGCGGGGCTCTTCAGCGTCGTCACCGGCTCGGCCGTCGAGATCGGCGCCGAGATGACCGCGAACCCGGTGGTGCGCAAGCTGACCTTCACCGGCTCGACCGAAATCGGCATCGAGCTTTACGGCCAAAGCGCCAAGACCATCAAGAAACTGGGGCTGGAACTGGGCGGCAACGCGCCCTTCATCGTCTTTGACGATGCCGATCTGGATGCCGCGGTCGAAGGCGCGCTGATCGCGAAATACCGCAACAACGGCCAGACCTGCGTCTGCGCCAACCGCATCTATGTGCAGTCGGGCGTCTATGATGCCTTCGCCGAAAAGCTGATCGCCGCCGTGGCGAAGCTGAAAACCGGCGACGGCTTTGCCGAGGGCGTGAACCTTGGCCCGCTGATCGACAAGGCGGCGCTGGAAAAGGTGCAGGAGCACGTCGCCGACGCGGTGGCCAAAGGCGCGACGGTCGCGCTGGGCGGCAAGCCGCACGCGCTGGGCGGCACCTTCTACGAGGCGACCGTGCTGACCGGCGTGACGCCCGACATGGCGGTGGCGCGCGAGGAAACCTTTGGCCCGCTCGCGCCGCTTTTCCGCTTTTCGGACGAGGCCGAGGTGATCGCGCAGGCCAATGACACCGAATTCGGCCTTGCCTCGTATTTCTATGCCCGCGACCTTGCGCGCGTCTTCCGCGTGGCCGAGGCGCTGGAATATGGCATGGTAGGAGTGAATACCGGTCTGATCTCGACCGCCGAGGCACCCTTCGGCGGGGTCAAGATGTCCGGCCTTGGCCGCGAGGGCTCGCATTTCGGCATGGATGACTTCATCGAGCTGAAATATCTGTGCCTTGGCGGGATCGGATGACGGAACCGGCCACGATGCCAGCCCGCAAGCCGGGCTGGCCAAGTGGTTTGCAGGCAATGTCAAAGCCCTGACCTGCCGATGGCCTGTGGCAGGCATGGGCCCCTCGGTGGCAAGATATCCCGACACGCGGCAAAGCGGCCTTCGGGTGGGTTGCTGCGCCACCGGAAATGCGCCGGGCAGACCTATCTATCCCAGCCACGCCGTCTGCATGCCTTCGACCTGCATGCGCACGACCCTGTCGGCGGCTTCGGCCTTGGTCACGGTTCCATCCGAATTCGCGTCAAGACCGCTGTTCGCCCGGTAGGACTTGCTTGACGAGGCGAACAGCACATAGGATTTCGGCTGTCCGACCGCCTTTGGCCACAGCACCGCCATGTAAAGGTCATAGATGTCGGCCATCCTTCCCCTGAACGGTTTGAGGTAGGCGTAGACATAGCCAAGCTGCTCCACCGCAGACATTTCGGAAAGCTTGTCGGTGGTCGTGCCAAGGCCCTGCGCAGTGGCATCCATGAACTGGATCAGCCCTGTCGCGCTGGAATGCGGATTCTTCACCGATGGCGAGAAGCTGCGCCCCGTCTCGAATGCCATGACGGCCATGAGGTCGTTCGGGTCGATGGCCAGCGCCTGCGAGATTTCCACGACCTTCCCCTTGAAGGCCCCGTCAACCTTTTTACCCCAGGCCAGCGGCATGTCGGCCATGGTCGCCGCCGCCTGTCTGGCCGCGCCGGCAAGGACCGTCGCCCCCGACTTCACCAGCACCGCGCTGCCGGAGGACAACCCCGGCAAGGCCCATGGCGATGCATCGTCATAGGCGCTTTTCTCAGGGTTTACCGAGATATGGACATGCAGCTTGTGCGGGTTGGGGCCACCATAGGGCGCGCTGCCCCATGCGGGGGTGTCGTCCTTGGCATAGGATCGCCACATCTTCTGGTTGTGGATGATGTATTTGATGCGACCGTCGCGGCTGGACACCAGATCATCGACGATCTTGCCAGCGTCGCAGCCATGCGCCGGATCGTGGGTTATGTCGATCGCGGTCACGATTCCTGTCGAACCGTCCCGGACCCAAGGATTGTGGTCTGACGCGCTGCCTTTTCTGGCATGCGCATCGTCGCCAATCCAGCCGTCGCTTTTCTTGCTGCGCCTGGGCGCAATATCGTTCACTTGGCTGAGCAGCTTCGCGAGCGACGCAGAAATTCGAAAGCTCGGCATAGCTATTTACCTCGCTCTGTGTCGTTCCCGCGTCCCCTTCGCCACCCGGCCTTATGATACAGTATTCTTGCGGTCCGGACCATCGCGCAGATCGCGGAATCTGCGATTCAGGGACCGATTCATGGGCCGCCCGCCATCCTGCATCGGCAGCGCGCGACAAAAAAAGCCCCGCCATACCGGCGGGGCTTTCTCTCACACACCCAGGTACTCGTATCTCTCACACACCCAGGTACTCGTATCTCTTACACACCCAGGCACTCTTAAATCATCATTGTCGTCACGGTCATCGTGGACAGATAGGCCTCGATCCCTTCCAGACCGCCTTCCGAGCCGAAGCCGGAATCGCGCACGCCGCCGAAGGGGGTCTCGGGCAGCGCCAGCGCGAAATGGTTCACGCCCAGCATGCCGCTTTTCAGCCGGTTCTGGACCTTGTGGACCGTGCTCATGCTGCCGGTGAACAGATAGGCGCCAAGGCCCACGGGCAGGCGGTTGCCTTCCTCAATGGCCTCGTCCAGCGAATTCACGCGCATGACCAGCGCCAGCGGGCCAAAGGGCTCCTCGTTCATCGCCATCATCACCGGAGTCACGCCCGACAGGACCGTGGGGGCAAAAAAGTTGCCGGTCTCGCCGATGCGGGCGCCGCCGGTCTCGATGGTGGCGCCTCTGTTCACCGCATCCTCGACCATCTCGGCCACGGTGCCAAGCTGGCTGGCCGAGGTCAGCGGCCCCATCTGCGTGCCCTCGTCGACGCCGCGGCCGACCTTGATGCCCTGCGCCTGCTCTGCAAGGCGGCGCACGAATTCGTCATGGATGGCCGCATCGACGATGAAGCGCGTGGGCGAGACGCAGACCTGGCCGGCATTGCGGAACTTCCACTGCGCCGCCAGCGGGATCAGGTGGTCCAGATCGGCATCGGCGGCGACGATCACCGGGCCGTGGCCGCCAAGTTCCATCGTCACCTTCTTCAGGTGCTGGCCCGCCTGCGCCGCGACGATGCGCCCGACCCGGGTCGAGCCGGTCAGCGAGACCTTGCGGATTTCCGGCGCACCGATCAGCGCCTCGGACATCTCCGAGGTCGCGCCCCAGATGACCGAGATCGCCCTGCGCGGCAGCCCCGCCTCAAGCAGCGCCTTGCCGATCAGCCATGCGGTGCCGGGCGTGTCGGATGCGGGCTTCACCACCACCGGGCAGCCCGCGCCAAGCGCCGGCGCCACCTTCTGCATGGTGTTCCACGCCGGAAAGTTCCAGGGCGTGAAGGCCGCGACCGGGCCGACCGGATGCTTCAACACCTGGATCTGGATATTGGGCGCGCGCGAGGGCACGATGCGGCCATAGACGCGGCGGCCTTCCTCGGCATACCAGTCCAGAAGATCGGCCGAGCCCAGCCATTCGCCGCGCGCCTCGGCCAGCGGCTTGCCCTGTTCCATCGACATGACGCGGGCGGCGACATCGGCGCGCTCGCGCATGATATCGGCGGCGCGGCGCATGATCTTCGAGCGCTCCAGCGCCGAAAGCGCCGCCCATTCGGCGCCGCCGGCCTCGGCTGCGGCGGCGGCCTCAAGCGCCTCGGCGCGGCCGGCACGGGGGGCGACGGTCAGTTCGCTGCCATCCGCCGGGTCCGACAGGCGCAGCGTTCCGGCCGAGCCCACGCTGCGTTCCTCGCCGCCGACGATCAGGGTCAGGTGGGGATAGGACATCTTGTTCTCCTGCATGTCTTTGCGGCCTAGCGGGCGCTGGCCAGAATTTCGGCGCCTTTGGCTGCAATCATCATGACCGCGGCCTGGGTATTTCCCGACACCATCTCGGGCATGACCGAGGCGTCGATCACCCGCAGCCCGGCAATGCCGCGCACCCGCAGTTCCGGGTCGACCACGGCCATCGCATCATCGCCCATGCGGCAGGTGCCGGCGGCGTGATAGATGGTCTGGCCATTGGCGCGGGCAAAGGCCAGCCAGTCGGCATCGGCGCTGCAATCCGGCCCGGGGCTGAGTTCGGCCACCCGGTATTCGTCCATCGGGCGCTGGTCGATGATCTCGCGCGCCAGCTTCATGCCGTCGATCATGGCGCGGCGGTCCTCCTCGTGGTCAAGAAAGTTCGGCACGATGGCGGGCTGCACGTTCAGGTCCGGCGATACCGCATGGATCGAGCCGCGCGACTGCGGGCGAAGCTGCGTCACCCCCAGCGTCATGCCGGGAAAGCGGTGCAGCTTGCGGTCGGCGGCATTGGCGTAGCTGGCATGCATGAAGAAGAACTGCACATCCGGCCGCGCCACATCGGGACGCGAGCGCAGGAAGGCGTGGTTCAGCCCGGTGCCATAGGTCAGCACGCCACGCTTTTGCAGCGCGTATTTCAGCACCTCGATGCCAAGGCGCGGCCAGCGGGTCAGCTCGTTCAGGGTGATCGGCTTCGACACGCGCCAGTTCATGCGGGTGCAGAAGTGGTCAAGATAATTCTCGCCGACGCCGGGCAGGTCGTGAAGGGGGGCGATGCCCATGGCCTTCAGCCGCGCCGCATCGCCGATGCCCGACAGTTCCAGCAGTTGCGGGGTCTGCACGGCGCCTGCGGCCATGATGACCTCGGTCGCGGCGACGTTGAAGCTCTGGCCGCGATGGGTCAGCGCGACGCCGGTCGCCTGCGCACCATCCAGCAGGATGCGGGTGACGCGGGCATCGGTCAGCACGGTCAGGTTCGCCCTGCCCCGCGCCGGTTTCAGCCAGGCGCGGTCGGCCGAGACGCGCTCGCCCCCCGCCTGGTTCACCTGATACCAGCCGACGCCTTCCTGCGCGCGGCCGTTATAGTCGGGGTTGAAGCGCTGGCCCTGTGCCTCGGCCGCGGCGATGAAGGCGTGGCCGATGGGGCTTTTCTCGATCACCTCGTTGATCGGCAGCGGGCCGTCATGGCCGCGCAGGTCGTCGGGGTCGGGCAGCGTCCATGTCTCGATGGCCTTGAAATGCGGCAGCACGCCTTGCCAGTCCCAGCCCCGCGCGCCGCGGTCCTGCCACAGGTCGTAATCCTGCGGCTGGCCGCGGACATAGATCATGCCGTTGATCAGCGTCGAGCCGCCAAGCCCCTTGCCGCGCGGAATGGCGATGCGGCGGAAATCGGTCGCGGCTTCCTCGGTGCTCCAGAAGCCCCAGTTGTAGCGTTTGTTGACCAGAAGCTTGTAGAACCCCGCCGGAACCTTGATCCAGGGCGAGCGCGCCTCGCCGCCGGCCTCGACCAGCAGGACCTTGCTGCGCCCCGAGCGGGTCAGCCTTTCGGCCAGAATGCAGCCGGCGGTGCCTCCGCCGACGATGATGAAGTCAAAGCGCGCGTCCTGGGAAAGAGCCTGTGCCATAATGCCGTCTTTTCATGTTGCAAGGTCACGGACGCGCCGACGGCACGCCCATATGCTCGGCCATCAGCCGGATCTGCTGGCGCAGCATCGGGCGCCCGTAATGGATGCGCGCGCCCGCCGCCTGCGCCGCCGCCAGAAGCGGCGTCACCTCGGGTTCCATGATCGCCTCGGCGACGATCTGGCCGGGACGGAAGGCAAGATCGTCCAAGGGCAGCGCGTCGCCTGCCTTCAGCCCCAGCGAGGTCGCGTTCACGATCAGGTCGCGGCTGGCGGTCTCGGACGCGCCCGCCTCGACCCGGACCGCTGGGTAGCGGTCGCTGATCCGCCGCGCCAGATCGCGGGCCTTGTCCTGCGAGCGGTTGACGATGGTCAGCCGCCGCACGCCCGCCTCGGCCAGCGCGAAGGCGATCGCCGCCCCTGCCCCGCCCGCGCCCAGCAGGCAGGCATCCATACCGGCGACATCGATGCCGTTCACCACCAGCCCGCTGACGAAGCCCTTGCCGTCCAGCATGGCGCCGACAAGGCTGCCATCGGGATCGCGGCGGATGGTGTTGACGGCGCCGATCTCGGCGGCATCGCCCACGACCCGGTCGCAAAGCGCAAGGATCGATGTCTTGTGCGGGATGGTGACGATCAACCCGCCGCAGCTTTCGACCACGCGTAGCCCGTCAACGAAGCGCGCGAGGTTTTCGGGCAGGACGTGGCAGGGCACCAGCACGCCGTCATAGCCAAGGGCGGCGAAGTGATTGTTCATCTCCTCCGGGGTTTTGACATGCGCGATGGGGTTGGCGACAATGCCGAAAACCTTCGTGTGACCGGTGATCATGGCGTGTCCTCAGGTCATGTACAGGCCGCCAGCCACGTCGATGGTCTGGCCGGTGACAAAGCTGGATTCGGTAGAGGTCAGCCACAGCGCCACATCCGCCACCTCGGCCGGTTCGCCAAGGCGGGCCATGGGGGTCAGCTTGACCTGTTCGGCATTCACCTCGGGGGCGACGCCGGCGACCATGGGGGTGTTGATGCGCCCCGGCGCCAGTGCGTTGACGCGGATCGCATAGGGGCCAAGCTCGGCGGCCAGGTGCTTGGTAAAGCCGATGATCGCCGATTTCGTCGCCGCGTAATGGCAGGCCACCACCGGCGAATAGGTCTTGCCGGCGATGGACGAGGTGTTGACGATCCAGCCCCGCCGCGCCGCCACCATGCCCGGCGTCAGCGCACGGATGGTGTTGAAGCTGCCGGTCAGGTTCACGTCGACGACGCGGCGCCATTCCTCGGGCGCCATCTGCCAGACCTTGTGGGCGACGCCGTCATGCTTGGGCGAGATGCCGGCATTGTTGATGACGGTGTCGAACTCCAGCCCGGTCGCGCCGATGGCCGCGACCAGCGCATCGTAATCCGAGACGTCGCAGGCCATCGGCACCGCGCGGCCCGGCCCCTGCGCGTTCAGTTCCGCGCAGGTGCGCTCGACATCGGCGGGGTTCAGGTCGCAGATGCCGACAGTGGCACTGCGCTCGACAAAGGCCTGGGCGATGGCGCGGCCGATGCCGCGCGCCGCACCCGTGACCAGCACGTTGCGGCCCTGATGCGAGGGGCGCAGCCGGATCGCTTCGGGGGTGATTTCGGTCAGTTCCATGGATCAGATTCCCAGATAGGCGCGGCGGACGTGGTCGTTCTTCAAAAGCGCCTCGGAGGTGTCGGCCAGAACCACATGGCCGTTTTCAAGCACATAGCCGCGGTTCGCGACCTTGAGCGTGGTGAACACGTTCTGTTCGACGATCAGCACCGTGGTGCCGGTCGCAGCCACCTTGCGCACCACGTCAAAGACCTGCGACACGACAATCGGCGCCAGCCCCAGCGAGGGTTCGTCGAACATCAGGATCTTGGGGTTCGCCATCATGCCGCGGGCGATGGCGACCATCTGCTGTTCGCCCCCCGAAAGCGAGGACGCCGTCTGGTCCAGACGCTCGCGCACGCGCGGGAACAGGTCCAGCACCTCCTCCATGCGGCTGTCCTGCGAGGCGCGGGCCGCCTTGCGATAGGTGCCCATCTGAAGGTTTTCCCGCACGGTCATGTCCGGGAAAAGCTGGCGCCCCTCGGGGATCAGGATAATGCCGCGGTCGACGACCTCATGGGCGGGCAGTCTGGTGATGTCCTCGCCCATGAAGGTGATGCGCCCGGCGCGCGGCTTGATCTGGCCGACGATGGTGCGCAGCGTGGTCGTCTTGCCGGCGCCGTTGGCGCCGACGATGGTGACGATCTCGCCCTGTTTCACGTCAAGGCTGACCTGATGCAGGATCGTGGTCGGGCCGTAGCCCGCATCGACATTCTCAAGCGTGAGCATCGGCAAACTCCTTGCCAAGATAGGCCTCGATAACCTGCGGATCGCGCACGACCTCTTGCGGGCTGCCCTGGGCGATGACCTCGCCCGAGGCCAGCACGATGACGCGGTCGGAAAGCGACATCACCGCCTGCATGACGTGTTCGATGGCGATGATCGACACGCCCGAGTCGCGGATCGACAGCATCAGGTCGATGGCGCGGCGCACATCCGTCTGGTTGATGCCGGCCATGACCTCGTCCAGCAGCAGGACGCGCGGCTCCATCGCCATGACGCGGGCGACCTCCAGCCGCTTCAGGCCGCCGATGGTCAGGCCGCGCGCCTCCGAGTTCAGCAGCGGGCCAAGCCCCATCCGCCACGCGGTTTCGCGGGCTGCCGCACGGGCGTCCTTTTCGTCGGGATGGCGATAGAAGGCGCCGACCATGATGTTTTCCTCGACCGTCATCGCCGCGAAGGGCTGGACGATCTGGAAGGTGCGGCCCATGCCGAGGGCGGCGAAATCGGCCGGGTTGGTGGGCGAATGGAACTGGCCATCCGCACCGCGCAGGCTGACTTTCCCCTCATCCGGGCCCAGAAAGCCCGAGATCATGTTGAACAGCGTGGTCTTGCCGGCGCCGTTCGGACCGATCAGGCCCAGCACCTCGCCCTCGCGCAGGGTGAAGCTGACATCGCGGGTGACGTAAAGGCCACCGAAATGCTTGTTCAGCCCCTCGACGCGCAAAAGATCCTGACCGATGCCGGCCCGGTCGGGCGACGGCGGCACCGCCGCGCTGGCCGGGATCATCTGCGCATCGGCTGCCGCGGCGGCGGCGTCCTCGACGACCTCCTCCTCGGTCTCGGTCAGCTTTTGCGGCTTGCCCATGAAGCGCTTCAGCGCGCCCATGATGCCGTTGGGCATGAACAGCACGACCAGGATAAGCACCAGGCCATAGACGAAGCCGTGCAGACCAAGGGCCGATGCCCCCAGCGCCGCGCGCGCCCATTCGGTGATCGGCACCAGAAGCGCCGCGCCCAGCAGCGGACCCGCCACCGTGCCCAGCCCGCCGATCAGCGCAAACATCGCGATCTGGATCGAGAAGGCCAGCGAGAACATCGCCGCAGGCTCGATGAAGGTCAGATACATGGCGTGGAACGTGCCCAGCATCGCACAAAGCGCCGAAGAGATGGCGACCGCGATCAGGCGCACGCGCACCGTGCGCACGCCGGCGGCGCGGGCCGCCGATTCCCGTTCCCGCGTGGCGACCAGATAGAAGCCAAGGCGCGAGCGGCGGATCGCAAGGGACACCCCCAGCGTCACCAGCAGCATTGCGAAAACGATGACCAGCGACGGCCAGCGTTCGCGAAACACCATCCACGCCCAGCCAAGGCGCAGTTCGATCATCATGCCGGTGGCGCCACCGGTGATCGAGGTGAAATGCAGCGCCAGCACCCGGAACACCTCAAGAAAGGCGATCGAGGCCAGCGAATAGAACGGCCCCTTGAGCCGGAAGCAGGGATAGGAAATCACCATGCCGACGACGGCGGCGATGGCCGCGCCCACGAACATGCTGAGCCAGGGCGAGACGCCCACGTTGAACAGGATCACGCCGGTATAGGCGCCGATGCCGTAAAAGACCGCATGTCCCAGCGACATCTGCCCGGCAAAGCCGCCGACGATGTTCCACGCCGAGGACAGCGCCGCGAACAGGCAGATGGTGATGAAGACATGCGAGACGAAGGCATTGCCCACGGCCAGCGGAATGACCAGAAGCGAGGCCAGGATGACGCCGAAGGCGATCTGCGGCCAGCCAGGGTTCAGGCCCTTCGCGCCGGTCCGGGTTTGAATGTCGCTGATGCTCATGACGTTTCCTCAGGACAGATGCGAAAGGGACATTTTCTTACCGAACAGACCCGAGGGCCTGAGGATCAGAATGACCAGGAAAATGCTGAAGACGACCGCCTCGCGCAGGTCGGAACCGATGTAATAGCCCGAAAGCGAGTCGATCATCCCGATGATGAGCGCGCCGAAAAACGCCCCGGGGATCGAGCCGAGCCCGCCCAGAACCACGACGACAAAGGCGGTCAGCACGAAATAGGTGCCGATGGTCGACGAGGTCGGGTAAAGCGGCGCGATCATCACCGCGGCCAGACCGACGCAGGCCGCGCCCAGCCCGAAGCTGAGGATATAGATGCGCGAGACGTTCACGCCCATCAACTCGGCGGCGACGCGGTGCTGGGCGACGGCGCGGATGGCGCGCCCGGTCTGGCTTTTCTTCAGGAACATCTCCAGCGCGACGACCAGCGCGATGGCGGCGACGAAGATGAAGACCTGCCCGGTCAGCACGCGCAAGGGGCCGATCTCGATCGGCGAACGCAGGCCGAAATTCGGGGTGTTGGCAATATCGGCGCCAAAGATCAGCAGCGCCAGGTTGATCATCGCCGTCGACAGGCCGACGGTGGCAAAGATCTGGACGTGGTCATCGTCGGCCGCCATCAGCCGCTGGATCAGCAGCCGCTGGGTCAGCGCGCCCAGGATGAACAGCGCCGGCACGACCACGATGACCGCGGCATAGGGATGGAGCCCAAGGCTGGTGGTGATCATCCATGTCGCGAACATGCCGGCCATCAGGAACTCGCCATGGGCGAAGTTCACGACCTTGACGATGCCGAAGATCAGCGTCAGGCCGATCGAGACGATGGCGAACAGGCCCCCAAGCATAAGGCCGTTCAGCAGGACTTGCAGAAAGGTCGTCATATCAGGCTCCTCCGTGTTGGGGGGCGGCGCGGGGCCGCCCCGGGCGGCGATCACTTGTTGAAGCGCATTTCGGAAATGGCGGCTTTCTTCGGATAGACCGTGACCAGCTTGCCGTCCTGCCACTGCATGCCCATCATGCTGGCGCGTTCGTTCTGGTTGTTCTTGCCGAACTTGACGCCATAGCCTGCGGCGGTGCTGCCCTCGGGGATGTCCAGCGCCTTGACGGCGGCGACCATCTGATCGGGCTCGAAGCCTTCGCCGGCATTGATCGCCTCAAGGACGGCCTTGGCGCCGACATAGTTGTTCAGCGAATGGCCCGAGCGCGGCTCGGTGCCGTATTTCGCCTTGTAGGCTTCCAGGAACTTGTCGATGCCGGGCGTGGCTTCCTTGTTCACCGCATATTGGGTGAAGTCGACGTCGAAGACGCCGTCGATCAGGTCATGGCCGACCGCGTCCGCCGTGGGCTGCATGGAATAGCCGCCGCCGCCGCCGATGATCGCCAGCGGCTTGTAGCCGGCCTCGTTGGCCTGTTGCAGGAACAGCACCGAGTCGTTCTGGTACGAGGTCTGCAGGACCACGTCGACGCCCTTCTCGCGCAGTTCCAGCACCAGCGAGGACAGATCGACCGTATTCGCCGGATAGCCCGACTTCAGCACGACGTTCAGGCCTGCGGCCTTGGCGTTGGCTTCCTGATGGCCGGCGACCGAGGTGCCATAGGCCGAATCCTCGTAGATGATGCCGATCTTCAGGTCCTTGGGGTCCTTGCCCAGACCGGGCGCGATGCTGTCGACCAGCATGGCGATCGAATCCTTGCCCATGTTCTCGGCGGTGGGGTTGGTGCGGAACAGGTATTCGAAGCCGCGGCCCGTCACCTCGTCGGCGACTGCGCCCAGTTCGAAATAGGGCACGCCGGCCAGTTCCGTCACCTGCGAGGCGGCGATGGCGCGCGACGACGAATAGGTGCCGAAGATGGCTTTCGCGCCGGCCAGCGACACCAGACGGCGGGCTTCGCCGGTGGCCTGGTTGTTGTCGACGGCGTCGCCGCGCTCAAGCACGATCTTCTCGCCCTTGACGCCGCCGGCGGCGTTGATCTCGTCCACGGCCAGTTCAAGGCCACGGGCGCTTTCCTCGCCCAGCAGCGCCAGAGGGCCGCTGATCGGGTAGAGCGAGCCGAATTTCACATCCGCAAAGGCGGGCGTCGACAGCGCAAGGCCGACTGCCGCGCTCATCAGGAATTTTGACAGTTTCATCTTTATCTCCTCCCAGGAAGGTTAATAGTCGAGCGCCTGTTTGCCGGTAAAACTGGTGACAGGCGGATAGGCCCGCTCATCCGTGACCACGTCGATCACGGTCAGCACGTCGGCGCTGAGCGCGGATTGCAATGCGGCGCCAAGCTCGGCCGGGTCGCTGACCCGGACGCCGCTGACCCCGCAGGCCTTGGCGATGGCGGCATGATCGACGGGCTGGAAATGCACGACGTCGGTATGCGCGCCAAAGATGCTGAGTTCGGCATGTTTCTGATAGCCGAGGATCTGGTTGTTCAACACGACCACCACGACCGGCAGGTTCATGCGTTTCGCGGTCTCGATCTCGGCCCAGACATGGGCAAAGCCGCCGTCGCCGGTCAGGCAGATCACCGGCGCGTCGGGCCGCGCGGCCTTGGCGCCAAGCGCAAAGGGCAGCCCCCAGCCCAGACCCGCCAGCCCGCGCGGCGTCAGCACGCGCTGGCCGCCCTTGCGGATGGTCACGCCATCCGCGACCCAGATCGAGGAATAGGACGCATCCGCCACCACGATGGTGTCCGGCGTCAGCAGCTTGTCGATCTCGGCCACGATCCGCTCGGGCCGGATGGGCGAGGCGTCCGAGGCGATATTGCCCGCGCGCGCCGCCGCACCTGCGGTAATGCCGTCGCGGATGCGCGCCTCAAGCGCCGGGCGGGCGGCGCGGCGTGCCGTCAGGTCCAGCCCGTCCAGCGCCGCGACCAGTGCCTCAAGCCCAAGGCGGGCGTCGCCGACAAGGCGCAGCGCCTCATAGTTGCGGCCGACCTCGGTACCGTCGATGTCGATCTGGATATAACGGGCGTCGCGCGGGTAAAGCTGCCAGCTGTCGGTGCCGTTCTGGTTGGTGCGGTTGCCGACCAGCAGGACCACGTCCGCCTGACGCACCATCGGCGCCAGTTCCGCGGCGCGCGCGCCCGGCCCCATGAAATAGCCGACGACGCCAAGGGACAGCGGATGCGTCTCATCGACCGCGCCCTTGCCCATGACGGTGGTGGCGACCGGAAAGCCCAGCTCCTGCAAGGCCGCCAGCGCCTGATAGCCGCGCGCGCTGTGCAACCCGCCGCCGGCGATCACCAGCGGGTTCTTCGCCCCGGCCAGCAACGCCGCCGCCTCGGCGACGCGGGCGGGATCGGGGGCGACCGGGTCCAGCGGATAATGGCCAAGGCTCGCACGGCGCGGCGCCTGCGGCAGGCCCTTGCCGGTCTCGTCCAGCACGTCCAGCGGCACCAGCAGCACCGCCGGCCCCGCCCGGCCCGTGGTCGCGGCGGCGAAAGCCATGTCGACGTAATCCTCGATGCGCGAGACGTCCGCCACACGCCGCACCCATTTCGCCACGCCCCCGAACAGCGCCGCGTGGTCCAGTTCCTGGAACGCATTCCTGTCGGTGAACTGGCGGTGAACGTCCTGCACGATGGCCACGACCGGGATCGAGGCTTTCAGCGCCTCGGCCAGCCCCGGCACCAAAAGCGTCGCCGCCGGGCCGTTCTGCGCCGTCACCACCGCGACCTGACCCGAGACGCGGGCATAGGCATCGGCCATGGCCGCGCCGGCATTCTCGGTCCGATAGCCGACCTGCGTGATGCCATAGGAC
>RRZU012456362.1_pt1 | contig 13532 bp, 12 predicted proteins | sample 2165561 | NCBI WGS metagenome assembly RRZU01 (sample SAMN10456909, study PRJNA506462) | wastewater metagenome | isolation source: wastewater sludge | place: USA: Moscow, Idaho
GGCCTCTGCTTTGGAAACTGAAGTTAGTTTAGTTTCTGTTATTGGCGGCGATTTTCCTCAGGAATATTTGGATATGATGACTTCTAAAAATATCAATGTAGATGGCGTAGAAATGGTGAAAGACGGTAAAACCTTCTTCTGGAGTGGAAAATATCATAATGATCTTAACTCCAGAGATACATTGGTGACAGAACTGAACGTTTTGGCAGATTTTGATCCAAAAGTTCCAGAGCATTCTTCAGAAGCAGAAGTTCTTTTGTTAGGAAATCTTGATCCTGTTGTTCAGCTTTCGGTTTTAGAAAGAATGAAAACGCAGCCAAAATTGGTAATTCTTGATACAATGAATTTCTGGATGGATATAGCTTGGGATAACTTGATGAAAGTTATTGCTAAAACAGATGTAATTACTATTAATGACGAAGAAGCAAGACAACTTTCCGGAGAATATTCATTGGTAAAGGCGGCAAAGAAAATCCACGAAATGGGTCCTAAGTTTGTGATTATAAAAAAAGGAGAGCACGGAGCATTATTATTTCACGAAGAAAAAGTATTTGCAATTCCGGCATTGCCTTTAGAAGAGGTTTTTGATCCTACCGGAGCTGGCGATACTTTTGCTGGTGGATTCGCTTCCTACCTAACTAAGAAAGGTGATTTCAGCTTTGAAAGTATGAAAACTGCTATTATAGTTGGTAGCGCAATGGCTTCTTTCACTGTAGAAAAATTCGGGACCGAGAGAATTCAGCAAGTAACAAAACAGGAGCTAAGTGAAAGAATCTTGCAGTTCCGGGAGCTGACTTCTTTTGAATCTGCAATATAACATTTAACCTTACTGAAATTTATCACTCAAAAAAGTGTCATAAATTAATATACAAAAAATGAAGAAGATTTTTTTTCCTGTATTGCTGGCGGTGGCTACGCAAAACCTTTTTTCTCAATATCTGATCGTTGGGAAAGATAGTATTTCGGTAAAAGATTATATCCGAGATAATAAATATGGTCTGGAAAATTCTGGAACGGAAAAATCGGTCAATGCGACAATAGATTTTCTATTGCTCCAGCAGCTCGCAAAAGAAAAAAAAGCAGATACGCTTAACTTTTTCGTCAATACTGTAAATCAAAGATTATCGGAAATAAGAGAACAAAAATTTTATCCCAAATCCGTAATTGATCCTTTACTGACTGATTTTGTAGCATCTAATCAAAAAGAAGTTCAGGTTTTGCTCTTCATAAAGGAAAAGAATGCGGATGATAAAACGGATTATAAATCACTCTACAATCAGGTTAAAACCGGCAAAATGACGATGGAAGATTTTCTTGCGAAAAATTCAACTCCAGAAACCTCCAAAGCATTTTATGTAAAACCTGGAATGTTGGATTATGAACTCTATCAGCAGGTAAAAAATACACCTGTTAACTCATATACATCTTTTATTGACAAAGGAAACGTAGTTGGCTTTGCTAAAGTTGTCAATACCAGACCAAGTCTTGGCTATATGATTTTTGGAACTCTAGCGATTCCAAAAGATGATAACTATGAAGCTACAAAATCCAAGATCTATAAAGAGCTGGAATCTGGAAAGAAATTTCAGGCTGTGGTAAAAGATTTTGGAGCCAGTGAAGAAGAGAAAAATTCTGGTGGCGCAGTGATGGGCTCGCCAATTTTGCCAGATGAGGTTTACAATGCGCTGAAGGGTCAGACAAAAGATTTTTACACAAAAGAACCAATCTTGTTCAATGATAAATATTTCATCTTCAATATTTATAGCATTGAGCCATATACGCTTACAGATGCAAACAGAAGGTTTTTCCAGAAAGAATTGCTGGCAACAAGTTATGGAGACGAGGCTGCTAAAAGACTCGTACGCTGGCTGAAAACACAAGAGAAATTTGTAGAAACTGCCGATTTTGCAGAGATCAAAAAGTCTTATCAGAGTTATCTCAATGTCAAGAATCCAAAAGCTGTTTTATTTTCTTATGGCGCTAATAAAGTCACTTATGAAGATCTGAAAAAAGCAATAGATTCTCAATATAAAAATCTGGAGCAAATCCCTACAACACAGTGGTCCGATCTTTTAAATTTTCAGGCAGATCAATATATTATTGGGGTTTATGCGAAGAATTTTCAAAATCTTCCAGATGTGAAGCCCGAACTGAATGAACTAAAAAAGAATCTCTTCTCGGAATACATTTTCTCGGAATACCTGAAAGATGAGCTAAAGAACAATCCGCAGCTCTTTACTGATTATTATAATGAAAACAAATCCAAATTTATTTGGGAAAAAAGAGCAGAATCCAGAGCTGTAGTCATTTCTAATCCGGCACTTGTAAAAGAGATAGAAAAAGAGGTTAAAGATCCTAAAAAATGGGATGCGCTCAAAGAAAAATACAAAAATAAGGTCAACGATAAAAATCAGGTTCTTGTTCATTTTGAACAGGGGAAAATTCAGGAAAGTGCAGATATTTTCAAAAAGTATAATGTTCCTTTTAAGAAAGGTGTTTTTCTTACCAAAATCGCAGACAGAGATGTAGTGGTGGCAATAGATGATCTTCTGCCGGAACAGCAGATGACGCTGGAAGAATCTAAGGAAGATATGAATGATGCAGTAACAGAAAAACTTCTTCAGAAAACTATTGCCGCACAACGCGCTAAAACAAAAGTGGAGATACAGCCAGCGTTTATGGCGGAACTGAATAAAAACTTTAAGAAATAATTATAATTTAAAATTGAGCAAAATTGGCGTATAATTCTAATTTTGCACGTTAATAATTTAAAAATAATGTCAAAATACACAAAATACCTTTTTTTACTATCGGTAATCGTTTTCTTGGTAAGCGGAAAATTATCGGCACAGTTGACAAAAGGGCAGTTAATAGACGGTATAGCAGCTGTTATTGGAGATGAAATAATTCTGGAATCCGATATAGAAGATCAGGCTAATTATGCGAAGCAGCAGGGGACCAATGTTGGAAATAAATGTGAATTTATGGAAAGCATCCTTAATAACAAACTTCTCATTTACGAAGCTAAAAAAGATACGCTTATTGAAAACAAAAGTGCGGCAATCAAGGAAATGGCTGGCAATAAATATAACCAGATCTTGGGACAGTTTCCGGATGAAAAAGCGATGTTGGCAGCTTACAAATTCAGAACATCTTATGAGATGAAAAATGCGATCGAAAAAATTGATGCGGATAATTATTACGGGCAGCAGAAATATGCAAGAATAACTGAGAAAGCAGATGTAACGCCTAACGAGGTTACAGATTTTTATAATCAGTTCAAATTTCAGTTGCCAAATGTAAAAGATGAAGTGTCTCTTTCCAAGATCAGTATGTATCCGAAACTTTCTGAATCTCACAGAAAGGAAATCATTGATAAACTGAAAAAAATCAAACAAGATATCAAAAATGGAGACAGCTTTGAAAATCTTGCCAGAATTTATTCCGAAGATGAAGGCTCTGCCGCTGTTGGTGGTCTTTACAAAAATATCAATATGGGACAGATGGTAAAACCTTTCGAAGCGGCTGCGCTTAACCTTCAGGAAGGTGATATTTCGGATCCTGTAGAATCTGAATTTGGATTTCATCTTATTCAGTTGGTTAAGAGAAATGGTAAAAAATATGATGCTAGACATATTCTTATAAAAAGTACGCCCAATGCAGAAGAACTTACAACTGCCAAAAAAGAACTTGACAGCATCAGAACTCTAATCCTGGAAAAGAAAATAACTTTTAAGGATGCTGCTTATAAATATTCCGATGATAAAAGCAATAAGTTCAGTGCGGGAATTATGACCAATAATCAGGATGGTTCGGACAAATTGGAAAAACTAAGTTTGGATCCAACAATTTCTTATCAGATTGCCGGACTTAAAAAGGGTGATATCACAGATCCTTTCCAGCAGGAAGATCAGCAGAAAAGGAAAATGATCAGCATTGTTCAGGTAAATGATATTATTGATGCACACCAGCTGGAACTAGCTACAGATTATGAAAGAATCAAAGATATGGCTCTTAATAAGAAGAAAAATGAGATTGTAGAAAAATGGGTTAATGCAAAAATTCCTTCATTGTTCATCTCATTGGATAATAAATATAAGGACTGCAACTTCCACAGTAACTGGCAGAAAAATTCTGTTGTAACTACGAAATAGATTAAACTAAATAATAAAAAGGGATGAGCAGAAATTGCTCATCCCTTTTTTATTTCCACCACTCAGAAAATGTTTGTGATTCATCATCCAAATTCAGCTTCTCACCAATCATTGGTGTACAAAGTCGGTAGTTTTTACCCAAACTGTTTTGCTTTACTTTTTCCAGAGGTTCGTTCCAGGCGTGCTGCGCAAGAGCAAACTTACCTGAATGTACCGGAAAGATATTTTTTGCATTAAGATCATTCACTACTTTTCCAAACTCTTCTGGCAAAGTGTGGATGTATTTCCATTTTTCATTGTACTGGCCATTTTCTAAAATTGCCCAGTCAAAAGGTCCAAAAGTTTCGCCAATTTTTTTAAAATGAATATCATAACCGCTGTCGCCACCGATGAAGATTTTTTTACCAGGGGATTCTAGAACATAAGAAGACCAAAGGGTGGTGTTTCTCTTAAAGAGGCGGCCAGAAAAATGCCGGGCTGGAGTAGAGGTTATTTTAAAGTCATCGGCCAGATTCCTGTTATCATACCAATCGAGCTCTATGATTTGATTTTCATCAAAACCCCAATGCTCAAAATGGGCGCCAACACCCAAACCGCAAATAACAGTTTTAATTTTTGGTTTCAGCTCTTTGATAGTTTTATAATCCAAATGATCGTAATGATCGTGAGAAATAATCAGAAAATCTATTTCTGGGAAATCGTCGGTAGTGTAAAAATCTGTTCCTGCAAAACTTTTAGTAGTTCCGGGAATTGGAGAAGCGTTGCCACTTAGAACAGGATCTACTAAAAATCGCTTCCCCGAAAGTTGAAAGTAATAAGAAGAATGTCCCATCCAAACCAGAAAATTATCGCCCAGTTTTTGGTTTTTCAAATCGGTTTTCGTACTGGGAATTTTTTTGTTTGGAACCTTGTTCGGTGTTTTGTCTGTTAAAAACTCCCATAGAACTTTTCTCATCGTAAAACCTTCTGCCAGAGATGGCGTGAGGCTTAGATTCTGAAAAACACCATCTTTATAATTTGGAGATTTTTTGATGCGTTCCAAGCGTTTTCCTTTTATAGTTCCCCCAAAAAGAGGATGGTTAGCCATAATTAAAATCAGGATAATAATCCCGGCAACAGCAAAATATTTGAACATTTATATTTTTTTGAATTAAGACGATCGACCGGCTTATTTACTTTAATTTATTTCCGGTCTACAATAAGAATCCATTCCTTATCTAAAATTTTATATCCCTTATCATAAATAAAAAAATACTGAGAACCATTTTTATAGGTAATGATTTGTGTGATATAATCGAAGTCAAATCCTGCAGCTTCCATTTTGCTTCTGGTCAGTTTTGTTTTGCCGTCTGTATTATTTTCAGAAAGAATTCGGTAATTTTTGCGAAGCTTGTTATTGATATTCCGCATCAGATTTGTAGTGGTTTTATTCTGTTTATTGTTAAATGCATTTCTGCAAGCGTCGGAACAGAATTTTTTATCCGAACGCCCGATAATTTTATCGCCACATTCAAGGCATATCTGGTTTTCCATTGTGTTTTTTCTTTTTTTATTAGTCTTATACTCACATCATAGTTGTAAAGCTGGTGACATTTAGAGATTTATAAATTTATAATTTTTTAGCAGTTTTCAAAAATTTTTTTATCCGTTTACAAACGATTACAAACGGATATAAATACTTTTTAACCGAATCCTGCTTTTTTTTTGATGAAAATTTGCAACAGAAAATCGAGCGAAAGACAAAACACGACTTGGTTTTAAAAGTTTAATTCAAAAATTTAATATTATGTCTTTAAGAAACAAAGTGACGCTTATTGGTCACACAGGAAAAGAAGTAGAAGTTTTCAATTTCGAAAACGGAACTAAAAAAGCCACCGTTAGCCTTGCAACAAGTGATTATTATATCAATGCTGCGGGAGAAAGAGTAGAAGAGACGCAATGGCACAATCTCGTTGCATTTGGAAAAGTCGTAGATATTTTGGAAAAGTATGTTCCAAAAGGTAAGGAAATAGCAATAGAAGGAAAACTGACTTACAGATCGTATGATGACAAAGATGGTACAAAAAGATTTGTTACAGAAATCAAAATAGATGAACTGGTTCTTTTAGGATCAAATAAATAATATCAAATAAACCTCGGTAAGAAGAAAACTTGTCGGGGTTTTTGTATCTTAAATAGATTATGATGAAAGTAAAAGTTTTGAAAATAAGAATTGATGATCGGTTTCAAATTACAGATGAAGCCATAGTTAATGATTATTTATCCCGGTTCGAGATTGTTAATATGAATGCAAAACTCGTGGCTGATGAAATTACTTATTGGTCGGTTTTGATTTATTATAACAACAAAAAGAATTTCTAGTAAAAATACAGTGAATTCAGAATCTGAACTTTCGGAAGAAGAAAAGATTATTTACAATAAGCTAAAAGATGGGCGTGCAGATAAGGCAAGAGAAGCCCAATTGCCAGCTTATATCATTTTTCATAATACGCATCTGATGTCTATTGCAAGACATAAACCTTGCACTTTGGACGATTTAGAAAATGTAAACGGAATCGAAAAGCGTAAGGTAGAGAAATTTGGTATAGAAATTATCGAGGTTTTAGAAAATGCATAAATGTGAAATTTACAATAAAAATAACATGTTTATGGATTGATTTTATGATTTATCTCTTATTTTTGTTATATGCTAAACGATCAAAAAATTGAAAAATTCAGGCAAATTGTAGAAAATAAATTTCAAATCTACAATTCACTCTTCATGAGTTTGCCTTATGATAAAATGACCAATATTGGGATGCTTCTTCCGTTTCTTTACGAAGAAAGCAAAGAAGGTTATCAGCTGGGAAAATCTCCCGAAGAAATTGTTGAAGACTTTTTCCAGAAACATACGGAACTGAAGACAGAGGAGCAGAAAACAGAGTTGCTTTTTAAGATAATTCAATATATAGAAAGGCAAGTTGTACTTTTCGACAGTATAGAAGATGCAGCTTTCCAACAATTGCATTCTGAGAGTGACTCCGGAACGGTTCTTAATCTTTATGAAAGAGCATCGCAGGAAGATCATCTTAATGCTATCCGCCAAAAAATGGATGACTTTGCCATTAAAATAGTGTTTACGGCTCACCCAACACAATTTTATCCTAATGCTGTACAAAGGATTATTCACGATTTGAGGGATGCTATCATCAATGATTCTGTAACTCAAATTGATATGTTACTTCAGCAGCTTGGGAAAACACCTTTTGTTAATAAGGAAAGACCAACACCTTTGGATGAGGCCATGAGCATTATTTATTATCTTAGGTATGTTTATTACCAAAGTATTGGAGAGCTTTATAAAAAGATAAAGCAGATTTTCGGGACTTCCAACTTCACGCCAAGTCCGGACATCATTCAGCTCGGTTTTTGGCCTGGCGGGGACAGAGATGGTAATCCTTTCGTAACAGCGGATATAACGCTTAAAGTAGCTGAGGAACTCAGAATATCAATCCTGAAAGATTATTACGGTCACTTGAAAATTGTGAGCAGACGGCTAAGTTTCCTGGGGGTTTCCGACGTTTTGGAAAAACTTAGTAAACAATTATATGCATCTATTTTTCAGAAAGATGCCATGATTTCTGCACAGGAGATCATTTCACAATTGGACGAAGCAGAAAAAATTCTAGTTGAGCAACATAATGGCCTTTTCAGAGATATTCTTGATGATTATAGAGATAGAGTGAAAATTTTTGGAACTCATTTTGCGACTTTAGATATACGCCAAGACAGCAGGATTCATCAGAAAGTAATGGATGATATTTTTTCCAAAGTTTCCGGCAATTCTGCAGATTCTAAAACAGCAGATGAAAAAATAAATTACTTACTAGATTCTGATGCAGTTCTTAATCCTGATGATTTTGAGGATGAAATGACATGCGAAACACTGAAGAGTATATACAATATCAAGACAATTCAGGAAAATAATGGTGAACGAGGAATGCACCGTTACATCATCTCAAATTCTGATGAGGTTAAGGATGTGATGAATGTTTATGTAATGATGAAACTATGTGGATATACACCAGAAAACATAAACATAGACATTGTTCCGCTTTTTGAGACGATGGAAGGACTGGACAGATCTTTAGAAGTGATGCAAACTCTTTATCATCACACAGTCTATCAGAAACACCTTGCTAAAAGAAATAACAAACAGGTGATTATGCTGGGCTCTTCAGATGGAACCAAGGATGGTGGCTATTTGAAAGCCAATTGGCAAATCTATACAGCTAAAGAAAAACTTACTAAGCTATCAGAAGAAAATGGGATAAAAGTTGTTTTCTTCGATGGAAGAGGTGGCCCACCAGCCCGAGGCGGTGGTAAGACACATGATTTTTATGCCTCACAAGGTAATACGATTGCCAATAATCAAATTGAGCTAACAATACAAGGTCAGACCATTACTAGTGTGTTTGGAAATAAAGATCAAGCTAAGTTCAATTTTGAGCAGTTGCTTACAGCTGGAGTAGAGAATGATGTTTTCAAAAGCGTTAAAAAAGACCTGAACGAAAAAGAAAGATCTTTGATCTCAGAACTTGCTGATATAAGTTATAAAAAATATTCTGACCTGAAAGCGCACCCCATGTTTGTTCCTTATTTGCAAGAGATGAGCACTTTAGAGTATTATGGAAGAACCAATATTGGAAGCCGTCCCAGCAAGCGAGGCGCGGGATCTGAACTGAAATTTGAGGATTTGCGAGCCATTCCTTTTGTAGGGTCTTGGTCACAGTTGAAACAGAATGTTCCTGGATTTTTCGGTTTCGGCTTTGCCTTGAAAGCCCTAAAAGAGCAAGGCAGATTCGATGAAATCATAGCTCTTTACAAAGGTTCTGATTTTTTCAAAACCCTAGTTCTTAATTCTATGATGAGTATGAACAAAACTTATTTTCCGCTAACTTACTATATGCGTAATAATCCAAAATTCGGTGAGTTTTGGAATATACTCTTTGCCGAATTCGAATTATCCAAAGCGATGATGCTGGAACTCACGGGCTACAAAATCCTGATGCAAGAAGAACCAATTAACCGAAAATCTATTAAAATCAGGGAAAAAATCGTACTTCCATTACTTAGCATTCAGCAATATGCACTAATGAAAATCCAAAAAAATGAAGGTGACAGGGAAACTTATGAAAAACTAGTCATGCGTTCATTATTTGGAAATATCAACGCAAGTAGAAATTCTGCATAGATTTCCTTAAATAGACATCAAAAAAAACCTCATTTATTGCAAATGAGGTTTTTATATTTATAAGCGAAATAATACCAGTTGGTATTAAACTTTCAGGATTTCTGCTTCCTTCACTTTCAGATGTTCGTCAGCTTTTTTCACATAAGCATCGGTAAGTTCCTGTATGTCTTTTTCCACACCTTTTATAAGATCCTCTGCAATTCCATCTAATCTTTTCAATTCTTTATTTCCTTCTTGCCTTGCATTTCGGATTACCACTTTTGTTTGCTCTGTTTCGGCTTTTGCTTGTTTTGCGAGGTCACGTCTTCTTTCTTCCGTAAGAGGGGGAACGTTCAGTATAATAACATCGCCATTGTTAGACGGCGCAAAACCCAGATTAGAATTGATAATTGCTTTTTCAATCGGTCCAATTGCGGATCTGTCCCACGGCTGGATAGAAATAGTCATAGCATCCGGCACAGACACATTGGCTACCTGATTGATTGGTGTCATTGCACCATAATATTCTACCATTACGTCCTGAACCATTGAGGTTGATGCCCTTCCTGCTCTGATTTTCTGAAAAGCGTGATCCAAATGCTTGATTGCAGCATCCATCTCTTGCTTTACCGATGCTACAATGAGTTCTAATTCTTCCATTGTATATTTAAAATTTGATAATTGACACATATTTTATTCATAAAAGATAATTTATAAACGATAAATGATTGGATGTATGTATATCATTTATCACTCATTCATTATAATTTACATATTCACTAGGGTTCCAACATTTTCACCGTCTATCAATCTCTCCAGATTACCCTCTTTGTTCATATCAAAAACAATAATTGGGAGTTTGTTTTCGTGGCTTAGCGTAAAAGCCGTCATATCCATCACTTTTAGGTTTTTTTCAAAAACCTCGTCGAAAGAAAGACTGTTAAATTTTACCGCATCTGCATTTTTTTCCGGATCACTGTCATAGATTCCGTCCACTCTTGTTCCTTTCAGGATGACATCCGCATCTATTTCAATTGCTCTTAGAGTTGCAGCAGTATCCGTAGTAAAATAAGGATTTCCGGTTCCAGCTCCAAAAATTACCACTCTTCCTTTTTCCAAATGTCGAACAGCTTTTCTTTTAATGAAAGGTTCAGCTACTTTATCCATTTCTATTGCGGACTGAAGTCTGGTCATAATCCCAGCATCTTCTAAAGCGCCTTGGAGTGCCATTCCATTTATGACTGTTGCCAGCATTCCCATATAGTCGCCTTGCACTCTGTCCATTCCCGTTGCAGCGCCCGCCAATCCTCTGAAAATATTTCCACCACCAATTACGATGGCCACCTCACAGCCTTTGTCTACTACTTTTTTAATTTCGGTAGCATATTCTTTCAGCCTGTCATTGTCGATGCCGTATTGTCGGTTTCCCATCAATGCTTCACCACTCAATTTCAAAAGGATTCTTTTATATTTCATCTTTAGATTATTATATTTTTTTCGATTTTAACTGTGCAAATATAATGAAAGCAAAAGAATTACGTTCATTAAAAAGATAGTGTTATAAAAATTTTGATAAGTTACAAAATAGATTATTTTTGCAGATCCAAGACATAGTGTTGAATAAGTTTTACAAGCTTTTTTTTCTGTCCTTTTTTCAGGTGGTTTTTTCTCAGACAGGAACCACTGTTTATCAGTTTCTTAATATTCCGATGTCACCAAGGCAGGCTGTATTAGGAGATGCTGTTTCTGTACGTGATTCTGATGTCAATTTTACAAACGCAAATCCTGCACTTATGAACCTGGAAATGGATAAAATGTTATCCGTAAACTATTCAAGTTTTTTGGCAGGGACAAAAATAGGAAGCATTAGCTATGTAAGAGATCTGGCAAACGGTCATCTTGTATCTTTTAATGCTAAATATATGGACTATGGAAGCATGCCAAGAACGGATGAAAATTCAATCACAACCGGTGATTTTTCAGCCATGGATGCTTCTGCAGGCGTTGGGTATGCTTATCAGTTTGAAGATGATTGGACTATTGGTGCCAACGTTAATTATGTCACGTCAAAAATTGATACCTACACGTCTTCTGCCATCACTGCAACTGCTGGTGTTACTTATTATTTTGATAAAACAAACGAGACGCTTGCACTGGTTTTTAGGAATTTTGGTTATCAGATCAAACCGTATAATGGTGTTAGAGAAAAATTGCCTTTCCGTGTAGATCTTGGTTATACTAAAATTCTGGATCAGTTTCCTGCAGCAATTACTATCACTGCACACGATCTTCAGCAATTTAATATTTCTGCAGAAACAGATATCAATGGTCAGCCAGTAAAATTTGGGAGAAAAGTTCTGGATCACTTGTCCCTTGGTGCAGAATTATTTCCTGGTCAGGCTTTTAACATCAGGTTTGGCTATAATGTAAAAAGAGGAGGTGATCTTGCTGTACTGGATCAAAGGAATTTCACTGGTTTATCGGCCGGATTCAGTCTGAAAATTTCTTCCTTCCGTTTTGATTATTCTCATCTGCGATACCATAATTCTTCTAACGTCAATATGCTCGGTCTAACAATAGATCTTGTTGAACTAGGAGGAAACAGAAGATAACCGTTCTCATTTAAGCTCTATTTAATTTTTATTTTTTTGTCATACTTATTACATTTGCACTATGACAAAAAAACCGGTAATCGCTATAGACGGATTTTCTTCCACAGGAAAAAGTTCTATTTCTAAAATTATTGCAAAAAAGCTTGGTCTCATTCATATGGATACTGGCGCACTTTACAGAGGTATTACGTTTTATGCCATACAAAACTGCTTGAACCCGGATAAAACTATTGATATTTCAAAACTGCTCTCATCACTTGCTGAGATGAAGCTCGAATTTCAGAATATTGACGGAGAACTACAATTGTTTCTGAATGGAAAAAATATTGATAAAGAAATCAGGTTTCCACAGGTTTCTGATTATGTAAGTCAGGTGGCAAAGGAAGCAGATGTTCGGAATTTTCTATTGAAGACGCAGAGAGACATTGCTAATAAAGGTGGAATCATAATGGATGGGCGTGATATCGGAACTGTAGTGCTTCCAGATGCGGATTATAAATTTTTTATGACAGCAAGCCAGGATGAGCGTGCCAGAAGACGTTTTCTTGAGCTACAAGCGGCAGGTGAGAAAACAGATATCGAAACTGTAAAACAAAATCTGATTTCGAGAGATAAAATTGATAGTGAGCGCGAGTTGTCTCCACTCAAGCAGGCTGATGATGCCGTCCTTATCGACAATACAAATATAAATAAGGAAGAAACAATAGCTCTTATTTTGTCCTTTATAAAAAAGTTTTAACAAAAATTTAAGACATTTATTTTTTCTTTGGCATTTTAGTTGTAAATTTATAACTATAAATAAATGGTTTAAAATAAACTTAAAAATTATAAATAATGTCAAAAAAATCAAATTCAGCAGTATTAGCTGCATTGTTAGCAGGAGCTGCGACAGGTGTTATTCTTGGTTTGCTTTATGCACCAGAAGAAGGTAAAGAAACAAGAAGAAAAATAAAAGATAAAGCAAACGACTTAAAGGATAAAGCTTTGGATGAATACGGTAAAACTTCTGAAAAAGTAAAAGATAAATATTCTGAAGTGTCTTCTACAGTAAAAGATAAGTACGAAAATTTATCTTCACAGTTTAAAGAAACAGCACAAAACGTTGCTCAAACGGTTAAAGAGAGCTACGACAAATATAAAGATCAGGTGGTTTCAAAAACATCTGATGTTGTAAAAGATGTTGAATCTGAGCTTGATGGGTTGAAATAATCAGGCGGTTCATTAATCAAAAAGGAACTTAGTTTCTAAGTTCCTTTTTTCATAAATAAATGTGTAATTTTATGCTAATAAGATTCCTATGGTAGAGATTTTAAAAGAATATGTGTCTAAACGTGTTGATCTTCTCAAAATTCAGTTCACAGAGAAATCTTCTTTGTCTGCTGGATTCGTTTCGTTCCTCTGCATCTTACTGATTGCATTTTCATTTTTTATTATTCTTCTCAATTTTGGAATTGCTTTTCTTATAGGTGAATCACTTGGAACTATATCTTATGGTTTTCTGATTGTTTCTGGCTTTTACTTTCTAATAGTACTTATAGTAATTGCTCTAAAGAA
>RRZU010047247.1_pt1 | contig 13528 bp, 15 predicted proteins | sample 2165561 | NCBI WGS metagenome assembly RRZU01 (sample SAMN10456909, study PRJNA506462) | wastewater metagenome | isolation source: wastewater sludge | place: USA: Moscow, Idaho
ACCTCGATGTGCCGGAAGTGCCGCCGGACGTCGACGAGCGTGCCGTCGGTGACCGCCTGCCCCGTGAGGCTGGTGCCGCCCGCGCGGAAGGTGAGCGGACGCCGTCGAGCTGCGGCGTCGGCGATCAGCGCGGCGACCTCGTGGACGTTCGCAGGCCGCGCGACCTCGGTGGGCGTGAGCAGGAAGTGGGACGCGTCGTGCGACATCGCCAGCCGGGTGATGGCGCGGGTGTCGCGCTCTACCGGCACCTCGACGCTGTCCACCCGATTAGCCTACCCAGGCCGCCCGGGCGATGGCGGCCTGTCTGTCGCCGAGTCGAGAACCGGCGCCGGAAGCTGCTAACGTTGGCCGCACGCGGGCGTAGCTCAATGGCAGAGCGCTAGCTTCCCAAGCTCGATACGCGGGTTCGATTCCCGTCGCCCGCTCCACTTCGCCGTCGGCGAGATTCATAGCCAATGCACAGGGTCTGTTCGTAATGTCCCTTCATGCTTGATCAGCTCCTCGGCCTGCCCGCCCATCCGCTGCTCGTCCACCTGCCGGTCGTGCTGCTTCCGCTCGTCGCGCTGGGCGTCGTCGCGCTCGCGGCGCGGCCCGCCTGGCGGCCGCGGTACGCGGGCCTCGTCCTCGTGGGCGCCGTGGTCGGGGCGCTCGGCGCGGTGGGGGCGATGATCACAGGCAACGACCTCGCGACACGCGTCGGGACGCCGTCGTCGCACCAGGCGTTCGGAACGACGTTGGCCGTCGGCTCGGTCGTGTTCGTCGCCGTCGTCGGGCCGTGGCTCTGGCGGGTGCGCAAGGTCCCCGCCGACCAGGCGACCGCCGGACAGGCCACCATGGGGTGGGTGTCCGCCGCGCTCGCCGCCGTCCTCGTCGGCCTCACCGTCCTGACCGGGCACTCGGGCGCGACCGCCGTGTGGGGCGGGACGGCCTCCGAGGGCGCTCCCGAGGAGTCGGATCCCGCTGTTCCCGAGGAGTCCGAGCCTGCGGGGTACACGATGGACGACGTCGCCGCCCACGACTCGGAGGCCTCCTGCTGGGCGGCGATCGACGGCAACGTCTACGACCTCACCGAGTGGATCGGCCAGCATCCGGGCGGCTCCCAGCGCATCCTTCCCCTGTGCGGCACGGACGCCACCGCGGCGTTCTCGGCCCAGCACGGCGGCCAGGCGCGCCCCGCGAGCGAGTTGGCGACGTTCTTCCTTGGGCCGTTGACCGGATAGCCCTGGGCGGGCAATAGCATGGGCTCACCACCGTCCCGCCGGATGCCCCTCCTCCGAGCAGCTTGAAGGAACACGCCCATGTCACTGATTCAACAGGCCTTGGAGTCCGCGGACGAGACCCGCGCCATCGAGTTCGGCCACGGGGCGTTGGCGCGAACCGGGGGCCTCTTCCGGAGCGTGTTCCCGGACGCGACAGCGTTGGTCGTCGCCGACGAGAACACCTTCGCGGCCGCGGGCGCCGAGGTGCTGGCATCGCTGAGCGCCGCGGGCGTCGTCCTCGCCGCGGAGCCGTTCATCCTCCCGGGCACCCCGACCCTGTACGCCGACTACGACAACACGGGCCTCGTGCGCGAGCGCCTCGCCGCGCTCCCGGGCGCCGTCGCCTGCTCGATCGCCTCGGGAACCCTGAACGACGTCACGAAGCTCGCCTCGGGCGAGCTCGGCCGGCCCTACATGAATGTCTGCACCGCCGCCTCGGTCGACGGTTTCAGCTCGTATGGGGCGTCGATCTCGGTCGACGGCTTCAAGCTCACCCGCGACTGCCCGGCCCCCGCCGGCCTCGTCGCCGACCTCGCCGTGATGGCCGCGGCGCCCACGCGCCTGACCTCGACCGGCTATGGCGACCTGATCGAGAAGATCCCCGCCGGCGCCGACTGGATCCTCGCCGACGAGCTCGGCGTCGAGCGCATCGACGCCCACGTCTGGGACCTCGTCCAGGGGCGCCTGCGCAACGCGCTGGCCCAGCCCGAGGCGCTCGTCGCGGGCGACGAGGAGGCCGTCGCCGCGCTCGCCGAGGGCAACCTGCTCTCCGGTCTGGCGATGCAGGCCATGAAGTCGTCGCGCCCGGCATCCGGCGCCGGCCACCAGTTCTCCCACACGTGGGAGATGGAGGGCCACGGCCTTGACTGGGAACCGCCGCTCAGCCACGGCTTCAAGGTGGGCGTGGGCACCGTCGCGTCGCTCGCGCTGTGGGAGGAGGCGATGCGCCTCGACCTGGCCGAACTCGACGTCGACCGCGTCGTCGCCGAGGCGCCGTCCCAGGACGACGTCGTCGCCCGGATCAGGGCAGCGCTGCCCGAGAGGATCCACGACGAGTCCATCAAGGTCTCGCTGGAGAAGCACGTCGAGGGCGAGGCCCTCCGCGAGCGGCTCCTCCTGATCCAGGAGAAGTGGGACGCCATCCGCGCCCGGGTTGCCGACCAGCTCGTCGCTCCCGGGGAGGCCGCCGACATGCTGCGGCGGGCGGGCGCGCCGAACCATCCGGCGTTGATCGGGATCGGCTGGGACCGCTTCCGCGCCACGCACGACAAGGCGCGGATGATCCGCAACCGGTACACCGTCTTCGAGCTGCTCTCGGAGACCGGCACGTTCGACGCCGTCCTCGACCGCCTGTTCGCCCCAACGGGCTTCTGGGGCCGCCACCGCGAGGGCGACAGCCTCGGGGGCGTGCCCGTCACAGGACTTCCCGCGTAGAGGCCCGTGCGGATGGGGTGACACCTACTTAGTGCTGCGACGTGGCTGCTATCCCTTCGCCGAGGACTCGATCGACTCGCGCTGGGCCGAATAGCGGTCCTCGACCCTGCTGAACAGGAACGACGCCACGGTGCCTGCCACGAGCAGGGCGACGGCGAACGCGATGGACCCGCCGAGGCTCAGCCCGCTCGCCGCGAGGCCGTCGGGCGAGAACGCGGGGAACACCACCGTCGGGAAGATGGCGACGGACGAGCCGATCACCATGCCGAGGATCAGGTGGAACACCGTCGAATAGCTGCGGTGCAGCGCCCACTCGACGGCCTTGGCCAGCAGCACGACGCAGACGACGACGCCGACGGCCAAGGGGATGATCGTGCCGGGGTCGAGGTTCTTGATGCCGGAGGCCATCTTGTCGTAGAGGCCGAAGTAGATGAGGAAGTTCGAGGGGCTCATGCCCGGCAGGATCACGCCGAGGCCGATCAGCGCGCCCGACCCGAACCACACGGGGATGCTCGGCTGGACCTGCAGCCAGGCGCTGTCCCCGCCGAGGTACATCAGCGCGAAGATGCCGACGGCGGCCGCCGCCATGACCACGAGATCCCTCGCCGACCGGCCACGTTTGCCCGCCTGCCGGTAGAGCGATGGGAAGGTGCCGATCACGAACCCGATGAACAGGCACGTGAACTGCGCCGCGTACCGGCCGAACGCGGCCTCCACGACCACGGAGAAGCCGACGATGCCCAGCATCATGCCGATGCCGACCGGGATGAAGAACAACACGTTACTCACGAAGTTGCGCTTGATGTTGGCCAGGAACCGGATCATCGGGTCGTACAGCTTGAAGATGACGGCCAGCACCCCGCCGGAGAGTCCCGGCAGGATCGCGCCGACGCCGACCGCCGCGCCCTTGGCGAGCCGCGCGAACCAGCGCCCGACGCTGTCGGGTGCCGTGACGTCGACGGCGGCCTCGTCGTGCGCGTCGGCGGTGGGATCGCTGCTCATGGGGCCTCGGCTCGTCGGAAGGAAAAGAACCTCTTCACCCTATGCGCCCGTCCGGCCGCGGACCAATCGCGCGGGGACACGCTCCCAGGGGCCGGCGTCGGGCGGGGCTGAGGGGTGGGTAGCCTCGGGCCCATGACCCTTGAGACCCGGCACCTCCCGCTCCCGGATCGCGCGGACGACCCCGGCTGGCTCGACTACCAGAGGCTCCTCGACCTGTTCAACCACGAGCTGCTCGACGGGCCGGGGTGGGACTCGTCCCCCGAGAGCGCGCTCGAGCTGTCCCGGCGCTCGGTTCGCGAGTGGCGCCAGGCGCGCTTCCTCGCCTACCTCGACGACGAGGCCGTCGGCTTCGGGGTGCTCCGGATCAACATCCGCGACGATCCCGAGGCGGGCAACCTCATGGTCTATGTCGCGCCCGATCACCGCGGCGCCGGGATCGGCCGGCTGCTCGCGGGGCGCCTGGAGCAGGCGGTCCGCGCCGAGGGGCTGTCCCGGCTGAACGTTTGGTTGGAGATGCCGCTGCCGACCGCGGAGCTGCTGCTCCCGACGACGGGGGTGGGCGCGGTGCCCGCGGACAACCCCGGCGTGAGGATGGCGCAGGCGTACGGGTTCGCGCTCGAGCAGGTCGAGCGGGTGAGCCGCTACGACTTCGCCTCGCCGCTCGTCGACCCGCGCGAGGCGTTGGCCGAGGCGAGCTCGCGCGCGGGCGACGACTACGAGGTCGTCACCTGGGAGGGACCGACCCCGGAGCCCCTGCTCGACGGGGTCGCCGCCCTGAAGCAGCGCATGGCTACCGACCCGCCGACCGGGGGCCTCGTCGTCGTCGAGGCGCCCTGGGACGCCCAGCGCGTGCGCGAGCTGGAGGACCGGCTGCTCCCCGGCCTGCGCTTCTGGCGCGCCGTCGCCCTGCACCGCCCGACCGGCGCGGTCGTCGCGCTGAGCGAGCTGACCCGCGAACGCTCCAACCCGCAGGGCCTGGTCGGCCAGAGCGACACGATCGTGCTCCCCGAGCACCGCGGACACAGGCTGGGGATGCTGACCAAGGCCGCGAACCTGATCCAGGTGCGGGAGGCGGCGCCGGACGCGGAGGCGATCCTCACCTGGAACGCTGAGGAGAACCGCCACATGCTCGACGTCAACGAGGCCCTCGGGTTCTACCCGTTCCTCGTCGAGGGGGCCTTCCAGCGCCTGCTGAGCTGATGGCGCGCGGGTACCCCCGGCTCAGCCGAGGATGACCGCGGCGACCTCGTCGGGGGAGGACACCACCAGCTCCGCGCCCGCCTCGAGCAGCTGCTCCTCGGAGCAGGCGCCTGTGGTCACGCCGAGCGGGCGCATTCCCGCGGCCAACGACATGGCGACGTCGGAGAGCGCGTCGCCGACGTACCAGGTGTCGGCGGCATCCACGCGCAGCTGCTTCAACGCGAGCAGCGCGGAGTCGGGGGCGGGCTTGCCGTGAGGCACCTCGTCGGTGCCGACCAGCACATCGACGAGGTCGCGGATGCCCATCGCGACCAGCAGGTGATCGGCCTCAGCGTGCCGCTTGGCGGTGACGACGCCGACGGCGAGGCCGGCCTCGCGCAGCCGCCGCAGGAGTGCGCGGGCGCCGGGCAGGAGCAGCGTCTCGCCGTGCACGTCGACCGCGCCGCGCCACCGGGCGCGGTAGGCGTCGATGATCTCCGCGATGCGCGGGTCGTCGGCGGGGCGTTCCGCGAGCTCGGCCAGCGCCACCTCCAACGGCCGCCCGATGTAGGGCACCACGTCCTCCGGCCGCACCAGCGTGCCGAAGCTGGTGATGGTCTCGGCGATGTGGTGGGCGATGACGGGGACGGTGTCGGCGAGCGTCCCGTCGAGGTCGAAGACGACTGCGGGCTTCATGCCCTCCACCCTAACGGCCCCCACTGCAAAAGGGCCGCCCCGCGGGTGCGGGACGGCCCTCTTGGCTCAGTTTATTGGTTTCGACACGGGCGCTCCTGCGTCGCGGCCCGGCTCAACCAGCGGGTATCAACGGTTCCCGTCAAGGAGCGGTTGGGATCAGCCGGGGATGACGTCGCCCGACGGCCACGTCGTCTTGATGAACTCGGCAACCTCGGGGGAGTGCAGCAGCTCCTCGAGCTTCGCGACGCCGGGGTTGGTGTTGTCGGTGCGCCACACCAGGATGTTGGCGTACGGGTTGCCCTCGACGGTCTCGCGCGCGATCGCGTCGTTGGTGTTCAGGCCGGCCGAGAGGATGAAGTTCGAGTTGACCACCGCGGCGTCGACCTTCGGGTCCTCGACCAGCTGCACGATCACCTCGGGCTGGTTCTCCTCGAAGGTCAGGCCCTTCGGGTTCTGCTCGTCGGTCAGGGTGAGCACGGTCGAGTCGTCGGCGACGCCGCTCAGCAGGCCGGCGCTCTCAAGCAGCTTCAGGCCGCGGTTCTGGTTGGACACGTCGTTGGTGATGGCGATCACGCCGCCGTCCGGCACGTCCGCCGCGGTGGCGTGCTTGGAGGAGAACAGCGACAGCGGCTCGATGTGGACGCCCGCGCCGTGCTCGAACTGGTAGCCCTTCGTCGCGATCTCCTCCTCGAGGTAGGGGAGGTGCTGGAAGTAGTTGGCGTCGATGTCGCCGCCGGCCAGGGCCTCGTTGGGGAGCACGTAGTCGGTGAACTCGGTGACGTCGAGGCTGATCCCGGCATCGGCCGCGAGGTTGCTCTGGATGAACTCCAGGATCTGGGCGTGCGGCACCGGGCTGGCGCCGACCTTGACGGTGGTCACCTCGGCGGCGGTCTCGGTGGGGCTCGCTGCGGTCGTCTCGGTGGGGCTCGACGCCGGCTCGGCGGAGCCACCGCAAGCGGTGAGGGCGAAGGCGGCAGCCAACGAGGCGGCAATCGTAGGGATAATCTTTCGCATCGGGATTTCTCCTTGTGCTCGGGGCCAACAACAAGTTGACCGATTATGGGGCCGGCCGAGGGATTCGGGCCGGTGGACTCGGGGGTCAGCGGTGGTCGACGGCCTTGCTGATGCGCTCGCCGGCGAACTGGATGATCTGCACGATAACGATGATGAGCACCACGAGGAAGATCATCACGTCGGGCTGGAAGCGCTGGTAGCCGTAGTTGTAGGCGAGGCGGCCGAGGCCGCCGCCGCCGATCAGGCCCGCCATCGTCGAATAGCCGACGAGCGTGACCAGCGTCGTGGTGACGCCGTCGACCAGCGTGGGCATCGCCTCGGGGATCAACACCTTGCGAATCGACTGCATGCGCGTCGATCCCATGGCGTGCGCGGCGTCCAGCTTGCCGGCGGGCACGTCGCGCAGGGCGGTCTCCACCAGCCGGGCGAAGAAGGGGATGGCGCCGATCGTCAGCGAGATCGACGCCGCGATCGGCCCGATGGCCGTGCCCACGAGGAGCTTGGCCAGCGGCATCAGCGAGATCATCAAGATCGCGTACGGGAACGAGCGGGTGATGTTGACCACGATGCTGGACAGCACGAAGTTGAGCGCGCGGTGCTCCGCCATTCCGCCCGGCTTGGTGACGAACAGCACCACGCCCAGCGGCAGGCCAAGCAGGATGGTGAAGATGCCGGAGAGGCCCACCATGACGATGGTCTCCCACAGCGCGGGCAGGGTCGCCTTGGCGATGGCCGGGTTGTTCAGGAAGTCGCCGAGCGCGTCGAGCAGGATCATCGCCGAGCCTCCAGCTCTTCCGGGCGGGTGAGCCGCGCGTCGGCCCCCTGGGCCCGCAGCGCGGCGATGACCGCCTGCGGGTCGGTGCCCGGCGGAACGGCGATGCGCAGGTGCGAGAACGTGGTCCCGGCCAGGTGCTCGACCGAGCCGGCCAGGATGTTCAACTCCGCGCCGACCACGGTGGAGGTGTGGGCGACGACGGGGGTTGCCGCCTTGTCGCCCGAGGACAGTACGTCCACCAGCGTGCCGGGGAAGTGGCCGACGGGGGCGTGCGGGGGGATGCCGAGCAGCGCCTGGCTGAGCCTGCCGTCGAGCTGGCGCACGACGTCGGTCAGCGGCCCGGACTCCAGGATCCGGCCGCCATCGAGCAGCGAGACCGAGTCGCAGATGCGCTTGACGACGTGCATCTCGTGCGTGATGACGAGCACGGCCAGCTCGGCGTGCGCGCGGAGCCGCACGATGAGGTCGAGGATCTCGTCCGTCGTCTTCGGGTCGAGCGCGGAGGTGGGCTCGTCGAAGAGCAGGACGTCGGGGTCGGTGGCCAGCGCCCGCGCGATGCCGACGCGCTGGCGCATGCCGCCGGACAGCTGAGAGGGGTAGGCCTCGCCCGCGTCCCCCAGGCCGACCAGGCCGAGGAGGTCATCGACCTTCGCGCGCCGCTTCTTCCTCTCGGCACCGATCAGCTCGAGCGGGTAGGCGACGTTGTCGGCGATGGTGCGCGAGTCGAACAGGTTCGCCTGTTGGAACACGAGCCCGATCCGGCGGCGCGCGGTGCGCAGGGCGTCCGAGCGGGCAGCGGTGAGGTCGACGCCGTTGATCTCGACGGTGCCCGACGTCGGGCGGTCGAGGAGGGTCAGGCAGCGCACCAGCGTCGACTTGCCCGCGCCCGAATGGCCGATGATGCCGTGGATGGAGCCGGCGGGCACGGTCAACGACACGTTGTCCAGGGCGCGCACCTCGCGCTTGCCCTGGAAATAGACCTTGGTGAGGTCCGTCACGGTGATCATGTCGGCTCCTTGAACGTGCGTGGTTCATTCAATCAGGGCGCGCGGAAAATCCCCGAATCAGAAGCGCGGTCGTTCACCAGCGGCGGAACGTTTCGACTCGGGCACGGCGCTACGCGCGTGCGCCCGGCTCAACGAGCGTAATGATGCCGGACCTCGGCGGCGACGGCGTCGAACACGCGCCGGTCGAGGATGGCGCCGATCCGGCGCACGCCGTCGGGATCGATCCGCACGATCCGGTTCACGCGCACCTCGCTGGCTCGGCCCTGCCGGTCCCACTCGCCGGTGCCGATGTCCAGCCAGTAGCGGCCGGCGCGCGCCTCCTGTGCGGCGTCGCGGTCGTGGTCCTGCGAGGTGACTTGGAGCCCGAGCAGCCATCCGCCGTCGCGCCCGATCAGGAGAACCGGACGGTCCTTGCCCTGCGCGTGATCCTCCTCGTAGGGAACCCAGGTCCAGACGATCTCGCCCGGGTCGGGGTTGTCGTCGCGGCGCGGCTGGTAGGCGATCTCGGGCAGCCGCGCGTAGTCACCGGGGTATCCGCCCTGGCCAGGGGCGGGTGGGGCATCGGGCCGGCCCGTGCCGGATGCCTGGGGTTTCGCCGCGGCCTTGGGGGCCTTGGGATTCGGCGCCCGCTCCGTCGACGGCGCGGAGTCGTAGTCCGGCACGGTGAACCGCTTGGGGCCCGGTTCCTGGCGCCGGTCCTGCTTGGCCCGCGGGGCGGGCTGTTCCTTCTTCTCGGTCGAGTTGCTGAGCGCGCGGACGGCGACGTCGCGGAGCACCCTCAGCACGCCGTCGAGGAACCCGGTGGAGTTGGCCATGGGTCGGGAGTGTAGTGCTAACGGAAGCGGGGGAGGCGGCCGTAGAAGATCGACTCCGGGCGGCGGTAGGGGACGGGGCGCTCGGCGCGGACGCGATCCCAGTCGGCGAGGTAGCGGCTGACCGGCGGCAGCCACAGGAGCGCGGAGCCGACGACGGCGAGCCCGACGGCGACGAAGCCCCAGTCGTGGGTGAGGGCCGCGAACCCGCCGGTCAGCGCGACGGCGAGGAGACCCGCCCAGCGGCCCCATCTCCAGCCGTTCCAGGACTGGAAGCCGGCGATGGCAGGGACTCCGGCGGCGATCACGGCCGCGGCGGCGAGGATGCCTTCGAGGGTGAGGGAGAGCCACTTGCCGGGGTCGGGGTCGACCCAGTCGACCAGGCGCGCGGACGCCGGGTACGTCTCCGGGTGTGCGGCCTCCCACCAGTGGAGCCCGTAGGCGGCCGCGACTCCGACGGCGGCCAGGTAGAGCACGACGGCGGCGGCCCCGAGCGCCGCGGGGCGACGCGGCTCGCCCGTGCGCGGGCTGCGCGTGACGCCGGGCTGGAGCTCCTCCAGCGGCGGCAGCGTCGCGATCTCGTTCGGCTCGGTCACGCGCCCAGCCTACGACAGCGCCGGAGGCCGGGCCTCCGCCGCATCCACCCGCTACGCGCCGACGTCGGCGCCGTGATGGACAAGCTCGTGGATCAGGTACGCGCCGAGGGACTCCGCGGTGAACACGAAGCCGTCGCCGCGTCGGCCCTCCCGGGACCACTGGTCATCGGAGAGATCGGCCCAGGCGGCCGCGGCATCCGCGGCCCGTCGGCGCAGGAGGGTGGCCGCGTCCTCGGGCGGGGTCAGCCAGTACTCGGCGGCGAGTGCGGCCTGATCCCCGTCCCAGACGGCGAAGGTGGCACCGTCCGCGGCGACGATCGCGCCCAGGCGGGAGGCCATCACCTCGCAGACGTCGGCGAGGTGGCGCGCGTACTCGACGGGGGACCAGGTCGTCGGCGCCGGGCGCTCCGCGGCCCCGGGCCGCGCGAGGCGGGCGGCCACGCCGTCGGTCAGGGTTGCGATGAGCGTCGGGAACTCGTCCTTGACAAGGGAGGATGCGTCGAACCCGCACTCTGTACAGGGCCGGGAGAGGACCTCTGCCCAGTCCACGGTGTCGGGCGGCGGTGTCAGGGGTTGGCTCATCTGCCCAGCCTACGACCGCTATCGCGGTTCGGCGGTCGCGGCGGAGGCGGGGTCGACGTCGGGGCGGAGGCGGCGCATCACCGGCTGGCGCAGCGAGCCGCCGACGGAGACGTTCAGGTAGCGGACCTGGATGCAGAGCAGCGGCTCGACCCAGTGCGAGCGGCGTGCGTCCGGGCCGACGGGAGTCGGCTTGAAAGGCGACGTGTCGCGGACGGTGCCGTGGAGGACGACCAGCAGCGCCTCGCGGTCCTTGTGGCTGAGCCCGGAGCCGACGCGGCCCAGCGAGTAGAGGACGGGGTCGGTGTCGAAGGTCTCCTCGTCGGCCGCGTGGCCGATCCAGAGCGCCCCGAGCCGCCGCTCGTCCCCGACCTCGGGGATCCATCCGCCGATCACGGCCACGAGCTCGTCGCGGTGCGGGGTCTTGATCCAGTCGGGGCTGCGGCTGCCGGGGATGTACGGCGACGACCGGCGCTTGCTCATCACGCCCTCGAGCCCTTGCTCCCTGGTGAGGCCGACGACGACGTCCGCGTCGTCGAATGTCTCGGACAGGTGCCAACAGGGGCGGTCGAGGTCGAGCTGCTCGAGGAGCGCGCGGCGGTCGGCGTGCGGGAGGCGGGTGACGTCGTGGCCGTCGACGCGCAGGATGTCGAAGACGACGAACGTCGCCGGACGCTCGCCGGCCAGTTGCAGCGCCTCCGCGTGGTCGCGGACGTGGACGCGGGGGGCGACGGCGTGCAGCTGCGGAATGCCGAGGTCGGGGTCGATGGCGATCAGCTCGCCGTCGAGGATCAACCCGTCAGGGAGGCCGACGGCACCCTCGACGACCTCCGGATACGCCAGCGTGATGTCGCCGCCGGTGCGGTTCGAGAGGCGGAGCCTCCCGCCGCGGGTCTCGGCGAGGGCGCGCACGCCGTCCCACTTGATCTCGTGGATCCACTCGGGGCCGGGCGGTGGGACCCCCGGGGTGGGGGTCGGGACCGCGAGCATGGGGCGCATGCCGTCAATTGTGCCCGGTCGGGGAGTCGCCGCGCTGGTCAGGCCAGCTTTCGGCGCGCCAGTTCGGCGAGCACGCGGGCGCCGTCCGGGACGACCCGGTCGTCGAACCGCGCGTAGGCCGAGTGGTTGAACGGCGCGGTCGCGGGGTCGAGCTCGGGCGGGCAGGCCGACAGGCCGATGAAGCAGCCCGGGGCCTCCTCCAAGAGGCGCGAGAAGTCCTCGGCGCCGGCCAGCGGATGCTCCCACCTCGCGTGCCGATCCGCGCCGAACAGATCCGTGACGACGCCGGCGACGGCGTCGGCCTCCGCGTCGTCGTTGATGGTGACGGGGTACTGCTCGACCAGGCTGAACTCGCCCGTGACGCCGTGGGCCGCGGCGATGCCGTCGACGACCTGCGGGATGGTGGCGATCAGCCGGTCGCGGGCCTCGTGCGAGAAGGCGCGCAGGGTCGCCTCGAGCCGGCCGTCCTCCGGGATGACGTTCGCGATGGTTCCCGCCTGCAGCAGGCCGACGGTGACCACCACCGGGTCCTGGACGTCGAAGCGCCTGGTCACCATGGTCTGCAGCGCGGTGGTGACCTCGGCGAGCGCGGGCACGGGGTCGGCCGCGCGCTGCGGCGTCGAGCCGTGACCGCCGCGCCCGACGATGCGCACCTTGGCGACATCGGAGCTCGCCATGACCGTGCCCGGCTTGGTGGAGAACGTGCCGCAGGGGTCGAGCGCGGACCAGACGTGGATGGCGTACACCCAGTCGGGGCGGGAGCCCGCGACGTCGAGCAGCCCCTCCTCGAGCATGTAGCGGCACCCGTCGACGCCCTCCTCGCCGGGCTGGAACATGAAGATCACGTCCCCGGCCAACTCGTCTCGCCGCGAGCACAACTCGTGCGCGGCGCCGATCAGCATCGACATGTGCAGGTCGTGGCCGCACGCGTGCATGTTGCCGTTGGCGGCCGCGTAGTCGAGCCCGGTGAGCTCCTCGACGGGGAGCGCGTCCATGTCGGCCCGGAGCAGCACGACGGGGCGTTTGCCCTCGGTGGGACGGCCGCCGCGCAGCACGCCGACGACGCTGGTCACCGTCTCGCCGAGCGTGACCTCCAGCGGCAGCCCGTCGAGCGCGCGGAGCACCGCGGCCTGGGTCTCGGGGAGCTGGAGCCCCACCTCCGGGATCCGGTGGAGCTCGCGGCGCAGCGTGACGAGATCGATGGTCATGGCACTTGTCTACCGCATCCGGCGCGGTGCCTCGGCACGGAATCCACCGGGCCTTGTTCATATCGAGTATCGATGTTATCGTTTTTCGATATAAATCTTCGAAGGAGGAATCCCATGAATGCACGACTGCTCACGTTCGACCGGGCCGACTATCGCCTGACGAAGGTGCTGATGATCCTGGTGGCCGTCGGCGCGCCGGTCCTGCTCCTCTGTTGGCCGGTCTACGACGCGCTGGCAGGCAACCCGCTCCGGGTCACCCTGCCGGCGAGCAACCTGGAGCCGCTGGGTGCCGCCGACGGCGTCACGGTGACCCCGTGGGGCCGCGTCGCGGTCGAGGTGGCCGACGCACCGCTCACTGCCTGGGTGCTCTCGCTGCTGCCCGCCGTGGTCGTCACCTTCGCGATCTGGACCGCCCTCGTCCTCCTCTGGCGCATCGTCGCGGCGGCCGCCGCGGGAAGGCCCTTCACCGTGGACGCCGTGCACTGCCTGCGCGGCATCGCGTTGGTCGTCTTCCTGGGCGCCGCGCTGCACTGGCTCGTTGCGGGGTTTGTCGACGCCGCGCTCAGCCGCCGGTTCCTGCCGGGCGAGGAGACGACGCTGTTCGTGTCGACGACCGGGAGCGGCCCGCTGGTCGTCGTCGGCGCCGCGGTGCTCTTCGCGATGGTGGCCGAGGCGTTCGCCCGCGGCGTCGTCCTCGAGGACGACCTCGAAGGGGTGGTGTGAGGTGCCCGTCGAGGAGCCGCATCGCATCGTCTGCCGGTTGGACGAGTTGCTCGAGCGCCGCGGGATGACGCTCACGGCGCTGTCCGAGGCCGTGGGGGTCACGCTGGCGAACCTGTCCATCCTGAAGAATCAGCGCGCGAAGGCCATCCGATTCGGCACGCTCACCGCGTTGTGCGACGTCCTCGGGTGTCAGCCCGGCGATCTCTTCAGCCTTGAGCCGGCGCCCAACGACGTGCTAATCTGAT
>RRZU010647730.1_pt1 | contig 13525 bp, 11 predicted proteins | sample 2165561 | NCBI WGS metagenome assembly RRZU01 (sample SAMN10456909, study PRJNA506462) | wastewater metagenome | isolation source: wastewater sludge | place: USA: Moscow, Idaho
CGCGGATAACGCGAAAAAGCTTGAAGAACTGGGCATTCCTTGCCCGAAAATCATTCAGGTATACCGCATACCCAGCATTGAGCGTGACGCCGTGCATTATTATCCGCTACCTGGCACAACCTTGCGTGACCTCTATCGCGGTGACCTTGAGTACCCTGCCAACCTTCGTGAGCGCTTTTTAAAATTTGTTGAGCACATTCAAGATCTCGGCGTGTACTTTCGCTCCATCCATCTCGGCAACGTGGTACTCACGCCAGATGATGAATTGGGGTTGATTGATATATCAGACATGAAAATCTTCCGTCGGCCACTGAGTAAGTGGCAGAGGAAGAGGAATTTTGAGCATATGGTAAGGGATGGGGAAGATACGCTCTGGCTAGGACTTGATTAAGCCCCAACCAAATACAAATCAAACAGTAAAAACTTATCTACTAGATTCTAGGCTAAGTTTAGTTGACTTTAGCATGATCATAAATATAGGTAGCAAGACCAAAATCCATAGCTCATCTGGATTACCAATCAGTTGGCTACCATCAAAATTCAATGCCATTATTGAAGATAACAAATACAGTCCCCAGTAGTTTTTACTAACAAAAGCCAAATACAAAGCAGATACACAAATCAATAGAAATAATGCTAAAGCTAATATTCCTGTGTGCACTAAAAGTGCTAAAAATATATTATGCGCATGATTAATTGGATGAGTACCATAAATTAAACGCTCACTTTTGAAGTCTGCGCCACAGCCAAACAGGTAACTACAACCTTCAAAATCTTGTAGTAAAAGACTCCAAAGTTCAAAGCGTCCAGAGTCAGCCCGTCTAACAAGTTGATCCACAACTGGAATACTTTCTGAAAAATAATAAATCAAGAATAAAGATAAAAGTGAAAAGACAGAAAAAAAGACTATATAAAAAGCCCCTTTACGATCATAAAAAAGATATGCAAAATATACAAAAACCACAAAAAACATCGCTACTATCCCACTTCTGCTTTGCAATATAAAGGACATGCAGAAGAAAGAAATAACAAAAGCCGATAACAGCTCTAAATATCGTTTTTGTTTAATCCAAACTGGCAGAGCTGCAGAAAAAAGCGCACTAATTAACATACTAGTATAAATAGGTCCAGACATTCTCGCTGGCAACCAAATAACTCTCTCTCCAAAGCCATAACGCCCTGTAAGCCAATAAAAAACAGCAGACAAAACAACATAAAAGGAAACTAGCCAGAAAGAAAATCGATAAAAGCCATTACTAAACAGCAGATCACTTTTTACAAAAAAAACACATATTGATAAAAAAAGAAAAATATAGAGCAAGTGTTTATAATACTGTAACCCAACACCATTAAAAACCGCACTGATACAGTAAACAAGAAGGAGTGCTAGCCATAAAAAAACCATATAACTTATTTTAAAATCTAAAAATCTACTTCTTAGTATATACACTAAAGCTGGCAATGCTAACAGCGCATAATAAACATTATTTATCATTTTAGACGTTGGTAAAAAAAAGTAGCTTGCCAAAAAAAACACAAGCGCATAAAAGAAGTAATCTTCCTTAACCCTGTAAAAAAAACCAGAATTCATAACACCCTCCAAAATATAAAAGTCGTATTGCAGATCATTAAACTGTTATCACAGCTTTATCACAAACGATAAAATCTACCCTATCTTCTCTAAGCGCCTGCAATGCTTCTAGGGGCGTATTAATTATAGGTTCTTCATGAGCATTAAAGCTAGTATTAACCAATACTGGAAGCCCTGTCTTGCTCTTGAACTGCTCTAAAATATCATAATAAAGTGGATTTTCTGCTCTTTCGATAATTTGCGGTCTTGCAGTACCATCAACGTGAACAACTGCAGCAATTTTGTCAGCCCACTCAGCCTTTACATTTGCTGTAATCGTCATAAATCTACAAGCGTATTTTACTGATTGACTAATATTAAAAACCTGTTCAGCATCAACATCGCGAACAAAGGGTGCAAATGGCATAAACTCAGTGCGCTGTAATCTTTGGTTGATACTATCATTTATATCCCTTTTATCTGGGTTAGCTAAAATGGTTCGCGCACCTAAAGCTCGTGGCCCCATCTCCATCGCCTTGGTAAAAATCGCACCAACCTTATGCTCAGCAAGTAAACTTGCTGCAGTTTCAACTGGGTTAGTTTTGCTAACACTAAATCCATCTTTAATTGCAGTATCTATTATAGAGTCAGCATCGTAAGCCCAACCAAGATAAACATTATTTAATCTCTTTCTCTGAAGTGAGTTAACCCCATTTTTTTCCACCAGATAATCTACACACGCTCCAACTGATAAGCCTTCATCACCCATTGCAGGGAATACAAAAACCTCTTCAACGCCATTCAACTCAGCTATATTCTGATTCAATTTAACATTAGAAAAAACGCCACCACTCATAGCTACATATTTAGCGCCTGTTATCTCTAATAGCTTTTTAACCCAATTATTAATAACATTCTCGGTAGCAACCTGAATTGAAGCTGCAATATCTTCATTAGACATCCCTAAAAAAACTTCTTTTAAATACTTCTCTAACTCTACGTATCCTTTAAGATCTGACACTATAGAAGCATCACTTTGGATCTTGAACATCTTAGCAATACTATCAGCAGCAATAGGCTTTCCAAAGGCTGCAAGTCCAGTCAACTTACCCTCATGCCTATTACGCTTAAATCCACATAACTCTGTTGCATAGGCATAAGCTAGGCCTATAGATGCACCAGTATTCTGAGGCTCATGTAAAATAGTTTCCTCACCACCGAGCAACAAATCTAATTGACTCCCATCATAATGATAAGCTGAGTACTGCGCACCATCACCACCTCCGTCACAGCTAACAATTAATGTATCTCTTTCCCAGTCAACAAACTTAAAGGCCGATAAATTATGCGCACGATGGTGATTTGAAAAAAATACATCTGTGTTCGAGTTAACTCCCAGCAACTCTTTAAGCTTATCAATATTTATAAACTTTTCAGCATCTATAGTATTATTTTTACTTAAATACCTGTATAGATTTAGATCGGCTTTTCTCCCTAATATTTTTCTTTTTATATTATTCAAGTTTAAAACTGAGTTTTTATAAGCACTCAAAGGAATCTGAAGCCTAGTTAAAGCAACAGCACCAAGATCACTTCTATTAATCCCTACGATTCTTAAAACCTCATCGACCGACTGCAAGTCAAAAAAACCACCATCGTTTTTCACTCGGTTTAATCTTTCTTCTTTACAGAAAGCAACCAGCTCATTATTCTTAAAAAGACATGCACTGGCATCATGGCCTGTATGCAAACCTAAAATATACATTTAAAAACCACCTAACAAAAAACCAGTAAGTAAACCGAACAATGCGAAAAATATATTCTTTATTTTTTCTCTTCTCTTTCGCTTTTTCTTTTTTTCTTTTTCTTCACTCACAACTACGTGTGCCCCAAAGCCAGTATGCAAAACTGCATCATTTTCAAGAATTAAAGCGTATCTGTTTTCAGCTGCATATAAGCGTGATAAATCCTTTTCACCAGAAAACCTTGAATAGGGCGCATGTTTTTTATAGTCAGCCAGCCTTCTAAGCCCTGGATTAAATGAAAACCCCTGCCAGTCCTCTTTTTCTGAGTTCAATTTATAGAAAAATATATTTTTTATGTTTCTGCGATCACTGAGGTACACATAGGGACTATGAATCGCCAAATCATGTGCAGCACTTCTTAGCCATACCTGTAAAGCCTGCTGATCTTCAGTGAGCAGTGCAATGGAGTCTTCAATAAATCCAGGCCGGTAAAACTCCCAGTCATCTTCACAGTGAAAAACCCATTCAGTTTCTATATCACCATATGCCAAATCAATTGACGCTAACTGCCCTAGTTTTGGCTCATTCACATAAATCTTTGTGTACTGACGCCAGCTTTCTGGCAAACAATTAAAGACACCTTGCTGGCCTGAGTCTTCAGTAATATATACTTTACGAATAGGATAGGTATTGAACTTATCTAAACTTTCTAGAGTGCGTTTTAATAGCTCAAATCGCCCGCAGCTAGTTATCATAATTGACACATCACTATCTTCTGAAAAAAGCATATATTCTCCTGCGCTATACTTTGATGAGAATCTCTAATTAAATTCCAAAAAAACCAAGTATTCTCTGCCGCAGTCCTGGGATATGGTGCTCACGCAGCGGTGCCTTCAACGATTCAACTATTTGTCTACCTATTGTCGCAAAACTATACTTAGACTCAACCAATGCTTGTCCGTTTGCTGCAATTTTATCTGCTAAATCATTATCTTCACGCAACAATGCAAGTTTGCTACGGAATTCTTCAAGTGTTCTATACAGCACTATATTATGCATATCTATAAATCCAAGCGCTTTATTTTCCTCTTGCCCTTGATCATAAGCAAAGAGTACACAGCCACATGCCATTGCTTCAAAGTTTTTAATCATATACTCGCCCATACCAATATCCGCACCAACAAAAAAACGGATGCGGTTTAGGGTCTGCAAATACTCATCCCCTGACTTGGTACGAGTCGCTAAGAGATTTTCTTTTTGAGAAAGCTTTTCTAAGAACTCTCTGCGTTGTGAGTAGGCGATACTTTTAGTGCTGCCAATAAAGCCAAGCTCAATATCTCGCGGCTGCTCTAGATTTCTCAGTAATTCTTGATCGTACCCTTTAGGTACAAACACAGCATCCACACCTTCCTCTTGCAATCGTCTTGTTACGACAGCGCCAGAGCTTAGTACACGCGCCCAAGGTAGCTTCTTGTAATAGCTAGAAAATTTCCCCGTATACTTACAGGGAATATAGTTTTGATAAGCGTCATGCTCAAGAATAACTAAATTAGGGATGGTTCGGATAAAGTTGACTTGGCGTAATTCCTTCTTAAATCTAAGGAAAAATATAACTCTATCGTAGTTCTCTAAACTTATATTTTTCCTAAAATAACCTTTCAAATCATCTTGTTCTTTACTAGATAACCAGCGAATATCTGTAGATATATTTTCACTAACACCTTCATACAGGCGATCCAGAATGACTCTTTGCTCTTTTTGGACTAAAAACAAAACTTTTGACAAGTCACTCTCCCTTAAAAAACACCTGTTTTTTTTCAATAGATACGCTTACTTTTTTAAAAGTATTATCATCCCAGCTTTTTATGTCAGACATCTGCTCTAAAGCAGCGTCTATATCATCAAACATAATAAGCCTTAATTCTGCAGGACTCAGGCACCACCATGGGTATGCCTTTAACTTCTCAATTACATCATCAGAGAACCGATATTTTATTATCTTGGCTGGTATTCCTATAACTATTGCATACTCAGGCACGTCTTGAGTAACGATACTGCGAGCACCAATAACAGCACCATTTCCAATTTTCACTCCTTTCATGATCATTGCTTCCTGACCAATCCAGACATCATTACCTATCTCTACATCCTGCCATTTACTTTGATAAGTTAAGCCTGTATCAATAGGTGAATGTTTTTTTGTATATTGAAATGGGTGAGTACTTAACCAGTCTAATGGATGCCCAACAGGATCAACTCCAATAATTACTCTTTCTGCAATAGAGCAGTACCGACCTATTTTTGCCACCATATAAAGCTCGCCGCTATGCATGTAGCTATAAGCACCAATATTTAAATTCCGGCAATGAAAGTCTACTCTATTAAATCGAGCACCTTGTTCAACTTCAAGAGAAGCCTCTTTACCATAGTTAGTTCTAGATAATGGCAGCTTTATAGAGTTTTTCTCAAGCAAACTCTTGTTTTTTATCCTATTAATCCATTGCACTCTATTTACTTCCCAGCCAACACCAAAAACGCTGATGGCTATTTTTATCAGTAAAGGGCTCTATATTGTTAGAAGGAAGTAAGTTCTCGACAGACTTTATCAATAGAGTGTTAAGGCCTTCTACATCCCCCAACCCAAACAAACACTCTGCTTCATTCACCACTTCCTTCGCACCCCCGCAATCTGTGGCAATCACTGGCACACCTGCAGCCATGGCTTCCAGCAATACCATGCCAAAAGGCTCGTGATCCGAAGTCAGTGCAAACAAATCAAAGGCTTTAAAGTAACACCTCCCATTAGGTACTTGCCCTAAAAAGCGCACGCTATCAGACACGCCTAGATCATGTGCTAATTGCTTAAGCTGCTGCTCTAAACGTCCGCTGCCCATAATGGCCAGCAAGCTACCGGCGGGTAGTTCGGGGAGGGCCTTCGCGAAGCCTTTAATCAGTGTGGCTTGGTCTTTATCTGGGTGTAAACGACCCACGTTACCAACAACCCAAGCATCTAGAGGTAAACCGAGAAACTGACGTGCCTCTTCACGACTGACTTGCTCAGCTTGCACTGCCTCAACATCAATACGGTTGTAAAGGGTTTCTATATGTTCTGGTTTGAACTTTGGTAGGCACGCGCGCATATCGTCGCGGACGGCATTGGACACGCCAAGCAGGCGCAAACGATTACGAAAATAATTAGCCAGCCATTGCCTAGAACGACGTTTGTAGTCACCAAAGGCGTGGTGCACGCCAATCACTGGCAGTTTAGAGCCAAATAGCGCGATATAAATAGGCTTAAATCGGTGAGCGATGCATAAGGTAAAGTTGCGACTGGCAACGATTTTTTTAAAATCTTTAATCGCTGCCAGCTTTAGACCGCGCACTTGTTTGCTGCTGTAGTTGAGAAAAATCACCTCATCCGAAGCGCTACCTTGCGCCACTTCGTCATTGGGCTCGCCAGTCAAATACACTGTGCAAACTTTGTAGTCGGTGTCTTTAAACAATACGGCGTATTGACGAGAGCAATCCATAAAAGGCCCGTCATAGCCATGACTAAACTGCAGAACCCACTGTTCTGCAGTAGGATTAGCAGTCTTAGTTGCTGCCATCAGCCAACCCTTCCTTAACCACCAAAATATCTTCCATAATCAAATACTGCAGATCCGAGCCAAAGAACATATCCAATGCATCTTTGGGTGAGCAGACCATGGCTTCGCCGCGGCGGTTGAGTGAGGTATTGAGCGAAACCCCATTACCAGTGAGCTTTTCTAACTCGACCATCAGGTCATACCAGCGCGGGTTGTATTGACGCTCCAGCACTTGCGCACGCGACGTGCCATCTTCGTGGACCACTTCTGGCACGCGTTCTTTCCACTCATCACTGACTTCAAAGGTGAAGGTCATAAAAGGTGATGGGTGATCCACCTTGAGCATTTTCGGTGCCACAGTATCCAGCATCGACGGGCAGAATGGACGCCAGCGCTCGCGGAATTTAATTTGTGCGTTAATTCGATCAGCCACATTAGGAATACTTGGGCAGCCAATAATCGAGCGGCCACCCAAAGCGCGCGGGCCAAACTCCATGCGGCCTTGGAACCACGCCACAGGATTGCCTTCCACCATAATCTTAGCAATGTGCTCTGGCACGCTATCAATTTTTTGCCACTTTGGCTGACCTGGGTGTTTGGCACAGGCGGCGATCACTTCTTCATTGGTGTACGAGGGACCAAGGTAAACATGCTCCATCTTCTCAACAGGTACGCCTTTGCGTTGTGACACATAGGCGGCAGCGCCTACCGCGGTACCGGCATCACCAGCCGCGGGCTGCACAAACAGTTCTTTGACTTCATCGCGAGCAATAATTTTTTGGTTGAGTTTCACGTTCAAGGCACTACCGCCGGCAAAGGCGATGCGGCCGGTCTCTTTGATAATGTCACCCAGATAGTAATCCATCATTTCTAGCGCCAGCTTTTCAAACAGTGCTTGCACGCTGGCGGCGTAATGGATGTAAGGATCATCGGCGATATCGCCCTCGCGCTTTGGACCTAACCATTCAATGAGCTTAGGTGAGAAGTAAAAGCCTTTGCCTTTTTCTTTATAGCGACGCAAGCCAATGACGTTGGCATACTCGGTGTTAATGACTAACTCACCGTTTTCAAACTTCGCTAAACGCGATAAATCATATAGGTCCGGATTACCGTAAGGGGCCATGCCCATCACTTTAAATTCGCCATCAAGCATTTCAAAGCCAAGAAACTCGGTCATAGCGCCATACAGGCCACCGAGCGAATCTGGATCATAAAATTCTTTAATTTTATGAATCTTGCCGTTCTCACCGTAACCAAAGAAAGTGGTGGCATATTCGCCCTTACCGTCAATACCCATAATGGCGGTTTTTTCTTTGATACCTGAGCACAAATAAGCACTGGCTGCGTGAGCGAGATGGTGCTCAACAGGTTCAATTTTGATTTTCTTTAAATCAAAACCCAACTGTTCTAAGCACCATTGAATTTTTTTGTAGTAACGCTTGTAACGACGATTACCCATCAAGATGGCATCTAAAGCGCGATCCGGCGCGTACCAGTAGCGCTTGGCGTAGTGCCAACGGGCTTTTTCAAAAATGCTAATCGGCGCAAACGGAATGGCGACTACATCGACATCAGCCGGTGTGATTCCTGCCTGCTCTAAACAAAACTTAGCGGACTCATAGGGCATACGATTCTTTGCATGCTTGTCGCGTACTAAGCGCTCTTCCTCAACAGCAGCAATTAACTTGCCATCAATATATAAGGCTGCCGATGGATCATGGCTGAGAGCGCCAGATAAGCCGAGAATAGTCAGTGCCATGGAAATTTTCGCCTCTTAGTCTTCAGTGCAGCTGGCAGGCAACTGCGGTAAACGCTGATCAAGTAATTTGTACAATGGGCTCTGTTGCGGCCAATTGCGTAATAAACGGGAACGGTCTTTTTGATACGCTCGGGTGAAACGGCGCACACTGCGATGCTGCTGCATGGCATCTAAATCAATTAAATAACAGCGCTGTTGGTGCCATAAAATATTGTGGCCTTTTAAATCGCCATGGCTGATTTTTTCACGAATCAGCGCATTTAATAACTCAGTTAAGGCGTTTATTTCAGCTTCAGGCACAGCATCGCTATCTTGATAACTCGCTAGGCGATGGATTATATCCTGCTCGCCGCAATATTCGCTAATTAACAACGCACTGCCACGCAAACCGCACCATCTATTTTCAATAATCGCCAAGGGCTGTGGTGTAGCAATCCCAAGCACACTCAAACGATGGCCTTCACGCCAACTATGCCAAGCTCGGCTGGGTCGCCAAAAACGTTTAAGCCAATGGATTAAATTTTTTATGTTGTAGCGTTTGACAACCAAGGTTCGTTGCCCGCATTCAATGCGTGCAACGGTTGCCGCACCGCCGGTTTTATAGAGATACCCTGCCGCAATCGCCGCATCCGGATTACTCAATACCGGCTCAAGCTCATCCTGCGCCGCGCGCCATACCACGCGCAAGCCAAATAAATGAACTCTAGCGCTAAACAAACTGCACTCTCTACCCGCTTTCTTCAAGTAATCTTTCACGCGCCATGTGCGGATACTGAGTATGTGTTGTTGCAGGCTTTCTAAGCGCAGGGCGTGCTGACCATTGACTAACAAATAGTGAACCAATAGCTCTTCAAGGTGAGCGTCAAAGGCACTGGGTAGTTGAGCAAAAAAAACAGCTAAATTGGCAATGACTTTTTCTTGTGAGAGCGGTTGTCCGGCGTGCTCGTTGTGTACGCCACCGCCGTCCACCACATAGAGCCGTTCGCCCTGCTGCAGCAGGTTATCTAAATGCAAATCACTTTGCCAAAGTCCGCGCAGATGCATCTGTGCCACTGCACCGAGCGCCGCACCGAGTACAGCTGTTTGCCGTTCGCTCAGCGGCTTATCAGATTGGCATTCCTGCCAAACCGCAGCAAGACTCTGCGCCTGATCGACAAACTCAAACAGTAAATAAGCGCTGCCATCATTTTGCTGCTGGCAATCTAAAAGCTCAGCACTGGTGATTTGCTGCTCGCTCAACAATTGCGCACCGAGCAGTTCGCGTTGATATTGCCGCGCAGCCTTATGACCGATTAACAACTTAGCCAAGACTGTACGTCCCTGCCATTGTCCTTTACCGACATAACGCTGCTCAGGCAAGACGCGCAGCCACTGTTCAATGACGAGCACCTGACCGTTTTCAAGCTCCAGATTCAATGGTAATGGCGGTGTACGCTGTGTTAACTCAGACAATTTCATTAGCGCGCCGCCTTATTTTTACGCCGTGACTCTAAGCGCTGCAACCAGCGCGGAATATCTGCAGGCTGGTCTAAGTAACTCTGCAAAAACAACTGTATTTGTGCGCGGCCCCACACATGCCTCGAACGACGAAACAGCGGCTCTAAATCTTTAACTCGATCGCGCTGACCCAGCAATAACGGGCGCGTTTTCTCCAGATCAATCAGTTGCGCTGTAAAACCTGTGGCCTGCTCTTGTAGAAAAATATGTTTAGGGTAAAAGCAGCCATGCATTTGTCCTGCACTGTGCAAGGTTTTTGCAAGTTTGGCACAGGCTTGAATAATGCCTTGTTGCTGCTCACTTGAAAGTTCTAACCACTGTTGTTGCCAATCGTCCAAATCCTGCCAGCCGGTTAACGCGTAGGTCAGCAAAATAGCCTGCTGCTGCCCCGCCACTTTGCGCTGTGCAAAATACGCCGCACGCAACGCCGGAATACCCAGCTGCTGATAACGCTGAATATTGCGCATTTCGCGGGCGAAGGTTGGCTCGCCCAAAGGGTGCTGCAAACTGCGCGTCAGGTGATTGATTTGGCGCTTTAAATAAAAGCTGTGCTCATCCAGCGTCAACTTCGCCACACTGCTCCAGCCGCCGCGCTCGGTATTGGGTTCATCTACTGCTTCCAGCTTGAGCGCCCATAAAGCAGCAAAGCTATCCAGTTGCTGCTGTTGCAGTAAACTCGCAACCGCTGGATCAATAAAATCTTTCATTCACGCCCCTCAAAGAACCGCAAAATTTTAGCGATCTTCTGTTTATCTTCGGCGTTCAGTCGAGAGCGCTGACAATATTGTAAGTAAAAACGTAAACGCTGCGTATGACTTAAATGATATTTTGCCACTTTATCTAAACAGGCTAAATCTTTAATGATGCGATAACGCAGCATCGGCCCCCACCAAAAAGTACCGGCCGGGCAGTCAATCAAATACACTTTAACTTGGTCATCAACCAGTAAATTGCGCCATTTCAAATCGTTGTGGGTAAATCCGTGCTGGTGCATGATCCGTGCGGCATAAGCGACCTGGCTGCTGACCTGTTTAACCCATGCAGGATTGTTCAGCAGTGGACTGTTATTGTGTGCTAAATCAGCTAAATCACGGCTATGGGGTATTTCTCGAGTAATCATCGCACCACGCACGAACGCGCCGGCTTGGCGCTCTAAACCGTGCGCAATCACTTCAGCCGTTGCAATGCCCCACTTAGCAAAACGCTTAAGGTTTTGCCATTCTGCTTTAATGCGTGGTCGTGCCGCATAACGCCGCAAGCCTTTACCAGCATTACGATAGCGTTTGACATAATAATTCACGCCTTTTCGGTTGACGCGGATCAGTTCAGACAGCGGATCATGGGTGATGCGCTCACCTTCTAAGGCGAACACTTTTTCCAGGCTGCCAAAGTCTGCCTGCAACATCTGATAGTCTGCAGCCAATTGCCAACTCGACATTACAAAGCGTCTCCATAGCGCACTTTACGCGCATAGAGTTTGGCCGCCTTATCCTCCAACCAAGCCAATAGTTCAGCTTCATCATGCAAAATTTCCACTAATGGCTGCTGAAAATACTCGCGCAAGAAGCGCAATTTATCACGCTGAGTTAAGCCAATATCTAACGCCGAAAAATACAAGGCGGCTAAATCTTTATTACGCCAGCGCTTTGGTGTTTGTTCGCGTGTTTGCGCACGGTGTAAATCAATCACCGACAATCGAAATGAATCGGCACTGATAGGCTGGTCGGTATGCAAGAGGAAATGGCAGATATAACAATCACGATGATTCACCCCAGCGCGATGCATACCACCGACCATCTGCGCCACACGGGCAATCAAAGCCCGCTTTAAAGTGGGCTCAGGCGGCTGTGTTGGCCAGTCCATTGAGTAGTCTTCTAAACTGATCGTTGGTGCCAGCTCTTGGGTAATAATAAAGGAATGCTGCTGTGCTGGATTACTGCCGCGCACACCAAAGCCGACTGCCGTCATGGTGGCAATGTTATGTTTCTGTAAGCGCTCAATAGCGATCCATTCTTGTTCAGCACCCAACACCGGGGCTTTGGCAGTCAGCCAGTTTTTAAATATTTCTGCCCAGCCAATGCCGCGATGAATTTTCACAAAGTAACCACGACCCGCCACTTCAGTGCGCAGCGTACGACGCGCTTCAAGTTCGCGATACACCTCGCCTTGCAATTGCTCAACAGCGACAAACGCATCTTGCCCAGCCCAGAGACTGGCAAAAGGTTCGTCTAACTTAAGTTTCATGCTAACTCCGCTAAAATAATATCGGCTGCGCGCTCAGGCATCGAATACAAGTCGGCCGTTTGCGCATAGTGAAGTGCATTTTCCGACCAGCGCGCACGCAAGGCACAATCCGCTAAAATATGAGTCAACGCCTGATCGAGTTTTTTCTGCTCAAATGGACTGGCCAATACCTGCCCACAATCCGCCTCTTCAATATAGTGCGCATAACCACAAATGTCGGTTACCAGCACTGGCAAACCGGCTACTAAGGCTTCTAATAACACTGTACCGGTGTTTTCATTATAAGCGGGATGCATCAATAGATCGGCGCCAAGTAAAAAACGCGGAATATCACTGCGACCCTTAAATATTTTAACCTGTTTAGAAATGCCTAAAGCAGCGGCTTGCAGCAAGAAAGGCTTTGGATCGTCTTGCCCTATCACGATTAATTGTGTGCGCTCTCGCTGTGCATTGGGCAAGCTGGCCAATGCTTTCAAGCTACGGTCTAAGCCTTTAGTTTTAAAGCCTGACCCGACTTGTAATAACAGCTGTTGATCGTCTCGTAGATTAAACTCAGCGCGAAAATCAGCACGAATTTCAGCTGCATTATGGGGCGCCCGACGATCTTTAGCGATGCCTGGCGGCAGTAAATGAAAGCGCGCAGCCGGTGTTTGATAGTGCTTAACAAACAAGGGCTGCTGCACCTCAGAAATCATTAAAATCTGTGTTGGCGAATCTGGCGCAAACACTGCACGCTCGTAGCTGGCAAAATGCCGATAGCGATTGCTGTAGCGATACAGTGGATTACGCAACGTTTGCGCTTTATCTTCGAAACAACCATCGGCTGCATAGTAGACGTCAAGGCCAGGCATTTTATTAAAGCCTATGACTCGGTCAACGGGCTGCTGTTGCATATCCGCTTGCAGCCAATCATAAAACTTTTGATTGCGACTGTGATTGGACCACGCTTTAACTGGCCCGATGCGCACATCAAAACCTTCTGGAATCTCACCTTGCCAAATCAGCGTATACACACGAATGTGATGGCCACGCTGCTGGCACTCCAAGGCAATGCGCATAAAATCGCGCTGCAAGCCACCAAAGGGGAAGTATTTATAGAGGATAAAAGCCAACTGCATCAGCC
>RRZU011893338.1_pt1 | contig 13525 bp, 7 predicted proteins | sample 2165561 | NCBI WGS metagenome assembly RRZU01 (sample SAMN10456909, study PRJNA506462) | wastewater metagenome | isolation source: wastewater sludge | place: USA: Moscow, Idaho
CTTATTAAAAGGTGCTTTAGCTTATATTGAAGAATTAAGAGATCAAAATATGCCTTTACTAATAGCTTCTGATATGCATGAATTAAGACTTGCCCATGAAACAAAGAATATGATTATAAGCGCTCAAATGAAACTAGAAGCTTCACTTATGAGAAAAGAGAGTAGATGTAGTCATTATAGATTAGATTATCCTGATATGGATGAGAAAAATTGGCAAGCATGGATAAATATATATAAAGATAAAGATGGTAATATGCAACTTGAAAAACAAGCTTTTGGAACTTGGCCAGTTCTTCAAAGAGCGTAAATTTAGAAATCTACACTCTTTTAAAATTATTCACCAAAAAGAATATTCTCTTTTTGATGAATCATTTTTGATGTAAAAAAGCTTACAATCAAGATTGTTAAAATAGGTATAAATAAAAAATATATTATTAGAATATCAGGTCTAAAATCCCAATATGATTCAAAAAGTAGGGCGCTTATATAATAAGAAGCAATACTTCCAAAAACAATTCCTAAGCTACTAGCACTAAAAGAAATTAAACCAAATTCTATTAAAAAAGAGTTTTTTATGGTTTTGTTTTTTACTCCAATCATTTTTAGTCTTAATATGTTATTTTTTTGTAAATTCATTTGATACTGAATAATAATAAAACTCATAAGAAGTCCAATAATAATAGAATAAATACTCATATTATCAGTTATTTTAGTAACATTTTTTACAAGATCAGCAAAGGTTTCAAATAAATTTTTTACATCAATAACAGTTAATGAAGGGAATAAATCTGATAATTTTATAAGCATTTGTTGGGCATCATAATCGCCTGATGAAATTGTTGCTAATATAGTTTTAGGAGCATCATTAATTGCACCTTCTTGTAAGATAAAAAAGAAGTTTGGTACAAATTCTGTCCATTTTACAGTTCTGATATTTACAACTTTTGTTTCTATTTCTAAGCCTAAAACATCAAACACAATGTGGTCACCTAGTTTAATACCTCTTCTACTTGCATAGTTTTTTTCAACACTAAGTTCTATTGGCTTTGAGAAGTCTTTTGAGTCATATACACCAGAAAACTCAATACCTTCAATAATCTCTTCACTTTGCTTTAGTTTACTTCTATATGATAAATTAACAGTACTATTTTTTAGTTCATTTTTATCATTTTTTAGTTTTTCATCACCATTTAGTACAGAGTGTTTTGTAAAATCAATATCATTGATTTTAATAACTTGTCCTCTAATCATTGGTGAAATATTTTCTAATTTTGCACCTTCTTTATTAACTTGTTCTTCAAGATCTTTTAGCTGTTCTTCTTTTGCATCAATAACAAAAAAACGAGGTCTTTCTTCTACGCTTGATGTTAAAGCACTTGATAAAGAAGAACCAACTTGAGGAATAAGACTAAAAAATGTTGTACATAAAAGAATTGCTGTAAATAAAGTAAGTGAAGTTCTATTTTGTCTAGTAATATTTTTTATTGCCAAAGATAAAGATAAGTTCTCTAAATGCCCTGAAAAATCAAATTTCTTTAATAAAAAAGATCCAATTGCAAAAAATAAAATGATTAAGCCTAATACTGCAATAGCAAAGTAAAATCCTATATTTTTAGAAGGTGTAACAAAGTTTGATAATAGTAATAAAAGTGCTAAAAATGGTACAAAACTCAGTATTATTTTGAAAAAACTACTTCTTTGTCTTTGTAACATTGGTAAAATCAAAGGTAGACCAATACTTAAACTTAGTAATAAAAGTATTAATGAAGATTTTAAAAAGAAATAATAATCAAGTGAAAAATCAAATTCAAAATCAACAAGTTTTTGTATGATTGGACCTAAAAATTGAGCTGAAATTGATATTAGAGAAAAAACTATAATACTTGAGATTATGATTAATACAAATAAATGTAAAAGATATACAAGAGATAGCTTTCTTTTACTTAACCCTATATCACTTAAAATTGTTATATCGTTTTGATGCTTTCTTAAAAATCCTGAATATAAATAAATAAGTCCAACAAGTCCTAAAAAGAATGAAACAAGTGAAACTAAAGATAAGAAATTTGTAATAAAGTTTAGAACACTTAATAATCTATCTTTACCATCATTTGGAGATAGTGCTCTTAGATTCTGATCAATATCTTTTTCCAAATTATTTTCAATCTCTTCTAATTTGTCATTGGAAAAATTCTCTTCAAAAAGATAGTTTAATTTATATCTTGCCGTTGAGCCAAACTGTAAAAGCTCTGTTTTTTCTAATCCTTCTTGACTAATATATATTTTTGGCATAAATCCACTAAAACTTACAGCTTTTAATGAATCTGATTCTATAACTTTTTTGATAATAAAATTTTCTTTACCAATTTTTACTTGCTCACCAAGTTTTAAATCAAGTAAGTCTAAAACCTCTTGATAAACCCAAATTTCGTTTGCCTTTGGTATTTCTATGCCTTGTGGATAAGTAGATTTATCAGAAAAAACTAATCCACCATAATACGGAAAACCAATATCTACTTTTACAAGCTCCATCAATCTAGCTCTTTTATCTGAAGCTATCATAGAAACAGTTGAGATACCTTGATTAAAGCTTTTAATTGAAGGAAGTTTGTTTTTAATCTCTTCTATTTGTTCAGAACTAATTGGAAATCTAGAAGATATTACTAAATCAGCTCCTAACAAATTTTTTGCTTTTGTTTCTAAAGAAGTATCAATACTGCTTTTAAAAAATTGTAAATAAGAAAGAGCTGCAATGGCAAGTGTAAAGTTTAATATGAATATCAAAGAAAATGATTTTGATCGGGAAAGGGCTTTAAAAACTAATTCAAATACTAACATAAAGCTAAGTTTCCATGTATTAATTCATAGGTTTTTTCACAACGATTTGCAACATCTTTTGAGTGAGTTACTAAAATCAAAGTAGTATTATTTTGTTCAATAAGCTCAAAAAGCTTATCCATAACAGCAATTCCTGTTTCTTCATCTAAGTTTCCACTTGGTTCGTCTGCTAAGATTATTTTAGGATTATGTATTAAAGCCCTAGCAATTGCAACACGTTGTTTTTCTCCACCACTTAATTGTGATGGTAAATGGTCAAGTCTGTGAGAAAGACCAACACTTTTTAGAAGCTCTATTGCTTTTTCTTTCGGATTTGAAATACCACAAACTTTTGCAGGAAGCATTACATTTTCTAAAGCATTCAAATAAGAAACTAAGTGAAAATTTTGAAAAACAAAACCTATATTTGTAGCTCTAAAATCATTTAATTCACTCTCTTTTAAATTTTTATAAGAAGTAGAGTTTAAGATAATATCTCCACTATCTGGTTTTATTATTCCTGAAATTAGTGAAAGAAGCGTAGATTTACCACTTCCTGATTTTCCCATGATAGCAACTCTTTGTCCAACTTCAACATGAAAATTTAAATTTTCAAATATATCAACTTTTTGTGAACCTTGCTCATAAGATTTTTTAAGTGATTCTAATTTTAACATTACAGATCTTTCTTTATAAATTCAAAAACATTTTTAGCGATAGTCTTATGTCCTTGTTCATTTGGATGTATCCCATCACTTTGATTTAAGTTTTTATTTCCTGCAACTTGATCCAATAAAAAAGGCATACTTTTTAGCTTGTATTTATCTTTTATCTCTTCATACATTTTTCTAAAATTTTCAGAGTATTCAGGGCCATAATTAGGTGGTATTAACATACCTGCAAGTAAAACTTTTGCACCTGATTCTTGGGCATATTTTATGATTTCTTCAAGATTTTTTTGACTTTGTTTTATATCTAACCCTCTTAGTCCATCATTAGCACCAAGTGCTAAAAAAACAATAGATGGTTTCTTTTTCAAATACCATTTAAGTCTATCAAGACCATCACTGGTTGTTGAACCACTTACTCCTGCATTTATAATAGAAATATCTTTTTTAAGTTCTTTTTGAATTAAGATCTCAACTAGTTTTGGGAAAGCCTCTTCTTTAGTAACTCCTAGACCTTCAGTTAGTGAGTCTCCTAAAAACAGAATCGTATCATCTTTTGCGTTTGCAAATTGTAGTGTTATTAAAAACAGTATTATAATAAATTTTTTCATAAATCATCTTATCTAAAATTAAATTACTTGTCTATTGATTATATGACGTTTTATAATACTTTTTTGTTAAAATTTATCTGATTTCTTATTAGTTTAAAATTTCAAGAAGAGGGCACTTATATTAAGTTGTTATTCTTCTTGAACTATAATTTATTATCTAACTTTGTCAACTGCAAAGTGTGCAGATCCTAAAAGTGCAGTATTTTGATTTAATGATATTTTAATTTGCATATTTATAAGTGTTTCTTGAAAACGTCCTTTTGCAGCAAATGCATTTAAAAAATTGCCATCTAATAAAAAAGGTAAAATTTTAGGAGCAATTCCCCCACCTATATAAACTCCACCCAATGATAAAGATTTTAATGCAAGATTTCCAGCTTCTGCTCCATATATCTCTACAAATATTTTTATAGCTTTAGTACATAAAGTATCACCTTCTAAAGCACATTTTGTAACCATGGCATTTTTATCATCTGATTCATTTAATTCAAGCATTATTTTTGATTCTTTTGCAAAATTCTTCTCTTTTAAAAACTCATAGATCGTATAAATACCAATTCCTGATACAAGTCGTTCTACACTAACATGCTCAGGATGACGTTTTCTCATCCAAACTAAAAGTTCATCTTGTAAAGAATTCTGTGCTGCAAAATCACAATGCCCACCTTCTGAACCTATTGGATAATAGTTTTCACCATTATAAAATAATATCGCTTCTCCAAGACCAGTTCCAGCAGCGATTACTGCACGATTTGCATCTACTTTTTTCCCATTTGGATTTACATCTACAAATTCATCTTCATTTAGATAAAGCATTCCATAAGCTGTGGCTTCTAGGTCATTTAATAATTTTACTTTTGAAGTATTGCATACTATTTGAAGTTCTTTTGAGTCTATAGTCCAAGGAAGATTTGTAGTTTTACAAACACCATTTATAATGGGACCTGCGATTCCTAAACAAACAGCTTCTATATTTTCAATTTTATAAGATGAAATAAACTCTTCTATCACATCAGAAAAATTTTGATATTTTTGTGATACAAACTGATGTTGTACTTGTATTTCTAAAGCCCCATCTTTATAAGTATAAAGAGCTAAATTTGTTTTTGTTCCACCTATATCACCTGCTAATATCATTTTAAATCCTCTTCTTTCATTAAGAAGCTAAATGCTTCAATAAAATTTTCTTGAACTTCATCTACAGAGAGTTTATAAAAAGAACTCCATGCCTCGCCTTTATATTCATCATAATTTTTTTCACTATTTTTCTTCATCCAAGCAATTCTTACTGCATGACCTATTAGAACATCTAATATAAGATCATTTTGAATATATAGTTTTGGATTTGCAAGAAATAGTTCTACTAAAGTCTCTATTAATTCTATGTTTAGTTTTTTGTAAACAGGTATTGCAATACTTTGTAGAAGTGAATCAATTTTTAACTCAAAACTTCGCTCTCCTATTGTTGACTCAAGGGTTAGTTCTGAACCAATTCTACTTTGAGTGCTATATTTGTCTCCAATTACTAAGCCATTACATTGTTTTAAAATATTCCAAACATCTTCATAGAAACTTTCTCTTAAAGTTCCAATTCTTGCTACTTTTTCTCTCCATACCGCCCAATCGGTAATTTCACTAATTTCATTGTGTTCACTTTTTTTAGGTATAGAAATATCTAAATTTTTAGCTCCTAAAACACAGAAATTTTCCAACTCTTTTAACTGTTTAACTTCTTGAGAATATGATTTAAATATAAAACGTAAAGTATCATAAATACCATAAGGTGCATATCTTAGTAGTTCTTCATAAGCATCACCTAAAGATAGAGATTTTTCTTTACTTATATGTCCTACTAAAAGCTGTATACAATCCCAAGTTCGAAGGGTTAGCATATTTGTAAAAAGTTCAGGCTCTATTTTAATAAGATGACCTATATGTAAAATGATTTCTTGTGTTAGAACTTTTTCTGCGTTGTTTTCTCCACAGTATTTTGAAATAGTTTGTATGATTTCAGATGCTTTTTTGGGTTTATCTATTATTGCATCAACACTATAAGCTCGTCCAACAGCTAAACGTTTTTGAGCAATAAGTATGTCTATTAATGCATCTTCCACTCGTATATCATAAATCTCATTTTTTTGAGCGATACTTCTTACTTGAGTCCAATCATGTTGCATTGCAGCTAGTTCATACTCTTCTTTATTTTTACCTACACCTTGAATAGATAGGGCTTCTAGTTGTATTGTTTTAATAGAATCAATTTTTTCACTTCCTGCAAGTTCAATTAATGCTTCAGCTTTTACATTTTCTATTTTTACTGTCTCACAAGAGTTTGATTGTAAGTCTAAAAGCAATTTTATAATTACATCTTTTGAGTGATCTCTTAGCATATCTTCTCTTACTAAAAAGGCAATTACTGGTCTTTTACTTTGAGTCCATGATGAAGCTGCAAATCGTAAAGAAGAAATATAGTGTTCCACAAGTAGATTATTATCAAAACCAAAGTAAAAAGCTTTTGGATCAAAATAATATGGGAAAAAAAGTGTTGTTTCCCCATTTAAAATATGTAAACGTGAGGTACTTACAGTTCTAGCTGTTAATAAATCTCTTCCTGTAAGTCCTAGTTTTTCATTTTTCCCAAGTACTGAGTATATTTTTGAAAGTTCAGATGCATGCATACAGCTTATTGGTTCTACTTCATGAAGAGTTTGTGATTCTATGTTAAACCCTCTCAAATGTTCTTTTACACCATCATTTTCACAGATTATACAAACAAGAGGTGTTGAAGTAACTTTTTTACCAATAACTTTTCTTCTTGAAAGTGGATCAATATCATTGATTTCTAAGATACCTTCTAGAATCATTTCACTTAGCATATATAAACTTTGTGCCCAAACTAAAGGTAGATTTTCATTTGCTACTCTTTTTTGTGATTTAGGATTTGCTTTTTCTGCTTCGATATTTTCAAAAGGAACAATATATAATTCAGGAAGAAGTTTTTCACCATCTTCCTCAACAAAAAGAGGTTCTAGTTTCTTTTTCCACATATTTATAGCTTTTTCATCTTCACGCATTAGGGCATCTAATAAAAGATATGTAAAAAATAAAGGCCATTCTGATTCTATATCTGCAAATTCATAAAGTTCAGAAGGCTCATAATGTAAACGAGAAGAATCTTCAATACTACTTTGATGACCATCAAGTAAAAATCTTTTACAACCATATTCTCCTGCTAATTTATTTATAATTTTATCTCTTGTTTTTTGTACTAGATTTTCATCTTCAATAGCATAAGCTGGATAGCCAATAATACTTAATAGTGCAGCATCTGTTTCTTTAGAATCAGATTCTCTAGGTAAAAGACTTTTAAGAGTTGAACGTGAACGTGCAATATCATTTGCAACAATATGTATAACACCTTCTTGTGACTTACTATTAGCAAAAAGATTAAATCCACTCATAGCTTCTAAAGCTGCTTTTGCCATACCAACAGAACTGCAGTTTATCTCAGCTGTACCATGGTTGATTTTATTTCCTCTTTCCCAAATTCCATAATCAGGAGTTGAGTAAGTTCTACTTATGTAATGCACAAGATTTTGTACAAAATCTACCTCATCCATAGTATAAATCAATGAAAGTCCAGAAGCTGTCATTTGTGCAATCATAAGAACAAAAAGTGAAGTTGCATCTAGTTGTAAATGTCCCCATTCATCATCTCCTACAACTGCAAGTCCTGTATCTGTAGCATATTTTGCATGTAATGCATCAAGGGGATTATGACTTTGTTTATAAGCTTCTACTTTATTAGATTGTCTCATCATTGCTATTAAAAGACCACGCATTAACTTAACAACACTTTGTTTTAAAATATGTGCTCGATAATGTTCTGGGGCATGTTTTTTATATGCTAAAGAAAGTCCCCAAACACTAAGTATACTGTATACATTATCTCTTACCCAAGCATCTGTATAATCTCCATGGGCATTTATTGCAGTACTTGCAGGAAGCAATCCTGTAATTACATCTTGTCTAGATAGTATTATCTTATTAATTGAATTAAAGTTTTTATCAAGTAAAATATTTATATTTTCATTATTCATCTGTTATATCCTTTTGCAGATTGTTTCCAAATAGATACATCTTTTTATAATACTCATCTGCCATTCGATCTGAATCAAATGTTGGAAGAATATCACTAATTGAATTTTTTATAATTTCTAGCCATTTTTTTGGATTATCATAATATGTAGGAACTATTATATTTTCTAAAATATTCATCATATTTTTATTGTCTAGTTCATCTTGCTCTTGTATAGGTACATCATGATTTATTGGTGGAATAGTAAATGCATTTATTCCATCTTTTGCAAACTCAGGATGCCAACCATCATCTGTTGAAAAATGAATCGCAGCATTCATAGCAGCTGTCATACCACTTGTTCCACTAGCTTCTCTTGATATTCTAGGTGTATTAATCCAAATATCTGCACCACATTTTAGTGCTCTTGAAAGATTAAGTTCATAGCCAATTAAAACGGCTACATTTTTTATAGAATGACTTGTGCTAATCAAATCATTAAATATATTCATTGCTTTTATATCAAAAGGATAAGGTTTCCCTGCCCAGATTATTTGAACTGGTTTTGTTTCATTTTCAATTATTCTTTTAAAACGTTCATAATCTTTTTTTATTAAGTCAGGTCGTTTATAATCAGCAAACCTTTTAGCCCAAACTAAAGTAAGAATATTTTCATCAAACAATTTTCCTGTTTGGTCTGCAACTATTTTAAAAAGTTTTTGTTTTAGAACTTTTTTACGTTCAATAAGATCTTTTGTTTTGTCTTTTTGGAAAGCTTTTAAAATTTGTTTATCCATCCAGAAGTTTTTATTTTGTGCATTTGTAATAGATGTTATCTCTGAAGAACCTTTACAGCTATTCCACATCTTGTTTGAAACAACACCATGTAGCTTAGAAACTGCATTTGTTCTTTTGGCAGCTCTTAGTGCTCCAATAGTAAGGTTAAACTTATCTTCTTTAACTAGTGTTATCTCTCTTACTTTATCCAATGAAAGAGCACTAAAAAAACCAAATTTATGTAATAGAGAAATATCGTGTTCTTCATTTCCTGCATCTTCTGGTGTATGTGTTGTAAATATCACTTTTTCTTTTACTTTTTCCAAAGATTCATATTTATTATAAAGTTCATATACTAAAGGAAGAGAATGTCCTTCATTCATATGATAAATTTCTATATTTTGATTTAAGGCATCTAAAACTTTTACACCACCAATACCTAATATAATCTCTTGAGATATACGAGTCTCTTCATTTACATCATATAGTTTTTGAGTGATAGTTCTTGATAGATAGTCATTTTCTTCTATATCAGTAGAAAGTAAAATAAGTGGAGCACTATTAAATATATTAGGTGCTAAATAATAAGCTTTAACTAAAACTTCTTTTCCACATATTGTTACTCTAGCTAAAATTCCTAAATCTTTTAAATAAGAGTAGTACTTTCTTATAAAATCAGCTTTTAAGTAGCCTTCTTCATTACGAGCTTGATCATAATATCCATAACTCCATAAAATACCAATACCTACTATATTTTGTTTTAAATCGTATGCACTTCTCATATGTGAACCAGCTAAAAAGCCTAATCCACCTGAATATATTTTTAAAGCTTGATGAATAGCAAATTCCATCGAAAAATAAGCTACACTTTTTTTATATTTTAAATCAAATTCGTAGTTGTGAAGTTTCATAAAGAATCCTATTATTAGTAAAATTTAATTATATCTTATAAAGAAAATATAATTTTAAAACAGTTGTATAAAATTTATCACAAATAATATCTTTTTTTACATTTAAATTAAGATAGAATATCTTACAAAGAATTATATTCCCAAACAGGAGCACAGATGAAAGCAGTTGTAATGGCAGGTGGCTTTGGAACAAGAATTCAACCACTTACAAATTCTCGTCCAAAACCAATGTTACCAATTATAAATAAACCCATGATGGAACATACCATGATGAATCTTAGAGATTTAGGTATCAAAGAGTTTATTGTTTTACTTTATTTTAAACCTCAAATCATAAAAGATTATTTTGGTGATGGAAGTGATTTTGGTATTAAAATTTCATATGTGGTTCCTGATGCAGATTTTGGCACAGCAGGAGCTGTAAAACTTGCTGAAGAATTAATTGGTGATGAAAACTTTATTATTATTAGTGGAGATTTGGTTACTGATTTTGATTTCCAAAAGATTTTTGATTATCATAAAGAAAAAAACGCGAAGTTAAGTATTACTCTTACTTCTGTAGAAAACCCTTTAGAATTTGGTGTTGTTATAGCAAATGCTGAAGGAAGAATTGAGAAGTTTTTAGAAAAGCCAAGTTGGGGAGAAGTTTTTAGTGATACTATTAATACAGGTATTTATATAATTGAACCAGAAATATTAAAATATATTCCAAAAAATGAAAACTATGATTTTGGTAAAGATCTTTTTCCAAGACTAATGAAAGAAGGCGTTGAACTAATAGCTGGAAATGCAGAAGGTTATTGGAGAGATGTAGGAAATCCTGAAAGTTATCGTGATGTATATGAAGATATATTAACAGGAAAAGTAAATATTAAAATTCCTGGTAAAAAAGTAGTTTTCCCTGATGGTGTTTTATACAGTGAAGTTCCATATGAATTTGACAAAAGTATAGAAATAATTGGAACCGTAGTTTTAGGTAAAAATGTAAAATTAAGCAAGGGTGTGAAGCTTAGTAATGTTGTTTTAGGAGACAATGTTAGTATTGGGCTTAATTCAAAAATCAGAAATACTGTTATTTGGAATGATGTTGAAGTGGGCAAAAATGCTATGTTAGATGCTTGTGTAATTTGTAACAACAATATAATTGGCAAAAATGTTACTGTAAAAGCAGGGATGATACTAGCTGAAGGTTGTGAAATTGGTCAACTTGTTACTGTAGAAAAAGATGTAACAATTTGGGCTGATAAAATAATTGAAGATGCTTCAATTGTAAGTAACAGTCTTATTTTAGGAAGTAAATATAAAAATTCTATTTTTGAAAATGGAATGGTGTTAGGACACTCAAATGTGGAACTTTCTTGTGAAATGGTAACAAAACTTGCAGAAGCTTTTGGTGCTCAACTTCCTGTTGGTTCAACTGTACTTGTTTCAAGGGATTATCATAAAAACTCATGTATGCTAAAAAGGGCATTTTTAGGAGGACTTTTATCAGCTGGTGTAAATGTAATAGATTATAAAGATCTACCAACTGCTGTGCTTCGTCATAGTTTATTTACTCATGATGAGTACACAGCTGGGGTATACTTTTGCCAAAAGCTAGAAGATGCCTCTAGTACTGTTCTTACATTTTATAACCATGAAGCTCTTAGAATCAATAATGATATCTCTAAAAAAATTGAAAAAGCCTTTTTCAAAGATGCATTTCGTAGAGTAGATTATTCAAAAATCGGAAAAATCTATGAGTCTGATCAGGTTAAAGAGTATCAGATGTATAAAGATGCTGTAAAAAATTTACTTAATTCACATCAGTTTAAATGTGTTGGTTGCAGAATTGCAGTTGATATGATGCATGGAATGGCAACTGAATTATTCCCTGAAGTTTTAAATGAAATGGGTGTAGATAATATAATGTTTAATGCCTATGCTGATGAATCTAGTTTAGAAAATATTAATAAACTTATAAAACGTTCAACAGAAGATATGGGTGCTGTTATTAAAGCACTTAAACTTAATGCTGGATTTATGATTTATCCTTATGGACAACGTTTAGACATAGTTTGTGATGATGGAATACCTCTTGGTAAACAAGGCTCATTGTATGCTGTATTAACACTTTTAAATATGCAAGCAAAAAAAGAAGGTATTAAGAAAAATGTTTTCCTTCCAACTTGGGCTGCTGATATAGTTTATTTTGATTCTTTAAATATTTCACGTGGACAATATGCAAACTTTACAAGCAAGCAGTTAAAACAATATGATCTTATAGCTACAGGAGAAGGTAATTTTACTTTTATAGAGTTTTCAACTCACCGTGATTCAATGTATGCAACATTAAAAATCTTAGAAATGATGATTTCTTTAGATGTAACATTATCAAAAGTTATAGCTTCAATGCCTAAGTTTTATTATCAATCTTCAGAGATAAAATGCCCTCAAGCACTTAAAGGAAAAATGATGCGAATGTTCCTTGAAGATGCCCATGGTAAAGAGTCTTCAACTCTTGATGGAGTAAAAATTTGGCTTGATACAAATGATTGGATATTAATGATTCCAGATCAATATAATGACCATTTGAATATTTATATTCAAGCTGAAAGTACTGAAAAAGGTGAAAAAATACTAGCTGATTATAGTGAAAAAATCTCAGAGTGGTCTAAACTATAATGTCACAAAATTCTCTTAATCTATGTTTTTTCTGGCATATGCATCAGCCAGATTATAGAGGGATGGATGGAGTAATGAGTATGCCATGGGTTTTTCTTCATGGTATTAAAGACTATTATGAAATGCCTTGGCTTTTAAGTCTTTATAAAGGTGTCAAGGCAAGTTTTAATATAACAGCACCACTTATAGAGCAATTAAACTTATACAGTGATCCTTTGAAAAATGATTACTTTTTATCTCTTTGGGCCAAAGAGCCTAAAGAGTTAGAAGAGAAACAAAGAGTTTGGCTAATAAAAACATGTAAATCAACACAATACGAAACTATGGTTAAACCAATAGGGCATTTTAGAATTCTTTATAATAAAGAGTCTCTTAGTGAAGATGAATTAATTGATTTTGAAGTTCTTTTTATACTTTCTTGGTGTGGAAATTACCTCAGACTTGAAAACAGTTTTATAAAGAAACTTTTTAAAAAAGAGAAGAACTATACACAAAAAGATAAAATTGATTTACTAGATACATTAACAGAGTTTATAAAAACAATTTTACCTTTTTACGCAAAGTTACAAAAAGAAGGAAGCATTTCCCTTTCAACTACACCTTATAATCATCCTATCTTACCATTGCTTTTAAATATGGAAAATGCAAAATATGCAAATGAGCACACTAGCATCGTGGAAAATCATATTTCATTAAGGGATGATGCAATAGAGCAAGTTGAAAAATCAATAAAACTTTTTGAAGATACTTTTGGCTCTAGACCAAGTGGATTTTGGCCTGCTGAAGGTGCTGTTGATGAGGAGAGTATTTTAATTTATAAGCAAAGAGGTATATCTTGGATTGCAACTGATGAGGCTATTTTATTTCGTTCTTTAGAAGATAATACCCGAGAAAATCTTTATAAGCCCTATGATTTTAATGGTGTAAGTATTGGATTTAGAGACCATGCACTAAGTGATTTAATAGGATTTAATTATAGATTTAAATCAGGAAAAGAAG
>RRZU013097974.1_pt1 | contig 13525 bp, 11 predicted proteins | sample 2165561 | NCBI WGS metagenome assembly RRZU01 (sample SAMN10456909, study PRJNA506462) | wastewater metagenome | isolation source: wastewater sludge | place: USA: Moscow, Idaho
GAGGCGGCCCAGATTCTCGGGTTGACCGCCTGGCTGGACGCCAAACCGTCCGAGCTGTCCTCGGCGCAGCGCCAGCAGGTCGCGCTGGCCCGGGCGGTCGTCCGCCAGCCGCAGGTGTTCCTGATGGACGAGCCGCTGTCGAACCTCGATGCCAAGCTGCGGGTCTCGACCCGCACGCAGATCGCGGCTCTGCAGACCCGGCTCGGCGTCACCACCGTCTACGTGACCCACGACCAGGTCGAGGCCATGACCATGGGTGACCGGGTCGCCGTGATGAAGGACGGCGTGCTGCAGCAGTGCGACAGCCCGCTGACCCTGTACGACAAGCCGAACAACGTGTTCGTGGCCGGCTTCATCGGCTCGCCCGCGATGAATCTGATCAGTGGCCAGATCAACGAGAACGGTGTGGTCGTCGGCGACTGGACCGTGCCCGTCGAGCGCGACATTCTGGCCAAGGCCAAGGGTGAAGGCACCATCACCATCGGCATCCGCCCCGAGGACTTCGAGCTGTCCGACCATGGCATCGCGGTCGATGTCGCCGTGGTCGAAGAGCTCGGTGCCGACGCCTACACCTACGGCACCCTGGCGGGCCTCAGCGACGACGAGAAGCTGGCTGCCCCCCAGATCGTGGCCCGGCTCTCGGGCCGCACGCCGCCCGAGCGCGGCACCACGGTCCGCTTCGTGGCCGGCGAGGGCCACAAGCTGCACGTGTTCAGCAACAAGACCGGCGAGCGCCTGTCCTGACCGGCTGAGTCACCGCAACAACGCATCAGTGCCCCGGGCGATCGCCCGGGGCACTGATGCGTCCGGGCGTGTGAACCGATGCGTCCGGGCGTGTGAACCGATGCGTTCGGTCGTGTGAATCGCCGCAGTTTCTGAGATCATCCGCACGAGTTGGCACAGACCCCCGCGTGTCGCGGGGTGACGGTCAGGCTGGCGTCGGAATCTCAGAATCGCACCCGGTGCTCCGTCCACCCCGTCCACGGGCGAGCAGCGCGACCAGCACCCTACGCACGGTGGCGAGGTCGTCCGCGCCGAACTCGTCCGCCCAGTCGTTCTCGATCTCGATGAAGAGCCGTCGCACCACCTGCTGGGCGCGGGCACCCTTGTGTGTGAGCCCGATCAGTCGGGCGCGGGCGTCGGCAGGATCGGCCTCGATCTGCAGGTAGCCGTCGTGCTGCAAATGCGCGATCTGCTGGCTGAGGGCCTGTTTCGAGACCCCGCAATCGCCGACGATGTCGCTGGCCCGGCGCGGCCCCTCACCCAGGTGACGCAGCACGTTGCGCGAATGGGCGAGCGACAACGTGGCGAAATCGGTCTCGCGCATGCGGCGGTCGAACTCGGCGGCGAACGCGGCTTCGGCTTCGGCGAGCAGGCGCGCCAGGGGGACCGGAGCCGCCGTAGTCGCGTGAACGCACGAGTATGCGTCCGCTGCGGTGTCGAGATCGGATTCCTTCACGCTGCTCATCCCAGCATGCTAACTTATTTGGTCAACAACTTGACTTTCAGCGGCAACTCGCGCAAAGTATTGGTCAATAACTTGACTATTTGGAGATGAGAATGAACGTTCTGACTCTGGTGGGTAGCGGTCGCCGCGGCTCCTTCAACGCCCGGCTCGCCGATGCCGCGGTCGCGGCGCTACCGGCCGGCACTGTAGAGACTCGATTCGACCTCACCGCGCTGCCCTTCTACGACGCGGATCGTGACGAAGAGGGCACGCTGGGCGCGAGCGTCCAGGCATTACGTTCGGCCGTTGCGGCCGCCGATGCGATCGTCGTGGCCAGCCCCGCCTACAACGGTGCGCTGGCGGCCGAGGTGAAGAACGCCATCGACACGGCATCCCGTCCGCGCGGCAACGCCGTCATCGTCGGCAAGCCGGCGGCGGTGCTGACGGCCCCCTTCCGGGCCGAGGCCGGCGCGCGCGTGATCGAGCAGATCACCATGTCGTTGCAGATCGCCGGCGCCCAGCCAGTTGGCGCAGTGAATGCACCCTTCCTCGAGTCGTTCGACGCCGAGGGAGCCGTGACGCCGCAGGTGCGGACGGCGATCGAGGCCCTGGTCTCCGAGCTGGTGCAAACGGCTGAGCAGGAGTCCGTGGCCGCCTGACGGCCTGTCTGGTCGCTGAACTTGTCGGTTGGGGCTGGCAGAATGACTCCATGCCCCGCATCCTGTCGGCGAAGCCGGATTCCAGGCTCATCCCGTTGCCCTGGGAGTTGCCGCTGACCGATTGGCCCACCGACTACCTGGTGGCGCTGCCCCGCGGCATCTCGCGTCACGTCGTCCGCTTCATCAAGGTGGGCAACGACGTGTACGCGGCCAAAGAGGTGATCGAGGCTGCGGCCGTGCATGAATACCGCATGCTGCAAGAACTCGCGCGCGAGAACACGCCGGCGGTGGAGCCGCTCGCGGTGATCACCGATCGCCGCGGCATGGGGGGCCAGCCGCTCGACCCGGTGCTGGTCACCAGGCACCTCGATTTCTCGCTGCCGTACCGATCGCTGTTCAGCCAGGGGGTGCGTCCCGAGACGGTCAACCGGCTCTTGGACGCGATGGTAGTGCTGCTGGCGCGGCTGCATCTGATCGGCTTTCTGTGGCTCGACGTGTCGCTGTCGAACATTCTGTTCCGGCGCGACGCCGGCGAGTTCGCCGCGTACCTGGTCGATGCCGAGACCGCCGAACTGCATGACGTGCTTACCCGGGGCCAGCGCGAGCACGATCTGGTAATCGCCACCACCAACCTGTTCGGCGAGTTCAGCGACCTCCAAGCGGGTCAGTTGCTCGATGAGTCGCTCGATCCGCTCACGCTCGTCGAAACCATCAGCGCCCGTTACCGCGACCTGTGGGCTGAGCTCACCGGCGTCGAAGAGTTCTCTGGCACCGAGCTCGACCGTATCGAGAGCCGGGTGCGCCGGTTGAACGCTCTGGGTTTCGATGTGGCGGAGCTCGACATCACCACCTCGGCCGACGGCTCGACGGTGCGCATTCAACCCAAGGTGGTCGATGCTGGCCACCACACCCGACGACTGCTGCGACTCACCGGCCTCGACGTCGAAGAGAACCAGGCCCGGCGGCTGCTCAACGACCTAGACACCTATCGGTTCCGCACCAACCAGCAGAGCCTGGACGAGTCGCTGGTCGCGCACCAGTGGCTCACCCAGTGCTTCGAGCCGGTGGTCACCGCCGTCCCCGCTCATCTGCGTGGCAAACGCGACGCGGCGCAGATATTTCACGAGGTGCTGGACTATCGCTGGTACGCGTCCCAGCGCGAGCACCGCGACGTGCCGTTGTTGGACGCCGCCAACGGCTACATTCGCGACGTGCTCGAGGGTCTGCCCGATGAGGCGATGAACAGTCGTCCGTTGGCAGAGGGCAGCCGCCAACTGGCCAACCCGTTCGATCCGTCGCAGGGGTTCGTGGACGAAGAAGGTGCGATGCCCGACGACCCGTGGGAGCGCGATGCGTTGGACGTGCCCGAACCGACCGGTGTGCTCGACATGGCCGCGCTTCGGCGTGCCCTGGGCTGAGATTGAGCGTGGCCTGCGCCACCACGGCCGCCCGGTTCGCCTCGCTCGAACCTGCTGTGCCCAGTCGCGACGCCCAGCCGGCTCAACGTAACTGCCTTCCCGACGGGCTAAGCCGGGCTAAGCCCCCTGGGCCTGGATCGAGCGAATGCCGCAGCGACCCCATCTCGGAGCGCCCGGGCGGCGTCCGGCTGGTCTCAACAAACGCCAGGTGTGCCCTCGCGCCTAACGGGTTGCAGGCCGTCCGGCGTCACTCGCGACTGCAGCCATCGGCGGCTCCGCGAAGGGGTGGGTTTCGGCACCGACTGCGGTGTCAAAATCCACCCGATCTGCAGGGTCCGCCGGATTCTGCTCGCCGACCGTCACGGTCAGACCCCGATACACTCAGCCGGTGAGTTTTCACCTGTACGACAGCCTGCAGCGCGAAATCGTCGAGTTTCAGCCCCTTGAGCCGGGCCGGGCGTCGATCTACGTGTGCGGGCCTACCGTGCAGTCCGCGCCGCACCTGGGGCACATGCGCAGCCGGGTCAACTTCGACGTGCTGCGGCGCTGGCTGCAGTTCAACGGTTACCAAGTCACGCTGGTCACGAACGTCACCGACATCGACGACAAGATTCTGGCCAAGGCCGAGTCGGCGGGCCGTCCGTGGTGGGCCCACGGATTCGTCTTCGAGAACGCGTTCAACGCTGCCTACCGGGCGCTCGGGGTGCCGTCCGCCACGTACGAGCCACGAGCGACCGGGCACATCTCCGACATGCTCGAGTTGATCGCCACCCTGATCGAACGGGGACACGCGTATCAGGCCGGCGACTCCGCGGACGTCTACTTCGATGTGCAGTCGTGGGCCGAGTACGGGGCTCTGACCGATCAGCGGCTGGCCGACCTCGAACCGGACGAGTCCGCCGACCCGCGAGGCAAGCGTGATCCGCGCGACTTCGCTCTGTGGAAGGCAACCAAGTCCGGTGAGCCCGCGACCGCCTCATGGCCGAGCCCGTGGGGACGGGGCCGTCCGGGCTGGCACATCGAGTGCTCGGCGATGGCCGGCAGGTACCTGGGCGACACCTTCGACATTCACGGCGGGGGCCTCGACCTGCGCTTTCCGCACCACGAGAACGAACTCGCCCAGTCCCGTGCCGCCGGCCGTGGCTTCGCTCGCCACTGGATGCATCACGCCTGGGTGACGATGGCCGGCGAAAAGATGTCCAAGTCACTCGGCAACACCGCCGACGTGACCGCCGCGGTTGCGAAGCACGGCGGACGCGCCGTCCGGCTGTGGCTGGCCGGGCCGCACTACCGCTCGTCCATCGAACTCAGCGAGGCGGCGTTGGCCGAGGCGGCGGCCCAGTTGAGTCGCATCGACAGCTTTCTGGACCGTTCCGCCAGCCTGGCAGCAGCGGATGAGTCCTCGTCCGAAGTGACTCTGGCAACGGACTTCACTGCCGCAATGAATGACGACCTGGGCACGCCCACCGCATTGGCCGTGCTCTTCCGCACGGTCAAAGAGGGCAACGTGGCACTCGAGTCCGGTGAGGCTGAGACCGCCCGTCGCGCCCGGCGGTCGGTGCTGCTGATGCTGCAGGTCTTCGGGCTCGACCCCGCCGCCCCGGAGTGGTCGGACGCCTCGTCGAGCGATGACCTGACCCCGGTGGTGGACGGGCTGGTGGGCGCCCTGCTGCACCAACGCGCCGAGGCCCGCGCCCGCAAGGACTGGCCGGCGGCGGACGCGATCCGCGACACGCTGGCCGGCCTGGGGCTCAAGGTCGACGACACCCCGAACGGTCCACGCTGGAGCTTGGAGGCCTGATGCCCGGAAACTCGTCCCGACAAGGCGCCGTCCGCAAACGTGGCAAGGGCACCGGAAGCGGCAACACCGCGGGCTCCGGTGGCCGGGTGCGGCGCGGTCTCGAAGGCAAGGGGCCGACACCGAAGGCCGAGGATCGCCCCTATCACAAGGCGTATCGCAAGCGTGGTCCGAACGAGAGCAACAAGTCCTCGTCCGGGCGCAGTGGGAGTGCCGGCAAGCCGCGCCGCGACGCGTCCAGGGCCGGCGATGACTGGGTGTTCGGCCGCAACCCGGTGCTGGAGGCGCTGCAAGCCGGGCTGCCGGTCAAGCGCGCCTATGTGGCCGACGGCGTCGAGCGTGATGACCGCCTGCGCGACATTCTCAAGTACGCCGCCGATCATGGTCTCTCGCTGCTGGCCGCCACCCGCAGCGAGCTCGACAAGCTGACCAACGGCGGCGTGCACCAGGGCGTGGCTCTGCAGTTACCGCCGTATGAGTACACGAACGCGGACGATCTGCTCGCCGAGGCGCTGGGGGCTCCAGACCCGGCCCTGGTGATCGCCTGCGACTCGATCACCGACCCCCGTAACCTGGGCGCGATCATCCGCTCGGCCGCCGCCTTCGGTGCGACCGGGGTGATAATTCCGGAGCGGCGGTCCGCGCAGGTGACGGCCGCCACCTGGAAGACGTCGGCAGGAGCGGCCGCGCGGCTGCCGGTGGCCCGGGTGACCAACCTCAACCGCACGCTCAAGCAGTACGCCGACGCCGGCTTCGTGGTGGCCGGCCTGGCCGGCGAGGCCGACCTGGACGTCGCCGGCATCCCGGGCGTGGACGGTCCGGTTCTGCTGGTGGTCGGCTCAGAGGGGGACGGGTTGGCACGGCTGGTGCGCGACAACTGTGACGTGCTGGTGTCCATTCCGATCGGCTCGGAGGTGGAGTCGCTGAACGCCTCGGTGGCGGCCAGCATCGCGCTCTACGAGGTCACTCGCTGCCGCGGCTGAATCCACCGCCCCCCTAACTATCGTGCGCCTGCGAAGCTTCGAGGGCGTGGGATAGCTGCGCGGGCGTTCGGCGCGGGCCGGGCGATTGTGAACATGTTCGCGCATCCGGTCGTTCACTGAAGGTATGGACGTTCAAGCGACTCGCGAACTCATCGAGGGCAATCCGGGCACCGGCTATCGACGCATCGCTCGACTCGTCGATCAGGGTGAACTGGTTCGGCTGCGTCGAGGAGCCGTGCGCGCGGCCGACGAACTGACGCCTGAGCAGCGGCTACGCATCGAAATCGAAGCCACCGCACGCGTGATCAATCACGGCACGTGGTTCAGCCACCGCTCGGCGGCACTGCTGCACGGCCTGCCCGTGCTGATCTATCCCGACACCCGCCCCGAGGTCGTTCGCACTTTCGGTGGCCACGGCAGCCGCTCAGCTCGCCTGCACGCACGCGCGGCGAACCTGGCCCCCGACGAATCGGCGGTACTCGATGCTCTGCCGGTGACGTCGCTGGCCCGCACGGTGCTCGATCTTGCGCGCTCTCTTTCCTTCCCACAAGCGCTGATGGTGGTGGATTCTGCGCTGCAGCGGGGTCTTGACCGGGACATCCTCCTGGGCGCTCTCGCTCCCGGACGAGGCAGCCGAATGGCCGAGCGCGCCATCAACGCGGGCGATCCACAAAGCGAGAGCGGCGGTGAATCCGAGAGCCGCGCGTTGATGATCTGCGCCGGACTTCCGCTGCCCGAACTGCAGGTCCCGATCTACACCGCCGACGGACGCTTCGTCGCGCGACCGGACTTCCTGTGGCGGGCCAAGCGGGTGGTCGGCGAATACGACGGCGAGGGCAAGTACGACAACCAGTTCGGTGTCAGCACCGCCGATGCCGTCCGCGCCGAGAAGAAGCGTCAGGCTGCCCTGGAGGCCGAGAACTACCTCGTGATTCGGTGGGGCAAGGACGCTCTTCGGCAGCCTGGTGAGCTGGCCCGTCGGATCAGGCGAGCGCTCGCGTCCCGTCCATGGTTCTGACCTTTCGAGCGCCTCCCTCACCATCGTGCGCCTGCGCACCTACGTGGGCCGCGGATAGTTGGGCGGGCGCTCAGCGAGTCAGCACCGCCACCACAAAGTTCGCGTCGGCACGCCAGGGGCGCAGGTCCCATGTCGAGAACGTCTGCTCGCGGCCCAGCCCCGCGGCCTCGATATCGGCGAAGAAGTCGCCGAAGTCGTAGCCGCGGCCGGCGCCGAAGCCGACCACAGCGCGTCCCTCGGGGGTCAATCGGTCGCGAAAGCCGGTGAGGATCGGCCGCCGGGTCAGCGGGTGCACGAATCCGAGCACGTTGCCCGCGCACAGGATCGCGTCGAACTGCTGCGGTACGCCATCGGGCAGGTCGAAAGCCGCCAGATCGCCCACCACGTAGTCAGGCCCAGGTTCGACCCGCCGCGCCTCGGCGATCAGGGCCGGGTCGAGGTCGACCCCGACCACCCGGTGCCCGGCGCGATGCAGGTAACCGCAGTGCCGTCCGGGCCCGCAGCCGGCGTCCAGAATGGTCGATCGGCGTGGCATCATCGCGTCGATCAGCCGTGCCTCGCCGACCAGGTCGTGGCCCTGGGCGGCCAGCATCGCGAATCGGTCGATATAGCGCTGGGAATGACCCGGGTCACGGGCAATGATCTGTGCCCACTGGCTCTGGCCGGCTGGAAGCTGTGCACTCACGAGCCTCCGACAGGAATCGAACCCGCGACCATCCGCTTACAAGGCGGGCGCTCTACCAACTGAGCTACGGAGGCACCGGCCGCACGAGGCCGGCCGCCCACCATTGTGCCGTACCCGACGCGAGGACGGCGCAAGCAGCCCGCTGCTGACCCAAACGCCCGCCCAACTATCTGCCGCCCGCGTACCTGCGCAGGCGGGAGATACTTAGGGGGGCGGTCGGCGTGCTGACACAACCCCAGAAACGCCTCAGCGAATGCCGGAGGACGCCCCGTACACCTCGGCCGTTCCCGTGGCGAACACGTCCAGCTCGTCGGCGGACAGGAACGCCGCCCGGCCCCGCGGCAGTTGCAGGGTGGCCTCGCCGTTGTCGAGCACGCAGGCGCCATCGATGGCGAACAGGATGCGCGCCGACCCTCGTCCAGGCACACGGACGGGCCCGGTACTGCGGTCGATCAGCATGCGCCACGCCTCGAACTCGCTGCACGGGGTCTGATACTTCAGCACGCCCGGACGGGTGCGGCGAGGGTGCAGCCTTTCGGGCAGCCACGGGTTGAAATCCACCACGGCGACGAGTTCTGAGACGTCGATGTGCTTGTTGGTCAGCCCACCACGGATCACGTTGTCGGAGTTTGCCATCACCTCGACCCCCGTGCCGTGCAGGTGCGCGTGCATCATGCCGGCCGGCACGAACAGCGCTTCGCCAGGGCGCAGCACCAGCCGGTTCATCAGCAGCGCGGCCAGAATGCCCGGATCGGCCGGGAATACCGCGTCCAGTTCGAGTGCCGTGCGGGCGAACTCGCCGACCGTACCGTCGTCATAGCGGTGATGCATCGCCGCGGACACGGTCTCATCGACCAGGTGCGCCCGCGACCCGTCCAGGCTCAGCACGTCGAGAAACACCTCGGCCATCGCTGCCGGCCCCTTGCGTTCAGTCAACGGCCCGATCACCGAGTCCAGTTGCTCAGCGACCCCGAGTGCGGCGAACAACTCCGCGGTCTCGTGCGGATCGCGAAAGCCGGCCAGGCTGTGAAACTCGTCCAGCGCGATCAGGATCTCGGGCTTGGGCCAGCTGTCCTTGTAGGTACGCTCCGGCGCATCCAGAGCGGTACCCGCCCGCGACTCGCGGGCGAAGCCCTCGATGGCCTGCTCGCGTGACGGATGCGCCTGGATCGACAGGGCGTGCCGGGCCGACAGCAGCTTCATCAAGAAAGGCAGTTGTTCACCGAACGCAGCCCGGCTGCGCGCGCCGAGCACCGCAGGTGTCGAGCCGATGTGGTCGACCAGCGTGCCGTTGCCGACCAGCGAGGGGGACGAACTGTGCGCGCCCAGCCAGTACTCGGCGACGGGACGGCCGTCGGCGGGGCGGCCGAGAATGGCTGGGATGGCGTTGTGGGTGCCCCAGTCGTACCGCTGCACGGTACCGCTGAGTGGCTGCATCGTTCGTCCTTCGTGGTGGCGCACGGCGCCCCGGGTGCGACGTCGCGCCCTTCATTGTACTGGCCCCGCGGCGACCGGCGGACTCGCCGGGGCCTGCTTGGACGTCCCCGCCGTTGAGTGCCCGCTCACGTATCCGTGGCCCGCGAACATGTGCGGGCGCACGATAGTTAGGGGGGCGCTGGACCGACCAGACGAATGACAAGCCTGTGATTTGAACTACCATGGATTACATGTCCGAACCCGTGGTCCGTCCGGTGGCAACGCTCAGCGAGCGCGATGCAGGCATTCTCGAGTTCGAGAAGCAATGGTGGGCCTTCTCCGGAACCAAAGAGACCGAGATTCGGGAGCGGTTCGGCTTGTCGGCGCCGCGTTACTACCAGTTGCTCAACGACCTGATCGACACGCCGGAGGCGCTGGCTCACGACCCGTTGCTGGTCAAGCGGCTGCGTCGCCAGCGGGCCACCCGTCAGCGTGAGCGTTCGGCCAAGCGGTTGGGCTTCTCGGTCAAGGTCTGAATCGCCCTCCGCAACCGGCGCAGACCGGCATTCGTCACCGGCGCCTCGCGGTAGCCGCCGCGGTGTAGCCCCGCCCCCCGCTCGAAGAGGTTTCTGGACGCCGGGTCGCCCGTGCGTAGCCACGACCAGCCGGCCGCCAGCGCGTACAGGGGCAGAAAGGGTAGCCCGCCGCACCAGAAGTACTGCCACGCGTGCGCGCTCTCGTGGCGCAGCACGTCGGGGTGGTGGTCGGACAATCTCGCCACGCTGGAGGCGGTGATGACGACGTTGCCAACGGTGAAGGCGCCCGCGACCGGAAACCGCGGCCGGTAGCCCTCGGCGAGGGTCAAACCCTCGGGGCCCTGCGCAAGGCCGGCCCGTCCGAGCCGCGCGATCGCGAAGCCCAGAAGCGACGAGAGGTTCAGCAGGTTGCCCACCCGTCGGATCGTGTGGGCGCGGCTCAGGTGCGGCGCCGGCATGCCAGCAGTGTGACGCGACTGAGCGGACGCCCGCTACTCAGCTCAGGGTGTCACTGCTGCCAGCGGTGGACGGCCCGGGGCCCTTGTGTCCACACTGCTCACGACAGTGTTCACCGACCACCACCAGAGGCCGGCCCGGGCCCTCGTGCGAGCCGTGCTCACGACAGTGCTTAACGGCCACGACCAGTGTGCGCCACGGCACCCGCGCCGCCCTTCGCGCGATCACGATGGTGCGCAGCAGCTGTCACCGGGGTCCGGCCGGGAACCCGCCCCCGCTCTGCTCGCGTCCGCGCTCACCAGCCGCCGCCACCCCCACCACCGATGCCGCCGCCGGAGCGACCACCGCCCGACGACCCGGACGAGCGCGATGAGCTCGACCAGCTTCCGCTCGATCGGTTCGAGCCACTCGAACCGCCGGACCCCCACCCGCCGCCGTCGTCGTCGCCGCGCGACGTGGCCCACGAATCGAACGCCCTGCCGATCTCACCACCGGCGCGGGAGGCCCAGCCCTCGCCCCAGGCGGGCCGCGAATCCCAGAAACTGCGGTACGGCGACACGTGTCGGTACCGGGCCGGTGAGGTACGCGCCGCAGCCACGCTCAACGTCAGCGCGGGCACGTCGATCTGCGGCCGGACGGCCGGCGGTGCCGTCCGGTACAACTCGCCCAGCGCCTGACGCCAGGTGTCTTCGACGCCGAACAGAATCGCGTAGGGCAGCAACGGCTCATACAGGTCGATCAGGGTGCCACCGGTTGCGCGCCCGGCGTCCGCGTCCGCGTCCACCCCCTGACTCTCGCCTTCACCCCTGCCCCGGCGTCCCTTCCCGACAGCGCCGTCGACATGGTCCCTTCCACCGGACGACCCGTCCCGGCCTGTGCCTCCGACGGCGGACGCGCTGACCCGGGGAGAGTCCACCGCGTTCTGCATCCAGGCGATCCGGTCGGCCTCGGCCATGGTGACGAAGCGGTGCAGTCCCGCGAGTCGGTCGCGCAGGGCACGTCCACGGGCGGTCAGCCGGCCCAGGGTGGGGTAGTAGTGGGCGGCGGCCACCAGCAACACCACCGCGAGGGTGCCGCAGCCGAGGAAGAGCCAGGCTGGAGAGTCCAGACCGGTGGCGATCACGAACCAGCCGAACAGGATCAACCCTGCGTATCCGAATCCCAGAAGCAGCGCACCGAGTCGGCCCGGGCGGCGCAGGTCGCTGTCGGCCAGCAGGTTCTGACGTAGACGCGACGCCAGCGCCACCTCGGCCTGCGGCACCTCGCCGAGCTGGACGGAGCCGCCCCGGCCGAACAGAGCGGCGCAGATGTCGCGGACCATGGGGTCGATCTGCTCGCGATCGATCAGTCGCACCGTCACCTCGTCCCTGACGGCTCGTCGTTGCCGGCGGCCGAGTCGGGCGCGAGGCTGGGGAGCGGTGCCGATCGGTTCGGCGTTGCTGGAGAGCTGGGCGTGACCGTCGAGCACCAGCTGCGCCAGTTGGGCGGCTGCGCCCCGCTCGGGTCGTCCGAGAAAGTCCGCGGCCAGGATCGGTTGCACCGCAGGAGCCGCGTACTGGATCGGCACGTCGCCGCGCAGCAACAGGCCACGCAGCCTGAACCAGCGCACGCCCAGGGCCAGGGCGAGCAGCGCCGCCGCGGCTACCGGCATGCCGATCGTACCCAGCAGCCCCGGACGCGCCACCGCAGCCGGCAGCGCGCGGGCGACGGTGCCCGGCCGGAAGCCGACGGCGATCGTCATGTTCTGCCTCGGCCCCAGCGCGAGCGCCTCGGTGCTGAAGGAGTCGCCGCTGCGGGTGATCGCGCAGGTCTCGGTCGAGCCGGCGGCCCCTTGATAGCAGGCCTCTTCGCCGAGCAGGTGCCCGGCCAGATCGGGGGCCACGCTCAGCGTCGCCTGCACGCGGTCGAAGCGCTGCAACCACCCCGTGCCGTTGACGTCGAGGTAGATCTCCTGCCGGTCGCCCGCCTGCACCATCGCGTTGCCGATGGTGTAGCTGATCACGTAGTCGACGCGTCCGAACACGTAGGTGTTGGCGCTGCCGATCCGCAGCACGACATCGTCCGAGCCCGACTCGCTGCGCCGGGTGAACGCGATCGGCTTGCCGTTGGTGCCGGTCACGCGGATGTTCGCCAACTCGACGCTTTCGCCGCGGTAGCTCGAACGCAGCCGCCGCTCGATGCCGTGGTTCACGTAGCGGCGCGGAAAATCGGCGGTGATGTGCTCGGTGACGTCGATCGCCAGCCGGTCGCCGGACCGGCGCGCGTCGTACTCGCCCACGAAGGCCACCACGGTGAAGCGGTTCTCTGCAGAGGTGGCGGTCACGGTGCCCGCCCGTACCGCATCGATCATCAGCGGCACGGCCATCAGCAGCAGCCAGCCGAGCGGATACGCGATCCAGCGCGAGATGGTGGCGAACACCCGGTCAGATTAGGCGGTCGGTGGGTCCGATTCGTTTGCACTCGCCATGGTCGAGTGCTAAACATGGTGTTAGCACTCTCACCATGAGAGTGCTACCCGGTCAGTTCGATGAGGCCCCCGGGCCGTCCGTCGCGGGCATCGAGATGACCACCCGACCTGACTACCCGTGGGCCCCGTCCCACCGATGCAGAAGGATTGCCTGTACCCATGGCAAAACTCATCGAATTCAACGTTGAGGCCCGCCGCGGCCTTGAGCGGGGCATGAATGTCCTCGCTGACGCAGTCAAGGTGACGCTCGGCCCCAAGGGCCGCAACGTCGTGCTTGAGAAGAAGTGGGGTGCACCCACCATCACCAACGACGGCGTCTCCATCGCCAAAGAGATCGAGCTCGAAGACCCCTACGAGAAGATCGGCGCCGAGCTGGTCAAAGAGGTCGCCAAGACGACCGACGACGTTGCCGGTGACGGCACCACCACCGCCACCGTTCTGGCTCAGGCCATGGTGCGCGAGGGCCTGCGCAACGTGACCGCCGGCGCCAACCCGATGGGCCTGAAGAAGGGCATCGAGAAGGCCGTCGACGCCATCGTCGATTCGCTGGCCGCGCATTCCACCGATGTCGAGACCAAAGAGCAGGTCGCGGCCACCGCGTCCATCTCGGCCGCTGACCCCACCGTCGGCGACAGCATCGCC
>RRZU011660290.1_pt1 | contig 13524 bp, 12 predicted proteins | sample 2165561 | NCBI WGS metagenome assembly RRZU01 (sample SAMN10456909, study PRJNA506462) | wastewater metagenome | isolation source: wastewater sludge | place: USA: Moscow, Idaho
AAACTCCACTAACGATACCGGCTTATTTTCTGCAAGTCTTTTCGCAAAATCTTCTCTTGAAATCATTTGTGCTACGGTAAACTGTGATAACAGACCGAGAAAATCCTGAAGCGACAGTTTTTCCAGCCAGTCTGCATTATATAGAATTTCTGTTTTTTCCGAATCAAGTATCAGAAATACCTGCTCCAGATACGTAGCTATATTTTTCTGTATATCTTCAGGTGTAAGCATTTTTCTTGTTTCTGATTTACCTGTGGGATCTCCTATTCTTGCAGTAAAAGTTCCTATCAGAAACTGCACTGTATGTCCCAGCTCCTGAAACTGCTTTAACTTTCTCAAAGGAACGGCATGTCCTATATGAAGATCTGTCCCTGTAGGATCTATTCCCAGTTTTATTTTTAAAGGTTTATTTTCTTTTAATGACTTTTCCAGTCTCAGCTTTAATTCAGCCTCGTTTATTATCTCTTCACAGCCTCTTTTCAGTATATTAAACTGTCTTTCCACTTCATTTTTTATATCCATTTATTTCTTCCTTTCCAGATTTTTGTCCAAATTACTATTTCAGAATTATATTTTCTATAAATCATCCCAGCTATCTGAAAATAAAGGAACAAACAGCGGCAATTCCAGATTCAAAAAAACACTTCTTTTCATAACATTCTCCTATTTTCATGATATTTTCTTACTATTATACCATATTTTTTCTTTTATAAGAACATAGATTTAATATATTGTATTAATTACGTTTTTAGGGATAAAAATAATCAAAATAATTTATTTATTTTATTTTAGAATAATATACACTTAATAAAACATTTTTTCAAGTCTTTAAATAAAAAAAATGCTATAATTAAGTAAATTCTTATGAAGAAGGTGATTTTCGTGATATATATCGGCGATAATAAAACTACCGGTGAAATAGACAGTTATTCTATTAATACGCTAAATATCCCCGGAATTGTACTTATGGAAAATGCCGCGCGTAATTTTACCGGCACCATTGATACTAATCTTGATAACTTTCTGATAGTCTGCGGCAAAGGTAATAATGGCGGTGACGGTTATGCCGTAGCAAGACAGCTTGTCTCCCTTAATAAACGGGTTTCTGTTTTTTCATGTGAAACATCAGATATGAGCCGGGACTGCCAAATAAATTATGACATATGCCGGAATCTCGGTATTCCAATGGAGAATGATATTTCTGCTTTAGAGGAACTGATTATTTCACATGATGTAGTTATTGATGCTGTTTTTGGCACAGGTCTTGATAAACCTTTAGCTGCACCTTATGATAAAATTATAAATAATATAAACCAATATGGAAAATATATAATTTCTGTGGATATTCCCTCGGGAATAAACGGTTCTACCGGTGAAACCGCCGGAATTGCTGTCAAAGCCGATAGAACTGTTTCTTTTGTAACATATAAACAAGGCTTTCTTAATTATTCCGCCGCAGAATTTCTTGGTAAGATAAAAGTAGTAAATATTGGTCTTCCCGAACATGTTATCAAAAAATTTTCAAATACAGTACTTATGGATAAAAAATATATAAGCAGCCTGCTTATTCCAAGACTGAAATATTCACATAAAGGAAATTTCGGACATACTCTTATAATAGCCGGTTCACCCGAATTTACAGGGGCTGCTGTGATTTCTGCCAATGCTGCCGTAAAAACCGGTTCCGGTCTTGTTACTCTTGCTGTATTTCATGAATGTCTGAATATGCTTTCTTCATGCAGTCCGGAAGTAATGACTGCTGATCTCAGTGACAAAAACCGCCTTTTGGATCTTTTGAAAAAAGTAAATTCTATTGCTTTCGGACCGGGTCTGGGCAATAACCCCCGGACACTGGAACTGCTGAAATTTGTCCTTGAAAACAGTGATGCTCCTATGGTTATCGATGCTGATGGCATCAATGTTCTGGCAGAAGAACCTGCTCTGCTGGAAAAACTTAAAAACAGATGTATTCTTACTCCTCATTTAGGAGAATTCTCCAGAATATCAGGACTTTCCATAGAAGAAATTTCCAAAGACAGAATTAAAGCAGCAAAAGATTTTTCAAAAAAATATTCAGTCATTTTATTATTAAAAGGTTATAATACTATTATTACAAATGAATGTGACGTTTATGTGAACACAACGGGAAATTCTTCAATGGCTAACGGCGGTATGGGTGATACACTTACAGGTATTACTGCCTCACTTATTTCACAAAAATATACAATTTTTGCTTCAGGAAAAATAGGAAGTTTTCTTCACGGTTATATCGGTGAAAAATTAAGTAAAAGATCCTTTGCAATCACAGCAGAAGATATTATAAGAAATATTCCCTTTTATCAGAAAAAATTATTTCTGTAATTTATGTCCTTATCAAATCAATAAAACAAAATATTGCCGCCGGTAATTTTATGTCAAAAAATAACAGCTTGACCGGAAATATACTTTTTACAGCTTCGTTTAGAACGAATAACCATAGTTTTCTGCATTTTTTTTAAATCTGCTTTTTATTTTTAATAAAATTATTTGCCTGAAAATACATTATTGTTTGAAACCGTGATATAATAACTATATAAGAAGACTGGTCATTTATAAATTTTCATAAATATTTATATTATTAGATAAAGGAGTGTAAAATGAAAAACTTTAATTTTCATGCCAGAACTGAAATTCTTTTTGGAAAAGGACAAATCGAGGCTCTTCCTAAGGCATTGGCACCTTACGGAAAAAAAGTCCTTTTAGTTTACGGGGGTGGAAGCATAAAAAGAAACGGTGTTTATGACAGCGTTATAAAGCTTCTCAGGGAAAATAACTTTGAGGTTACGGAATTATCAGGTGTAGAACCGAACCCGCGTATTGAAACAGTCAGAAAAGGTGCTAAGCTGTGCCGTGATAACCAAATCGAAGTAGTCCTTGCAGTAGGCGGAGGGTCTACTATAGACTGCAGCAAAGTCATTGCCGGAGCCTGCTTTTATGACGGAGATGCATGGGATATCGTGCTTGACAAAGAAAAAATCACTAAAGTACTTCCTATTGTTACTGTGCTTACTCTGGCTGCCACAGGTTCGGAAATGAATAAAAATGCCGTTATTTCAAAAATGGATACCAATGATAAAATAGGTACTTCTTCTCAGGAATTCGTCCCTATGGCATCTATCTGTGATCCTACATATATGTACACTCTCCCTGCTATTCAGACAGCTGCCGGAACTGCCGATATAATGTCGCATATTTTTGAAAATTACTTTAAGTCGGAAGAAGATACATATGTTCAGGATCGTTTTGCTGAAGGAATATTAAGAGCATGTATCCATTACTGCCCTACAGCAATTGAAAAACCTGATGACTACAGTGCAAGAGCAAATCTGATGTGGGCTTCCACTCTTGCATTAAACGGTCTTACAGGTGCAGGAAAAGGGCAGACATGGTCATGTCACCCCATAGAACATGAACTCAGTGCTTATTATGATATTACGCATGGTACAGGACTTGCTATTCTTACTCCGAGATGGATGCGTTATATTCTGAGCGATAAAACTGTCTCAAAATTTGCAGACTATGGTGTAAACGTATTTGCACTTAATCCTGATGAAGATCCTTATAAAATTGCCAATAAAGCAATTGATCTTACAGAAGAATTTTTCAAAAAAATCGGTATTCCTATGCATTTAAGCGAGCTTGGAATAGGTACTGAAAAATTTGATGAAATTTCACAAAAGCTTGACAGGAAATTTGATGATGCCTATATACCAATGACTCCTCAGGATGTAAAAAAAATACTCGAAATGTGTTTATAGATAAAAAACAGGCTGTATAAAAGGATTTTTAAGCAGTCTGTTTTTTCTTACAGAAATATAAAAATTTATTTTCTTGACTCTGGTGTAACACGGAAGTTTATAATATCAATATGTTCTAAAACTGTATCCAAAAAAAAATTTCAAGGCGGTAATAATATGTTTAAAACCGGTACTTTTTCCAAAATGTGCGGCTTGTCTGCCGATACACTTCATCATTATGAAAAAATGAAAATTCTTATACCCGAATATACTGATAATGATACGAGATATCGTTATTATTCTGCCGAGCAGCTTCTTACAGTCAATAAAATTTCTGCTTTAAAAGATGCAGGATTTTCTCTCAAGGAAATTGCCGGGATTTTAAATAATAAGAAAGATCATCATTCACTTACGGATTTACTTGAGGAAAAAGCTCTCAGCCTTGAAAAAACTCTGGAACAGGAAACAGAAAGGTTAAAGCGCCTTTACACGAACATATTTTTAATAAAAAACGGAGGTGTTCCCTTGATGAATGAAATTACAATTAAAAAAACCGAATCTGTTCTGGCAGCTTCATTAAGAAGAAGGTTTCATAAAGATTTTTTTGATGAAGAGCTGGAGGAAATGTGGAGTAAAGTCAATGCTTCTATTGAAAAACACAAAATTAAGAAAAGTGTACCGTGCCTGATGATTTATCATACCGGATGGTGGAATTTTGCTGATGATGAAAAAGAAGATGAAAGATATCTTGATGTGGAAATTTCCGAGCCTGTTCTGAAAAAATTTGAATCCGATGATGAAATCCGGGTATATAAGCTTCCCGCAGAAGAAAAAATGGCTTGTGTTGTTCATCAAGGTTCTTTTGAAACTATCGGAAATACATTTGAAGTTTTTTTCAAATGGATCAGGGAGAATAAATATGTCATAAACGGTCCGCTACGGGAAATTTATCATAAAGGCGACTGGGCTACTGACAATCCCGATGAATATATTACAGAGCTTCAGGTTCCGGTTAAATAACTCTATTATAAAAATTCTGCCTAAAAATAAAATCTGGTGAATTATACAATAAAAAAATAATTCTCTCCAGATTTTTTTATATTATCATTCTAAATTTACCAATTATTTTCTTTACACCTGAGCCAAAAATTGAATTTTTCTTTTAATTCTTTAAAAGTTTTATTGTTTTTATCTTTTTGATATAAATCTTCGGTTATATTAGCTAAAAATTCACATATTACTTCTATAAAATATTTTCTTTCAATATTTTCTGTTCCCTTTTTGTATTCGTATTTAATGCGCAAATCTCCCTCTTCTTCATTATTCCATGTAATCTCTATTTTATTACCTCTTCTGTAAAAAGAAACATTTGATATAAGCGAACCGCCGGACTCTGAAGCCCATGCATGACGCCTTGTCCAAGTATGTAAAGCCCCGTACCAAAGATCAAATTCCAAATCATCTTCCCATTCTTTATTACATGCTATTTCTAACATATCATTTAAGTTTTTATCAGATTGAAAAAGAGGGAATGGATCATATCCAATTATATACTCCAAATTATATACAAGCCATTCTGTGATATACACCAAATTCCATTCATATTTCCTTGTTTCTCCATACATTGTTACTCTGCATAAATCTTTATTTTTAACATAAATTTCAAAAGTTCCCCAGCTGTCAGAAAAATACTTTGATTCTCCAAAAGGGTCTTTTTTAAAATTATAAATTAATTGTAATTTATCTTTTTCTCCAAATTTTTTCATAAAACTCCTGATATATTTTTTGAATATTTAAGCCAGCTCCAGCCTCATATAAAGCCTGTCCTCATTTTCCCCGTATTCCTCGGTCAAAAGCTCTGCTTTTTCAAAACCGTGCTTTAGATAAAGGTTCACAGCCTTTTCATTTTCAGGATCTACAGTAAGTGTAACAGCTTCTATTCCTGATTTTTCCATCTCATTTATTATAAAATTCAGTAAAACAGAGCCGTAACCTTTTCTTGAAAATTTTTCCTTTGTAAAAAAGCCGTAAATATAAGCATCTTTTGTATCGAATGTTCTCATTATCTCTGCTACAGAGACTATTTCCTCATTCTCCAGCAGGACATAAACTTTTCCATATCTTACAAAAGGCATTATTGTCCATCTTCCTATACCCCCGTCGCCGAAAATAAGCTCTTCATATTCTGCTATATCATTTATCCGTTCCTTCTCTGAAGGAAGAAGTTCTCTTATTTCCATAAATCCTCCTTTTTCTTACGTTTTAATAATTTACTTTATATAAGTATAAACCCTCTGACGGAGCAAGTATTTTTTCACCGTCGGAATCAGGATTATCAAGTTTATCACATATATAATCCGGGTTTCTCTTTTCAAAATACACAGCCAGTGCGCTTCCTATCATAATTCTTATCATTGTCTTCAAAAATGACTTTCCTTCTATTTCGATAAACAGCCTTTTATCCTCTTCATAGCATCTGATATTATTGATTTCTCTTTCAGGATTTTTATTATCTTTATCTTTTTTTCTAAAGCTGTCAAAATTATGCCTTCCTATAAACGGCTCCATAATTTTTTGCAGCTTTTCAGGAATAATTTTCCCGTCAAGGGCTGAAACATAACTGCTTTCAAATGGTGTAATTTCGTCTTTAAGCTTCATTATGTAAAGATAAGTTCTGGTTTTGGCAGAAAATCTTGCATGAAAATCACTGTCAGCTTCTTTGGCATCTGTTACTCTTATTTTCCCTGAGAGAGCTCTGTTTAATATACCTTTTATAATATCAGGAGATATACTTTTTTCCATAAAAAAATTAGAAACCTGTCCCAATGCATGAACGCCTTTGTCTGTTCTTCCCGATGAAAGAAGATTTACTTCCTCGTTAAAGTAATTTTTGATTACCTCCTCTATACTTCCCTGCACTGTTTTTTTGTTTACCTGTCTCTGAAATCCTGAAAATTTTGATCCGTCATATTCATAAACTATTTTTATATTTTTCATTTTCTCTCCCTGATTTTATATTACCACAATTTATAAAATATTATAACAATTCATTCTTTGTTTATCAAGTAAAGTCCATATTTTGAAGAATACAGCATTCTTTTTACAATATTTTTTCAGAAAATTTATTAATATTTTACATTGCTCAGTTATAATGAAAAAAATATTTTAAACAGGAGGATATATTGATTATGAAAGGAAAAGCATTTCTATTACTGGTTTTTTTTACTATATTTACACAAACTTATACTGTTCCCCTCGAAAAAACAGAAACAGGCTTTGCAAAAAATGTTATTATTCTTATACCTGACGGAATGAGTACTGACGGAGTAACACTTACAAGATGGGTTTATAATGACGGAAAACCTCTAAATATGGATGAAATAGCTTCCGGGCTTGTGAGAACCCATAATTCTGATACTATTATTGCAGACTCTGCACCCGGCGGAACTGCACTGGCAACAGGACACAAAACACAGGATAAGCTTATCGGGGTAAAGCCTAAAAAAGCAACTCTTTACGGTTCTGACAAAAATGACGAAAAAGATTATTATTCCCCTGTGGCTTCTGTTTTGGAGCTTGCCAAATCTATGGGCAAATCTGCCGGAATCATAGCTACCTCGGAAATAATGCACGCTACACCTGCTGATTTTACTGCACATGCCACACACAGATCAAATTATAATGATATTACAGAACAGCAGGTTTTCCAAAATCTTGATGTAGTTTTTGGCGGCGGCGAATTTTTTCTAAAGGCTGAAAACAGAGAAGATAAAGAAGATATGACCGCTGCATTAAAGAATAATAATTATAAGGTAATAAAAAACAAAAAAGAGCTTGAACAGTTGAAAACAGGAAAAGTATGGGGTCTTTTTTCTTCTAAGGACATTCCGTATGATATTGACAGAACTACTGAGCCGTCATTGGCCGATATGACAAAAAAGGCCATTGAACTGCTTTCAAAAAATGAAAACGGCTTTTTCCTTATGGTGGAAGGCTCAAAAATAGACTGGGCAGCTCACGCCAATTCCCCTGCCGGTCTGATAAGCGAGATCAAATCTTTCGATGATGCTGTGGGTGTTGCCCTGAATTTTGCCAAAAATAACAAAGACACTCTTGTTATTATTTCCAGTGATCATGGAAACGGAGGAATTACAATAGGAAATCAGGACACGACAGGCAACTATCCGGAAATTCCTCTGGAAAGCTTTGTTTCTACATTAAGAAAAGTGACTTCTACAGAGGAGGCTCTTTCAAAAAGAATAGCTGAAAAACCTGAAAATACTGCTGATTTAGTTCAAAAATATTTTGGCTTTACACCTTCAGATGAGGAGATCCAAAATCTTAAATCCAAAAATAAAACCTCTGATATACAAAAAATCCTTTCAGAAATGCTGAACAAAAGATCGCATATCGGCTGGACTACAGGCGGACACACAGGTGAAGAGGTAGTACTTTATGTATATGCTGATGATTATAAAAATATCCTCGGAGGAACAGTACAAAATTCAGATGTTGCCCGTTATATGGCAAAAGCTATGGGCGGCGACCTTGATAAACTGAGCAGTGAATTATTTGTTCCCTCAAAAGATTTCGGCAGCTACGGAATAACTGTTTCCAATGATCTTTCAGATAAAAATAATCCGAAATTTATCCTTGAAAAAAACAATAACAAATACATATTTTTTGAAAATAGAAATTATTTTGAAACTAATAACAAAAAAACTAGTTTTAACGGCGTTGTTGTCTATAACGGCGAAGAGCTTTTTATCCCGCTCAATGCCTTAGAGCTTATTAATTAACTTAAAAACTGTCCGTCTTTTTGGAAGTCGCCTCCAAAATTCGGGCAGTTTTTTTATTGAAGTATAATCATATACAATATATAATAATAAAAACGATTTGGAAAGGCGGTTTACATTGTTTAGAATAGGTGAATTTTCAAGACTTACACAAATTTCTGTGAGAATGCTCAGATATTATGATAAAAATGATCTTTTAAAACCTGAAAAAGTTGATCGGTTTACAGGCTATCGATATTACTCTTCCAGCCAAATCCGTGATCTCCATAAAATTATTTTTCTGAGAGATTTAGGATATGGAACAGCAGAAATTTCCAATGCCTTAAAAAACTGGAACGGAGACTTTATGTATAAGCAGATGGAAAATAAAAAGCTTGAAATTGAAAAAAATATACAGCAGGAAAAACTTAAAGCTGCCAGACTGAAAAATCTTTTAAAAAGTATTGAAAATAAAAATTTTTCAATAAATTATGATTTTAACATAAAAAAAATACCTGATTTTACAGTATTAGCTCTGGGAAAAACTGTTCCTGACTATTTCTCCGAAGGTACATTATGGAAAGAATTATATGATTTTATTGAAAACAATAAAATAAAACTTCCTGTAAATCCTTATGATTTTGCTGTTTATCACGATTCAGGGCATAAAGAAAGCAACATTGATATAGAAGTCTGTACTGTAGTGGAAAAAACAGGGAAAAATCAGGACGGATTTGTCTACCGTAAAATAAAAGGTGTCGAAACAATGGCGTGCACTATGGTTTTCGGTCCTTATGAAAAAATAGCCTCTGCATTTCTTGCATTTATAGAATGGATCTCCGAGCAGCCTGAATACAGAATGTCTGGTAAAAACAGACAGATTTGTCACCGAGGTCCTTGGAATGAAAAGGACCCGTTGGGATATCTTACCGAGATTCAGATACCACTGAAAAAAAATTATTGAAATCTGCTTGACTCTCACATGGTGACAGGGTTTAAAATACTGATAAATCATAGATGGAGGTAATTATTATGAAACAATTTTATGTTAATCCTGTAGGGAAAATTATCAGTAACGAGAAAGGATTTTTTATCTGTATAGATGAAAAATACATTCCGGCATTAAAAGAACTGGACAGCTTCAGCCACGTGAACATTATCTGGTGGGCTGATAAATGCGATTCAGAGGAAATGAGAAATACTCTTACGACAAATCAGCCTTATAAAAACTCTCCTTCAGTAATGGGAATTTTTGCCACACGTTCACCTTTAAGACCGAATCCTGTTGCTGTGAGTACTGCACAGATTATACATACTGACTGCGAAAAGGGGATTATTCAGATAGCTTATACTGATGCTGAAAATAATACACCTGTTATTGATCTGAAGCCGTATACAGCAAGCTTGGACAGGGTCGAAAACTTCACCTCTCCCGAATGGTGCAGACACTGGCCGGAAAGTATAGAAAAATCAGGTGACTTTAACTGGGAAGATGAGTTTAATTTTTAATTTGTTTATTCTTTTTACAGTATAATTTTTTATATACTATTCTTCAGCGGATTTTTTGTGTAACTTAAAGTTACAGACATAAAAATCCGCTAATATTTTTTTTAATTTATATAATAAAAGAGACCCATTGCTGAGTCTCATGAAGGAGTTTTATGAAGAAAAATTTCTTTCTTTTCTTATGTAAACATTCTAACTCTGTTTTCTTAGTAATTCCTTTATTTATTCTTTTATTTGAATTTGTTTCCAATTTTATTGGTATTTTTTCATATTTAGACAGAAAATCAGTCTTCCAGTCTCTCCAGCATTTTTTCATTATATCCAAAAAGATAAGTAAGAATAAATCCACCCAGATATGAAGCCACAAGAGCTACAAAACACCATACCATTGATCTGTTGCTGTCAGCTACAGCAAGAAGTACTAAGCCTGACGGCCCTATTGTTGTACTTCCTACATTCTTGGCAGCTGCCAGTACAGCTCCTCCAAAGCCTGCACCCAGACATGCTGTTATAAAAGGATAAAACAGCGGAAGTGAAACCCCGTATATTAATGGTTCTCCTATTCCGAGAAAACCTGCCGGAAGTGCGGAGCTTATCAGCTCTCTCAGCCTTTTATTTTTAGTTTTTACAAGTATTGCTATAGCTGAGCCTACCTGCCCTGCTCCCGCCATTCCAAGTATCGGAAATAAAACCGTATAACCATAATCCTGAATAAGCTGGATATGTACCGGTGTAAGTCCCTGATGTATTCCCAGCATTACCAGCGGAAGAAATGAAGCTGCCAGCACATATCCGCCTATTATTCCGCCTTTATTCAGCATTATATCCAAAAGTACAAAAGTTACCCCTTTCATTACCACTGCCGCTACAGGCATTACTATTGCTATTGTTACAATACCGCCTGCAAGTATAGTTAAAACAGGAATTATAAGCAGATCCAGCGAAGCAGGCACTACTTTTCTCAGTTTTTTTTCAATAAATGCAAAAACAAAAGCTGCGAATATTACTCCTAATACACCGCCAAGATTAGGAGACAGTTTAATAAAACCATTAAACAAAGTAAGCGGCTTATCAGGCTGTCCGGCTAAAGCAGGCATGGCTATCATTGCTCCTGCGATGGCACCTAAAACAGGAGTTCCTCCGAATTCTTTTCCTGCATTATATCCGACCAATATATTTAATGAGCTTAGCAGAAGACCGCCTACTGCCACTAAAAGAGCAAACCACGGATTAGCCGATATTCCTCCGTCAAAAACACTCCATATTCTAGTGATGGCAAGTACAAGTCCTGTTCCCACAAAACCGGGTATCAGAGGAATAAAAATATTCCCTATATGTTTTAACCCTTTTTGAAAAGAGGATTTCTGCTTTGATTTTACTTTTTCTTTTGTTTTTTCTTCCAGATTATCAAGATTTTCGCTTATTTCCGAACTGCCCGACATTCCTGCTACATCACCGAATGCTTCCCTTAATCTTTGTGCATGACCTACACCAACTATTATCTGTGTCTGCTCTCCCGGAACTACGCCGAGCACTCCTTTTAATTCCTTCAGCTTCCCGGAATTCACCAGTTCCGGATTTTTAACATTTATACGCAGTCTTGTCATGCAGTTTGTAAAACTATTTATATTTTCAGTTCCACCCAAGTCACCAAGAATCTCTTTTGCAAGATTTTTATAATCCATAATTTCCTCCTCTTATATTAGATTTTATTTTATGGCTTCTCTTACAAAACCATCAGCCTTTTCCAGCCTGTGTACTGCTTCTTCATATTCACAGCCTGCGAGTATCATTACTATTGCAGTTTTTACATGCCATTCTGCCGAAACAAGAGTTCGCTCCGCTTCTTCATATGATGCTCCTGTAGCCTCCATTACGATTCTTTTTGCTCTTTCCACCAGTTTTTCATTTGTTGCCCTTACATCCACCATCAGATTCCCGTATACCTTTCCTACACCCACCATAGAAGCCGTGGAAATCATATTTAATATCATTTTCTGTGCACTTCCGGCTTTTAATCTCGTAGAACCTGTGAGTACCTCCGGACCGCAGTCCACTTCGATTGCTGCATCAGCATATTTTGAAATTTCTGCATTCTTATTACAGCTTATTGATACTGTATCTGCTCCCGCTCTCCGTGCATATTCCAAACCGCCTATTACATAAGGAGTCCGCCCGCTTGCAGCTATCCCCACTATAGTATCATTTTTTCCTATATTTAATTTTTTCAGTTCTTTTTCCGCTAACTCTTTTGAATCCTCGGCGCCTTCTACAGCTTTTACAAAAGCTCCCTCTCCTCCTGCTATGATTCCCTGTACTTCATCTGTTGTTCCAAAAGTAGGAGAACATTCCACTGCATCAAGTACTCCGAGTCTTCCGCTGGTTCCGGCTCCCATATAAATAATACGTCCCCCGTTTTTCAGATTTTTTATGATTATTTTTACAGCTTTCTCTACATCGGGAAGTGTTTCTTTTATAGCAGCAGCTACTTTTCCGTCCTCTTCATTCATTATCGTAAGAAATTCTCCCGTACTCATCTGATCCAGATTTTGTGTTTTCGGATTTCTTTTTTCGGTCATAAGATTTTCAAGCATATTGTCTCCCTTTCTATACTATATTATTAATTTTTATTATATTATACCGTATTGTATTATTTTTTCAATTCCAAACCTAAAAATTGAAAAAAAATTTCAAAATTAGAAAACTTTGTCCAAAAGAAAAAACCGTATTAAATTAATTTTTTAATACGGTCTTTCTTCATTTATTTATTTTTTTCTGCTTTCTTTTATATTTTCCAAAAGCTCTTCTATATTCGGATCATTTAAATAATTCGTAATAGCGATTATCTTTTTCCCTTTATGAGACATTTCAGTTCTGCCCACGAGATTTTTATGAACTACTATAACATCAGAATCCTCGGGAATATTTTCTATGCTGTAATTATTTACTGCAATATCCTCAATATTTTCTTTTTGAAGCTTTTTCTTGAAAGTAGCAGCTCCGAAAGCACTGCTTCCCATACCTGCATCACATGCAAAAGCTACTTTTTTTATATTGGCAAGTATTTCTCCGCCTTTATTCAAAAGCTCCTTTCCTTCTGCCTTCATGGCTTTTGATTTTGCCACTGACTCTTCAAAAACATCGTCTTCTTCGTCTGCACTCTTATCCAGTTTTAGTATAAAAGAAGTGACAAAAAACGAAACAATTGTTGCTACCAGAACTCCGGCTATTACTCCTATAAAATTTCCCCGCGGAGTAAGTGCAAGATAAGCAAATATTGACCCCGGACTAGGTCCTGCTACTAAGCCCACTCCAAAGAGCTGAAAAGTAGCTATCCCTGACATTCCTCCTAAAATCATTGCAATAATTGTAAGCGGCTTCATTAATACATAAGGGAAATATAATTCGTGTATACCTCCAAAAAAGTGTATTATTATAGCACCCGGTGCTGTTCTTTTAGCAGATTT